>Ga0207899_1000176_pt1 | contig 27495 bp, 24 predicted proteins | sample MalvirmetaMSP134_FD_184235 | JGI IMG/M metagenome (GOLD analysis project Ga0207899, IMG submission 184235) | Marine viral communities from the Deep Pacific Ocean - MSP-134 (SPAdes) | ecosystem: Environmental > Aquatic > Marine > Oceanic | place: Pacific Ocean | collected 2011-06-28
CCAACCTGAACCGCCGCAAACCGGCCGAGGTGGAAATCCGCAAGCCCAAGGCACCGCTGTTCGACGCCGAGGAAATCTACGGCATCGTGGGCACCGACCTGCGCAAGCAATTCGACGTGCGCGACGTGATTGCCCGCATCGTCGACGGCTCCGAATTCGACGAATTCAAACGCTACTACGGCCAGACCCTGGTCACCGGCTTTGCCCACATCCACGGCTACCCGGTGGGCATCATTGCCAACAACGGCATTCTGTTCAGTGAAGCCGCCCAGAAAGGCGCCCACTTCATCGAGCTGTGCTGCCAGCGCAACATCCCGCTGCTGTTCCTGCAGAACATTACCGGCTTTATGGTCGGCCAGAAATACGAGGCCGAAGGCATCGCCAAGCACGGCGCCAAGATGGTTATGGCCGTGGCCTGCGCGAACGTACCCAAGATTACCGTACTGATCGGCGGCAGCTTTGGCGCCGGCAACTACGGCATGTGTGGCCGCGCCTACAGCCCGGACTTCCTGTGGATGTGGCCGAACGCCCGCATCTCGGTCATGGGTGGCGAACAGGCCGCCGGCGTACTGGCCCAGGTTAAACGCGAAGGCATGGAGCGCAAAGGCCAGGACTGGAGCACCGAAGAAGAGGCCGAGTTCAAGCAACCGGTCATCGACAAGTACGAGGAGCAGGGGCACCCGTACTACGCCAGCGCCCGCCTGTGGGACGACGGTGTCATCGACCCGGCCCAAACCCGGGAAGTGGTTGCCCTCAGCCTGTCCGCCACGCTTAACCGACCCGCGAAGCCGACACGCTTTGGCGTGTTCCGCATGTAATCGGGAGATCAGTCATGACAGAACAAGAGAATGCGGTTCTGATCAAACGCCGCGCACAGGGTGTCACCGATGTGGTGCTAAACCGCCCGGACAAACGCAACGCCTTTGACGACGTCATCATCCAGCAGCTGATCAACGCGCTGGACGAGGTCAACCAGGACCCGGACACCAAAGTTGTGGTGCTGCGCTCCGAGGGCAAACACTTCTCCGCCGGAGCCGATCTCGGCTGGATGCGTCGCATGGCCGACAACACCCGCCAGGAAAACCTGGACGATTCCCGGGAACTGGCGCGGCTGATGAACGTGCTCAACCACCTGTCCAAGCCGGTTATCGGCCTGGTACAGGGCGCAGCCTTCGGCGGTGCCGTGGGCCTTGCGGCTTGCTGCGACATTGTGATCGCCACCGAGAAAGCCAGCTTCTGCCTGAGCGAAGTGAAGCTGGGGCTGATACCTGCCGTCATCAGCCCGTATGTCGTACGTGCCATTGGCGAACGCCAGGCTCGCCGCTATTTCATTTCAGCCGAAGTGTTCACCGCCCGAAAGGCGAAAGATTACGGCCTGGTGCACATCGTGTGTGACGACGTGGAAGCCATGGAAAGCCAATGCGACGCGATGGTCCAGCAACTGGCCCAGAACGGCCCGGAAGCCATGACCGCGGCCAAGGATCTGGTGTTCGCAGTCAGCAACAAACCGATCGACGACGTTGTGATTGATGATACCGCCCATCGCATTGCCGATATCCGCGTGGGAGAAGAGGGACAGGAAGGGCTGAGTGCCTTCCTGAACAAGCGTCGCGCCAACTGGATTCCGGAGAACAACTGATATGTTCAGCAAAATTCTGATCGCCAACCGGGGCGAAATCGCCTGCCGGATCATACAGACGGCCCACGATATGGGAATCCGCTGCGTCGCGGTCTATTCCGACGCCGACGCCAACGCCCGCCACGTGGCCATGGCCGACGAAGCCTTCCACATTGGCCCGGCACCCAGCTCAGAGAGCTACCTTCGGTCTGAGAAGATCATTGAGATCGCCAAGGAAAGCGGCGCCCAAGCCATTCACCCGGGTTACGGCTTCCTGTCGGAAAACACCGGGTTTGCCGAAGCCTGTGAAGCCAACGACCTGGTGTTCATCGGCCCGCCCTCGTCCGCCATCGCGGCCATGGGCTCCAAGTCGGCCGCCAAGGCGATCATGGAAAAAGCCGGCGTACCGCTGGTACCGGGTTATCACGGCGACGACCAGGCCCCGGAAACTCTGCGCACCGAAGCAGAAAAGTGCGGCTTCCCGCTGTTGCTGAAAGCCGTCGCCGGTGGCGGTGGTAAAGGCATGCGGGTAGTAGAACGCATGGAAGAATTTGACGATGCCCTGGCCGCCGCCAAGCGCGAAGCCAAGAACGCCTTCGGCAACCCGGACATGCTGATCGAGCGCTACCTGACCCAGCCACGGCACGTGGAGATTCAGGTGTTCTGCGATCAGGACGGCAAAGGCGTGTACCTGGCCGAACGTGACTGTTCGGTGCAGCGCCGCCACCAGAAAGTTCTGGAAGAAGCCCCGGCCCCGGGCCTCAGCGAAGATACCCGCAAGGCCATGGGTGAGGCCGCCGTGCGCGCCGCCCAGGCCATCAATTACGTGGGTGCCGGTACCGTCGAGTTCCTGTACGACGTAGACGGTTCGTTCTTCTTCATGGAAATGAACACCCGCCTGCAGGTGGAGCACCCGGTTACCGAAATGGTTACCGGCCAGGATCTGGTGGAATGGCAACTGAAAATCGCCTGGGGCGAGCCACTGCCACTTGAGCAATCCGACGTGAAAACCCGCGGCCATGCACTGGAAGCACGGATTTACGCCGAAGACCCAGACCACGACTTCCTGCCCGCCACTGGTCACCTGCGTTACCTGAGCACCCCGGATGAGAACGCCCACGTGCGCGTTGATACCGGCGTGACCGAAGGCGACGACATCAGCATCCATTACGACCCCATGATCGCGAAACTGATCGTGTGGGACGAGACCCGGGACCAGGCCATCAACCGCATGGTCCAGGCGCTGGAGAACTACCGCATTGCCGGCGTAAAAACCAACATCCGGTTCCTGCACGCACTGGCCGACGCCCAGCCGTTCCGGGAGCAGGACCTGACTACCGGCTTCATCGATACCCACCGCGAACTGCTGTTCCCGAAATCAAAGCTCGATACCCACAAGGCCCTGGTACTGGCCGCCGGCTTTGTCCTGGAGGCGCGCAAGTCCAGTGAGCCGGCCTCCACCGATCCCTGGTCGCCGTTTGGCCGTCGCAACAGCTGGCGCCTGAACTCCGAATACGCCCAGCCGCTACAATTGCAGGTAGGCGAAGAGATCCACGATCTCAAGATTCTGGAACGGGACGACCGCTACCAGGTGTACGTTGGCGACAGCGTTTACAACCTGACCGCGCGCCTGGACGACGACTTCCTCCAGGCCGTAGTGAACGGCCATCGGATCAGCATCCACGGCAACCTGCACAACGACCAGTTGGTGCTGTTTTACGAGGGTGACACCTTCCAGTGCAACGTTTACCGGGAAACCTACGGCTTTGAAGACATGGCCGGCGAAGACAGCCTCGAAGCGCCGATGAACGGCGCCATCGTAGCGGTACAGGCCAAGGTGGGCGATACAGTGACCGCCGGCCAGACCCTGGTGATCATGGAAGCCATGAAAATGGAACACGCCATCAAGGCCCCGGCCGATGGCGTGGTGAGCGAGATCTTCTTCGCCGAAGGCGACCAGGTCTCCGAGGGCGCCGAACTGATCGCCATTGATGTGGCGGAAGAAGGAGCAGAGTAATGGCCTTTCCCAAGCAAGTCCGGATGGTGGAGATGAGCCCCCGGGACGGGCTGCAGAACGAGCCTGGCCCGGTCATCGCTACCCGCATCAAAACTGGCCTGATTAACCGGCTGGCCGAGTGTGGCCTGACCCACATCGAATCTGCCAGCTTCGTGTCGCCCAAATGGGTGCCCCAGATGGGCGACGCCGCCAAGGTCATGGCCGGCATTACCCGCAAGCCCGGCGTGCGTTACTCCGTGCTCACCCCCAACCTGCGCGGTTTCGAAAATGCGCTGGCCGCGGGTGTCGACGAAGTGGCCGTGTTCGGTGCCGCCTCTGAGTCGTTCAGCCAGAAGAACATCAACTGCTCCATCGCCGAAAGCCTGGAACGCTTCCTGCCGGTGATGGAAGCGGCGAAACAGCACAACATCCCGGTGCGCGGTTATGTCTCCACCGTGCTGGGCTGCCCGTACGAAGGCGACATCGCTCCCGAGCAGGTCGCCAAGGTCGCCAAGGCGCTCGCGGACATGGGCTGCTACGAGATCTCCCTGGGCGACACCATCGGTGTCGGCACACCCCAGAAAGCCAAGCGCATGCTCGAAGCCGTGACCGCTCACGTGCCGGTCGAGAAACTGGCCGCTCACTTCCACGACACCTATGGCCAGGCCCTGGCCAACCTTTACGCGGTGCTGGAAGAAGGCGTTGCCGTTATCGATGCCTCTGTCGCCGGCCTTGGAGGCTGCCCCTACGCCAAAGGTGCCTCTGGCAACGTCGCCACCGAGGACGTGCTCTATCTGCTGCAAGGACTCGGCATCGAAACCGGTGTGGACCTGAACAAACTGGTCACCACCGGTAACTGGATCAGTGGCCAGCTGCACCGCCACAACGGCTCCAAGGTGGGCCAGGCTCTCGGCGGTCAGCGCTAACACGACAAAGGACGTGACATGAACCCGAACAAAAACGTGGTAGCCCTGGATCTCCCGATTCCTGACATTGCGGACATGCCCGAGGATACCCAGAAGTACTTCGAAATCTGCCAGGAAAAACTGGGCATGATTCCGAACGTGCTGACGGCCTACAGCCAGAACCTCAAGCAGCTCGAAGGCTTCACCCGCTTGTACAACGAGCTGATGCTGGGCGAAGGCGAGCTCAGCAAGCTGGAACGGGAAATGATCGCGGTGGTGGTTTCCTCTGAGAACAAGTGCTTCTACTGCCTGGTGGCCCATGGCGCCGCCGTACGCGTGCTCAGCGGCGATCCGATGCTGGGCGAGCACTTGGTGATGAACTACCGCAGCGCCCGCCTGGATAAGCGCCAGCGCGCCATGCTGGATTTCGCCTCGCACCTGACCCGCTCACCGGCAACGGTCACTGAAGAGCACACTCAGGCCCTGCGGGACGCCGGCTTCAGCGACCGCGCCATCTGGGACATCAGCAACCTGATCGGCTTCTACAACATGTCCAATCGCGTGGCCATCGCCAGCGATATGCAACCAAACACTGAATATCACAGCCAGAGTCGCTAGCAGGATCACCGCCCTGCTCGCCCTCGACTACAAAAACAACGGAGGCAGAGATAATGAGCAAGACTCTTCCAAGTTACTATCCAAGTTACTATCCAAGTTATTCGAGCGGCACTTCTGAAACGCCGCTGCTGGGCATGACTATTGGCGAGATGCTGGACCGCACCGCCGAGAAGTACCCTGACACCGAAGCCCTGGTGTGCCTGCACCAGGACATCCGCTGGACCTACAAAGAGTTCGTCGGAAAAGTAAACGAAGCCGCCCGCGCCTTTATGGCCATCGGCGTGAAGCGTGGCGACCGGGTCGGCATCTGGTCACCAAACCGTTACGAGTGGACCGTTACCCAGTTCGCCACCGCCAAAGTCGGCGCCATCCTGGTGAACATCAACCCGGCCTACGGCATGCACGAGCTGGAATACGCCATGAACCTGGCGGGCATCAGCGTGCTGGTCACCGCCGACCGCTTCAAGGCCTCCGATTACCGTAAAACCCTGTACGACCTGGCCCCAGAACTGAAAACCTGCGAGCCCGGTGAGACCAAGGCCCGTCGCCTGCAGGACCTGCGTGCCGTGATCAACCTGGATACCAACAAACACGAAGGCATGTGGACCTGGAACGAGTTCGTGCAGCTGTCCAGCAAGGTCAGCCAGGACGAACTGGACAAGACCCAGGGCCAGCTGCAGTTCGACGACCCGATCAACATCCAGTTCACCTCCGGCACCACCGGCAACCCCAAGGGCGCTACCCTCACCCACCACAACATCCTGAACAACGGGTACTTTGTGGCCGAGAGCCAGCGCTTTACCGAGAAAGACCGGCTGGTAATTCCAGTGCCCCTGTACCACTGCTTTGGCATGGTGATGGGCAACCTGGGCTGCATTACCCACGGCGCCACCATGATCTACGCCGACGAAGGCTTCGAGCCCAAGTCCGTGCTGCAGGCCGTACACCAGGAGAAGGCTACCGCCCTGTACGGCGTGCCCACCATGTTCATTGCCGAGCTGGCCGATCCGGAGTTTGAGAGCTATGATCTCTCAACCCTGCGCACCGGCATCATGGCCGGCTCCATCTGCCCGGCCGAGGTGATGAAGAAGGTCAACGGCAAGATGAACATGAAAGAAGTTCAGATTGCCTACGGCATGACCGAGACCAGCCCCGTCTCCACCCAGACCAGCTCCCTCGACCCGTTCGAGAAACAGGTCACCACCGTGGGCCGCACCCAGCCCCACCTGGAAACCAAGATTGTGGACCCGGGCTCCGGCAACGTAGTGCCGCGCGGCGAAATCGGCGAGTTGTGCACCCGAGGCTACAGCGTGATGCTGAAATACTGGAACAACGACGAGAAAACCCAGGAAGCCATCGATAACGCCGGCTGGATGCACACCGGCGACCTGGCGACCATGGACGAAGACGGCTACATCCAGATCGTAGGCCGGATCAAGGACATGGTCATCCGGGGCGGTGAAAACATCTACCCGAAAGAGATCGAAGAGTTCCTGTACACCCATCCCTCCATTGAGGAAGTTCAGGTGACCGGCATTCCCGATGAGAAGTACGGCGAGGAACTGATCGCTTGGGTGAAGCTGCGCCCGGAAGCCGACCCCGTGGATGCGGACGGCCTGATCGAATTCTGCAAGGGCCAGATCGCCCACTTCAAGATCCCGAAGAATTACAAGTTCGTGGACGAATTCCCGATGACCGTTACGGGGAAGATTCAGAAGTTCAAAATGCGGGAGATTTCGATTGAGGAGATGGGACTGAAGCAATAAGCCCTACCCCTTCCCCCTGAAAACCATCAAGCCCTGGCAGCTTGTCGGGGTTTGTTGTTTGTGTACCCAGCGTCTACCCTCCTAGAGAAATTAGGATCATTGGGCGCGCTTCGTTATTGCGTGGGGATCTCACTGCGGTGCCGACTGGTGTCATTTCAGGTCAATGATTTCTTGTGATGAGCTCACAAGTAGGACTTTAATAGAGAAGCGGTCAAGTTTTTGTTGTGGATTTGGCCTCTATCTAATTTCTGTTAAGCGTATTGAAAAGGGAGCTTTATGAGGTTGTCAGCCTTACTTATATCTAATTTCAAGGGCATCAAGGATGAAGTGAAGATCCTTATAGACAATATTGTTGTCCTCGTTGGCCCAAATAATAGTTGCAAATCAACAATGCTCGATGCATACGAGGCTTATGTCTCTATGGGAAGTCCACTTAGCATAGATCATTTTCACAATAGAGAAACGGATAACCCGGTAATAATAACCGGTATATTTAAAGATGTCACACAAGACGATATAGATACGCTGGGACAGGAATGGTATCTGCAGAATGATCCAGGATTTGGAAGTTGTGCTAAATTTCAGATTCGGTGGGAATCCCCTGATGAAAATGGCACAAAATATAGCTTTAGCAATAAAATCAACGACTGGAAAAAAGGTGGTGCTGGGGGCTGGAATACACTTTTGCAAAGTAGGTTGCCTGCACCAATAAGAGTAAATCCGAATGATGGATACGATGGCCTTGAAAAGGTAGTCAAAGATCTTGCCTCAAAAAATGCGGCAAAGAAACTAAAAGACGACAAGGGCAAAGTAGCTGGCATTGTTTCTGAAATAGAAAAATTAGCACAGGAAGTAGATAAAGAGATTTCTGGAAGCGTAAACCAGTTAAGCCAAAAGATAGAAAATGAATTGAACAAGTTGTTTCAGGGGGCGTCTGTAAGCTTTGAAACAGGAGTTGGGAAATTTAAGGCTGAAGACGCGATAAAAGACGGCTCTAAGTTCTTTATAAAGACAAGTGGTTACGTATCTTCTCTTGATCATCAAGGTACTGGTATCAAGAGGGCTTTCTTATGGTCGGCTATCAACGCTCTGTGCAGTGAAGGAATGTACAAGAAAGGGTCGAAAGTAATTAAAAATGAAGCCCCAAAAGTTTTGCTTATTGATGAGCCTGAAATAAATTTGCATCCTTCTCTGATAAGGGCTGCGAGAAAGGCGATATATGCTTTGGCTGACATGGAAGGCTGGCAGGTCATATGTACAACTCACTCTCCTGTATTTATTGATCTTACTCAGGATCACACTACTTTGATTAAGGTCTCAAATACTCAGGATGGTGTTTGCTATTTTCAAACAGATCGGGCTCACTTTAGTGTTTATGAGAAAGACAATTTAAAGATGTTGAATCGATGTTGCCCAACCGTTAACGAGTTCTTTTTTTATTCGAATGCACTTCTTGTTGAAGGCGATACCGAATATCTGGCATATCAATACATAATTGAAGAATGCGGTCTTGAGGGAAGTTATTGCGTTATAAACTGTAGAGGTAAGGCCAATATTCCGACGTTCATCAAGATATTTGATCAATTCAACGCGAATGCTGTTGCAGTCCACGACCTTGATACAAAGTTCAAGAAGGATGGATCTAAGAATGCCATGTGGACGATCAACCTGAATATCAGAGAGCTTGCAGACAAAGCTGGTGGGAGAGTGAAAACTGTAGTTCACAATCCTGACTTTGAAGGATTTTATCTTAACGAGAGCCCGGTAAAAGACAAGCCTTACAATCTCTTTACTCATTTAACCTATTCTGGCTTTAAGACTGATGATAAGTACAAGAAACTGAGAAATTCTCTCAATGAAATTATTGATGGTTCGCATGAAGGGTTATATGAAACCCAGGCTGAACTTGATGGAATGGCTTAACAATGCCAAGCACGGCGACAGCTTCTCCATTGCGGCAGCGCCTCCGTTCCAAAGCTGCCCGTGTTGGCGGCGTTATGCATCGAGGAGTAGGGTGTGAAAGTTTCTGAAACCTCCGCAGATTATGAGAAGTTGGCTCAGAAAATTTATGGAGACATCCTTGCTCTTCAAGGTGTTGAGAATATTGATGTAAGACATAATGTAAAGATCAAGGGCAAGTCAGGCGTTGAGCACCAAATAGATGTTTTTTGGGAGTATAAGTACGCCGGGATAGTTCACCGGGTGCTTATAGAATGCAAGCACTATGGCCACGCGGTTAGTTTGCTGCATGTTAGAAACCTAAATGGACTTACAACGGACATTCCCAATAGCTCAGGAATAATAGTTACAACCATAGGCTTTCAATCCGGCGCGAAGGAGTATGCGGATTTTTACGAAATGGGTTTAAAACTGATAAGAAAGCCTCGTGGCGAAGACTGGAATGGCTGCATCCAAATAATCAATATTCAAATGAAATTTCTCAGGAACCATTATCTGGATTTCAAGCTAGAGTTTGACGGAAAGGATCAGAAAACCAGAGAGATAGCCGAAAAAAATCCATCGGTAATGTCTGGCAATTCGACTGAAATATTTGTCAGAGACGAAGGATATGAGCCCTGTGCTTTTAATCTATGGCTTGATCGTCATGTTTCGGCAGGATCAGATGAATTTGGTGTAGAGAGTCAGAAAACGCTGATTCCTGAAAATTCTTATCTCGTAACTCCAGACAATCGAGAACTAAAGCTGGGGAGAATCGTGGTCACGTACCTGTCTACTCAGTTCGACCAAGATCTTGAAATTGATGCCATGAATCTCGTAGAGGCGGTGCTTCAGGACTTTAGCAGTGGAGAGGTCGAGCATATGCATCATAAAAATGCATAACACATATGAGTCTTATCGGACTCGATAGGCAATAGTCGTTTTTTTTGGCCGCGCCAGCGGCCAACTCAGATCCATGAACCAGAGCACCTATTTTCCCTAGTCTCACAGGGCTTTCAGGCACTTACAGCAAACACATATAGAGGCTCTCTTACGTAGCTTTAGGCTGCAACCTGGCCGGTCGTTCCATCGGTGGGTCAGGGGCATCAGACATTCATCGGTTAATCGGTCACTGTGCTATTCAAGCGACGGGCTGCGTGGCTGCAGTTAGTTTCAGGCTCAGCACCAGTGTGAGCAGACTCGCGGTCTATAAGACCTTGGATTTGTTCATCCGCTTCTGGAGCTTTTCAACGTAGCGCTTGCCAGCGGATTCGTCTTTGCACTTTTGCAGGCGAGCGTAGGACGTGAATTTACGAATGGGTTCGAAGCACTGAATATCGCCGACTTCGTAGAGAATGGTCAGGGCCAGAATGCGACCTACTCCAGGAATGGTCTTCAGCACGTTAAAGACTCTGGGACGTGCTGTTCGGCCTGCTGTTCCACATGCCGGACGATACCGGTACAACGGCGCTAAGAAGTGGGCACCAACGCCGCCTCAAAGCCATTACAGGCCAGCCGCTGCGCTTGGTCATCGGTCATTCCCAGTTGGGTTCTCAGCGCTTCAAAATTCTCTGTCATGTAGCCCCCGAAATACGCCGGGTCATCCGAATTAACCGTGACTTTCAGGCCATCTTCCAGCAAATCCAGAATCGGATGCTGTTTCAGGCTGTCATACACCTTCAGGCGAACGTTAGACAGCGGGCAGACGGTGAGTGGAATCTGATCCCGGCGCAGGCGTTCTATCAGCGCGGGATCTTCCGTTGCCCGTACCCCATGATCCACTCGCACAACGCCGAGGTCGTCCAGCGCCTCCCAGATATACTCGGGTGGCCCCTCTTCGCCGGCATGGGCCACCGGAAACAACCCCATACCGCGGGCTCGTGCGAAAACCTGTATGAACTTGGACGGCGGGTGCCCCATTTCACTGCTGTCGAGCCCTACTCCAACAAAATGATCCCGAAATGGCAGTGCGGCATCCAGAGTGTGCTGCGCGTCGTCTTCGCTGAGATGCCGTAAAAAGCACAGAATCAGTCCATAGCTCAGCCCCCATTCCGCCTGTGCTTCTTTCAGGGCACGGGTGATGCCGCCAATTACCGTTGCCATGTCGACACCCCGGTCGGTATGGGTCTGGGGATCAAAGAATGGCTCGACATGGGTCACATTCTGGGCTCGGCAGCGGTCCAGATAGGCCCGGGTCAGGTCGTAGAAATCTTCTTCCTGCAGGAGCACCTGGGCGCCCCGGTAATACAGATTGAGGAAGTCCTGCAGGTTGTTGAAATCGTACGCGGCGCGAAGGCTTTCAACGCTTTCATAGGGCAGCGCAATTCCGTTGCGCTTTGCCAACCTGAACATCAGGTCTGGCTCCAGACTGCCTTCAAGGTGAATATGCAGCTCTGACTTTTCGAGCGCGTTCAGGTCGAGGGCCATGTTATCTTCACTCCTGTAAGGGACATCGCTTAGTTAATTACGCTACCACAATACTCATAGCTCTCTGCACCGCTAACACCCCGTATTTAAATCCAACAAAATTCATTGACACTCGATTAGCGGCTGTGATGTTATCACCGTTAACAATGTTACATCCGTTAACTTAACCTGCGGACCACCCATGACCCGAACCGCTTCCTATCACCACGGTGATCTCCGCCAAGAGGCCAGCCTGCTGGCACTAGAGACGCTCCGTGAGCAAGGCGACACCGCCATCAGCTTGCGCGCGCTCGCCAAACAGCTTGGTGTCAGCGCACCCGCCCTGTACCGACATTTCTCGGATCGGGAAAGCCTGCTGGCCGAGCTTGCCGTCACCGGCTTTGATGAGCTCCGGACCCGCCTGTTGGCGGTGGATCAGCAGGTGCCGCGCCGGGCGCTGATCGATATTGGCCTGGTCTATGTGGCGTTCGCCCAGGACGAGCCCAACCTTTACCGACTGATGTTCGGTGGCCGGGTGTTGCCGAAGGAGGCCCACCCTCACCTGGATAACGCCGGCCATGGTGCCTTCCACGTTTTACAAGACACCATCGACCGGGCCCAACAGGCCGGTTACCTGAAACCCATGCCCCTGGCCCTGATGACCGCAGCGGCCTGGTCCCTGGTACACGGCCTGGCGCAATTGACCATCGATGGCCACCTGCCGGCGGCCAACGCGGAACCCATGCTGGCCGAGGGCGTTCTCAGCCTGCTGCTGGATGGTTCCCGCTCTGACCTGACATAACAACACGAGGAAAACCTCACATGAGCAGCCCCAAACCCAGCACCATCCGCGTCGGCAATCGCTATCGCGCCAAGCGCCTGAATGGCCCCTACGATGCCATTGTCATCGGCTCCGGCATTGGCGGTCTCACCACCGCCGCCTGCATGAGCAAGCTGGGCAAGAAAGTGGTGGTGTTCGAGCAGCACTATACTGCCGGCGGCTTCACCCACAGCTACGACCGCAACGGCTACGAATGGGACGTGGGGGTGCACTACATTGGCGACATGGGCGCCGACCACACTTTGAGCAAGCGCCTGTTCGATCACATTACCGACGGTGAACTGAAATGGGCGCCGCTGGATGACCGTTACGATCGCATTTTCCTGGGTGACCGGCATGTGGACCTGGTTGCCGGCCCAAAAGCGTTCAAAGGCGAACTGAAGCAGGCCTTCCCCGGCGAAGAAAACGCCATCGATACCTACCTGAAGTATCTGCGTCAGGTTGCCAAAGCCATGCCCGGTCTGGTGGTTGGCAAGGTACTGCCCGATCTGGCCGCCGGCCCGCTGCGCAAGATCGTTGGCCGTGCCGCGCCCGACTTCCTGAACAAACCAACCCGCGAAGTTCTGGAGAGCCTGACCAGCAACCAGGAACTGATTGCGGTGCTGGCCGGCCAGTGGGGTGATAACGGCCTGCCACCGGCGGAATCCAGCTTCATCATCCACGCGCTGATTGCCCGGCATTACCTGTACGGCGGCTACTACCCCATCGGCGGCGCCTCCGAGATGGCCAAGACCATCATTCCGGTTGTGCAGCAAAGTGGCGGCGAAGTATTCACCTACGCCGATGTGAAGCAGATCCTGATCGAGAAAGGCAAGGCAGTTGGCGTGCGCATGGCCGATGGTGAGGAGGTGCGGGCGCCCCTGGTGATCAGCAACGCCGGGGTGTTCAACACCTTTGGCACCCTGCTGCCGGACACAGCGCCAGAGAAAGACTTCTACCAACAGAAACTACAAACCGTAGAGCGCTCCATGGCCAGCAACTGCCTGTACATCGGCCTGCAGGACACCGCCGAAAACCTGGGGCTGCCAAAGACCAACTACTGGATCTACCCGGGTCCGAACTATGAAAAGAACCTTGAGGAGTTCATGGCGGCGCCGGACAAAACCGACATCCCGCTGACCTACATTTCGTTCCCGTCCGCCAAGGACCCGAGCTTTGCTGATCGTTACCCGGGCCGCGCCACCATAGAGATTGTCGCCCCCGGCCCCCACGAGTGGTACGCGGAGTGGGCTGACAAAACCTGGGGCAAACGGGGTGAAGAGTACGAGGCGGAGAAAGAAGCCTACGCTCAGCGCTTGCTGGCCAAGCTGTACGAGAAATTTCCGCACCTGGAAGGTAAGGTGGATTATTACGAGCTGTCCACGCCGCTATCCACCGATTACTTCTGCCGCTACAGCAAAGGTGAGATCTATGGCCTGAACCACACCCCGGATCGCTTCGAGCAGGACTGGCTCAAACCCAAGACCCGAATCCCGGGCCTGTACCTCACCGGCCAGGACGTGATGACCTGCGGCGTGGTGGGCGCCATGATCGGCGGCCTGCTGACGACCATTGCCGTCAGCGGCCTGAAAGGCCTACCCCTGGCCAAGAAGATGTTCGTGGGTTAGCGGGTACTTTCAGTGTCGGCCCACACGGTTTAGATACATTACAGCAGACCGGTTCCAATGGGGCCGGGACTGCCTTTTCCCATAGGCACATCCCCTTAATCCAATTCCAATCCTCGTACGAATTCTTTCCGTACAATTCCGTGTTTGAAAGAAGCAATCAACCTTAAAGACGGGGTGTACTATGCGATTGAAGCTCAAACAGACACTGGCTGCACTGGCAATTACCGCCTTCTCCAGCGGCGCGTTCGCGGCAGAGCACATTGTCGAGATGAAGAACGCAGGCGCTGATGGCGCAATGGTGTTCGAGCCAGGCTTCGTGAAAGCCGAGCCGGGTGACACCGTAAAATTTGTATTGGTCGGTCAGGCCCACAACTCCGCGACCGTAGCAACGCCGGAAGGCGCCAGCGGCTGGCAGGGTGGTATCAATGAAGAAATCACCGTGACCCTGGATGAGGAAGGTGTGTACGTGTACAAGTGCACTCCGCACGCGGCCCTGAACATGGCTGGTGTCATTCAGGTGGGCGAAGCCACCAATTACGACGGCGCCAAGGCTGCCGTGGCTGAGCTGACAGCCGGCGCGGCCACCAACAAAGATCGTCTTGAGAAGTACTTCGCGAACGTCGAGCAGTAATGGCAACGCTCACGAAGGAAGGCCGCACCTCCGGGTGCGGCTTTTTTTGGGATAAGCTATGCTGATGGCGTCGCCCGAACGGTGATAACACCCTAACCCTTAGACCCTAGACCGCATCAACACCCGAGCCTTATCTGGATGTCCTTCAAAGCCACCTTACCTGCCTTTTGCACCGAACGGGACGACCGCCTGCCTTGGCCCCGCCCGCTGCCAGACCTCCCTCTGGTCGCCGTGGACTTCGATTCAGGCGGACTTCAGGATCAGGACTTTGAACATTGCGGCGTTGAGATGCCCTCCAACCTTCACCGTGCGGTCGCCAAGCGCAAAGCCGAATACCTGGCCGGGCGCTTGTGTGCGCGTGAAGCATTGCGGAAGGTCATCGGGATGGGTGCTGTGCCGGGAACAGGCGAGGATCGTGCGCCTCAATGGCCGGCGGGTAGTGTGGGATCAATCACTCACAGTCATGGCAAGGCGGCGGCCATTGTGGGGGCGGCCCCCCACTACGCCAGCGTGGGGCTGGACATGGAACACTTGATGCCAGATGAGCGGGCCCTGAAGCTGACCAGTCAGGTTCTGACCAAGGCCGAACAGGACCGCTTCGCGGCAGCCCTGGCTGATACGCCAGGGGAATTCCTTACGCTTGCGTTTTCTTTGAAAGAAACACTGTTCAAGGCGCTTTATCCGCTTACTCTCAAGCGTTTCTACTTCGAACATGCGGAGTTGCTTGGGTGGCAGGCCGATGGCACCGCGCGCCTGCGTCTGCTCACCGACCTGTCAGAACAATGGTGCTGCGACCGGGAACTGGACGCCCAGTTCGTAAACGGGAACGGCCAGATCCTCAGCCTTATCGCAATCTCGAACGAGACTAGCCCAGGTTCTTTTTAAAGAACTTCTGGAGCTCACCCACGATACCGCTGCGGAACGCCAGCACTACCAGAATAAAGATGCCGCCGAGGATCGGATCCACCCAGTCGCGCAGCGCGCCCTGCGACAGGTGATACTCCACGTTCACCACAAAGGTGGCACCCACCACGGGACCCAGCAAGGTGCCCATACCGCCGACCAGGGTCATCAGGATGACCTCGCCCGACATGTGCCAATGGGCATCGTTCAGTGAGGCCAGTTGGAACACCACCGACTTCATCGAGCCAGCCAGCCCCGCCAGAGCAGCGGAAATCACGAACGCCAGTACCTTGTAGCGGTTTACGTTGTAGCCCAGTGAAACGGCCCGGGGCTCGTTCTGCTTGATGGACTTGAGTACCTGGCCGTAGGGGCTGGAGACAATACGCTGAACGAGCAGGTAGCACCCGAGGAATACCGCCAACACGAAGTAGTACATGTTGAAGTTGTTATTGAGATCGATCATTCCCAGCAGGTGGCCCCGAGGTATCCCGTGCATGCCGTCCTCACCGCCAGTGAATTCCGACTGCACGAAGAAGAAGAACACCAACTGTGCCAGCGCCAGGGTCACCATGGCGAAGTAGATGCCCTGCCGGCGGATCGACAGCAGCGCAAAGGCCAGGCCCAGCAAGGTTGCAACGGCGGTACCCGCCAGGATGCCCATTTCCGTGGTTAAGCCCGAGAAGTTCGTGAGCAGGTAACCGGTGGTGTAGCCACCCGTTGCCAGGAACGCGGCATGACCGAATGACAACAGGCCGGTAAAACCGAACAGCAGGTTAAAGGCCACCGCGAACAGTGCAAAACACAGGATCTTCATCAGGAAGACCGGGTACAGCACGAACGGTGCTGCCACCAGAAGCAGGACCAGCACCACATTAAGTACCATTTTCTTGCGGGCATCGGCCTTCTGCTGTTCCAGGATGGCTTGATGAATCGCCGTCGAATCGAATGACTGGCTCATGATTACGCCTCCTTACCAAACAGACCCGCAGGCCGGAACATCAGAACCACCACCATGACCAGGAAGATCACTGCGGACGAGGCAGGCGGATAGAAAGTTTTGGTGAGGCCTTCCACGACACCCATCAGGATGCCGGTGATAATCGCGCCACCAATGGACCCCATGCCGCCAATCACCACCACGGCGAATACGGTGATGAGAATGTGAGAGCCCATTACGGGTGTCACCGAGTAAATAGGTGCTGCCAGAACACCCGCGAACGCCGCCAGCGCTACGCCAAAGCCGTAAGTCAGGCTGACGAGCAGCGGCACGTTGATACCGAAGCCCTGCATCAGTTGGGCATCTTCAGTACCGGCGCGCAGGTAGGCACCAAGCTTGGTTTTCTCGATCATGAACCAGGTACCAAAGCACACCACCAGGGCAATGCCGATAACCCAGGCCCGATAATAAGGCAGGAACATAAACCCGAGGTTGATCCCGCCCTTGAACAGATCCGGCATGGAGTAACGCAGGCCGGACACGCCATAAATATTGGTCAGCACACCCTGCATCAACAGGGCAATACCGAAGGTCAGCAACAGGCTGTAGATATGGTCCTGGCCGGCAATACGCCGAAGCAGGAAGTACTCGATCAATACCCCGACCACGCCTACCAGCAGCGGCGCCATGAACAGTGCGACCCAGTAGTTGACACCCATCACGTCGAACATAATGACGGTGACCATTGCACCGAGCATGTACATTGCCCCGTGGGCAAAGTTGATGATCTTGAGCAGACCGAATATGACGGCAAGCCCGAGACTCAACAGTGCGTAAAACGCACCGTTAATGACCCCGATCAGAAGCTGACCAGACAGCACAGCAAGGGGGACACCGAAAATCATGGACATGTTGCTAACTCCAGAAGCTGCGCAGACGGAGGCACCAGGGCCACCGCTGCGGATTCCGGGGACGCTCCGGCTCAATTCGCCGGAGGGTCCCCTGGGTTACGCTCTTACTTATTAACCAGAGGGCACTTGCTCTCAGAGAGCGGACGGTAAGCTTCTTCAGCCGGAATGGTGCGCAGGATCTTGTACAGGTCCCACTCGTTCTTGGACTCGGCCGGAGTTTTTACTTCCGCCAGGTACATGTCGTGTACCATGCGGCCGTCTTCACGGATCACACCGTTCTTGGTGAACATGTCGTTGATCGGCGTATCCATCATCTGTTTGCGAACCGTTTGGGCATCGTCAGAGCCAGTGGCTTCGACGGCCTTCAGGTACTGCATGGTGCTGGAGTACACACCGGCGTGAATCATGGTCGGACGTGCACCGGTTTCTTCCATGAAGCGATCAGACCAGGCACGGGTCTCGTCGTTCATGTCCCAGTACCAACCGGTGGTCAGTTGGATACCCTGGGCGGCTTCAACACCCAGTGCTTTCACGTCGTTCAGGAACAGCAGCAACGCGGCGAGAGTCTGGCCGGACTGGGTCAGGCCGAATTCACTGGCGGTGTTGATGGCGTTGGTGGTGTCGGCGCCAGCGTTAGCCAGGGCAACAACGTCTGCACCGGAGGCCTGGGCCTGCAGAATGAACGATGAGAAATCAGGTGTCGGGAACGGGTGACGCAGGGTTCCGATGATCTCACCACCGTTGGCTTCGACCACGCGAGTAACGTCGCCTTCCAGGGCATGGCCGAAGGCGTAATCGGCCGTCAGTACATACCAGGTTTTACCGCCCTCTTTCACCACGGCACTGGCGGTACCGTTAGCCAGCGGGTAGGTGTCGTACACATAGTGAATGTGGTTCGGGGTGCAGTGTTCGTTGGTGATGCTGGAGGCCGCAGAACCGGAAACGATACCCAGGCGGTCGTTCTCTTCCAGAATGTCACTGACCGCGATGGACACGGATGAAGCTACCAGACCGGCAACCAGGTCCACGTCTTCGTTCTCGACCCAGCGACGCACGGTGCTGGAGGCGACGTCGGCACTGTTGCGGTCGTCGGCGCTCACCACCTCAATCTTGGCGCCATTCACTTCGCCACCGAAATCGGCGATGGCCATTTCCATGGCTTTGAGGCCGTTCGGGCCAGCCAGGTCACGGTAAGTACCAGACATATCTGCCAGGTAGGCGATCTTCACGGTATCGTTGGAAATTGCAGCCTGGGCACCAGTGGCCATCATGGCTGAGGCAACGGCTGAGGTCAGAAGCTTTTTCATCATTGTCATTGTTGTTTCTCCGCTACTGTATTGCGTTGGTTCGGGTTTATTGTTGCTTTTCTTGCGGTCGTTCTTTCCTATTCCGAGGTCAGACCCCCAGATAGCTGTCCAGCACCGACTGTTTGGCACTCAGTTCATTGGCACTGATTTCTTCCACAATCTGCCCGTGCTCAACGACGTAATGCCGGTCAGCCAGAGGCGCTGCGAAGTGGAAATTCTGCTCCACGAGTACAATCGTCAGGCCCTTCTCCTTGAGCTTGGTAAGGACATGGCCGAGTTTCTCGACGATTACCGGAGCAAGGCCCTCGGTAATCTCATCCAGCAACAGCATGTTGGCGCCGGTGCGCAGGATGCGGGCCAGGGCCAGCATCTGCTGTTCACCACCGGACAGCTTGGTGCCCTGGCTGAAGCGACGCTCGTGCAGGTTGGGGAACATGGTGTAGATCTCTTCCAGGCTCATACCACCACTACGCACCACGGGCGGCAGGGTGAGGTTTTCCTGGACACTGAGGGCCGAAAAAATGCCCCGATGTTCGGGGCAGTATCCGACACCCAATCGGGCAATATGGTGCGGGGCGCAAGACATCGTCTCCTCCCCGTTGATCATAATGGAACCGGTGCGGCGGCCCACCATGTTCATGATCGATTTGAGGGTGGTACTGCGGCCCGCGCCGTTACGGCCGAGCAGCGTTACCAGCTCACCCCGGTTCACCACCAGGTCAATGCCGTGGAGGATGTGGGATTCGCCGTAAAAAGCGTGCAGCCCGGAGACCCGCAACTGTTCGTATTCTTTCTGCTGGGCCTGGCTCATTCTGCCGCCTCCACTTCACTGGCTTCAGACGATGAGCCACGCTCACCACTGGAATCTGTGCCCATATACACTTCCCGAACCCGTGGGTCGGCCGATACTGTGTCGTAGTCGCCCTCGGTGAGCACCGCTCCCTGGGCCAGCACGGTAATCCGGTCACACAGTTTGCTGACCACACTCAGGTTGTGTTCCACCATCAGCACGGTCCGGCCTTTGGCCGCCTTGCGTACCAGCTCCACTACCCGGTCAACGTCTTCGGCGCCCATGCCTTGGGTCGGCTCATCCAGCAACAGCAGCTCTGGCTCCATCGCCAGTGTGGTGGCCAGCTCCAGCGCCCGCTTGCGGCCGTAGGCCAGCTCAACGGTGGTGGTGTTGGCGTATTCCTCCAAACCAACCTGCTCCAGCAGGTCCATGCAGCGCTCGTTCAGGCGGTTCAGGCTGGCTCCGGATTTCCAGAAGCTGTAGGAAGTGCCTTCAAAGCTCTGCAGTGCCACCCGAATGTTCTCCAGGGCGGTCATGTGCGGGAAAACCGCCGAGATCTGGAATGAACGCACCACGCCTTTGCGGGCAATGGCCGCAGATTTCAGGGACGTGATGTCGTTACCGTTGAACAGGATCTGGCCACGGGTGGGGATTAGAAACTTGGTGAGCAGATTGAATACGGTGGTCTTGCCGGCGCCATTCGGACCGATAAGGGCATGGATGTGGCCTTTCTGAATCTTCAGATTCACGTCGTCGACTGCAACAAAGCCTTTGAACTCTTTGACAAGGTTGCGGGTCTCCAGAACGTACTGTTCACTCATGAGCCAGTCTACCTTTGTTATTGTTGTACATTTGAACTAGTTTACAGAGTAAATTGACGTCTACGTAAACGTCAATGTCTATTTTCGCTTTTTACCGGTTCTATACCTAGCAAAAAGTCGCAGACCAACTCCAGAAGCTGGTCCGGTTTTTCAAGATGCGGCGAGTGACCAGTGTCTGGCAAAAAGAGTGGCTGGGCAGACGCGCCAATGCCTGCGACGATATCGGCGACCTGTTCAGGTACCCCGTATTCATCGATCTCCCCTTGAATGATCATAGACGGACATTGGATGCCTGCCAGCCAATCACTGAAATCCAGCGACTCGTCAAACCCTTCATCCAGCCACACCGTGTGCCAGGCCCGGAACAAATCGTCCGTTCTTGCACCGTGGTAACGCTGGAGTTTCTCGCGCAGATCGGTGGTCTGATAGCGATCCATCATCTCGGTGATGCCATCAACCGTTAGCTTGTCCGCGTAGGTGTGTGCCGCCATGGTAATCAGCGCATGGGCACGCTCGCCCAGTGCACCGGCCGCAATCAGGGCGATGGAGCCACCGTCGCTGTGGCCGATCAGCACTACCTTGTCCAGGCCCAATTCATCCAGCAGGCGCGGCAATATCACCGCCCCTTCCCGCTCCTGATAATCGTAGGGCCGCGGCAATTCCTCATCGGAGGAATTGCCGTAACCCAGGCGGTTATAGACCAGGGCGTCATAGCCGGTGGCCTTGGCCAGGTGCTCGGGAAACCGGCGCCAGAGGGAAATACTGCCCAGGGATTCGTGTAAAAAGACGAGCGTGGGCCCCTGCGATTGTTCGTGGCGGATGTGACGAACTTCTACAGTGGCACCCTCAACCACCGATACCATCGAGTCTCGGATCTGCATGGCCTTACCGTTCAGGCGGGATGGAATATGTCATGGTGGAATGAGCGACCGGCTCTTCCGCACCTTCGGAATAGACGAACACCTCGCCCACCCCCATGGTCCGGCCAACTTTCAGCATGGTCGCCCGGGCCCATATCGGTTTATGAGCAACGGGTTTGCGCAGAAAATTGATGTTGAGGTTGGTGGTGACCGCCAGCGGCACCAGGCCAATCTTGCTCAACAGGGCCGCGTAGAGGGTGACATCCGCCAACCCCATCATCGCCGGGCCGGAGACGGTGCCCCCGGGCCTCAGGTGCTCCTCATCCACGTCCAGCTTCATTTCCGCCCAGCCATCGCCGAGCTCCTGCAAGGTGCCAAAGGCGGCACCCTGCGGAAACTGTTCATCGAGAAAAACCTGCAGTTCCTCAAAGGTAATAATCATGCGCCGGGCTCGTCCTTAGCGCGATTGCGCAGCACGAAACGCTGGATCTTACCGCTGGGGGTCTTCGGCAGCTCGTCTACAAACTCGATCTCACGCGGGAAGGCATGGGTGGACAACCGGCGGCGCACCAGATCCTGAAGCTCGTCTTTCAGAGCCTGATCGTCGGCCGGTGCCTGATCGCTCTTCACGACCACGTAGGCCTTGATGATGGAGCCACGTTTCTCATCGGGCTTGCCCACCACACCGGATTCAGCCACGGCGGCGTGTTCCAGCAGAGTGCTTTCCACATCGGCGGGGCCCACCCGGTAACCGGCGGTGGTGATGATGTCGTCATCCCGGCCACTGAAGGAGAAGCAGCCGCCGCCATTGTTAATCACCATGTCGCCGGTGAGGTAGTAGCCCTTCACGAACGGGTCTTTCTCGCCCCACGTGTAGCCGTCAAAGTGGAACAGCGGAGACGCCGCCACGTCCACAGCCAACTGGCCGACTTCGCCCTCGCCCACTTCCTCGTTCTTCTCATTCAGGGCAACCACCCGGTGCCCCGGTGATGCAAAGCCCATGGAACCTTCCTTAACCGGGTGCTCCAGGCCATGGAAGTTGCAGCAGGTCATACCGGTTTCGGTCTGGCCGTAGTGATCTTTCACCGGGCAGAAATGACGGTTCTTGATCCAGTTCACCACTTCAGGGTTCAGCGGCTCGCCGGCACTGCTGGCCACTCGCAGACCCAGATTCTCGCCTTCTGGCAGTACGTGGTCATTGGCCTTGAGCAAACGGTACGCCGTGGGTGCCGCTGCCAGGTTGGTGATCTTGTACTTGCGGATCATGTCGTAGGTGGATTCTGGAGTGAAACCACCCGGGTTGAAATGGGTCGCGTGCCCCATCAACAGCGGGCCCACCACGGCGTAGTAAAGGCCATAGGCCCAGCCGGGGTCAGCCACGTTCCAGAACACGTCGTCGTCACGGAGATCGATGGCGTACTTCATGTACACATAGAACGCCAGCAGGGCCTTGGCAGGCACCGCCACACCCTTGGATTTGCCCACGGTACCGGACGTAAACATCTGCAGGAACGGGTCATCACCGGTGACCATTACCGGCTCGAAATCGCTGGACTGAGCCGCCAGAGTTTCTTCGAAATCAGGAATATCGGCGTCAATAGCCTGGGCATTCACCCCCACCACCGGCGGGCACCCCTTCACATCCAACAGCTTCGGGAAGTTGTCAGGGTTGGTCACCACCAGCTTGGTGCTGGCGCGCTCGAAGCGGTATTCAATGGCACCGGAGCCAAAGGCGGTAAACAGGGGCTGGTACACCGCGCCTGCGCGCAGGGCACCGGCAATCACAATCAGCAGTTCAGGGGTACGCGGCAGCAGTGCAGCTACCCGGTCACCCTTGCCAATGCCCTGGGCCGTCAGATAGTTGGCGAAACGGGCAGAGGCTTCTTTCAGCTCGGCAAAGGTCAAAACGCCGTCGCCACCGTCCTCTTTCTCGTAGTAAAGCGCGACTTTCTGGGGATCTTTCGCCCACTTATCGACAATCTCGTGGCAAACGTTCAGACCGCTGTTCAGGCGGCCGTCCAGAACCTCCGCTTCCAGTGCGGCAGGATCAAAATTGTTGTAGACGGCAGTGTATTCCGGGAGGCTCATTTCCAACTCCTGTTGTTGTCGTTGAATCCAAGAGTTTCAGGTTTATCACAGGGTTCACTTTACGTAAAGGTAAACTTTAGACCAAAACGACCCAAAATCCAGTCATTTTATGAGCGTGTATTGGTGGGCAAATTCAGCGCCGAAGCTCAGGACTCCGGATCAATCGGATGGGAATGACGGCCAGAAAGAATGTGATGAAGGCTGGAGCAATCCACCATCGGGTCATCGCAGTTAACGACGATATCCGAATGGGCGATGACATAAGCCTTGCCGGTAATGTGGTTTTTCACCACATCCAGGTCGCCTTCTCGATCCACGCCACCGAACTGGCCAATAAAACCGGTCTCCCGTAGCGACACCGTTTCCAGCCGATCACCGGGCTGGATACTACCCTCGTAGTTCATTAAAGCCAGCCGGGCCGAGGTGCCCGTACCGGTGGTACTGCGACAAATCACGCCCGGGTGCACGTAAGTCGCGGACCGGGACCGGTAATAGCCTTCAGCCACATGCTCCACCGGCCCCATGAAGTGCAGGAACGGCAAGGGCCCGACATCTCCCAGGGTGTAGTGGGAGAAGCCCCGCTCAGCCTGGATGGCCTCAACAATGGCATGGGCGGTTGCTGCCAGTGCCCGCTCCTCATCGAGGGTGAGATGGAAGCCCAGTTGCTGGGCATCCACCAGCGCGTAGAAACCGCCGCTGTAGGCCACGCTGTAGGTCACCGTGCCCAGGGAAGGCACCTCAATGGTGGCCCGATAGGTATCAATGTAGCTGGGCAGGCCCTCACAGGTGATCGCTTCAACCACGCCATCCCGCACCAGGGCCTCAATCTGAACCAGGCCCGCCGGCGATTCCAACACGAAATGCTGGCGCCCTTCCTGCTTTGGCACAATGCCGGCTTCCAGCACCGCCGTGGCAGTACAGATGGTGTTGGAGCCGGAGTAGATCGGGTAACCCATCACCTCCATGATGATGTAGCCGGCCGCCGCCCGGGGATCGGTCGGCGGCACCAGCAGGTCCACCGACATCTCCGGTATACCGTGGGGTTCTTCCAACAGCAACCGGCGCAGGCCATCGGCGTCATCCCGCAGGTATTCCATCTGCGCCCGAACGGTATCGCCCGGCAATGGGTCAATACCGCCGGTTACAATCCGGCTCACGTCGCCACCGGCGTGGGTATCCATTAACTGAATGGTCAGTTCCGGTTTCATCACAGTGTCTCCAGGGACCAGGGTTGGCCGTATTCGTCCCACTGGGCATCGGGCACGATCACGATCTTGCCGAGGTAGTTGCTGCCCCGGTTCACAAAGTAGTTTTCCGCGTGACGCAGGTTCGAGAGCCGGAAAGCGCCGTGCAGCACCGGCTTGAGCTGGCCCCCACGAATCCAGGCCATCAACTGGTCTGCCTCCTCGCGGGTACCGTGGGACACTCCGAAAATCTGCACCTGGTAGAGGTAAATCCGGGTCCAGAGAATTTCGCTGATATTGCCACCACTGGCCCCGGCAATGCTCAGGCGCGGGTAGGTGGCGCGGGCGTTCATGTCGAAGATCATGGCATCGATGAACACGTCGGTCATCTCGCCGCCCACCAGATCCATCACCGCATCGAAGGGCTTGCCACCGGTGGCGGCTTTCACACGCTCCACGAAGTTGCCCATGTCAGACCTGTCCAGCACCGCCTCTGCCCCCATCTCCAACAGCGCCTCGGCCTTATCCTGCTTACTCAGAGCGTAGGGAATGGCACCAATGATGCGGCACAGCTGAATCAGTGCGGTGCCCACGCCGCCGCTGGCGCCGGTGACCAGCACGTGCTCGCCGGCCCGAATGCTGGCAGAGGTGACCATGTGGTAGGCGGTCTGGTAGGAACACATGCCCATGGACGCCAGCTCGGCGTCAGAGAGCTCAGAGTTGGGGATGTGGTGAAACTGATCGGAAGGCAGCGCCACGTATTCGGCAAAACCGCCGTCGGCGCCGTGGCCGTAATAATCCGGCGTGAGATTGATGTCGCGGCGGTCATCGGCGTAGATGTTGAAATCCAGCAGGCCGCGCTCGCCGATGCGGCTTTCATCCACACCCTCACCCACGGCCACTACCCGGCCAGCGATGTCCGCACCCTGAATGCGGGGGAACAACAAGGTGGGTTTACCACCCATCTGGAACGAGGTCATTTCCCCTTTCTTGGTGGGGTACAACCCTTCCCGCGCCTTGCGGTCGGTGTTGTTCTTGGCCGTGGCCGTCACCTGAACCAGCACCTCACCGGGTGCCGGTTGTGGCGTGGCCACCTCCTGATACTCAAGCTTATCAACACCGCCGTGACCGGTGAGCACCATAGCCTTCATGGTTGTGGGAATCATGGGCGGGCGATCCTCCCTGCTGACTGAATATAGTATTCAGATCAGCATAGGTTAGATCCCCCCGGGTGTCAGTGGGGGTTGTGGGTATCCGTAATGCACCTAGCGTGCGATGACCCTGTACACCGGCCGCAATTTGGGGATCTGCTTCAGCACCACCTGTATCACCGTCATCAGTGGCACCGCCAGCAACACGCCTACCGGCCCCCACAACCAGCCCCAGAAGAAGATCGAAACAAAGATCACCACCGGGTTGATAGCCATCCGGAAACCGTGCACCCAGGGCTCGATAAAAAAGCCCACCAGCGTGGTCAGCCCCAGGTATCCCAACGGCGCAAAGGCCATAAGCCAAACCGCATCAAGGCTGATGGCCGACACCACCGCCAGCAACAAAATGGTCAAAATCACACCAAGGTAAGGGATGAACCGTGCGAGGCCGGCAATCAATCCCCACACCGCCGGGTCTGGCAAGCCAATGGCCCAGCACATCTACCCGGTTGCCACACCCACGGCAGTGTTACTCAGAGCCAGAACGCCCAGGTATTGGGCGATCTGGTGCTGGGAATCATGGGTGATGCGCAGCACCGTTTTACGCTGCACCCTCGGCAGTTGACGGACAAAATTCTTGATAATCCGGTCGCCGCCCACCAGCAGAAAATAGGTCAACGCCAGCGCTAATAACAGGCCGGCAACGCCGTCCCGGGCTTTGCTCATCAACTGGCTACGCCAGGAGTCGGTTTTCAGCACCACGGTGGTCGGCTTTGCCTTGCTGCTGTCCGACAACTCCGCCATGGACTTCTCGACCTTCTCAGCCGATTCCGTCACCTTGCTGATCTGGCGCCGAATTTCACTCTGCCCCACCAGCAATCGGGAGATGCCCTGAGGCGCTTCTTCCGCCCAGGTCAGTACCGGCGATGCCACCGCGTAGGTCACCCCTGCGATGCCGCCCAGCACCATCAGCACCAGTAACAACGCGCTCACCATGCGCGGCACCCGAAAGGCCACATACAGCTTCTTAACTATCGGCGACAGCAGAAGGCTGGTCAGAATCGCCAGAATGATGGGCAGAACAATCTGGTGCGCCACATACAGGGTGTACAGAATACCCAGCGTAAACAGACCATAGATGGGCGTGGATAACTCCGATGATATTAGCGGGCGAGACCTGGCATCCGCGTTTTTATGGTCCAAGTGGTCCGTGTGGTCAGAGTTGTCAGCAGAATTGGCGTGAGAGTTGTTGGCGTTGTTTTCGTCCACGATGAGCGAGTCGTCCTTGTGTTTAAACGGTCGAAAGGCTCTTACTTTACGCTTCCTGACAACCGTTCGCATCAGTGGGACTTTACTGTGGGGTCATGTCGGCACCGCTTGAGGGGCTTCCGGTGACTGGGCAGCGGCTGCCGTACCCCGGCCCGGCCCACCGCCGGAGTTCATTCGCACCAGCGGCCCGGAAAGCGTCACGCCACTCGGGTCCACCTTCACAAAACTGTCGCCGGCCTGCAGAGTCACTTCTGCACCGGCTTCAATCACAATCTTCATACCAGCCTTGTGATGAATCTCGCTGCCCGCCTCGATGAGCTGGGCGCGGCCCTGGTGGCTGTGGTGGCAGCCACCCACGATGTGGCTGAAATCGCCACCGATGCGCTCCCTGCACTCACCCTCTACGGTAGTGTGACTGTTGCCACCCACGCGCTCGAACCGATTGTTGTTCACGGTCAGGTGGCTGTCGTTCTTGATCACTTCGGTGCGGTTGTGCTCGGTAAGCAGATCCAGGTCTTTCTGGGCGTGGACGTAGACCTGTTCCTTGTCCGCCTCGTCCTCGAATCGTAATTCGTTGCTGCCCTCGCCCTTGTGGGTCTGGGTTTTCAGGGTGGTGCGGGTTTTGTGCTCTGGCAGGGAATACGGTGATTTGTTGGTGGCGTGGTGGGTGCGACCAGTAATAATGGGCTGGTCCGGGTCGCCATCCAGAAAGGACACGATCACTTCGTGGCCGATGCGGGGCAAGGACATAAAACCATACTGCCCGCCGGCCCAGCCCTGGCTGACCCGGAGCCAGGCACTGCTGTGTTCATCGTTCTGGCTGTAACGATCCCACGGAAAGCGCACTTTCACCCGGCCGTGTTCGTCACAGTGGATCTCTTCACCCTCGGGCCCGGTGACGATGGCGATCTGTGGGCCGTCCATGATGGGGCGATGAACACACTGCGG
>Ga0207899_1000178_pt1 | contig 27282 bp, 26 predicted proteins | sample MalvirmetaMSP134_FD_184235 | JGI IMG/M metagenome (GOLD analysis project Ga0207899, IMG submission 184235) | Marine viral communities from the Deep Pacific Ocean - MSP-134 (SPAdes) | ecosystem: Environmental > Aquatic > Marine > Oceanic | place: Pacific Ocean | collected 2011-06-28
CGTTACCAATATAACATCTTGATCCATGAAACAGCTTAGTCAGATCTACTTCCTATTACTACTTATAGCCGGTGTTTCCGGTTGTTCCAGTATTGGCTATTACAGTCAGGCGGTATCCGGCCATGTTTCCCTGATGATGGCGGGCGAACCGGTGGACCAGTTGATTGCCCGTGATACCACGTCGGCGGCACTGAAAGCCAAGCTGAGAACCAGCCAACAGGCCCGGCGATTTGCCCGCGACACGCTGAGCCTGCCTACTGGTGACGTCTACTCCGAGTATGTTGCGCTTGATCACCCCTGGGTCGTGGTCAACCTGGTCGCGGTACCGGAATTCTCGCTCGAACCCCACCGCTGGTGCTATCCGGTCCTCGGATGCCAAGCCTATCGGGGCTATTTCAGCCTGGACGACGCCCGGCGCGAACAGGCCAAGTTTGACGACGACCAGTACGACACCTTCATTGGCGGCGTCACCGCCTATTCGACTCTGGGCTGGTTCGACGACCCCCTGCATTCCGGTTTCACCCACCTGAGCAACGGCCGGATGGTGGCGCTGATATTCCATGAACTGGCGCATCAAGTGCTGTACATCAGTAATGACACCACCTTCAATGAAAGCTTTGCAACCGCAGTGGAGCTGGAAGGCCTGAAACTCTGGTCCAGGCAAAACGGCAATCCCAAGGTGTTCGAGCGTGCGCGGGAACGCTTGCAGCAACGGGAACAGACCCTGGCCCTGGTGAGGGCAACCACCCAAGAGCTAGGATTCCTGTACCAGCAGCAAGGGCAGATACCGGTGGCGGTCCTGCGCCAGCGCAAAAATGAATTGTTGAGCGAACTGGTACAGGCCTACCTGGACTTTTCCGAACAATGGCAGCAACCTGGTCCGTTCGGTGCCAATCCAACGAGCCTGAACAATGCCAACCTGGCCCTGTTCCGGCAGTACAACCAGTACGTGCCTGGCTTCCGCCAGCTCCTGCAGGAGCTGAATCACGATTTCCCTGCCTTTTATCAGGCAGCCGAGGCCTTGTCCGAGCGCCCGCGCAGCGAGCGTCACCAGATCCTTGAGGCGCTTTCAGAGCGGTTTGACGAAGACTTTTGATTTACGCTGGGCGTTGTAGGATGCCAGCTTGGGGCCCGGCAGCGCCTGTACAGACGAGACCTGAAAGCCCCGTTCCCGGAACCAGTGTTCGGTCTGAGTTGTTAGCACGAACAGGTTCTGGATACCCTGTGCCTTCGCCAGCTTTTCAACCATAGCCAGGATGTCGTCGCCGCGGCCGGCCCTGCGATAGGACGGGTTCACCGCGAAGCAGGAAAGCTCACCAGCCTGCTCGTCCGGATAGTTGTACAGGGCCGCGCACCCGACGATGGTTCCGTCCCGCTCCGCAACCACAAACTGATCGATCTCGGTTTCCAGCATTTCCCGGGACCGGCGTACCAGCACCCCCTGCTCTTCCAGTGGCTGGATCAGCTCCAGGATACCGCCGATGTCTTCAACCCGGGCCTGCCGGATCTGTTCGTAGTTATCGCCGCTGACCAGCGTGCCTGAGCCATCCCGGGTGAACATTTCTTCCAGTAGGGCACCGTCGTTAACATAGCTAATGATATGGGCACGCCGCACGCCTTTAACACAAGCGTCGCAGGCGGCCCGCAGCAGCGCCGCGTCGTGACCGGTTACGGCACCGGCGGCCAGTTGCTCGGAGGCCTGTCGGGCGGAGAGTTCACGGATCAGGCTGCCGTCTTCTTCCAGCAAACCCTCGTCGTCGATGAACACCAGCAGCTTTTCAGCCTGCAAGGCCGCCGCCACCTGGCTGCCAACGTCTTCGTAGGACAGATTGAAGGCGTCGCCAGTGGGCGAATACCCCATAGGCGGCAGCAGCACGATATGCCCCAGCTCCAGCAGTTTCTCGATCCCGGCCACGTCCACCCGGCGGACCCGGCCGGTATAGCCGAAATCAATGCCGTCGAGCACGCCCACCGGGCGGGCCGCGACATAGTTGCCACTGCTGACCCGAATGCGGGCGTTGTGCATGGGGGAATTCACCAACCCCATGGACAGCTGGCTTTCCAGGAACGCGCGCAGACCACCAATGGCTTCCATCACCATCGGCAGTTGCTGCTGCGGGGTGATTCGCAAGCCCTGGGCGAACGAGGACTCGGCACCGGCGCCATCCAAGCGGGTCTGGATCTGTGGGCGGGCACCAAACGCCACCACCAATCGCACCCCGAGACTGCTCAACAGGGCAATGTCGTGGATGATGTTGATGAAGTTGCCGTGTTCAATGGCATCTCCTGGGATGGTCAACACCACCGTACGGCCGCGATGGGCGTTAATGTAGGGGGATGAGTGGCGGAATCCGTGCAGCCAGTCGTTCGATTTCAACCCGGTCTCCAAGTCAGTCGTTACAAGCGGTTTACAAGCAGAATTGTCTGATCAGACCCTTCAGAATCCGAATCGTCGGTTCCAACTGGGCCAGCTCAATGTACTCATCGGGCTGATGGGCCTGATCAATGGAGCCGGGGCCCATCACCAGGGTTTCCAGACCCAGTTTTTGCAGCCAGGGTGCCTCAGTAGCGAAAGCCACTGCGTGGGCGGTGTGACCAGTCAGCTTTTCGCAGGCCTTGACCAGGGCGGCGTCGGCAGGCGTCTCAAAGGCCGGCACACCATCGAACAGCGGCTCGAACTCCATGGACAGCTCGCGGCGCTCGGCCACCGGCCGAACCTTGCTGAGAATGGCCTGACGCAGGCTGTCCATGTCCATGCCTGGCAGCGGCCGCAGATCGAAATGCAGCTCGCACTGGGCACAGATGCGGTTGGGGTTATCGCCACCGTGAATGCAGCCGAGATTCAGGGTTGGCACCTGAACCTCGAAGTTCGGGTTGCGGTACTGTTCCTGCCAGTGACTACGCAAAGTCAGCAGTTCAGACAGGGCTTCGTGCATCCCTTCCAGGGCATTGCGACCGAGCGCCGGGTTCGAGGAGTGGCCAGACTGGCCCTCGAATTTCAGGCGCTCCATCATGATGCCCTTATGCATGCGCACCGGCTTCAGGCTGGTAGGCTCGCCAATGACCGCGTACCGGGCCTTGGGCTTACCGGCCTCGGCGAGCGCCCGGGCCCCATTCATCGAGCTTTCCTCGTCGGCGGTCGCCAGCAGAATCAGGGGCTCCTTCAAGGGCGCACCGGCGAACTCTCGGGCCGCCTCAATCGCCAGGGCGAAAAAACCTTTCATGTCACAGGTGCCGAGACCATACCAGCGGTTATCCCGCTCGGTCAGGGTGAACGGATCACTGGTCCAGCGCTGGTCGTCGTAGGGCACCGTGTCGGTGTGACCGGACAGCACCAACCCTCCTGGACCACTGCCCAGGGTGGCAATCAGGTTGAACTTACCGGGCATGCCCGGCACTTCCAGGATTTCGACGGCAAAGCCCAGTGGCTCCAGCCACTCTGCCAGGATCCGAACCACCGCTTCGTTGCTGTGATCCCACTTGGCCGAGGCACTGCTTATCGAAGGCAGGGAGATCAAACGCGTCAACATGTCCTTGACGCCTGGCACCGACGCAACATCCACTTCAGACTGCGACATACACTCCCCTCGGACCCAATCCGGGTCACTGTTTGCGACCGCGACGCCACACCTCGAAACCGGTAATGGCACGCGCCAGCATTGGATACGCCACTTCACCGCCGGCCACGACCCGAGCGACTTCAAGCTCGCGCTCGCTGACACTGACCAGCCGACCTTCAACCACGTTGTCATTGGACAGGGTGACGCGAACCTGGCGCCCTATCCACTGACTGGCATTCTCAACCGAAGCAGCATACCACCCTTGCACCTCCGGATTCTCCTGCTGCTCCAAGGGCTCAATAGCGCCCGGATCAGGCTCTGCGACCACCGGCTCGGCCTCGCGCAGGAACACATCGGGCACCGTGGCGCCGTTGTACGCCACCATCCAGCCAGCACCCTCAAGCTCTTCGCCCACGGGCACAACTGGGATGCCGAAGGCGGGCGCCTGCGGCTGCACGGCCACCGTCATTTCACCGCCTTCCAGCAGCCATTGCCGATACAGCGCCAGCAGTTGCCGACTGGCGTTCAGGCCCCGGGCCTCGAGGCCCTGTTGAAAGGCGGCCAGCGTCTGGTCGGCCCAGGCCGATGGCTCCAGCCCCGCCTCACGGGCACAGTAGGCAGCTACCCGGCGCATCAAGCCACCATCGCGCAGGGTCACGGTCATCGCCTCAGTGGTGCTGTCGAGCACGCGCTCGGGGTCAATCACGTCAATACGGGCATCGGGCCATTCCAGCTCCAGGCTGCCGGTGCCCGCCGTGTTGAGCTCGGCATAGACACCGTCGGCGTGTTGCCGAATCAGGACTTCACCGCCCAGGGCGGTGATCCCCATCCGCATCAGGTCGCCACTGCCCAGCTGCTGACGGGGGTCCGGCGCGCAGGACAGGGTCATCAGTGTGGGCTCACCACTGCCGTTCTGGCCCTCGGCCGTAACCCAGTTGCGAAACATGGTAGCCTCAAGCACCAGCCCCAGTCCGTCGGCCCTTAGCATCCAGCTATCCGGCAATGTGCCCGGATCCATCAGGGCCGAAGCCAGATCCAGGGGCGATCCGGCATCGAACTCAACTCGGCCAATTTCCAGGGGACGGGTCAACCGGAAGTCCTGCCAGCTGCTGCCGGACAACACCACCCGACCGTCGACGCCCGAACTGATGGCACCGCGCTCGATCACGCCGTACGGCTCCAGAGCCGACCGGACCTCGCCCAGGCGCTGGTCGGTCAACCACCAGACCCCGACCTTGAACACCACAAAACCGCCCAGGCCGAGCACAACCAGCAGTTTCAGCAGGCGCTTCATCCACAGACTCCTCGTACCAGGCGTTTAATTACGGGAAATCAGGGTACCGACACCCTCATCAGTAAAGATCTCCAACAAACAGGCGTGGGCCACGCGGCCGTCAATGATGTGCGAAGTCCGGACTCCATTCTCGACCGCGTTCAGGGCACAGCGAATCTTGGGCAGCATGCCGCCATGAATGGTGCCGTCTTCAATAAGATCATTGACCTGCTGGGCGGTCAGGCCGGTGAGCACCTTGTCTTCCTTGCTCTTAAGCCCGGACACGTTGGTGAGCAGGATCAGTTTCTCGGCCTTCATGGCCTCAGCAACCTTACCGGCCACCAGATCGGCGTTGATGTTGTAAGAGGCGCCATCCGGACCAACGCCGATGGGTGCAATCACCGGGATCACATTGCTGCGGGTGAGCATGTCGATGACGTCCACGTTGACACTGGCCACCTCGCCGACATGGCCAATATCGATGATTTCCGGGCGCTCCAGCTCCGGAGACCGATCCACCACTTCCAGCTTGCGGGCCCGGATCAGATTGGCGTCCTTACCGGTCAGGCCAACGGCGGTGCCGCCCTGGGCGTTGATCAAGGAAACGATTTCCTTGTTCACCTGGCCGCCGAGTACCATTTCGACCACATCCATCGTCTCGGAATCGGTCACCCGCATACCGTTCACGAACCGCGACTTGATGTTCAGGCGCTCCAGCAGCTCGCCAATCTGGGGGCCGCCGCCGTGTACCACGATGGGATTGATCCCGACCAGTTTCATCAACACTACATCCCGGGCGAAGCTACTCTTGAGGTCTTCGTTCTCCATGGCGTTGCCGCCGTACTTGATCACCACGGTCTTACCGGTAAACCGCTGAATATATGGCAGACCCCGACTCAGAACCGAAGCCACCTGCATTGCTGTTTCACGATCCAACGCCATTTTGTTGCCTTCCAAATACGTGGTTAAGTACGTTCGATATAAAGCGGTCAAAACTCCGCTGCAATATCCGGGGCTGCCTTCTGCAACTGTTCCCGGAAGATACCTTTGATCCGCTCCAGGCCCTCATCGGTTTCCGCCTCGAAGCGCAGCACCAGAACCGGCGTAGTGTTAGACGCCCGGCACAGCCCCCAGCCATCGGCGTAATCCACGCGGATGCCGTCAATCGTGCTGATATTGCCGTCACCAAACTGTCCGTCCTGACCCAGCCGTTCAATAATCCCGAATTTGCTGCTCTCAGTCACTTCGACATTTAGCTCCGGCGTGCTGACATCCTCGGGGAAGTCGGCGAACACCTCGTCGCTGTGCCGGTCTTCGATACCGAGAATTTCCAGCAGGCGGGCTGCGGCATACAGGCCATCATCAAAGCCGTACCAACGTTCGCCAAAGAAAATATGCCCACTCATTTCACCAGCCAACTGAGCACCGGTCTCTTTCATCTTGGCCTTCATCAGCGAGTGGCCGGTTTTCCACATGATCGGCCGACCGCCAGCTTCTGAAATGACTCCGGCCAAGCGCCGACTGCATTTGACGTCATAGAGCACATCGGCGCCCGGGTTACGCGAAACCACATCGCGGGCAAACAGCATCAGCAAACGATCCGGCCAGATGATCTTGCCGGTGTTGGTGACCACGCCCAGGCGATCACCGTCGCCATCGAACGCCAGGCCAATGTCGGCCTTCTCTTCTTTTACCCGAGCGATCAAGTCGGCCAGGTTTGCCGGCTTGCCCGGATCCGGGTGGTGATTCGGGAAATCGCCATCGACCTCGCAGTACAGCGGCACCACTTCACAACCGAGTTCTTCGACCAGCATCGGTGCCAGCTCACCAGCGATGCCATTACCGGCATCCACCACCACCTTCAGCGGGGCTGCCACGGCTATATCGCCAACGATTCGATCCAGGTAGGCCCGACGGACGTCTTCCGACGACTGACCGCCCTGGCCACTGGCAAAATCGGCAGCCTGGGTTCGCTGGTACAGTTTCTGGATGGCATCCCCGGACAGGGTTTCGCCGCCCAGCATGATCTTAAGGCCATTGTAATTGGCCGGATTGTGGCTGCCGGTCACCATCACCCCGGAGCCGGTCTGAAGCTCGTGGGTGGCAAAATAAAGCACCGGCGTGGGCACAGCACCGACATGAATCACATCGCAACCGGTTGCCATGACACCACGGGCCAGAGCATTAGCCAGTTCGGGGCTGGAATGGCGGCCGTCATAACCAATGCACAGGGCGCCGATGCCGCGCTCCACGGCTTCGGAACCAATGGCCCGCCCAATCAGCTGGACCGCATCGGCGGACAGGGTATCGCCGACGATGCCGCGAATGTCATAGGCCCGGAAGATGTCGGGGGACAATGCCACCGCTGGCTCGGGAGTTTCTTTCACTTCCAGGCTATCGCCGCCCGGCAGCAGGTCGTCGCCGCCAAAACCGAGGACGTCCTCATCGCCGTCGAGCATGTCGATGTCGGGCATGTCCTTATCCTGAAACAGGGGCTCGTCGTCGCCGGCCGCCAGCGGCCGCTTACTACCCGCCGACTTCTTCGGTCGCGCCATCTCCAGGGCCTTGGCCACGCGCTTATCCACCACTTGGGACAGCCGGGCCAGAACCTCACCGGTGGACGCCACCATGTCCCATTGGAGCGACGGCAGCTTGACCCGGTCGCCCCCGAACACCTTGTGCGCCCATTGAATCAGGGCACTAACGTCCTGGCGAATACTCTGTTGCGCACGACTGAGCAGAATCCATACAAGAATGGCGGCCAGCAGGATCGGTGCCCCGACCAGCATGGCGATCATCACGATGTCCACTGGCGCGGTCGGCGCCTTAGCCGGGGTGTAGGCAACCGACCAGTCGGGGTTGGCCAATGACCGGGTTTCTGCCGCTCCAGAACCGCTGCCCTGGCTGACAATCGCACGGGTGGTGCCGGCCACAGTCTGGGTCAGTTCCAGCTTGCCACCGAGGTCAGCGTTGACCACCTGCAACAGCGGCTGCAGGCGGGCAGCGTCAAAGATCACCAGCAGGCTGCCAATCACCGCATTGCTGACCGGATTGCGAACCGGCGTTGCCATCTGGACCAGCCAGCGGTTGTCCCGCGGAAATGCATCCGGGTGCAACGGCTGACCATTTTCCGCCCGCCGCAGCAGTTCAAGACCAGCGAATCCGAGCGCGCCCCGCTCGTTGGCGGTACGGGGAATCTGCCGGTACGGGAACAGATGCACCCCCTGAATGCCCGGCAATGCACTGGCCAGGCTCTCTTCGGTGGCCACGATACCGCCGGGTTCAGACACCGCGGCAATAACGTCCGGTCGATCGGCCAGACCATTTACACTGGCCTGCATCAGTGACAGATACTGATTCATTCGCAGCGCCGCCGACTCGGCCTCAATGGCCTTTTCGACATCAAACCGCTCGATTGCGGCTGGCTGGACCACCAGAAAATGTACCAGCACCGCAGCCAGCACCCCGGCCAGCACCACCACGAGTGCCTGAGTGGCGGCCACCGAATTCAGCTTTTTGAGCTTTGAGCCCGCGGCTGCCTTCTTGTTATTCTTGGCGGGCTTTTCATCACCGGAAGCGTCGCCGGTCTTTTTCTTACCCAGCTTCATAATCCATCCTGCTGTTGTATTTTTATCCTGAACTCGCACGTTGCGCTCAGTATAGACGCCGGTCTGGGGTTGTGCGTGGCTGGGCCGCGACTCAGCGCGTGCCGGTCGAACCGAAGCCGCCCTCACCGCGGTCACTGGCATCGAATTCGGACACCACCTCAAAATCCGCCTGAACGACCGGTACCAGAATCAGCTGGGCAATGCGCTCTCCCACCTCGATGGTGAACGTGGTTTGGCCACGGTTCCAGCAGGACACCATAAGCTCACCCTGGTAGTCGGAATCGATCAGTCCAACTAAATTGCCCAGCACGATGCCGTGCTTGTGGCCGAGCCCACTGCGCGGAAGAATCATCGCTGCCAGGGCCGGATCCCCGATATGAATGGACAGTCCGGTTTTGATCAACTGGGTCTGGCCCGGCTCAAGGGTGAGCGGCTGGTCGAGGCAGGCCCGGAGGTCCAGACCGGCAGAGCCGTCGGTGGCGTATTCCGGGAACGCAATCTGATTGCCAATGCGTTCATCGAGTATCCGCACTTGAAGTTTTTTCGTGGTCATGATCGTCCTGTTACTGAAAGGGGAAGCAGTTCGAGCTCAGCCCGCCGCCTGGTCAAGATGGTCGCCAATCAACGCTATCAGGCGATCGGCTATCTGTTGTTTGCTGTCCGGCCCGATGGAAGCCTGGCCATCCGGCCAGAACACCGTCACCGCGTTGTTGTCACTGTTAAAGCCGAGCCCCGGCACCGAGACGTCATTGGCAACAATCATCCGGAGTTTCTTCCGCTGCATCTTGTCTATGGCGTACCTAGCCACATCGGTGGTTTCGGCAGCAAAGCCCACGGTAAACGGGGCATCGGCCCGGGCGGCAATGGTAGCGAGGGTATCGGGGTTACGCACCAGCGGCAGCGCAATCTGCTCGCTGGTTTTCTTGATCTTGTCGGCCTCGCAGCTCTGTGGGCGGTAATCGGCCACCGCCGCACTGGCGATAAACAGGTCACAGCCAGCGTCCACCGCCTCGGAAGACGCCTGCAGCATGTCTGCAGCGGTCGTCACATTGCGCACCTCGACACCGGAAGGCGCCGGGATGGCAACCGGCCCGCTGATCAGCACCACCTCCGCACCGGCATCCCGGGCGGCCGCAGCCAGGGCGTAGCCCATCTTTCCGGAGCTGTGGTTGCTGATGTAGCGCACCGGGTCAATCGGCTCTCGAGTCGGCCCGGCGGTAATCACCACCCGCCTGCCCGCCAGGGCACCGGTGGACGGCTGACCGGCGACCAATCCGGCCAACACCAGCGGCTCCAGCATCCGACCCGGACCGGTATCGCCGCAGGCCTGCTCACCCTGGTCCGGCCCCCACAGCGTGATCTGCGGGTCGTCCTGCAGTAACCGGAGATTGCGCTGGGTGCGGTGATTGCCCCACATGGCCTGATTCATGGCCGGAGCAACGGCAATAGGCGCTTCGGTGGCGCAGCACAGGGTGGTCAGCAGGTCGTCGGCCATGCCATTGGCCAGGCGAGCGATAAAATCCGCCGAGGCCGGTGCGATAACCACCTGATCCGCCCATTTCGCCAGTTCGATGTGGCCCATGCCGGCCTCGGCTTCGGGATCCAGCAACGAGGTCCGAACCGGCTCGCCACTGAGGGCCTGGAAGGTCAGCGGAGTGACAAAGGCCTCGGCACCGCGAGTCATGACTACACGTACGCCGTGGCCGGCCTTTTTCAGCAGACGAACCAGTTCTGCGCTCTTGTAGGCAGCAATACCTCCGGTAATGCCCAGCAGAATTCGTTTGGCGGCCATAGGGGCTCCGTATCCTCGTAAAAAGAAAGGCTTATAAGATAGCACGCTCAGGCGCCACAGACAGCCTGCAAGCGAGGCCGGACGTTTACCGATTGTTACTTTTTAAAGTAACCTCTGTAATCTCGAATCAAAGCCGGCGCAGGACGCGTCCGGACCCACTAGAAACCTGCAAGGAAAGCACATGGATACCCCCTCCTGGCGCCCGGACGAGCGCCCCCGGGAACGGCTGCTCGCCCATGGCGCCGACAGCCTGTCGGATGCCGAACTACTGGCCATCTTCCTGCGCACCGGCACCACCGGCATGCCGGTGATGACCATGGCGCGCACTCTGATCAACCGGTTTGGCAGCCTGCGCGGCCTGATGACCGCCTCCCGCAGCCAATTCTGCGACACCAAGGGACTGGGTACCGCCAAATACGCCCAGGTCCAAGCCGCGATGGAAATGGCCCGACGGGTGATGGATGAACCGCTACGCCAGGGTGACCCGCTGCGCTCGCCAGAGGACACCCGGCGATTCCTGACCAGCCGGCTCGGCACCTACCCCCACGAAGTGTTCGCCGGACTGTTTCTCGACAACCGGCATCGGGTCATTCAGTACCGGGAGCTGTTCCGTGGCACCATCGACGGTGCCGCAGTGTACCCCCGCGAGGTAGTGCGCCAGGCTCTGGAGGACAATGCCGCCGCCGTTATCTTTGCCCACAACCACCCGTCCGGGGTGGCCGAACCCAGCGAGGCGGACGTAGCACTGACCCGGCGCTTGAAAGAAGCACTGACCCTGGTCGATATCAGGGTTCTTGACCATATGGTTGTTGGCCACGGTGAGGTAGTATCGCTGGCTGAACGGGGACTGATGTGATTGCCCGAACCATTGCGCCAGAAAACTGGCCAAATTCCCAACAATTTTTTGCGTTGGGGGGCGAGTTCTGGTATAAAAGCGTCCCTTTCTGGCGGCGTCTGGCGAGCAGCGTTCAGTTTAGAGGCGCGAAACAGGGGCGCAAGCGTTCCTTAGCAACCAGAGACGCATCAAAAACGAATTTGTACTATAGAGACCATTGCTCAGGTCGGAGGCAAGTATGTCCAGAGTTTGTCAGGTTACCGGTAAGCGTCCGGTATCCGGTAACAACGTTTCCCACGCGATGAACCACACTCGTCGTCGTTTTCTGCCGAATCTGCAGAACCACCGTTTCTGGGTTGAGTCCGAGAAGCGTTTCGTGAAGCTGCGCGTATCCACCAAGGGCATGCGCATCATCGACAAAAAAGGCATTGACGCTGTGCTGGCAGATCTTCGTGCCCGCGGCGAGAAATTTTAAGGAGCCGCATCATGCGCGAGAAAATCAAGCTGGTATCATCAGCAGGCACTGGTCACTTCTACACGACCAACAAGAACAAGCGTAACACCCCGGAAAAGATCGAGATCAAAAAGTATGATCCGGTTGTCCGTAAGCACGTTGCGTACAAGGAAGCCAAGATCAAGTAATCATTGATCCGGCATCCACAAAAAAACCCGGCCATGTGCCGGGTTTTTTTGTGCCTGAAAGCTGCTAGTCATTTATTAGAAAGTCTCCAGATAACCTTTTGGCAGCGCCACATCCATGGCAATAGGCAGGTGATCCGAAACCGGGTAACTGACGACTTCCGAGCGCCGGATCTCCAGCGACGGGCTCACCAGAATATGGTCCAGTGCCTTTTCCGGCCGCCAGCTCGGGAAGCTGTGCGCCGATTCAGGCAATGGAACCAGATCGGTTTCCTTTAACGGAGTCTGGGTCAGCAGCTCTTCGGCGTGATTGTTCATATCCCCCATCAGCACCACATGCTGGTAGTCGGCAATCAGCTCGCGAACGTAACCAAGCTGGCGCTGCTGCGCCGCCTTGCTGAGGGACAGGTGCATAAGCACCAATACCAGTGGATCGTCTTCAGAACCGTAGCGGGCAATGATGGCGCCGCGCCCTGGGATCAGCCCAGGCAGTTTGTGCTCGGTGACATCCAGGGGCCGGTAACGACTCAACAAGCCGTTGCTGTGCTGGGCAATCTGCCCGAGATTGCGGTTAAGCTGCTGGTACCAGTAGGGAATACCCGCCGCTTCGGCTAAATACTGAACCTGATTAATGTAACCACTGCGCAGGCTCCCGCCGTCGCATTCCTGCAGCGCGACCACATCGTAATTACCGATCAGATGAGCAATACGGTCCAGGGTCTGGATCCGATTACGGTGAGGCAGGATGTGCTGCCAGCTGCGGGTCAGGTAGTGCCGATAGGATGAGGTGTTGATACCAACCTGGATATTGAAGGTCAGCAATCGGATGTGCCGGTGGGGCTCAAACTCCGGCACATGCTCAAAGCCCGAGCAATTACTGCGAGACGTATCAACCGCTTTCGCCATCCCGCTAAACTGCTTACGGATTCGCTTGTACATGATGCCAGCCCCACTCTGCTCCGGATGGTCCCCGCGACCCGAAGGCCGCGGACGGCCCCGTTACTCGGCTTCACGCTCCTTGGCGACCAGGTAGTCGACAACGTCCAAGACTGCCTCGTGACTGCCGGCCATGGAAGCGCTCACTTTGTATTTGCCATTTATCAGCATAGTTGGAACACCGGTGATGCGCGCCCCCCGAATTTTCGCCTGGGCTTGCTGCATCCGTGCGTTAACACCGAAGCTCTGGTAATTCTTCAGGAAAGCCTCGCCGTCGACACCGTGACCGGCCACAAAGTCTGCCAGAGCCTCCGGCGTGTTCAACTGACGGCGCTCGCCGGCCAGGGCATCAAACAGGGCATCATGAACCTTATTCAGCTCACCCATGGCATCCAGCGCATAGTAAGCGCGGGCGTGAGGCTCCCAGGAACGGCCGAGCGCGGCCGGCAGCATGACAAACTCTACATCGTCCGCCATGTCTTCTTCCCAGGCTTCTACCACTGGTTTGAAGTTGTAGCAGTGCGGGCAGCCATACCAGAACACCTCAGCCACTTCGATCTTGCCGTTGTCGGCCGTACGAACCGGCGTATCCAGCTCCTGATAGTGCGTTCCCTCTTCCCAGGTTTCGGCACTGGCCGGGACACCAAACGCAAACATCGCTGCCAGGAAAGTTGCCGCTCCAAGTGTTCTGATCATTAGACATCTCCGATATCGTGAAGTCGTAAGTGTGAGGGATTATGACCCAGCCAGCGGAGAAAGTTCCACAGACAGGACAAATCACCGGGTTACAGAGCCGTAAGTAATAAAAAACCCCGCCTGAGGCGGGGTCTTTGGAGTCTCGGCTAGATATTAGCCAATTAGTGCAGGCCAGACACGTAGTTGGCAACCGCCTCAATTTCAGCGTCGGTCAGCTTGGCCGCCACGTCCATCATGATGGCCGCGTTGGAGCCAGTGGCCCGCTCACCGCCACGGTAAGCATTCAGCTGCTTGCTGATGTACTCGGCATTCTGGCCACTCAAGCGCGGGTAGCCACCCGGCTCGTTGCCCTTGCCCTGTGGGCTGTGACAGCCGGCACAGGCCGGCACACCGGAAGCCATGTTACCGCCACGGTAAAGCGCCGCGCCCTGCTCAATCAGATCCGGGTTGGCCTGACTCAGGGGCATTTCCTGATTGTCGAAGTAAGCGGCCAGATCCTGCAGCTCTTGCTCGGATTTACCGCTCAGGAGACCCGTCATTTCGGCAATCGCACGATCGCCGGACTGGATTGCCACCAGTTGATTGTACAGGTACTTTTCACCCAACCCAGACAGTTTGGGATAGCTGCCCATGATCGGCTTCTGGCCGGCCTGGCCATGACATCCGGCACATACCGCTGCGTTCTGTTCGCCCGCTTGAGGATCTCCTGCCCCGTGCGCCATCGCTGTGAGGCTTACACCGAGAACAACTCCTGCGATCAGTTTTTTCATGCTCGCTCCGCTTCTCTCATCTTAAAGGTATTCTTCGTTGTGCAGCCGGCAGGCACTGACCAATCAGGCGCAAAACCGGGACTGACAGCGGTCGCGCTCAGCGCGCCGCCCGGATTTGGTGTAGCATTATACATTAATCCCTGATAACTGAAATCCAAAGGAAAGCCAACCGCTGTGGACCCTGATCTGACCCCGAACCCCGTCTCTTTCAACAGTGCCCGCTTCCTGATCAGCGCCTCCCGGCTGGACGAATGCCCACCGGATTTTGGTGCCGAAGTGGCCTTCGCCGGCCGCTCCAACGCCGGCAAATCCAGCGCACTCAATGCCATCACCGCCCATGGCAAGCTGGCCCGAACCAGTAAAACACCGGGCCGCACCCGGTTGATCAACTTCTTCACCCTGAATCGCGAGGGCTGCCGCCTGGTGGACCTGCCCGGCTATGGCTATGCCAAGGTGTCCCGGGATATGAAGGACGACTGGCAAAAGCACCTCGGCCACTACCTGAACGACCGGCGCTGCCTACGCGGCCTGGTACTGGTGATGGATATCCGCCACCCGCTGACCGAATTCGACCAAATGATGGTGGAATGGTGTGAACATAACAACCTTCCGCTGATGATTCTGGCCACCAAGGCCGACAAACTGAAATTCGGCCAGGCCAAAACCGCCATGATGGGCATTGCCAAGGACCTGAAACCGTTCAGTTGCGTGCATCACCTGATCATGTTTTCAGCGACATCGAAAAGGGGTGTGGATGAGTGCCGGGAGGCACTGACGAACTGGCTGGAAGCACCGGCCGACGACTGAGCCGTCAGCCCGCTAAGCAGACATTAGCCGCGTTACAGAGTGCCACCGCACTCGATCCGGTAACCCAGGTCAATACAGGCTTCGCCCCGGGGCTGACCGGACAGTCGTGCAAGCAGTTCCTGGGCTGCCCGCTGCCCTACTGCTTCACGCGGGGTAATGACACTGGCAAGGCGCGGCACCATCACCTGCCCGACATCGTGGCCATGGAATCCGGCAATGGCGATGGCCTCGGGCACCGCAATCCCCTGACGCTGGCACTCAAAATAGGCGCCGATGGCAACATCGTCGTTGGTGCAGAAGATGGCATCGGTGTTGGGGTTTTCCGCCAGGATGCGCTTAAGCAGCGTGGCCCCGACGCTGAACGACGAACGCTGTTCGCTGCGCAGGGTCACCGGTGCCAAACCGGCTTCTGTCATCGCTCTGACATAGCCCTCCTGCCGCTGCAGGGTCCGGGCATCCAGGCGCACCGCCAGGTAGACGATGACGGTGCGGCCCCGGCGAATCATTTCCCGCACCATATCGTAGGCGGCCTGAACGTTATCGAAGCCGACAGCCTGCTCAAACGGCCGGGTGTGGGTGTCCATGATCTCGACCGTGGGCACGCCGGCAGTTTCCAGCATCCGGAAGGTTCGGTCGGTGTGCTGGCTCTCGGACAGGATCACACCATCGACGTTGTAGGACAGTAGCGATGCCAGGCTGCGCTCCTCAATCTCCGGGCTATAGCCGTAATGCGCCAGCATCAGATGATAGCCGGCCTGCTCGGTGACCGACTCAATTCCCTTGATGACGTCAGCGAATACCTGGTTAGTCAGCGAAGGCAGCAGCACGCCGACGGCATGACTCTTGGATTTCGACAACAGGTCGGGTGCCCGGTTCGGGATGTAACCGAGCGCCTCGGCTTCGGCAAAAATGCGCTCCCGCATCTTCTGGGACACGTTGTCGCCGCCGCGCAGACAGCGACTGACTGTCATCTTGGTGGTGCCGACCCGGTCGGCAATGTCCTGCAACGTCGGACGCTTGTTCTTTCCCATGCATGATTCCTGCAACGACAGAGATGCGGCTAGAGGTGAAGCGAACAGGAGTCCGCGCTGGCACCGGCTTCAGCCCCTGGCATCTTCCCCGGTTGCGGTCAGCACCGCAAGGCACTGGCGCACCAGGCTCTCCGGACGATCGGTGACATCGAGGGTAATGGCGCCCTCGTCCGGCTCGGGTTCCTGCAATAACTGGAACTGACTCTCGAGCATGGCCTGACCATTGAAGTAATGGTCCTCACGCCGGGAAAGACGCGCCCAGATAGTCTGAAAATCGCCCCGGAGGTAGACGATGCGCAGCTGAGGATTTTCGGCCCGCAAGCGTTCGCGATAGGTCCGCTTCAGCGCCGAGCACGCCAAAACCAGACCGGAGTCCTGATTCTGGATCAACGATGCCAGGTCGGCCAGCCAGCCGGCCCGATCGTCATCGGTCAGCGGGATGCCACTGGCCATCTTCTCGACATTGGCCCGGCTGTGGTAACTGTCGGCATCGAAGAAGGGAACCGCCAGCGCCTGCGCCAACAGACTCCCCACCAGACTCTTGCCGCAGCCCGATACGCCCATGACGACCAGTTTCGGTACGCTCGCCATCATTGCCACCACAGCGCCAGTTGCGGAAAGGCGATCAACAGCCCCAATGCCACAATCTGAAGCACAATGAACGGCAACAGCGACTGGAAGATCTCACCCAGGGAGATGTCTTTCGGCGCCACCGTTTTCAGGTAGAACGCAGCCGGGCCGAATGGCGGCGACAGGAAGGACACCTGCATATTCATGCAGAACACCACCCCGAACCAGATCGGGCTGTACCCCAGCTCGACAACAATCGGCACGAAAATCGGCATGGTCAGCAAGGCCACGCCGACCCAGTCCAGGAACATGCCCAGCACCAGCAGGATCAGCATCATGAACAGGATAGTTAGCAGCGCATCGCCGCCACTGACCGCGAACACCATGTCCCGGACAAAGTCGATGCCACCCATCAGGTTGTAGACGCCCACCAGTGCAGTCGCACCAATACCAATCCAGATGATCATGCCGCACACCCGCAGGGTGCTGATGGCTGCCTTGCGGATCATGTCCAGCGACAGCTCACCACGCACCCAGGTGCTGAGGGCAATACCAATCACACCCAGGGCCGAAGCCTCGGTCACCGAGGCGACGCCGCCGTAGATGCTACCGAGCACCACCACCACCGACAGGATGGGAAACAGCAGCGCCTTGAAGAAATTGGGGGCCGGCGTGTCCGGCTGGTCCTGGTCGGACGGCAACGGCGCCATTCCCGGCTTCAGCCAGACCCGGATCAGCACGTACCCCATGTACAGCAGGGCCAGCAGCAGCGCCGGTGCAAAGGCACCCTTGAACAGGTCACCGATGGAAACGTTGGCGGTCAGGCCATAGATGATCAGTACGATACTCGGGGGCAACATGGTGCCCAAAGCGCCGCCGGCACAGGTGGTACCAATGGCCAGCTTACGGTCGTAGCCCAGGCGCAGCATCTGGGGCAACGCCAGTATGCCCAACAGCACAGTTTCGCCGCCAATCACCCCGGACATGGAGGCCAGGATGACCGCCACTATCAATGTCTGAATGGCGACACCGCCACGCAGACGACGACCCAGGCGGGCCATGGCATCAAACAGATCACGGGCGATACCGGAATGATCCAGCAGCGACGCCATCAACACAAACATCGGCACCGCCAGGAACACATAATTGCCAATAAAGCTGTACAGCCGACTGCTGACAATCGGCAAGGCGTCCGGGCCAAACCAGCCCAGCGCGAATAGCAGTGCCACCAGGCCGGTGGCAAATGCCAGCTGCATCCCGGTCAACAACAACAGGATCAGCAGCCCCAGCATCAGCAGGCTGCCGTAGCCAATGCCCATGGAAGCAAGTTCAAACATTGCCATCTCCCTTGTCGCCCGGGGTCTGACTGGGCTTGGTCTTGTTACGCAGGTCGCGAATCAGGTGCAGCAGGAATTGCAGCGTGAGAATGACCACGGCAACGAAGATAATGACCTTCAGCAACGCGGGGAACGGCGGATTCCAGGCCGACCCGGACGTCTCCAGCCGCCAGCCACCCCAGGGCGCGACGACGGCAGATTTCGCCATGAACCAGCTGGCGTACAGCAGCAGACTGCTGAACAACAGCCCCAGAAGATGATGCACAACCCGGAGCCAGCGTTGAATGGCCGGCGAAACCGAGTCGTACACCAGCACAATGCGCACGTGCTTATCCGTTGCCAGTGCGTACAGCCCACCCAGCACGAACAGCGTGGCACCGGCGAAGGTGACAGTCTCGTGCACCCAGAGGGTGGGCGAGTTGAACAGGTAGCGGCGGACAATTTCGTAGAGGGACACCACAGCAATCAGGGCAAAGACCAGACTCAGCTTTTTGCCCAACCACACGATGGCGCGATCCAGTGGCGTAAAGCCAACATCCTCTGGGGGCTCCGGCACCAGATCACCTGGCGCCTGCCCTGTTGGTTCATGTTCAGCAGACATTAGTAACTCCCGACTCCGGCCCCTGATTGCGGGACCGGAGGGTATCGGTAGGGGACGGAATCAGATCAGAGCAGGCCTTGCGACTCGAGGTAGGCTGTCACTGAGTTGTAGACCTTTTCAGCATTGGGGGACTGTTCGGCGTACGCTTTCCACTGATCGCGGGCGATGGTGCGGAACTTCCGGCGCTCCTCGGCTGACCAGTCGTGTACGGTGATCTCCGGGTTGGCGCGCGCTTCCATGACCGCAGTCTTGTCCGCCATCGCCAACTGAGTGCTGATGTCCTGGGCGAAATCCCGCGCCGACACCGTCATGATGGCCTGGATATCTTCCGGCAGCTTGTCCCAGGCCTTGAGACCCATGGCGATTTCGATCAGTGGCAGGGAGTGGAAGCCCGGGTACACCGGGTGCGCGGCAATTTCGTGCAGGCCGGCGTTGTGGTTGGTGGAGAACACCGTGTAGTCGGCGGCGTCGATCACGCCCTTGCCCAGTGCAGTGTACACCTCTGAGCCCGGCAGATTCACTGGTGCCGCACCGGCGGCAGCAAACACCGACTGCACCAGGCCTTCAGGGGCGCGCATCTTCAAGCCCTTGAGATCTTCAACGCTGTTCAGCGGCTTCTTGGAGACGAACGACTCCAGGCCGGTACCACCACCGCCAACAAACTTTACACCGTACGGGCGGTAGAGTTCGTTCATCACCTCGTAGCCGCCGCCATGGTTGATGTAGTCAATGAGCTGGTCAGGGCTCGACCAGGCACCCACGGTATTACCGATCAGGCCAAAGGCCGGGTCCTGGCCGGAGAAATAACCGGTGACTGAGATATGGCCATCGAGCACGCCCATTTTCATGGCACCGAGGGTTTCGGTGTGACTGACCACACTGCCAACCGGCAGCAGATCAATGCTGACCCGTCCGCCTGACATTTTTTCCACCCGGTCCGCCCACTCCTGCTGGATCTCAAAGTTCTTGACGCCGGACGGGTCTGACGACTGGAATTTGAAGTTAAAATCGGCGGCAGCGGCGTGAAGCACGAAAGTGGCCGAAATCAGGCCAGCGGCAAGTCTTTTGGTAAACATACGTGGGGCTCCTGGTTGTTTTTGTATCGGCAAATGTTACCGGTAACATTGGCGAGTCTAGTCAAAACAAAAAGTGCTGACAAGCGTTGGCAGGAATTGGAATCGGGGAAAATGGATAAAAAAACCGGTCTGCCAGAGACAGACCGGTGAAACGTCAGGGTTTGCGACGTGCTAAAACCTGAGAACTCACTCAGGAGACGCAAGAAATGTCCGGATTTCCCACGTCCAATTATATGACGGCTAGCGTTCGTGAAAGTTCCCTGATGCGGTTATTTTATAAACAGATCTAGCGACTCGCCGCCCGGCTCAGCTCAGGCGCTACCTCATCCTGATCCGACAGCGTCGGTCGGTATTGCTCCCGCAACGCCAGCACGCGATCACGGTAGGCCGGTGTCAGGTATGGCAACTCCAGCGTCAGCACCTGATAGATGCCCTGCTTGAGCTCGTTCAGGGTCAGCTTGGCGTAGGTTTCCTCAGCGTGAGCGGTTTTCAGGAACGCCATCCAGTTGGTCACCACCAGCCACACGTTCAACGACATGGCAGCACGCAAAGCCTCCGGCTGGGCCTCAATGATGCCAGCCTCTGCCAGTCGCTCGAAAATGCGATTGATGGCCGTGAGGCAGCGCTGGGTGAACTCCCGGTAATCCCGGCGCAGGCGCTGATCGCTGTCCAGCAGGTATTCCAGATCCCGGTGAAAAAACCGATAGCTCCACAGGCCGTCGAACACTGACTCCAGGTAAAAGGTCATGTCGGCGAGAGTCATGGCCCGGTCTTCCGGGATATCCAGGTAGAAATCCACCAGCTTTTCGTACTCGAGGAAGATCTCGTAAATGATGTCCGACTTGTTGCGGAAATGGTAATACAGATTGCCCGGCGAAATTGCCAGGTGTGCCGCTATGTGATTGGTGGTGACGTTACGCTCGCCCCGCTCGTTAAACAGCTCCAGACTGGAGAGCAGTATCTTGTCTCTTGTTTTCATAAACTTGCCGGCGGTTGTTAGATGCCTTAACGATGGCCCGATACGCCACCGTACCTTGCTTGACTCCCTAGAGTATATACTCTAATAATACCGCTAAGCGCAAATTGCGCACTTTTTCACCAATACAGAACCGCACACTACCGGCCCAATACGCTGGCAGTGTTCGAGGAGAGCAGAGTATGGGAGCCACGGTCGTTCAGCTTACCGAAAGTAAAAAGCAGATCCAGCACACCCACCGGGTGTTTCAGGACCAAAAGCAGGCGTTTCGTAGCAACCCCATGCCCTCGCTCACTGAGCGCAAGGAAAACCTGAAACGCCTGAAGCGCACTCTGCTGACTAACCAGGAGCGCCTGCTCGAGGCCATTGACCGGGATTTCAGTTGCCGGTCCCGGGACGAATCGCTGATTGCCGAGGTGATGCCGTCGATTCAGGGCATCAACTACACCCTGAAGCATCTGGGCGAGTGGATGAAGCCGTCGAAACGGCACGTGTCGGTGCTGTTCCAGCCCGCCAGCAACAAGGTGCACTATCAGCCCAAGGGTGTGGTCGGCGTTATCGTGCCCTGGAACTACCCGCTGTACCTGGCGGTGGGCCCCCTGGTGGCGTCACTGGCCGCCGGCAACCGCACCATGATCAAGATGTCTGAGTTCACCCCGCACACCTCGGCGCTATTTAAGGAAATCATTGAGGCCACTTTCCCGGAAGAATTGGTTTCCGTCATTACCGGCGAGGCTGATGTGGCCGCTGACTTCTCCGCCCGGCCCTTCGACCACCTGCTGTTCACCGGCTCCACCTCAGTCGGCAAACTGGTGATGCGGGCTGCCGCTGAAAACCTGACACCGGTCACCCTGGAACTGGGCGGCAAATCCCCGGCCATTGTTTCGCCCGACGTACCGATGGAAGACGCGGCCCAGCGTATCGCCTTCGGCAAAGCCCTGAACGCCGGCCAGACCTGCGTTGCACCGGACTATGTGCTGTGCCCTGCGGACCGGGTACAGGCCTTCGTGGACGAGTTTCGCACCCGCTTCTCGGATATGTATCCAAGCCTGCGGGATAACGACGACTACACCGCCATCATCAACGAGCGCCAGTACGAACGGCTGCAGGCCTACCTCGAAGACGCCCGCGCCAAGGGTGCCGAGCTGATCGAGATCAACCCCGCCCGGGAGAACCTCGGCGACGGCACCCGGAAAATCCCGCTAACCCTGATCCTGAATACCACGCCGGAGATGAAAGTGATGCAGGACGAGATCTTCGGTCCGCTGCTGCCGGTGGTCAGTTACAGCGGCCTGGACGAGGCCCTGCATTACATCAATGATCGGCCGCGGCCGCTGGCCCTGTATTTCTTCGGCTACGACAAGACCGAGCAGCAGCACGTGGTGGACAACACCCACTCCGGTGGCATGTGCATTAACGATGCCCTCATGCATGTGGCCCAGGATGATCTGCCATTCGGCGGTGTCGGCGACTCCGGCATGGGCCACTACCACGGCAAGGAAGGCTTCCTGACCTTCTCCCACCACCGGGCGATCTTCGCCAAGCAGAAGTTCAACAGCGGCAAATTTGTGTACGCACCGCACGGTACCGCTGCCCACAAGATGATATACAAGCTCTTCATCCGCTGATGCCCGGCGCGGGGGCCAGCAAAGCCCCCGCTATCCGGAACAATGAACAATCACCCAGGACAATAATAAGAAGGGAACTCGCCATGCTTGACCCGTCCGACGCCCGATCAGGCGACACCGGATTTGCCCGGCTTGATCGCCGCAGCTTCCTGAAAACCGGACTCGGTGGCACTCTGTTTCTCGCCACGGTCAGCGCCACCGCCGGATTGAGCGGCTGTGCGACAGCGCCGGCCGGTCAGCTGGGTGCCGTCGACACCCGCATGGACGCCCGCTACCAGTTCCGCTTCCTGACCCGGGACGACATCCAGCTGTTCGAGGCCCTACTTCCTGCCATGTTCGGCCCGACCCTGCCAGAACAGCCGCAGGCACGTCGCCTGGCCATTGCCAGTACCATTGAGCGTATCGATGCCGGTATCGACAACTTCGGACCAGCCAATCAACAGGAACTGCGCCGGCTGTTTGACCTGCTGACGTTCGGCTTCACTCGGGTGACCATCGCCCGGGTCTGGTCCCGCTGGTCCAACGTCAGCACTGCCGAGGCCAACGCCTTTCTGGAACGCTGGCGCACCAGCGGTGTCGGCCTGTTCAACAATGGCTACATTGCGCTGACCAAGATCAGCAACGTGGCCTTCTATGGCGGCCGGGACCAGTGGCACCTGTCGGGCTATCCGGGTCCGCCCCAGTGGGCCGTTGACGCCCTGCCCCAATTCAAGCCTGCCTGATTCCACGCTCAGTGACGGAGCCAACCATGTCGTTAACCGATCGCATTGCCCAAGGCCTGGAAGCAGGTTGGAAGGTAACCGATGCCACCACCCTGACCGACAACCAGACCCACGAAGCAGATGTGGTCATCGTCGGTACCGGCGCCGGCGGGGGCACCACCGCCGAAATCCTCGCCAAGAGCGGGCTGTCCGTGATCCTGGTGGAAGAAGGCCGCCTGTATTACCAGAAAGACTTCACCATGGACGAACACAGCGCTTACGCCAGCCTGTATCAGGAGGGCATGAGCCGAACTACACGGGACGGCGCCATCGCCATTCTTCAGGGCCGCTGCGTGGGTGGCTCGACCACCGTGAACTGGACGTCCAGCTTTCGCACCCCGGATCCAACCCTGACCTACTGGGCCGAGAACTTTGGTCTGGAGAACCTGAGCCCGGAGGCCATGGCCCCCTGGTTCGAAGGTCGGGAACAGCGCCACACCGTGGCGCCCTGGCAGACGCCACCAAACGTCAACAACGACATCCTGCGCCAAGGCTGCGAACAGCTCGGTTACAGTTGGCAGACTATCCCCAGAAATGTGAAGGGGTGCTGGAACCTGGGCTACTGCGGCGTTGGCTGCCCCACCAATGCCAAGCAGGGCGCACTGATGACCACCATTCCCGGCGCCCTGGACCATCAGGCCCGGCTATTTCACGGGCTTCGGGCAGAACGCCTGGTGATGAATCAGGACCGAATCGATCACCTACAGGCCAGCGCCATGGCCACGGATGGCATCACTCCGTCCGGTGTCACAGTGACACTGAAAGCCCGGCACTTTGTGGTGGCCGCCAGCGCTATCGGCTCACCGGGCCTGCTGCTGCGTTCTGACATTCCTGATCCCCATGCCCGCATTGGCAAGCGCTCGTTCATCCATCCGGTGAACGCCACCATCGCCCAGATGCCGGAGCAGGTGGATCCATTTTACGGCGCGCCCCAGTCGATCTACTCCGATGAGTTCAACTTCAGGCATGGCGTGGATGGCCCGGCGGGCTTCAAGCTGGAAGTTCCGCCGCTGCATCCGGGCATGTCGGCGGGGGTGGTTCCAGGTCACGGCCAAGAGCAAGTTGACGCCATGGCGAGCCTGCCCTGGACTCAGTCCGTCATTGCCCTGATGCGCGACGGCTTCCATCCCGAGAGCCCGGGGGGCACGGTCACCCTGCGCGACGATGGCTCACCGGTGCTGGATTACCCGATCACAGACTACCTCTGGCAGGGGCTAAGGCAGGCCTACCTGGCTATGGCCGAGGTTCAATTTGCTGCTGGCGCGAGCAGAGTCCGGCTGGTGCACCTGGACTCAGACTGGTACACCAGCTGGGCCGAAGCCAGAGCCGCCATCAACAGCATTGCCATGGAACCGCACCGGGTGCGGTTGTTCACTGCGCACCAGATGGGTGGCTGCGGTATGGGCCAGGATCCCCAAACCTCGGTGGTGAACGGCTTTGGTGAGCACCATCAGGTCAGCAACCTGAGCATACACGACGCCTCGGTATTCCCGACCAGCATCGGCGCTAACCCACAGCTGTCCATCTACGCTCTGGCAGCCAGGAACAGCGCACGGCTGGCAGGTAAACTGAGGGGCTGACTGCCCGGCATTTTGGGATGGCCGGCAAGCTGGTATTCTAAGGCCTTACGAACCAAGGAGCTGTGCATGCCGAAAGTCATCTACCCAGGTACCTTCGATCCGATTACCAACGGTCATACCGACCTGATCGAGCGTGCCGGCCGCATGTTCGACGAAATCGTGGTTGCCGTCGCCTATAACCCCAAGAAACAGCCGCTGCTGAATCTGGAAGAGCGTTGTGATCTGGTCCGCCAGGCCACCGCCCACATTCCCAACGTCACCGTCACCGGCTTCAGCAACCTGCTTGCAGACTTTGTCCGGGACCAGGGCGCGACCGTCATCCTGCGTGGACTGCGGGCCGTGTCTGACTTCGAGTATGAATTCCAACTGGCAGACATGAACCGTCGGCTAGCGCCGGAAGTAGAAAGCGTGTTCCTGACTCCGGCGAACCACCTGTCGTACATTTCCTCAACCCTGATCCGGGAAATTGCCTCCCTTGGCGGTGACGTCTCGGAATTTGTCGACCCCGCCGTTGAGGCAGCCATGAAAAAGAAGTTCGAATCGGCCTGAGGTAAAGCAGGTGGCCTTGGTATCCGAAAGAGGCGATCTCATCGGACGGTGAGATCGTTGTGATCGACCAGACCCCGGCTGGGGCCTGGTCACGCTTGAAGCGACTCAGAGCAAAGGCGGCAGCGGGATCTCCATGCCGTTCACGTCCACCATCAGATCCTTCATCACCGCTTTCATCACCAGCTGATCGCCGTCCTTGATCAGCAAACCCTGTTTGATCATCGGCGCCAGCTGCATGCGCACACTCGGGTAGTTTTCTGCCAACGCCGACGGCACGCTCAGCTGCATGTCGCCGGTCAGTCGCTGCATCACCATGAGCATGCCGGCTCGCTCGTCAGCACTCAGCTCCGGATGGCGAATGGTGACGTTGCCGGTGACGACGCCCTCCGGGGTACTCAGACTCAGTTGGGGTACGCCCACCGAAAAACCAGCCGAGGCCAGCCCACGCAGGGCCTGGTTGATCTGCTGCATGGCCGCCAGTTGCTGCTCCGGCACAGCCGGCGCCGAGGCGCCGTTTTGCAGCATCACAGTTTGCAGATCGGACATGCCCTGGGTCAGGGAACTCCAACTGGCAAGATCGAGGTCTTCCAGGGCGAACTCAACCCGGTGCGGGCCATAGCCCTGGCCACCACGAATGATCTCCTCCAGTTCTAGAGTAACCCGGGAATCCAGGCGGCTGTGTTCCGGGTTGGTTTCAGTACTGCTGGACAGACTGAAATCCCGGAACTCCACTGGCGGGTCCGCCCGATGGACCACCGTCATCGATCCCACCTCAAGCTCACCCGCACCGGTCCAGACGTCCGCCATCAGGTGATTCAGGCTCTGCTCCATGTGAATGTCAGCCACGCGGATATCGATTTCGGGGCCGGACAGGCTGAGCGCCGGCCACACCATCAACGCGTCGGCCCGGGAGCCGGTATCGCTGATTTCGATACGTGCCAGGCCGCCGCTGGTGCTCAGTGTCTCGCCAGTGACCTCATTGGTCATGGTCATGACCGGCGCTTCGAGTTCCAGCGTGGCGCTTCCCCACAGGCGGGTTTCCAGGGTCAGCTTCGGTTTGGCATTGGGAAACCAGTCACGCCCTTCCGCCGACCAGCCGCCCACCGGCTCGAAATCCAGCAGGCTGCCGGTGACACCGTGGGTGACATTGGCCCGGTACTCGACCTGGTGCGACTCTCCGGTCTCTGGATTCTGCACCACCAGGGCCCCGGTCAGCTCCGAGCCCAACACCCCGCGACGATAGGCGCCGGTTTCCATCTTCAGGAACGACTGGGCACGATTCATTTCTTCGGTTGCCTGCTGCCACTGCTGCTCCGTGACAAAGCCCACAACCCAGGGCATGGCCCCAGCCACCGCCAGCACGGCAACGCCGGTAATCATCCATTTTTTCTGCAAGACCTGTCTCCGTCTCAGGATTTACCGGTCAGTCGCTCAAGCAACACCAGTTGGGATGCCAGCCGCTCTTCGCCCTCGGCCGGTTGTTTCTGGACATAACTGCCATCCGACAGCAACGACCAGGACTGACAGTTGTCTGCCAGGTAGGTATCAAGATCCTCACGCACCCGGGCCACCAGCGCCGGATCCTCAATCGGGAACGCCACTTCCACCCGGCTGAGCAGGTTGCGCTCCATGCCGTCGGCGCTGGAGCAGTAAACCTCTGGGCGCCGGTTGTTGCCAAAGTAGTAGACCCGCGTGTGTTCGAGAAAGCGGCCGATGATGGAGCGCACCCGGATATTGTCCGATAGCCCCGGCACGTCGGGACGCAGGCAACAGATTCCCCGGATAATCAGGTCAATCTTCACCCCCGCCTGAGAGGCCCGATACAGCGCCTTGATGATTTGCGGCTCGGTCAGGGCATTGAATTTCATGATGATGCGCCCCTTGGTACCAAAGCCGGCTTCACGTTCAATCAGGCTCATCAGACGGGAATGCAGGGTGAACGGGGCATGGAACAGCTTCTTGATCTTCAGTGCCTTGCCCATACCCGTCAGTTGCTGGAACAGCTTGTTGACGTCATCGCTAATGGAGTCGTCGCAGGTCATGAAACTGTAATCGGTGTACAGGCGGGCGTTGCCGGCGTGGTAGTTGCCCGTACCCAGGTGCACGTAGCGCCGCAGCTTGCCCTCCTCCCGGCGCACGATGAGTATCATCTTGGCGTGGGTTTTGTAGCCCACCACGCCGTACACCACGATGACACCCGCCTCCTGGAGCCGGCTGGCCAGCTCCAGGTTTTCGGCCTCACTGAACCGGGCCCGCA
>Ga0207899_1000188_pt1 | contig 26157 bp, 22 predicted proteins | sample MalvirmetaMSP134_FD_184235 | JGI IMG/M metagenome (GOLD analysis project Ga0207899, IMG submission 184235) | Marine viral communities from the Deep Pacific Ocean - MSP-134 (SPAdes) | ecosystem: Environmental > Aquatic > Marine > Oceanic | place: Pacific Ocean | collected 2011-06-28
GAGCCGATCCGATATCGCGAACACTCCTTCCGGCCAGACAATGATCCGGTCTGGCGGAAACGAGGGCTCAAAACGTTTCTGCCGCGCAGACTCCTAGGCTTCAGCCGCAGAGAACTGCTGGAAATGCATCCTTACGACGTCAAGCCCCGATACCCCGAGAGGCAGTTCCGGGAGATGGTGGCACCCCTCATCAACCGCGACATCCGTCGACTGAACTTCCAGACGGTTCACCGACATAAAGACGGCCATGAGATTCCCGTGGACATTTCGCTTCAGTACATCACGCTGGAGGGGGACCCGCCGCGTTTTATTGCCATCGTGCGGGATATATCGGAGCAGCAGAGGCATCAGGAGGAAATCGAGCTCCTGGCATTTTTCGACCCGCTGACGAGACTGCCAAACCGCAGCCTGATCCGCACCCGGCTGGAAAATGCCATGAGTGAGTGCTCGGCGTCCGGCTGTTACGGCGCTGTGATGATGACCGACCTGGATGACTTCAAATCGGTCAATGACACCCTGGGACACCGCGGTGGTGATCAGCTGCTGGTTGAGATTTCGGGCCGCTTTGTCGAGGCCCTGGGAGACACAGACTCCATCTCCAGACTGGGCGGTGACAAATTCCTGGTGGTCATGATCACCTCACACTCAGACCGTGAAGCGGCCATCCGGGCTGTGACCGACACCGCACAGACCCTGCGCCTCGCTTCGACGGAACCCACCCACACGCTAGGCAATGCCCGGCCAATCTCTACCAGCATCGGCATCGTCATGTTCAACGACGCGTCCATATCTTCCAGCGAACTGATGCGCATGGCCGACATTGCCATGTACGACGCCAAGAAAAAGGGCAAAAACCACTCGAGTGTGTTTGATGATGCCATGCAACAGCATCTGCTGGAGGAGCACCAGCTGACCGGTGACCTGGCCGGCGCGATTGCCAGGCAGAATGAGCTGGTGCCCTGGTTCCAGACCAAAGTCGATCAATACGGCCATATTACCGGATTCGAGGCTCTGGCCCGGTGGCACCACCCCGAACGTGGCCTGCTCAATCCCGGCTGCTTTATCGAACTGGCTGAGAAAAAGAACCTGATCGTGCCACTGAGTGATCAGATACTGGTACGGTCCTGCCAGAGTATGCAGGCCTGGCGCACGGAGTTTCCCGACCGGAACTGGAGTGTTTCCGTTAATATCTGCCAGCGACAGCTGGCGATGCGGGATTTCCCGGAGAAAGTCGAAGCCGTTCTGGCGGATACGGGCCTGCCCGCAAGCGCACTGATGCTCGAGATAACCGAGAGCGTGATCGCCGAAAATATTGAAGACAGCATCCGGCAGATGCAGCAGCTAAAGGCCATTGGCGTCCGGTTTTCCCTGGACGACTTCGGCACCGGCTACTCGTCCCTGTCCTACCTGCGGCAGTTGCCGATCGACGAGCTGAAAATTGACAAGAGTTTTGTCGACACCCTGATGCGTGACCCGGAAAGCCACTCAATTGTGGAAGTGATTCTGCTGCTGGCAGACACCCTGAACCTTCGGGTGATAGCAGAGGGGATCGAGCGGGAAGATCAGTGGCACACTCTCAGAAAACTTGGCTGCCGGGGCTTTCAGGGCTATCTGTTCAGCCGGCCGCAGCCTCCGGAAATTGTTCTGGAAACGCTGCGCAAATCTGACCCTATCTGATAAATGCCTCACGCCTTAACCCGTGCTTCTGCATTTTTTCGTTCAGGGTTCGGCGCGGCAGGCCTAGTACTTCCATCACCTCCTTGATGTTGCCGTTGTGGTGGGTCAGTTCCGCCGCGATCAGCGCTTTTTCGAAATGATCAATGCGCTCACTCAGAGACCTCTCTCCCGAGAACGTCGCAGAGGGGTTACTCAGGCCCAGACGCATCAGGTCAGAAACAGAAATACCGCTGATACTCTGTGACAGCAGGTAGCGTTCGGCGGTGTGTTTCAGTTCCCGCACGTTACCCGGCCAGTCGTGCAGCTCCAGGGCGAGCACGTCCTCGTAGTCGAGCTTCGGCACTTCAAGGCCGTTGTTCCTGCCCGCTTCCCGCAGAAAATAGCTGAACAGGGCGGGCACGTCATCAATCCTGTCACGAAGCGCCGGCAAGTGGATATCGGCCACCATCAAACGGTAGTAAAGATCTTCCCGGAAACGTCCTTCGTTGGCCGCTTCCCGGAGATCCTCCTTGGTGGCGGAAATAATCCGCACGTTGATGGGAATAGGCGTGTTGGACCCGACCCGTACCACCTCCCGCTCCTGCAGTACCCGCAGCAGTTTGATCTGGAACGACATGGGCATGCTCTCGATTTCATCAAGAAACAGCGTGCCCTGGTGGGCAGCTTCGAACAGCCCGATCCGGCGTTTCTGGGCGCCGGTGAAAGCGCCCGCCTCGTGCCCGAACAATTCGCTCTCAAGCAGGGTCTCGGGTATGGCGCCCACGTTAATGGGTACAAAAGGATGCTCTCGACGAATGCTCAGGGCGTGCAGGCTGCGGGCAACAAGCTCTTTGCCGGTGCCGGTCTCGCCGGCAATCACCACATCCGCGTTCACCCGGGCCAGCCCCTGTATCTGCTGGCGCAGCTTACGCGTGGGTTCGGACTCGCCGATGATGATCGACGCCAGCCAGTCATCGTTTGCAGCCGTCGCCTGCTGTGGCTGGGTGGCAAGCGTCACCTTGCGTTGCTGGCAGGCCCGCTTGATCACGTCAATCAGCCGGTCCTGCTTGTAAGGTTTTTCAATGAAGTCATAGGCACCCAGTTTCATCGCCTCCACCGCCTGGGCGATGCCCCCGTGGCCAGTGATCAGAATCACCGGGATACCCGGGTCAACGGCCTGCAGAAGACTCATGCCGTCCATGCCAGGCATCCGGATATCGCTCACCACCACGCCCCTAAAATCACTGTTCAACAAAGGAAGCGCATCGCGGGCGTTGGTGAATGTGCGCACTTCAATGTCCGCCAGCATCAGGCACTGGGCGACCGATTCCAGCACGGTCGGCTCATCATCAATAACCACGGCATGGGTGATCTCATTCATCAGCTCGGCTCCGCACTGGTTGTCATTGTTATCGGCAGTATCAACGTAAAACAGGTGCCCTGTCCTGCTTCACTGCTGACCGTCAGCTCCGCCCCTATGTCACAGGCAAGGCTGTAGCTGATGGCCAGCCCCAGACCCAGACCCTGCCCCATAGGCTTGGTGGTAAAGAAAGGCTCGAATACCTGGGCAAGCTGCTCTTCCGACATGCCATGGCCATTGTCTTCAATGCTCAACGCCACCTGACCGGGACTGTCGTCCTGCGCTTTCACGCTGATGCTGATACGCGCCTCCGGCTGGCCGGCCAGGGCATCAATGGCGTTGCTTAACAGGTTTACCACAATCTGTTCCAGAACCATGGCGTTGGCCTGAACAGAGTAGTCTTCTGCCAGGTGCACGGTACACTTGATCTGTTCTGCATCGAATCGTGCACTGAGCAGCTCCAGGGCGTAATGAATGGGCGCATGCACCGACACAAACGCGCTACCGGAATTTCGCTTGCCAGAGAAGATCCGCAGTTGCCGGGACAGCCTCGAAAGCCGCTGAACCAGGGATTCGATCTTCACCAGATTTTCGCTGACGGCTTCCGGCTTGTTGCGCTCAAGCAGCACCTGACTGCTGGCGACAAAGTTGGACAGTGCCGTGATCGGCTGATTGATTTCATGGGCAATAGCCGCAGACATGCGGCCCAGGGCCGCCAGCTTCTGGTTCTGTGCCAGGGCTGCCTGCGCCTGTTCCAGATCACGGGTGCGTTCCCGTACCCGCCGTTCCAGGGCTTTGTTGATTTTCTGCAGAGCCTGCTGGGCAGCCGTCAGTTCCGTGACATCCTGAACGGTCAGGATGAACTCTTCCTTTTCACCCACCCATATCCGATTCAATGTGTAGATCACCGGAAAGCGGCTGCCATCACTGCGGATACCCTCGGCCCGGCAGGCCCCTTTTCCGGCGGCGTGAGGATTCCAGGGCTCGATCAGTTCCGCCGGCGCGTGGTGGTCATCCGGGTCTTCCAGCGCGAACAGGGAACGGGCCTGCTCGTTCAGGAATATCGGCCTGAAACTGGCGTCCAGATTGAGCAGCCCCACGTCGGTGTTCTGGATAATCGCCCGCTGATGGGATTCACGCTCTGACGTCAGCCGCACCAGGGAAGCCTGGGCCTGGGTCCGCCGCCTGCGCTCGCGATAGAACAGGCTGCCAACCGCAAACACCCCGTAAATCAGAACCATCAGAACCTGCTTGGAAAATACCCGGGCCCTGATCTGCTCCAGCGGAACCCGCAAGTGCATCCGCCATGGATATTCATCAATAGCCGAGCCAAAAACAATCTGGGCACCCGAATCCATCAGGTCGAAGGTCGACCATCCTTCAGACTGCCACTGGGTCACCCGAGCAAGCGATTCAACGCGCCCGCGACCATACTGCTGGGTCTCGGTGAGCCGGGACTGGAGAGTGTCTGAAATGGGACGCAGGGAGTAGTAGTGCCACCTTGAGTTCGACGCCAGAAAAATGATCCCGTTCTCGTCCGTTACCCATACCGAGTCACCGGAATTGGCCCAGCTCTGTTCCAGCGTCCCCAGGTCGATTTTGATAACAACGACCCCCAGAACCTCACCATCGGCTGAACGCACGGGCGCCGACAGAAACAGTCCGGGAATGCCAGACGTTGCCCCAACGGCAAAATAAAAGCCCGAATCCCCGGCCATGGCATCACGAAAATAGGGTCGGAAACCGTAATTTTTGCCCACAAAACTGGTGTCGGCATCATAATTACTTGAGTAGTAAGTCAACCCGTCCCGATCCATCAGAAAGATTTCATCGGATTCCGCCTGCTCGTTGATCTGCCTCACAAGTGCGGAGCCCCGGGTATAGCCCGTCACCGGCGTTGCCGGCAGGCTGTCCAGAGAACTGACAATGCGGGGGTCGGACGCCAGAACCTGGGGCAGATAAAAATGGCGTTCAATGGTGGCCAGAAGGGACGTTCTGTAGGCACCGAGGCGCTGAACAGAATCGGTTCTTGCCTGATTTATCTCATACCGCATCAGCCGTGAATCGGTTGCCAGTATCACAAGAATCAGAACAACCAACCCGAACACCAGCCAGAACGGCAGGGATTTCAGGGGCATGGCATTGCGCTGTGCAGCCGGATCATTCAGAGACATAGGGCATTGTTATTCTAATTGTCCGATAAAACACCCGGGGTACCGAATGACCCCGGATGAGTTAATTACACCAGTCTACTATCAGAACCTCACCCGTGCCCTAAAAGCACGGGATCACTCAGGTTCAGGGGTTGGGAGCAACCGCAGTTGCTCTTTCGTTACTCAAATGCTGATAAAGGTTCATTGCCAATAGAACCAGGATGGTCCCGGCACCAGCAACTTCGACCAAAAGATCCGGGTAAAAGACACAGATGACAGCGCCAGTCAGTACGATCCGCATCCAGGCCTTCATGTAGGTAAACAGGAAGCCCTCCAGCGCCGCGGCAAAAGCAGCAAGGGCCAGAATCGCCATAAACCCGTTCCACAGCACCAGGGGCACCGGCCCACCCAGGATGATGGACGGGTTGAACACCATGAATAGCGGAATCAGATACAGGCCCTTGGCAAACTTCCAGGCCTGGACGCTGGTCTCCATGGTCTTGCTGCCGGCTATGGCGGCCGCCGCATAGGCCGCAAGGGCCACGGGCGGCGTGACGTTGGAATCCTGGGAATACCAGAACACCATCAGGTGGGCGATCAGCAGCGGAATACCGAATTCGTTGGTCAGTGCCGGGCCAACCAGCACGATCAGCACGATGTAGCTGGCCGTCACCGGCAGCCCGAGCCCAAGGATCAGGCTGGCAATGATCACCAGCAGAATCGCCAGCAGGATATTGCCGTCGGCAAAGGCAATCATCATCGAGGAAAACTTGAGACCCAGGCCGGTCAGGCCCACCACCGCTACAACGATACCGGCGATGGCACAGGCAATACTTACCGACACCGCATTACGGGCGCCCAGGTCCAGGCCCTGCACCAGTTTGATACAACCGGCACGGATTGCATTTTTCAGCGACACTGCCAGCTGGTTGTCCGCCTTGCCCTGACGATAGGCGACGAACAGGCCGTTAACGCCAGCAATGACGATAATACCCATCACCGCATAGAACCCCACCCGCATGGGCGACACGCCGGTAACCAGCAGGTAGACCAGCATGATGATCGGCAGCAGGAAGAACCAGCCGGTGGCCATCACATCCCTGACCTTTGGTAGCTCGCTGGACGGCAGGCCCTTCATGCCCTGTTTGATGGCGATGATGTGAACCAGCAGGTAAACCGTGGCGAAGTAGAGAAGCGCGGGGAAAACGCTGACTTTCACGATTTCCAGATAGGGCACCCGGGTGTATTCAGCAATCAGGAACGCACCGGCGCCCATCAACGGCGGCATAATCTGCCCGCCGGTGCTTGCCGCGGCTTCTATGCCGCCGGCCTGCGCCGGGCGATAGCCCAGCTTCTTCATCAGCGGAATGGTAAAGGCGCCGGTGGTGACCACGTTCGCGATGGAGCTGCCAGAGATCGACCCCATGCTGGCGGACGCAAGAACGGCGGCCTTTGCCGGCCCGCCCCGCTGCCTGCCGGTGGCGGCAAACGCCAGATCAATGAAGAAACGGCCGGCGCCGGTCACTTCCAGCATGGCGCCGAACAGCACAAAGATGAACACGAAGGTTGCGGCGACACCCAGCGGCAAACCGTAGATACCTTCCTGGCCCAGGAACAGCTGTGCCCCGACCCTATCAAAGGAATAACCCCTATGACCCAGAATACCGGGCATCCATTCACCCAGCTCGGAAAGCGGTCCGCGGGAGCCAATCACCGCATAGAGTATGGCCACGATGCCAATGATGGTCAGCCCGGCACCCACGGCCCGTCGACTGGCTTCCAGCAGAGTGATGGTGCACACCCAGGCCATCGTAATGTCGGTCTGGTTCCAGAAACCGGCGCGCGCCATGATGTCATCAAGAAACCAGACCAGATACAGACCGGAGGCGGCCGACGCAACGAAAAAGCCGGCATCCACCACGGCCATCACCTTGCCCCGGGCTTTACCAGGCCTGGGGCCGAAAATCAGGAAGCACAGCATCATCACCAGCATGAGATGAATGCCACGCTGATAGAACAGCCCCAGCGGCTGAATGCCCGCGCTGTAAAGCTGAAAAAGCGACAGCCCGATGCCCATCAGGGCGATTAACCACACCAGCGGCCGGGGTCCGCCCATCAGTGTCGGCTGCCATTCACCGTGGGTCTTGAACGGGATTGCAGATTGTTGACTCATTGAAGCTTCATTCCTTTATCGCCGGCAGGCGTCAGACGGATCTCCACAGACTGATTGGCCGCCAGATGGCTGAGGCTGACCGTGCGGGAACCCGTCCTGATGCGATGGTTCACAGATTCGGAACCCACCCGTAAGCGAAGCGTGTTGTCTGGTATCGGCACGTTCATATCGACGATGCGATATCCATGCTGGCTATCCGATTCGAGCGTCCCGCGTCCGGATATGTGCCCCAGACCTGCCGCGAAATCCGGCGTCTGGGTGCTTTGCAGCGTGAGTTGGTCGTTGCTGATCGTGAAGCAGTCAATCACCGGAAAGCCCTGAACCGAGTGATTCCAGATCAGGCACCACTGCCCTGAATCCGGGAGGCTGATGCGGGCCAATGGCGCCTGCTCCCGGCCGGTAACGACCAGCTCCCAGGCGGTGTCAGCGCTGGCGGTGACTGCCATGGGCACAAACACCCAGGAAAGCAGACCCGCCAGACAACAGACTCTGATTGCCGAACGCATAGCCTGATCGGACCAGTCCAGGCTTACGGACGCAGCCTGTCAGGCACGGACGCTCCGATTTCCTCGTAATAGCGGACGGCGCCCGGGTGCAACGGAATGGGGGTCGACTCGAGGCTGAATTCCACCGTGGTGTCATTGGCCGCCGGATGAATGGCCCTCAGGGCTTCCACCTTTTCGAACAGAAGCTTGGTGATCTTGTAGGCAAGGTCCTCGGACATGGCCGAATTCACCGTCAGCACGTTAGGAATGCCAATGCTGCTGGTAGGCGCTTCCAGGCCTTCATAGATTCCGGCCCGAAGTGTGTAGGGAGCAAACACCGGAACGGCTTCCCGGGCGTTGGCCACTTCCTGTTTTGAAAGCGAAACCAGTGCGATATCGCGGGTGTTGGCCAGGCTCACGATGGAACTGGTAGGCGGTCCTACACTCCAGAAACCAGCATCAATGTCGCCATCGCGCAGGGCATCGGCGGATTCATTGAAGTTGAGACTGCGAACATCAAAATCCTCGAAGCTCATACCGTTGGATTCAAGCAACGCTTTGGCGTTTACCTCGGTTCCGCTACCGGGCGCCCCAACGGAAACCCGCCTGCCTTTCAGGTCTGCCAGTGAGGTAACACCGGAATCCGCCAGCGTAACGATCTGAACCGCGTTGGGATAAAGCGAGGCAAGTGCCAGCACATCAAGCTTATTGCCGTTAAAACGTTCACCACCGTGATAGGCCTGGTGAACCGTATCCGCCAGGGCGATCGCCAGATCGGAATCCTGGCGATGAATCAGGCCCATGTTCTCAACAGACGCACCGGTCACTTCCGCCACCGCTTTGTAGCCATCAATATCAGAACTGATCAGTTCTGCAAGGCCGCCCCCGAGCGGATAGTAGGTTCCCCCGGTTCCACCGGTAGCAATCGACAGATTGGTCTGGGCCTGGGCTGAAGCAGCGCCCATCAGCAGGCAGGCACTGGCTGCAATAAGCAACTTTCGCATGGTAATCACCTCGTTATTATTGGAATGGCATCGATGTCGGAAAGACTTCAATGACTAGTCCAGGTGACTGCAGCTAACGTGCCAAAGGCTCAAAGTCCGCGAATAGGGAGCTGTAGGGCATGTCGGCCAAACAGATAGGCGGAAATCCGCCGATTAGCACCCAATCGGGTAAGCGGAAACTGGCCGGCCCAGAGGATCAGGACCGGTTGATCTGGCCCAATGCCGTCAATTCCATTCTCCGCCAGTCATGGTAGGCTCGATAACCCACAGGCAAGGCTCTTGCTGTCTGCAAAACCCTCTACCGACAAAGGCCAGATCATGCGAAAGAACATTCTGATTACCGGTGCCAGCTCCGGCCTGGGTGAAGGCATGGCCCGCGAATGGGCGGCCAAGGGCTGCAATCTTGCGCTTTGTGCCCGCAGGGCAGACAAACTGGAAGCACTTCAACGGGAGCTGCAGCAGGCCTATCCGGATATCCGGGTGCTAGTACGGGGACTGGACGTGTGCAACTACGAGCAGGTATTCGAGGTCTTTCGGGGCTTCCGGGAAGAGCTGGGCAGCCTGGACCGGGTGGTGGTCAACGCCGGTATTGGCAGCTCCCAGCCCATTGGGCGGGGCCATTTTGAAGCCAACCGCCATACCGTGGAAACCAACGTCATCGGCGCGATTGCCCAGAGCGAAGCGGCCATGGAAATTTTCCGTGAGCAGAACAGCGGGCACCTGGTGCTGATGTCTTCCGTCAGCGGTGTTCGGGGGTTTCGCGGCCCCCTGAACGTTTACGCGGCCACCAAGGCGGCGATTGCCTTCCTGGCGGAAGGCCTGCAGCTGGACACCCATGGCAAACCCATTAACGTCAGCAACATCATGCCCGGCTATATCCTGACCGACATCAATCGTGACGCCAAAACCGCCCCCTTCCGGGTGGACCTGGAAACCGGGGTAAAAGCCCTGGTGAAAGCCATCGAGTCGGAAAAGCGCTGCGCCTATGTACCCTGGTGGCCCTGGACACCTCTCAGCCGTGTGCTGAAGGCCATGCCCTTCGGACTGTTCGCGCGGGCGATGTGACGGTGAGGCCGGTTTCTGGAATAATCTGACCTTCAAAGCGACATTCTTGAAGCGGGGCGACAAATGACATCAGGCAGTATTCCTGCATCAAGGCCAGAGGGCTTTACTCTGATCGAGCTGGTGCTGGTGATCGTTATTCTCGGCGTCCTTGCCGCCTTTGCCCTGCCTCGCTTCGCGGATCTTTCAACAAGTGCCCGCCTGGCAGCGCTGGACGGCGTTGAAGGCACCATGAAAAGCACCATCGGCATTGTCAAAGCCAAGGCCAGGGCGCAGGGGCTATCCCCCGCCGCTGCCAACCCGTCGGGCGGCAACGCACAAACCGGTCTCATTATTGAAACAGAAGCGGGCCGTTCGGAAGTGGACTGGCGCAACCTCTGCCCTGAAAGCCGGGCAGAGAGCGCAGACGCACTGACAATGCTGGATTATCTCTCGATCGACGAAAACGACCAGACTTTGCTGAGCCAGGTTGATAACCAGTACACCCGAGTCGGTTACGACCTGAACACCTGCTACGTCGAGTACGACTCCTTTGGCGACCCCGAGTGCACAGTCACCAAGGTCACCACGGGCTGTTAACAGCCCGGTCCCTTTTTATTTAAACCGAACGACCAGCTCATGCAGGTCGCTGGCTATGCGATCCATCTGTTTCGAGCTTTCTGTGGATTCCTCACCCTTGGCCAGGTTTTCCGAGGCCAGGCTGGATATCTGTTCAACCTGTTCGTTGATCTGATCGGCGACCTGCGCCTGCTCCTCCACAGAGGCGGCCATCTGGGTGGCCATTTCGGCGATGACGTTCACCGACTCGGCAATCTCGCTGAGGGTTCTTTCGGCTTCCAGCATTTTCTCCAGGCCACTGTCCGCCGCAATACTGCCCTCTTTTGCAATCTTCACCGAGTTGGATGAACGGGACTGCAGGGTATCGATAATGCCGTGAATCTCCTTGGTGGAATCCTGGGTCCGACGGGCAAGGTTTCGCACTTCGTCCGCCACCACCGCAAATCCCCGGCCGTGCTCACCGGCGCGCGCGGCTTCGATGGCCGCATTCAGTGCCAGCAGGTTGGTCTGTTCCGCAATTTCCTCAATGATCTTGGCGGCGCCGGCGATCTTGCCGGTTTCCGAGGCCAGCTCCTGAACCGATTCGCTGATGCTGTGCACCGTGGCCTTCAGGTTCTCGATAGCGCCGCGGGTGGCAGCCACCACTGTCGACCCCTGGGTGGCGTACTCACGGGCACCTTCCGCTTTCGATGCAGTCTCCTGTACATTGGAAGATACCTCGGCAATCGTCTGGGACATCTCGTGAACCGCAGCGGCGACCTGCTCGGTTTCGCCCTGCTGTTTACGTAGCGTTTCCTGGGCCTCGTAAACCACTTCCAGGCCGTGCATGGCACCGGTTTTGGCCTTGTTTGCAGAATCCTCAAGCCGGGTCAGCACCGCATCCAGATGGGCCTGCTGGGCACGGACAGCAACCTTGATGCGCCCCAATGGCAGATCGTCGTCTGTGTAGCTAAGGGCAGCCAGGTCATCAGCGAATGACTTTTCCATCAGCGCCGTAACCGAGCTCAGGAGTTGGCGCTTGGAAAGACTCATCCAGATTGCATAGGCAACCACACCGACAGCAAGCAGCACTTGAGACGCAACCTGGTAGTCCAGATTGAAGAGAACGGCAGCGACGATAAATACGAATGCCAGAAAAACAGCGCTGGGGCTGATCTTCTTCCAGACAGATACACCGCTCTTACCGTCCCGTATTTTTGCGTAAAGTCTTTCCGCGCGCTCCACGTCCTCCCGATCCGGACAGGATCGGACAGACTCGTAGCTCACCACCTTGCCGTTTTCAGTGACCGGAGTGACATAGGCGTTGACCCAGTAATAATCACCGTTTTTACGACGGTTCTTGACTAACCCCATCCAGGGCCGACCGGACTCAAGATAAGACCACATCTTTTCGTAGGCTTCCGGGGGCATGTCGGGATGGCGAATGATGTTGTGTGGCTGCCCGATCAGCTCTTCCCGGGTAAAGCCACTGACCGCGACGAAATCATCGTTGCAGTGCTGGATCTTGCCTTTCAGATCAGTCGATGAAATCAGTTTCCGGGAGTCAGGGAACTTCAGTTCAACATTGGTTACAGGGAGGTTTTTGCGCATCAACCAGATCCTTTTTTACGTCCGCATTGGTAATTAACTAGTGCAACCAGCGTTATCGGCCGGGACCAGTAAATATCCAGTAACTTTGTTTTTTCTATCGCCCCGCCGCCTTTGGCCTGCGAGAAAAAGTGCGCTACTTTGTCCAGATTCCATACAACAACAAAGCAGGGGATACCCCTATGAAAATCCGCGCAGCCGTTTTGCAAACCATCGGCGCCGAGCGTCCCTACACAGACACCCGCCCTTTATCGATCGAGACGCTGGATCTGGAGCCGCCCGGCGATCGCGAGGTGTTGGTGCAGATCAAAGCCGCGGGACTGTGCCATTCCGATCTTTCAGTCATCGACGGCAATCGCCCCCGGCCGGTGCCCATGGCTCTGGGCCATGAAGCGGCGGGCGTGGTGAAAACCGTGGGCGCGGGTGTGCACGATCTGGCGCCGGGCGATCATGTGGTTACCGTGTTCGTGCCCAGCTGCGGCCACTGCGCCCCCTGCGCCGAAGGCCGGCCCGCACTGTGTGAGCCGGCAGCGGTGGCCAACAACGCCGGCACTCTGATTGAGGGTGGGTACCGCCTACACCGTTCGGATGGTACGCCCGTCAACCATCATCTGGGTGTGTCCGCCTTCGCCGACCATGCCGTCGTGTCCCGGGATTCGCTGGTCAAAATTGACAAGTCCCTGCCCTTTGAACACGCAGCGCTGTTCGGCTGCGCGGTGCTGACCGGCGTTGGTGCCGCCATCAATTCCGCCAACATCCGGCCAGGGCAAACCGTTGCGGTGATCGGGCTGGGCGGCGTAGGGCTTAACAGCGTGCTGGGTGCGTTGGTGGCCGGCGCTGGCGAAGTCATCGCCGTGGATCTGGACGAGGGTAAGCTCGCGACCGCCAAGACTCTGGGGGCCAGCGTGGGATTCAACCCGTCGGATCCGGATTGCAAGGACCAGATCCGGGAGCTAACCGGCGGCGGGGTGGATTGCGCCATCGAAATGGCCGGCTCGGAGAAAGCGCTGGAACTGGCCTATCAGATCACCCGGCGCGGCGGGATGACCGTGACGGGCGGGCTTGCCCACCCGGACCGCAAGGTGTCGATCCAGCAGGTCAGCCTGGTGGCGGAAGAGAGGACACTGAAAGGCAGTTACGTGGGCAGCTGCGTACCGGTGCGCGATGTGGCCCGTTACGTCAATCTGTTCCGGCAAGGACGATTGCCCGTGGACAAACTGTTGAGCGACACGCTCACGCTGGACCAGATCAACGAAGGCTTTGAACGCCTGGCCGACGGCAAGGCGATTCGTCAGGTTATTCTTTTCGACAGCAAATAGACCCGGTTTTTATCCATGGAACGATCTGACTTCTCTGTTTTTTATCCCATCACCACCCGCTGGATGGACAACGACATCTACGGCCACGTAAATAACGTGACCTATTATTCCTATTTTGATTCGGTGATTAATCGCTACCTGATCGACGAAGGCGGTCTGGATATTCACCACGCCCCCGCTGTTGGGTTTATGGTCAGCTCAAGCTGCCAGTTCAAAAAGCCGGTGGCCTATCCCGAGGCACTGGATGCCGGCCTGAGGGTCACCAGAATCGGCTCGAAGTCAGTCACCTACCAGGTGGCGATTTTCCGGGAAGGCGAGAACGATGCTGCCGCGATAGGGGAAATGGTCCACGTATTCGTGGACCGGGCCAACAATGTGTCAGTGCCCATTCCCGGCCCAATCCGTAAGGCGCTTGAAAGCATTCACCCTCCATCAGAATAACTGTACATTTGTACAGCTATATTCTACGCTCTGTGGCAACAGTCACTCACCGGTGTCACGTAATGAGACCAGAGAGCCAACCTGCAAATTTCGCCACCATAAGACGGCGCTTTGAATTTCGCAGCATTGAAATCGGGCGCTGGGTCTCCGAGCCCGAGAAAGACCGCGCCGCCATCCGGTTCCAGCAGGCCCTGAACGACCTGATGGACGTACTGAGCGGCCCGGAACACCTGGTTTCCCTGCGCCAGACTCTGGGGCTGCAATACGGTATCGGTGGTCGGCCGGGCGTGTCGGCCCACTACCTGCCCAGCACCCGGCAGCTGGCGCTGGCCAAAAATGCCGGGGCTGGCAGCCTGGCCCACGAATGGTTCCACGCCTTTGACCATTACATGGGCAGCCGCATGTTTCAGAAATCCGGCAAAGGGCTGTTCGCCTCCACTGGCTGGCTGGAAAGCACGCCGCTGAAACCCCATCCGCTCAATGGTCTGCTGGCTGATTGCTTCAAGGCGGTGATGCTGAACCAGAACGGCACCGAGCCCAGTGAGCTTTTCCGCCAGTCCCGTCAGGCGGACCAGAGGATGGGCGTGCTTTATTACGCCCGGCCAGAGGAGATGTGTGCCCGCGCCTTCGAAGCCTTCGTGGAAGACGCCCGGCCCATGAGCCATTTTCTGGTTCGCGGCAGCCGCCAGTCAGACGAAGCCAGGGCCGGGCTCTATCCCCAGGGCGAGCAGCGTTCAGCTATCAACGAAGCGTTCCGGCGTTATTTTCAGGCACTGGGCGGCGCGCTTTACCGGGAACTGGCGGACGCCACCATGTCATCGTAATGATGATAGAAAACGCCGCCCGGCGCGGCAGTCCCCTGCTCGGCCAGAAACATCACTTCATTAACCATGGCACTGGCCACATGCGCCGCATCAATCCCCCGATACCGCTTCAAGGGCCCTTGCAGCAGGCAATTGATGGCGGGCATGGCCTTGATCCCGAGATTTTCCGCCAGCCGCTGCTCGGCCCTTTCGGTCATTAGCAGCCCCGGCTGATAGATGGACAGCCGGGGGTAATTCAGCGTTTTCAGCCCGTCTTCCAGCTCGCCTTTCACCCGGTTGTAGAAAACCGGCGATGACGACGAGGCGCCCACGGCGGACATCAACAGAAAAGCATTGACTCCCTGTTGCCGGCCCAGCTCCGCCGCTTTCAGCGGAATACCACCGTCAATCTGGCGGAAGCGCTCCCGGGAACCGGCTTTTTTGATGGTCGAACCCAGGCAGCAGATAATGGCGTCCACCGCGAACAGATCCTGGTGCTGCTCCAGATGATCAAAATCCACCAGTGCCTCTGCCAGCTTTGGATGACTGATACCGGTTTTCCGACGAACCGGCGCCACTACGCTGGAGACCTGGTCACAAGCCAGCAATTTATCCCGCACCATGCCTCCGGTCAGGCCGGTGGCTCCCAGTAACAGAACTTTCATGGGTTGCTCTCCCGGTTACCGCTGCTCGGCGCCTCTCAAAATGGCATGTAGCAGTTCTTCCGCATCAAATTTGGTCAGGGCTTCGTCGGCCCCCACCTGAGTGGCATAGCTCACACTCATCTCACTGTTCAGCGAGGTGTGCAGAATGATGTAGGGCTGCTTCAGGCCGGATTTGTCCCGTACGTTGAACGTCAGTTCGTAGCCGTCCAGGCCGGGCATCTCAATGTCGCTGACCAGAATATCCACTGGCTTGCCCTTGCTGTCCGCCTCCAGCAGATGATTCAGCGCATCCTGGCCGTTGGTGGTTACCGAATAGGACACATCCTTGCTGTCCAGCGCGTCAGACAGCTGTTTACGGGCCACCTGGGAATCGTCCACCAGCAGAATATTCAGGCCTTTCAGAGTTTCCCGCTGCACATCCGTCAGCACCACCTCCGCCGGATTCACCGATTCTGGGTACACCCGGGCCAGCAAAAGCTCCACATCCAGCAACTGAACGATTTCCTTGTCCATCTGGAGAAGTCCGGTTATGAACGCGCGATCACCCAGGCTCTTGGGCGGGGGCATCACGTCCTTCCACTGGGTCTCAACAATCTTCCGCACATTGCGCACCAGAAAGCCGATTTCCTTGCGCTGCACATCCGTAACAATGATCGAGGCGGTTTTCCGCTCTTCCGGGGTCAAGGGTGCGTAACCTACCGCATAGGCCATATCGATCACCGGCACCGTGGAGCCGCGAAAATTCATGGCCCCGATCACCGCACCGTGACTCTTCGGCAGCCGGGACAACGGGGTATAGGGCATGATTTCCCGAATCTTCAGCGTGCCCAGACCGAACAGCCGGTTGTCATTCAGATAAAACAGAAGCAGTTTCTGGGGATGCGATTTTCCCTCAGCCATGGGCGCTCATCCTGTTAAAAGTATGTACACGAGTATAACAGTCTGCCTGCAGACTGCCCGATACGGAAAGCCGAAACCTTCTGCAATCCGCCAACCTTCTGGCTGCGTAATATTTAGACAGCGTTCCGGGAGGCCGCATCATGAAAATCCTTTTCTCCACCACCACATTCAGGCTTTTGGCGTGCGCCGTCGCCATCGTTATCACACTCGCTTTCACCGCCATGCCCGCGGCCAGTGACGACACCGACGATGCCATAAAGGATATTATTCTGTCCCAGATCGAAGCCTTCGCGAATGACGACAAGGAGGCAGCCTGGTCGTTTGCATCCGAAGGGATCAAGCGCCAGACCGGCTCTGTCGACACCTTCTACAACATGGTTAGACTGTCCTACGAACCCGTGTACAAAGCCTCGTCCATTGAATTCATGGAACGCGTTCCACACGACGGCTTTCAGATCCAGATCTTGCAGTTGCGCGGCCCGGACGGCAAACGCTGGCGTGCGGTCTACCGCATGGTCCGCAATGACGATCAATGGCGCATCGGCGGCGTAGCGCTGAAAGAAGCCCCCGCAACCATCTGACCTGAATTATCGAACCAGATAAAACGAACCGGATGTGATCGCTGGGGCAGGAAAAATCAACTCAATACTTTACGTTTACGTAAACTTTAACTAGTCTGGTCAGTATCAGATTCATTCGACCGGACCTTACGATGTCGGACAAAAAGCATTACAGCATCAGCGAACTGGCCAGAGAATTCGACGTCACCACCCGAAGCATTCGCTTCTACGAAGACGAAGGCCTGCTGCACCCTGCCCGCCAGGGCCAGACCCGCATTTTCAGCAGTAAAGACCGGGCACGCCTGAAGCTTATCCTGCGGGGCAAGCGCATGGGCTTCTCCCTGGCGGAAACCCGGGAACTGTTCGAGCTGTGGGACGAAACCCTCACCGGCACTGAAAAGCAGCTACTGAAAACCCTGGAAGTGGTGGAATGCCGCCGCGCCCAGCTGGCCCAGCAGAAAAACGACATCGCCATGATGGAAATGGAACTGGACGCCCACGAAAGCCGATGCCAGGAAGCACTTCAGGACATCCGCCACAGACAACAAAAGGCAATGACATGAAATCCCAGTACACCGAACTCAATTTCGGCCTCGGCGAAACCCTCGACAGCCTGCGCGAGCAGATCAACCGTTTCGCCCAGGCAGAAATCGCCCCCCGGGCCGCCGACATCGATGAAAGCAACCAGTTCCCCATGGACCTGTGGCAAAAAATGGGCGACATGGGCCTGCTGGGCATCACCGTCAGCGAGGAATACGGCGGCGCCGGCATGGGCTACCTGGCCCACGTGATCGCCATGGAAGAAATCAGCCGTGCGTCGGCCTCCGTTGGCCTGAGCTACGGCGCCCACTCCAACCTGTGCGTCAACCAGATCTACCGCAACGGCACCGAAGAGCAGAAGCAAAAGTACCTGCCGAAACTGATCAGTGGCGAGCACGTCGGCGCCCTGGCCATGTCCGAACCCAACGCCGGTTCCGACGTGATCTCCATGAAGCTCTCTGCGAAAGACGAAGGCGACCACTACGTGCTCAACGGCACCAAGATGTGGATCACCAACGGCCCGGACGCCAGCACTTATGTCATCTACGCCAAAACTGACGTGAATGCCGGCTCCAAGGGCGTCACCGCCTTCATCGTCGAGCGCGGCTACCCTGGCTTCAGCCGTCACCAGAAGCTGGACAAACTGGGCATGCGCGGCTCCAACACCTGCGAGCTGGTGTTTGAAGACTGCAAGGTACCCAAGGAAAACATCCTGGGTGGCGAAGGCATGGGCGCCAAAGTGCTGATGAGCGGCCTGGATTACGAGCGCCTGGTACTCTCCGGCGGCCCGCTGGGCATCATGCAGGCGGCCATGGACATCACCGTGCCCTACATCCGCGAACGCAAACAGTTCGGCCAGGCCATCGGCGAATTCGAGCTGGTACAGGGCAAGGTCGCAGACATGTACACCTGGATGAACACCGCCAAGAGCTATGTCTACTTGGTCGCCATGTCCGCCGACCGCGGCGAGACCACCCGCAAAGACGCCGCCGGTGCCATCCTGTACTCCGCCGAAATGGCCACCAAACTGGCGTTGGACGCTATCCAGTTACTGGGCGGCAATGGCTACATCAACGAATACCCGACCGGCCGCCTTCTCCGCGACGCCAAACTTTATGAGATCGGCGCGGGTACTTCCGAGATTCGGCGGATGCTCATAGGCCGTGAGTTGTACTTGAACAATTAGGCCCTCTGCCTTGGGTGGAGGCGGTCGGCCAGATGGGCCTTTCGGGAACCGCTACGAGCACATCCATGTGCGCTTGACGTAGGCCATCCTTGGCCTACGACATTCCCGAAAGGCCCATCTGGCCAACCACCCGAACCTGGGCGCAGCCTTCGACCAAAAGTACACAAGGCGGCTAGAAACCAAAGTCAGACGAGGGGCAGCGGGTAAAGCAATTCGAAAATTTCGTAGGCCATGGATGGCCGGAGATAAGCGCACACGGACGTGCTTGTAGCGGTTTTCGAATTGCTTTACCCGCTGGCCCGATGCACGGAATTAGATATGACCGTACTCCAAAGCAAAATTAACCCCCGAGACGAAGAGTTCCAGGCCAAAAGCGAGTCCATGGCGACAGCTGTAGCCGACCTGAATGACAAGGTGGCTACCATCCAGCAGGGCGGCGGGCCCAGTTATCAGGAGCGGCATATTGCCCGTGGCAAAATGCTACCTCGGGACCGCATTAACTACCTGCTGGATGACGGCGCACCGTTTCTGGAAATCGGCCAGCTGGCTGCCTTCAACGTCTACGACGAAGACGTCCCGGCCGCTGGCACCGTTGCCGGCATCGGCCGCGTGAACGGCACCGAGTGCATGATTATCGCCAATGATGCCACCGTCAAAGGCGGCAGCTACTACCCGCTGACAGTGAAGAAACACCTCCGCGCCCAGGAAATCGCCCTGGAAAACCGCCTGCCCTGCATCTACCTGGTAGATTCCGGCGGTGCCAACCTGCCGCGGCAGGACGAGGTATTTCCAGACAAGGAACACTTCGGCCGTATCTTCTTCAACCAGGCCAGAATGTCCGCCGACGACATTCCACAAATTGCCGTGGTCATGGGCCTTTGTACCGCCGGTGGCGCCTATGTACCAGCGATGGCGGACGAGTCCATCATCGTGAAAGAACAGGGCACCATCTTCCTGGCCGGGCCGCCGCTGGTAAAAGCGGCCACCGGTGAAGTGGTTTCAGCCGAAGATCTTGGCGGCGCGGACGTGCACTGCAAAACCTCTGGCGTTGCCGACCACTACGCCGAAAACGACGCCCACGCACTGGACATTGCCCGTCGGTGCATCAGCAACCTGAACCGCAAAAAGCCGACGCCGGTGGAAGTGCGCGAACCCAAAGCGCCGCTTTACGATCCCAAAGAAATCTACGGCATTGTCGGCACCGACCTACGCAAGCCCTTCGACGTGCGGGATGTCATTGCCCGCATGGTGGACGGCTCGGAATTCGACGAATTCAAACGCTACTACGGCCAGACCCTGGTCACCGGTTTTGCCCATATTCACGGCTACCCCGTGGGCATCATCGCCAACAACGGCATCCTGTTCAGCGAGTCCGCCCTGAAGGGCGCCCATTTTGTGGAGCTGTGCTGCCAGCGCAACATTCCTCTGCTGTTCCTGCAGAACATCACCGGTTTCATGGTGGGCCAGCGCCACGAGGCCGAAGGCATCGCCAAGCATGGTGCCAAGATGGTGATGGCCGTGGCCTGCGCCAACGTGCCGAAAATCACCGTGCTGGTCGGCGGGTCTTTCGGCGCGGGCAACTACGGCATGTGCGGCCGGGCCTACAGCCCGGATTTCCTGTGGATGTGGCCCAACGCCCGGATCTCCGTGATGGGCGGCGAACAGGCAGCCGGTGTGCTGGCCACCGTGAAACGGGAAGGCAAGGAGCGCAAGGGCGAAAGCTGGAGCGACGATGAAGAAGCCGAGTTCAAACAGCCGATCATCGACAAGTATGAAGAACAGGGCCACCCCTATTATGCCAGCGCCCGCCTCTGGGACGACGGTGTGATCGACCCGGCCCAGACCCGGGAAGTGGTCGCACTCAGCCTGTCCGCCACCCTGAACCGACCGGCCAAACCCACGCGCTTCGGCGTGTTCCGGATGTAATCGAGGAGACCATCATGACCGATCAGACACCCGCCGTGGTTCTGAACAAGCGTACCGAAGGCGTCACCGAAGTGGTCCTCAACTACCCGGAAAAGCGCAACGCCTTTGACGACCTGATTATCCGCCGGCTGATTGATGCGCTGGACCAGGTGGCCAAAGACGACAGCACCCGCGTGGTGATCGTGCGTTCCGAAGGCAAGCACTTCTCCGCCGGGGCCGATCTGGCCTGGATGCGGCGTATGGCCGGCAATACCCGGGATGAAAACCTGGCAGATGCCCGCCAACTGGCAAAACTGATGTCCACCCTCAACCACCTGCCCAAACCGGTGATTGGCCTGGTGCAGGGCGCGGCTTTTGGTGGCGCCGTGGGGCTGGCCGCCTGCTGCGACATTGTGATTGCCACGGAAGATGCCAAGTTCTGCCTGAGCGAGGTCAAACTGGGCCTGATTCCGGCCACCATCAGCCCCTATGTGGTGAGGGCCATGGGCGAACGCCAGGCACGCCGGTATTTCCTCACCGCCGAAGTGTTCAGCGCCAAAAAGGCCAGACAACTGGGCCTTATCCACAGGATCTGTGAGAACAAAGACGCCCTGCAAACCTGCTGCGACGAACTGACTACCCAACTGATGCAGAACGGCCCCGAGGCCATCAAGGCCGCCAAGCAACTGGTCTTTGACGTAAGTCAGCAGCCACTGACCAAAGAACTGATCGACATGACCTCCCAGCGTATCGCCGACATCCGCGTCAGCGACGAAGGCCAGGAAGGGCTGGGCGCGTTTCTGGACAAGCGGCCTCCGAGTTGGGCGCCCGAGGAGGATCAGTAAATGTTCCGCAAGATCCTGATCGCCAACCGTGGCGAAATCGCCTGCCGCGTGATCCAGACCGCCCATCGCCTGGGCATCCGCTGTGTGGCGGTGTATTCCGATGCCGACGCCAACGCCCGCCACGTGGCCATGGCCGACGAAGCCTTCCACATCGGGCCGGCGCCAAGCTCTGAAAGCTATCTGGTGGGTGAACGGATCATCGACGTCGCCAAACGAAGTGGTGCCGAGGCCGTTCATCCCGGTTACGGCTTCCTGTCGGAAAACACCGGCTTTGCCGAGGCCTGCGAAGCCAATGGCATTGTGTTCATTGGCCCGCCCTCGGCCGCCATCGCCGCCATGGGCTCCAAATCCGCCGCCAAGGCCATCATGGAAAAAGCCGGCGTACCTCTGGTGCCCGGCTACCATGGCGATGACCAGTCCCCGGAATTGTTGAAAGCCGAAGCACAGAAATGCGGTTACCCCGTTCTGCTGAAAGCCGTCGCCGGTGGCGGTGGCAAGGGCATGCGGGTCGTGGAACGCCCCGAGGACTTCAACGATGCCCTGGCCGCCGCCCAGCGCGAGGCAAAGAACGCGTTCGGCAACCAGGACATGCTGATCGAACGCTACCTGACCCGCCCACGCCACGTGGAAATCCAGGTGTTCTGTGACCATCAGGGCCAGGGTGTTTATCTGGCGGAGCGTGACTGTTCCGTGCAGCGCCGCCATCAGAAAGTCATTGAAGAGGCCCCCGCCCCGGGGCTGGCCAGACGCACCCGCAAAGCCATGGGCGAAGCCGCCGTTCGCGCTGCCCAAGCCATCAATTACGTGGGCGCCGGCACCGTGGAATTTCTCTACGACGCGGACGGTTCATTCTTCTTCATGGAAATGAACACCCGCCTGCAGGTGGAGCACCCGGTGACCGAAATGATTACCGGCCAGGATCTGGTGGAATGGCAGCTACGGATTGCCGACGGCGACCCACTGCCCCTGTCGCAATCCGAAATACCGATTCACGGACATTCCCTGGAAGTGCGTGTTTACGCCGAAGACCCGGCCCACGACTTTCTGCCTGCCACCGGCCGTCTGCATTATCTGCGCACCCCCGCCGAGACCGATCATGTGCGGGTGGATACCGGCGTACGGGAAGGCGATGACATCAGCGTTCACTACGACCCGATGATTGCCAAACTGATTGTGTGGGACCACACCCGTGAGCAGGCCATCAATCGTCTGGTGACGGCACTGGCCGACTATCGGATTGCCGGGGTGAAAAACAACCTGTCTTTCCTCCACGCCATCGCCGATTCCACCCCTTTTCGGAACGCGGACCTGACCACCGGCTTTATCGACCAGCATGCCGGCCTGCTGTTCGGGCCACCGACGATCGACAACGACGAATCCCTTGCCCTGGCCGCCGCGTTCGTGATGAGACAGGGCCAGCCAGCGAAGGACCCGACCGATCCCTGGTCCCCGTTTGCCAGCTTCAGCAACTGGCGGCTGAATGCCACCTATGCCGAACCGCTGAAGCTTCAAGTGGGCGATACCGTTCACACCCTGCAGATACGCAACGGGCAAAGCCAGGACGACGCGCTGACAATTACCACCGAGACCGGGCACTACGATATTCACGCCACCCTGAACGGTGACCAGCTGGACGCCACCATTAACGGGCATCGCCAACGGGCATTCGGCCATTTGCAGGGCAGTGAAGTAACCCTGTTCCAGAATGGCGAAACCTTCCGCTGCGCGGTCTTCCGGGAAACCTTTGGCCAAGGCGACGTTGCCACCGAAGGCAGCCTGGAAGCCCCTATGAACGGGGCAGTCATATCTGTACAGGCCCGAAAGGGCGACACTGTCACCGCCGGCCAGACCCTGGTTATTATGGAAGCCATGAAGATGGAGCACGCCATCAAGGCCCCGGCCGATGGCGTGGTCAGCGACGTGTTCTTTGCCGAAGGCGACCAGGTCAGCGAAGGCGCCGAACTGATTGCCATTGACGTAGTGCCTGAGGTGATGGAGAGGGAGACAGAAACATGAGCTTTCCCGGACACGTACGCATCGCCGAAATGAGCCCCCGGGACGGCCTGCAGAACGAACCCGGCCCGGTGCTCGCCACCCACCTGAAAACCGGGTTGATCGAACACCTGGCCGACTGCGGCCTGACCCACATCGAATCCGCCAGCTTTGTGTCCCCGAAATGGGTGCCGCAGATGGGCGATGCCGCCGAAGTAATGGCCGGTCTCCGTCGCAAGCCCGGCGTGCGCTACACCGCCCTGACCCCCAACATCAAAGGCTTCGAAAACGCCCTGGCCGCCGGGGTGGACGAAGTCGCCGTGTTCGGCGCCGCCTCTGAAACCTTCAGCCAAAAAAACATCAACTGCTCCATCGCCGAAAGCCTGGACCGGTTCGCGCCGGTGATGGAAGCCGCCGCAAAACACCGGATTCCGGTGCGCGGTTACGTTTCCACCGTACTCGGCTGCCCCTATGAAGGCGATATCGCCCCCGCGCAGGTGGCCCTGGTGGCCAAAGCCCTGCTCAACATGGGCTGCTACGAGGTTTCTCTGGGTGACACCATTGGTGTGGGCACACCACTGAAGGCCAAACGCATGCTCGCCGCCGTGGCTGAACAGGTGCCCATGAATCAGCTGGCGGCCCACTTCCACGACACCTACGGTCAGGCTCTGGCCAACCTCTACGCCGTGCTGGAAGAGGGCATCAGCGTGATCGACGCCTCCGTCGCCGGGCTTGGCGGCTGCCCCTACGCCAGAGGCGCCTCCGGCAACGTGGCCACGGAAGACGTGCTGTATCTGCTGGACGGGCTCGGTATTGAAACCGGCGTGGACCTGAAGAAGCTGGTTGCAACCGGCGACTGGATCAGCGCAAAGCTGGGGCGCAAGAACGGCTCCAGAGTCGGCCAGGCAATGGGCGGAACAGGTGAATGAATCACTGGAGGCGGAAAACATGACTCTTCCAAGCTATTCGAGCGGCACATCGGATAAACCCCTCCTGGGCATGACCATCGGGGCAATGCTGGACCGCACCGCCGAGAAATACCCGAACACCGAAGCCCTGGTATGCCTGCACCAGAACATTCGCTGGACCTACAAAGAGTTCGTGGAAAAGGTCAACGAAGCGGCCCGAGCCTTCATGGCCATCGGCGTCAAACGCGGCGAGCGCGTGGGCATCTGGTCCCCCAACCGCTACCAGTGGACGGTCACCCAGTTCGCCACTGCCAAGGTGGGCGCCATTCTGGTGAACATCAACCCGGCGTATGGCGTGCACGAACTGGAGTACGCCATGAACCTGGCCGGCATCGCGGTACTGGTCACCGCGGACAGCTTCAAGGCGTCTGACTACCGCAAAATGATCTATGCACTGGCTCCGGAACTGCAAACAGCCCGTCCCGGCAGACTCAAGGCCCAGAAAGTGCCCGAGCTGCGCGGCGTGATCAACCTGGATAAGCGCAAACACGACGGTATGTGGACCTGGGAGGAGTTCATCGGCTTCGCCGGCGACGTCAGCCAGCAGGGACTGGACAAGGTACAGGGCCAGCTGCAGTTCGATGACCCCATCAACATCCAGTTCACCTCCGGCACCACCGGCAACCCCAAAGGCGCTACCCTCACCCACCACAACATCCTTAACAACGGATACTTTGTGGGGGAAAGCCAACTGTTCACCGAAAAAGACCGCCTGGTAATCCCCGTGCCCCTTTACCACTGCTTCGGCATGGTGATGGGCAACCTGGGCTGCATCACCCACGGCGCCACCATCATCTACCCGTCCGAGGGCTTCGAACCGAAAGCCGTGCTGCAAGCGGTCCACCAGGAAAAGGCGACCGCCCTGTACGGCGTGCCCACCATGTTCATCGCCGAACTGGCCGAGCCGGACTTCGAAACCTATGACCTTTCAACCCTGCGCACCGGCATCATGGCCGGCTCCATCTGCCCGGCGGAGATCATGAGAAAGGTCAACGGCAAGATGCACATGAAGGAAGTGCAGATTGCCTACGGCATGACCGAAACCAGCCCCGTCTCCATTCAGACCAGTTCCCTGGACCCGTTCGAGAAGCAGGTCACCACCGTAGGCCGTACCCAGCCCCACCAGGAAACCAAAATCGTCGACCCGGCCAACGGCAACGTGGTGCCGCGTGGTGAAACCGGCGAACTCTGCACCCGCGGCTACAGCGTGATGCTGAAGTACTGGAACAACGAAGAGAAAACCCGCGAAGCCATCGACGATTTCGGCTGGATGCACACCGGCGACCTGGCCACCATGGACGAAGACGGCTACATCAAGATCGTCGGCCGCATCAAAGACATGGTCATCCGCGGCGGCGAGAACATCTACCCGAGAGAAATCGAGGAATTCCTCTACACCCACCCCGCCATTGAAGAAGTGCAGGTCACCGGCATTCCCGATGAAAAATACGGCGAAGAACTCATCGCCTGGGTGAAACTGCGCCCGGACGCAGACCCTGTCACCCGCGAGGAACTGCAGGAATTCTGCAAAGGCCAGATCGCCCACTTCAAGATCCCCAGGAACTACAAGTTCGTGGAGGAATTCCCGATGACCGTCACCGGGAAGATCCAGAAGTTCAGGATGCGGGAGATTTCTATTGAGGAGATGGGGTTGAAGAAGTAGCCCTCAGCCTTTGCCTCGTTCCTACCTCATACCCCGGCTTAATGTCGGGGTTTGTGCTTTGTGTAGTTGGCGTATACGCTCCGAGAAAAGCTGGAATCATGAAGCGCGCTTCGTTATTACGGGGTTTTTGATTGCGAGGTTTGCAGAGGCCTGACTTTAGAGACTTTTTAGTGGTTAGGTTCCAAGCTGAATGGAGTAATGAAGCGGTCAGTTTTTTGTTGGCGGGGTGACCGCTATCTAATTGCTGTTAAATTCAAGGAAGAGAGGCAAACATGGAGAAAGTTGTCACAGGCCTACTGGTGCTCGTAGGCATCATTCATCTCTTGCCGGTC
>Ga0207899_1000189_pt1 | contig 26026 bp, 22 predicted proteins | sample MalvirmetaMSP134_FD_184235 | JGI IMG/M metagenome (GOLD analysis project Ga0207899, IMG submission 184235) | Marine viral communities from the Deep Pacific Ocean - MSP-134 (SPAdes) | ecosystem: Environmental > Aquatic > Marine > Oceanic | place: Pacific Ocean | collected 2011-06-28
GGCCATGTCGGTGATTTCGCGCAGCTTGGCGCGGTAGTGGTTCAGGGAGCCGACATGGCCCCAGTTGATCTCGTCGGGGCTGGTCTCGAAATGGTCGTCGCTGAGCGCCTGCAGGCGGGCGAGCATCGCGTCGATCTCGGTCTTGGCGGCGATGAAGGCGTCGAGGGCTTTCGTGTTGTCCTGTGCGCGGCGGGTCATCGGGGTGGCTCCTTGGTGAGTTGCATCGCTTCGCTGGAGTGACGTTCGCTCTGTCCGGCGCGCTTATCAACTCGATAAGCACATGATTTCGAATGATAATCGGAGCCGTCGATGCAGGGCATGAGCGAGCGCCAGTACGCCGCCCATGTCGGGCTGTCGCGGGGCGCGATCCAGAAGGCGAAGGCGGCTGGACGGCTGGTCCTCCATGAGGATGGCAGCATCGACGCAGAGGCGAGCGATGCACGCCGGGCGGCGATGACGGACCCGTCGAAGTCCCGGCGCACCACGGCATCCAAGCTCAAGCCGGTCCCCGACGCGGCCGTGTCCGCCGTTGGCGACACTCTGCGGGAACAAGGGCTTGCCGCGCCACCCGTCGGCAGCGGCACGACCTTCCTACAGGCCAAGACCGCGAATGAGGTGCTGAAGGCCCAGGAGCGGCGCATCCGGCTTCAGAAGCTCAAGGGAGAACTCGTCGACCGCGCCCGGGCGGTTGCGGTCGTGTTCCGGCTGGCACGCGAGGAGCGCGATGCCTGGGTGAACTGGCCGGCGCGCGCGGCGGCGCTGATGGCGGCCGAACTCGGCGTCGAGGCGGCCGCCATGCAGAAGGCCTTGGAGAAACATGTACGCGCCCACCTCGACGAACTCGCCGAGGTCCGGCCCGAATTCCGGTGATGAAGATGGCCTGAGGGATTTCGAAGGCGCGGCTGAGATCCTGCGCGCCTGGGGCAACGGGATCCGACCGGATCCCGACCTCACCGTCTCGGAATGGGCGGACCGGCACCGGATGTTGGCGTCCCGCGCTTCGGCCGAACCGGGGCGCTACCGCACGATGCGAACGCCCTACATGCGGGAGATCATGGACCGGCTGTCGCCCGGCGACGCGGCGCAACGGATCGTGTTCATGAAGGCCGCGCAGGTCGGTGCGACGGAAGCCGGCAACAACTGGATCGGCTTCGCCATCCATCAGGCCCCGGGCCCCATGCTCGCGGTCCAGCCGACCGTGGAACTGGCCAAGCGCAACTCGCGCCAGCGGATCGACCCGCTGATCGACGAGAGTCCCGAGCTCCGGGAGCGGGTCAAACCGGCCCGATCCCGCGACGCCGGGAACACGATGCTGTCCAAGGAATTCGCGGGCGGCATCCTGATCATGACGGGCGCGAACTCGGCAGTCGGGCTGCGCTCGACCCCGGCGCGCTACATCTTCCTCGATGAGGTCGACGCCTATCCGGCCTCGGCCGACGAGGAAGGCGACCCGGTGACCCTGGCCGAGGCACGGTCGCTGACCTTCGCTTACCGGCGCAAGGTGTTCCTAGTCTCTACACCCACGATCCGTGGGCTCAGCCGCATCGAGCGCGAGTTCGAGGCGTCCGACCAGCGGCGCTACTTCGTGCCGTGCCCGCACTGCGGTGCGATGCAGTGGCTGAAGTTCGAGCGGCTGCGCTGGCAGAAGGGCAAGCCGGAAACGGCGGAGTATCTCTGCGAGAGCTGCGATCAGCCCATCGCGGAGCACCACAAAACGGCCATGCTGGAGCGCGGCGAATGGCGGGCGACCGCCACGGCCGCTGATCCCACCACGGTCGGCTACCACCTATCGGCGCTCTATTCGCCTGTCGGCTGGCTCAGCTGGTCCCGGGTCGCGCGCAGCTGGGAGGCGGCCCAGGGCTCCGACGAGGCGATCAAGGCGTTCCGCAATACCATTCTCGGCGAGACATGGGTCGAAACCGGCGAGGCGCCGGACTGGCAGCGGCTCTACGATCGCCGCGAGGCGTGGCAGCCAGGCACGGTGCCAGCGGGCGGGCTGTTCCTGACGGCGGGCGCGGATGTCCAGAAGGACCGCATCGAGGTCGATGTCTGGGCCTGGGGCCGAGGGCTTGAGAGCTGGCTCGTCGATCACGTCGTGATCGAGGGCGGGCCGGACCGGCATGATGCTTGGGACCAGTTGACGGCACTCCTCGACCGGTCGTGGCCGCATGAAAACGGAGCGCACCTTCGGATCGCGCGGCTCGCCATCGACACGGGCTACGAAGCCCCGGCCGTCTACGCCTGGTCGCGCAAAGTCGGCTTTGCGCAGGTCGCACCAGTCAAGGGTCTCGAAGGCTTCAATCGCTCCAGTCCGGTCTCCGGCCCCACCTTCGTCGATGCGACCGAGGGCGGCAAACGCCTGCGCCGCGGCGCCCGGCTCTGGACCGTGGCCGTCTCGACCTTCAAGGCCGAAACCTACCGCTTCCTGCGGCTGGAGCGCCCGACGGCCGAGGAACGTGCTGAGGGCGCGGCGTTCCCGCCCGGCACGATCCACCTGCCGACATGGGTCGAGAGCGAGTGGCTGAAGCAGGTGGTGGCCGAACAGCTGGTCACGGTGCGCACGAAGCGCGGCTTCGCGAAGCTCGAATGGCAGAAGCTGCGCGAGCGCAACGAGGCGCTCGATTGCCGGGTCTACGCCCGCTCGGCCGCCTGGATCGCAGGCGCCGACCGCTGGCCCGAAGAGAAATGGCGCGACCTCGAGGACCAGCTCTGGGCGACGCCCACCGACAGCGATCCCGCTGGGCAGATCCACCGGCCGGGACAGGCACCCCAAGGCAAGCGCCGTTCCGACTGGATCGGGCGGCGGGAAGGATGGTTCTGATGACTGACTGGACCGAAACCGAGCTTTCGGCGCTGCGCCGGGCCTATGCGAGCGGCACGACGCGCGTTAGCTATGACGGCAAGTCCGTGGACTACGGCTCGGCCGAGGATCTGCTCGCCCGCATCCGCACCATCGAACGCGCGATTGCGACTGTGGGGCGGCCGCTTCCGATCGCTGGACTCGCGGGCTTCTCGCGCGGGGATCGCTGATGACGGCGAACTGGTTCGACCGCGCCATCGCCTCGGTCGCACCTCGGGCCGCCGCGCGGCGTGTCCTGGCGCGACAGGCGTTCGAGACGCTCGCGCGCGGCTACGAAGGCGCCGCGCGAGGACGCCGCACGGAGGGCTGGCGTGCCCCGGGATCCTCGGCTGACACCGAGATCGGCGTGGCCGGGGCGCTCTTGCGCGACAGGATGCGCGATCTCGTCCGCAACAACCCGCATGCAGCCAAGGCAGTGGCGGTGCTGGTGAACAACATCATCGGCGCGGGCATCATGCCGCGTGCCGCCAGTGGGGACGAGGCGCTGGACCGCCGCGTCGACGCGCTGTTCGAGCGCTGGACGGCGGAGTGCGACGCCGACGGCCAGCTCGACTTCTACGGGCTTCAGACGCTGATCTGCCGTGAGATGGTCGAGGCCGGCGAAGTGCTGGTGCGCCGCCGCCTGCGTCGCGCCGTGGATGGCTTTGCCGTCCCGCTGCAATTGCAGGTGCTGGAGGCCGACTTCCTCGACGCCACCAAATCCGGCGCGCTCGGTGCGGGACGGCTGGTGCAGGGGATCGAGTTCGATCCGCTCGGCAAGCGCAGGGCCTACTGGCTCCACGCCGAGCATCCCGGCGACGTCTTCGGCGCATTGCAGAACAGCCTGCAGAGCCGGCCGGTCCCGGCGAGCGAAATCGCGCATGTCTATGAGAAGCAGCGCACGCAGGCGCGCGGCGTTCCCTGGGGCGCGCCGGTCATCCGCGCCCTTCGTGATCTCGACGATTATGAAGTGGCCGAGATCGTGCGCAAGAAGACCGAGGCTTGCGTCACCGCCATCGTCTTCGGCGACGACGAGGCGCAGCAGGGCATCGCCCCGGCGGTGGTCGACGCCGACGGCAACCGGGTCGAGCAGTTCGAACCAGGACTGATCGCCTATGCCCGCGGCGGAAAGGACATCCGCTTCAACCAGCCGGCCGCCACCGGCGGCTATGGCGAATACAAGCGCGCGAGCCTGCATACGATCTCGGCCGGGTTCCGGGTGCCGTACGAACTGCTGACGGGCGATCTCAGCCAGGTGAACTACTCCTCCATCCGAGCGGGGCTCGTCGAGTTCCGTCGGATGATCGACGCTGTCCAGTGGCAGCTCTTCATTCCGATGCTCTGCACCCCGGTCTGGCGCTGGTTCACCGAGGCCGCATGGGCCGCGGGACAGATCCCGACGCCGGACGTGCCGGTCGAATGGTCACCGCCCAAGTTCGAGGCGGTCGATCCGCAGAAGGACGCGATGGCGAACCTTCTGGCGATCCGCTCGGGAACGATGACACTGGCCGAGGTGATCGCCCGGCAGGGCCGCAATCCCGACGCCGTGCTGGCGGAGATCGCCGCGACCAACGCCAAGCTCGACGCTCTCGGGCTTGTGCTCGACAGCGACCCCCGCCGCGTAACCAAGACCGGCAGCGCGCAAGCGAGCGACCCGGCAACCGATCCGGAACCCGACCCGGGGCAGCCGGACACCGCCCAACAGGACTGACTTCATGGACACGATGATCGAACTGCCGGCACTTCGCCGGTCGGCGGAGCTTGCGCCGAACACCGTCGACAACGACGCACGCACCGTCGAGGTGATCTGGTCGGCGGGCGCGCGCGTCCGGCGGGCGAGCTTCTTCGGCGAGCCCTACGACGAGGAACTCAGCCTCGACCCTGCCCATGTGCGCCTCGACCGGCTGAATGCGGGCGCGCCGTTCCTGAAGGTGCATGAGATCGACACACTCGACGCCGTCATCGGCTCGGTGGTGCCCGGCTCGGCGCGGATCGAGAACGGCCGCGGCATCGCGCAGGTCCGCATCAGCGAGCGCGCCGATGTCGAGCCGATCTGGCGCGACATCCAGGCCGGGCACATCCGCGCGGTCTCCATCGGCTACCAGGTCCATCGCTTCGACATCTCCAAGCCCGACGGCGGGCGGGAGCTCTGGCGGGCGGTGGACTGGACCCCGTTCGAGATTTCAGCGGTCCCGGTCGGGGCCGACCCCGCCGCGGGCTTCCGCAGCCAGAGCCCTCTTGAAACCTGCGTCCTTCACCGCCGGGACGCGCCCCCCAACCCGCAAGGAGCATCCCCGATGACGGAGAAGACCCAGACCCCGGCCCAGACTGACGAGGTCGTGGCCGACCCGACGAGCGAAACGGCAGCGACCGAGGAGACCGCCAAGCCCGATACCCCGGATCCCGATGCCGCAGCGAACCGCGCCCGCGAAGCCGAACGTGAGCGTGTCTCGACCATCTACGATCTGGCTGGTCGTCTGAACCTCGAGCGCGGCTTCGCCGAGGATCTGGTCAAGCGCGGCACCGGTCTCGACGAGGCGCGTCGCCTGATCCTCGATCAGGTCGCAGCGAAGTCGGAGGAGACGCGGACCTTCGGCCAAGTCTCCGTCCCGCTCGGTGGCCGGGACGAGCGCATCACCCGCCGCGATGCCGTGGCCAATGCGCTGCTGCACCGGTACAGCCCGACGCTGTTCCCGCTTGAGGACGCTGCCCGTCAGTATCGCGGCATGACGCTGCTGGAACTCGCCCGCGAAAGCCTCGGCAATGCCGGGGTAAACACGCGCGGCCTCTCGCGTGACGAGGTGGCGACGCGCGCGCTGCATTCGACCTCGGACTTCCCCGAGATCCTCGCGGCCGTCACCAACAAGACCCTGCGCCAGGCCTACGAGGCCTATCCGCGGACCTTCGCACTCTTCTGCCGTCAGGTTCTGGCGACCGACTTCAAGGCGATGCACCGGGTGCAGCTCGGCGAGGCGCCGCAGCTCCTGGAAGTGGGCGAGAGCGGCGAGTTCAAGCGCGGAACGCTCGGCGAGAGCAAGGAAAGCTACCGCGTGAAGACCTACGGCCGGGTTGTCGCCATCACCCGGCAGGTGCTGATCAACGACGATCTGGACGCCTTCACCCGGATCCCGGCGATGTACGGCAACTCCATCGCCCAGCTGGAGTCGGACGTGGTCTGGGGCATCATCACCTCGAACCCGGCCATGGCAGATGGCAATGCGCTGTTCCACACGACTCACAAGAACCTCGCAGGCACCGGCGCGGCGCTCGACGTCACCAGCGTGGGTGCAGCCCGCGCCGCCATGGCCAAGCAGACGGGTCTCGACAAGAAGACGGTGCTCAACATCCGACCCGCCTTCCTGATCGTGCCGGCCTCGCTGGAGCTGAAGGCCGAGCAGCTGGTCGCACAGAACCTCGTGCCCGCGTCGAGCGGCAACGTGGTGCCCCAGTCGATCCGCACGCTTAGCCCCATCGCTGAGCCGCGTCTCGATGCAGCCAGCGAAACCGCCTGGTATCTGGCCGCCAGCCCAAACCAGATCGACACCATCGAGTACGCCTATCTCGAAGGCCAACAGGGCGCCTACATCGAGACGCGCAACGGCTTCGATGTCGACGGGGTCGAGATCAAGTGCCGCCTCGACTTCGGCGCCAAGGCGATCGACTGGCGCGGCCTCTACAAGAACCCGGGCGCGTAACGCACCCATCCTGAATCCTGACATGCGGGCGGTCCTGACGGGCCGCCCTTCGTCTTTCCAAGAGGATCAAGCCCATGAAGAACTACGTCCAGCCCGGCAACACGATCACCCTGACCGCGCCCTATGCGGTCGTTTCCGGTGACGGCCTGCTCGTCGGCTCCATCTTTGGCGTGGCGGCGGGCAGCGCTGCCCTCGGCGAGACCGTCGAGGCGTCGCTCGTCGGCGTCTTCGACCTGAAGAAGGTCGCCTCGCAGGCGTGGGCCGCGGGCGACAAGGTCTACTGGGACAACACCAACAAAGAGGCGACGAAGACCGCCACCGCCAACACGCTGATCGGCGTTGCGACCGAAGCCGTCGCCGGTGGCGCCGGTGACGGCTTCGGGCGGGTTCGCCTGAATGGCAGCTTCTGATGTCGGCCATCGCCGCTGCGTTCCAGTCACTGTTCGCCGACCCGAACATGGCGCGGGACGCGACCTTCACGCCAAAGGGCGGCAGCGCCGTCTCCGTCCGGGTCGTCTTGCGCCGGCCCGACCGTGTCTTCGAATTCGGAGAGACACGGTTGCATGCCGTTACGACGCTGCTCGACATTCGCGTCGCCGATGCGCCCAGCCTCGCCGAAGGCGACGGGTTCCAGTTCGACGGCGTTTCCTATGTCGTCCAGGGAGAGCCGAGCCGCGACGCGGAGCGACTGATCTGGACGGCGGAGTTGCGCGAGGCATGAGGTTCTCGGTCAGCACGATCGGCGACCTCGGCAAGCTGATGAGCGACGAGATCAAGGCCGCCGAGAAGGCCGTCACGGCCGGGATCTCACAGGCCACCGAAGGCCTGAAGACCGAGCTCCGGACGCAGGTTACCTCGGCGGGACTGGGTCCGAGACTGGCGCGCACCTGGCGCGGACAAGTCTACCCCAAGGGCGAAGACAGCATCCGGGCGGCGGGTCTCGTCTGGTCCAAGGCGCCAGGCATCATCCGCATCTATGAGGAAGGCGCGACCATTCGCTCGAAGAACGGCTTCTTCCTCGCGATCCCGACGGCGGCCGCTGGCCGGTACGGGGATGGCGGCCGGAAGATCACGCCGGGTGGATGGGAGCGACGGACCGGGCAACGGCTGCGCTTCGTCTATCGACGCCGCGGTCCCTCTCTCCTCGTGGCCGACGGGATGCGTGCCCGGACAGGCAAGCGTGGTGGCTTCTCTCGCGCAAGCGCTTCCGCACTCCGGACGGGCCGAGGACTGGTGACCGTGCCGATGTTCATCCTGGTTCCGCAGGTCACCCTCGCCAAGCGCCTCGAGGTGGCCGGCGCCGCCGAGCGCTGGGTGAGCCGGCTACCCAGCCTGGTCGTGCGCAACTGGATTTCTGATGAGGACGGGAGCCGCTGATGTCTCGACGTGAACAGATCCTCGCCGCGCTTTCGGTTGTTCTCGCGGGGCAGTTGGCGGCGCCGGTGCGGCGCAACGAGGTGCTGCCCGAGAAGGTGCCCGCTGTCGGTCTCGTCATCCTGCGCGATGGCGAACCCGGCGAACCCGACATCACCCTCAATCCCCGCACCGAGTTCTACGCGCACCGGGTCGAGCTCGAAGTCTATGTGCCGCGAGATCCAAGCGGCGGCGGCGAAGCGGCGCTCGATCAGCTGCTTGGTGCGATCGGGGCCGCCCTGCGTGTCGATGAGACGCTCGGCGGCCTCGCCGAGAACCTGACGCCGTCAGCCCCGGAAACGGGTGCGCTCGCTCTCGAAGGAGCGCCGCCGATGCTGACCGCTCGGATCATCGTCACGATCGAATACCTGGTGAGCGATCCGCTCACCGCCTGACCCAACCACGACCCAATCACGGACAAGACGGGAGTCATCCATGCCCAAGGCGCGCGCATATGGCGCGGACGCCACCCTCAAGGCGTGCCGGGAGGCAAGCTACGGGGTCGCGCCGCTCACCGGCTATCAGAGCCTCGATTTCAAATCGACCGATCTCTCCTCGGCCCAGCCGCTCGGGGACGACCCGCTGCTCGGACGCGGGCGCAACGCGCAGGATCCCTATCGCGGCCTCATCACCGACGAGGGCCAGCTCGACATCCCGCTCGACCTGCGTGGAACGGGCTTCTGGCTGACGGGCCTTTTCGGGGACCCGGTGACCACGCCCACGAGCGCCAGCGGCTCGATCGTCTTCGCCGTCAATCCCACGGCGGGCGACACGATCACCTTGAACGGTACGGTCTGGACGTTCGTCTCCGGTACGGCGGGAACAGGGGAGACGCAGATCCAGGGAACGGTCACGCAGACCGTCGATCAGCTGGTCAGCAACCTCAACGCTTCGGCCGATCCCGAAATCGCCAAATGCACGTATTCGCGCCCGACTAGCACGCAGACGCTCGTGATCGTGTTCGACGCGGCAGGCCCGACCGGCAACAGCTTCACCCTTGCTGCATCCGCTGGCGCCGTCTCGGGTCTCACGCTGACCGGCGGTGGCTATGCCCATGTCTGGGAGAGCGGCGCTGACGACATCCCGAGCTACACGATCGAGGTCGGCCATCCGAAGCTCACGACGCCGGTGTTCTTCCGTCACCTCGGCACGGTGATGGAGAGCCTGAACTTCGAGATGGGTCAGGAGGGACCGGCAAACGCCCGTCTCCAGCTCGTGGCCCAAGGCGAGGAACGCTTCTCGGCGACGGTCGACGCCAATCCGACGGCCTACGCACTCCGCCGCTTCAGCCAGGGGCGCGGCTTCATCCGACGCGGCGGTGCGGCGCTCGCAGGCGTCACTGGAGGCAGTCTGACTTTCTCCAACAATCTCGAACGCGTCCGGGTCATCCGCGAGGACGGCAAGATCGAGGCGGCCGATCCGACCTTTGCCTCGGCGGAGGGATCGATGTCGGTACGCTTCGATGGCGCGACGCTCGTGGCTGAGGCTGCCAATGGCGATCCTGTCGCGCTCGAATACGGGTTCACCTTCCCGGAAGGCTACGCGCTTCGCTTCGAGCTGCCGCGCGTCTTCCTGCCCAAACCCAAATATGCCGTCTCCGGCCCCGGCGGGGTCGAGGCGAGCTTCGACTGGCGCGCCGCCTACGATGACAGCGAAGGCACGATGCTGCGCGCCCACCTCCTGAACGACGTCACGAGCTATACCTGAGGCCAATCCCATGATCCGCCTGAACCTGTCGCGCGAGCCGATCTGGCTCGACCTCGGACATGACGTGCGCGTGCGCGTCGCTCCCCTGACCACCTCGCTCATGGCCGCCGCCCGCAGTGATCCGGCGGTGGCTGCCTTGCCCGAAGGCGCGTCGAACGAGACCATCGCGGTCACCATGGCCAAGGCCCTGGCGCGGCTGGTCGTCTTGGAATGGGAAGGGGTGGGCGACGCCGAAGGTAATCCGGTGCCCGTCACACCGGAAGGCATCGACGCGCTGCTGGACATCCTGCCGATCTTCGAGGCCTTCCAGCTCCGCTACGTGTCCAAGGGCCTGCTGCTGGAAGCGGAAAAAAACGGCTCCGCGCCCTCGCCGAATGGCACTTCAGCGGGGGCGACCAGTATTGCCGATCCTGTCGCGGCACTTGCGGCGAATGTCCCGCCGTCCTGAACCGTCCGCAGACAGTCGAAGGCTGGGAGGTCTGGGAACTCGCCAAAAGGCTCACGGGGCAGCTGCGCGCCGTCCCCGGTGCGATCCTCGGCCTCGACATGACGGCCGCGCTCGCCTGCGCGCATGCGCTTGGAGTGGACACCCTCGTCTGCGCGGAACTGCTGCCCGAGGTGGAGGGCATGATGGTGCGCGGACTGAACGCGCAAATCAGGACTGATCAACAAGAGGCGGGGAGCGCCTAAGCGCGACAGGGAAAGACAATGGCTGAGAAACGTGTCTCCGTTCGCCTTGCCGTGGTCGGAGGGCGCGAGGTCCGTGCCGAGCTGCAGGGCATCGGCGACGCAGGGGAGCAAGGCTTCCGTCGGCTGTCGCGGGAGATGGACGCCGCCAACGGCCGTGTCGCGGCCTTTTATCGGCGCGTGCAGATCGCAGCCGCCGCTGCGGCGACCGCCTTCGCCGCGGGCGCTGCGGCCATGATCCGCTCCGGTCTTCAGGTCGTCGACGCACAGGCCAAGCTCGCCCAATCGCTCGGGACGACCGTCGAGAGCATTCAGGTTCTCGAACGAGCCGGCGAACTGGCCGGCGTGTCGATGTCCGGCATCGAGCAGGCGACCAAGGACCTCACCCGCCGCCTCAGCCAGGCGGCCGCCGGGACCGGTCCTGCCGTCGCGGCGCTCGAACGGCTCGGGCTCTCGGCCTCGGCCTTGCTGGCCCTGCCGCTGGATGAGCGTGTCGGTCGTATCAATCAGGCGATTGAAGACTTCGTGCCCGCGGCCGAGCGTGCAGCGGTCGCCGGGCAGCTGTTCGGGGAGGAAGGTAGCATCGCCATCTCCCGGATCGACACGGCGACCCTCCGGCAGGCGACACAGGACGTTCGCGATTTCGGCGTGGTCGTGTCCGAGCAGGACGCCGATCAGATCGAGCGGACGAACGATGCGATCTCTCGCCTTGGTCTGATCTGGCGCGGGCTGTCGAACCAACTCGCCGTTGCCGCCGCCCCGGCCCTCGAAGCCGTCGCCGACGCGCTGGCGGCAATCTCGCGCACGACCGGTCCGCTTGGTCAGGGCATTCGGCTCCTGTTCGACAACATCGGTCGGCTCGCCTCGATCGCTGCTGCCTTCGCCGCCTTCATCGCCGGACGATGGGTCGCCGGTATGGTCGCGGCTGCCGCCTCGGTTCGCGGTCTTGCCACTGCGCTGGTCTTCCTGCGCGGCGCGTTGATCCGAACCGGCATCGGCGCGCTCATCGTGGCAGCGGGTGAGCTGATCTACCAGTTCGGTCGGCTGGTGCAGGCGACCGGCGGCTTCGGCGCCGCGCTCGGCCTTCTGGGTGACGTGGCAGCCGAGGTCTGGGACAGGATCGGTTTGCTGGCCGGCGTCCTGAAAGCGCGCATCGACGCCGCCTGGAGCGGCATTCAAGCGAGCATCGCCGACGTGCTGCAGGCGTCGCTCGAGGCCGTCGTCGCCTTCGGCAATCGCACCATCGGGACGTTTCAGGGCGCTTTCGATGCGATGGTCGTCATCTGGAGCAACCTGCCTCGGGCGATCGGCGATCTGACGATCCAGGCGGCGAACGCGCTGATCGCCGGGCTGGAGTCGATGCTGAACGGCGCGGTCGACGGCATCAACGCGCTCCTCGAAGGCGTCAACACGGGTCTGGCTGCGATCGGCATCGAGCGGGCCATCGAGCTGGTGCCGGACGTCGATCTCGGCCGGATCGAGAACGAGTTTGCGGGTGCCGCGAGCCAGGCTGGCAACGCCGCGCGTGATGCCTTCGCCGCTGCGTTCGAGACGGACACCTTCGCGGCACCGGACTTCGGTCTGTCGGCTTTCGCCGAGGATGCGCGCGCTGCCGCCGACAGTGCACGAGAGACGGCGACGGCGCTGGGAGAGCTGGCAGGCGCGCCCCTCGCGTCCATCGCGGCGCTCCGGGAGGCCATGGCGGGCGCGAATACCGAAATCGATAATGCGGCTGGGGCGACCGAGCGCCTCGATGAAGCCTTCGCAGCCATCGGCGGCGCCGGAGGCGATGCCGCAGGAGATGGCGAAGGCTCGGCCGGTTCCGCCGCACGAGCCGCGGAGGCAAGCAGCGCCGCCGGGGAAGCAGCGGCTTCGGCGGCCACACAGGCAGCAACCGGCTGGGCGGCGGTTCGCGAGGAGCTGTCGCGCTATGCCGGCGAGGCGATGGATTGGGGCAAGGGGCTGGGAAGCGCTCTCACCAGCGCCTTTCGCAGCGCCGAAGACGCCATCGCCAACTTCGTGACCGGCGGCAAGATCGACTTCAAGGCGCTCGCCGACAGCATCCTCGCCGACATCACCCGCATCGCGGTTCGTTCCGCGATCCTCGGGCCTCTAGCCAATGCACTTGGCGGAGGCAGCGGCGGACTGCTCGGCGGCTTGTTCGGCGGCGGAGGCGGGCTGTTTGCCGGCATCTTCCATCAGGGCGGCGTCGCCGGGGGTCCCGCCCAGCAGCGGCTCGTCCCGGCACTCGCCTTTGCGGGCGCGCCGCGCTTCCACGACGGCGGCGTCGCGGGGCTTCGTGCCGATGAGGTGCCCGCGATCCTGCAGCGCGGCGAGATGGTGTTGTCACGGGCTCAGCTCGCCGCCATCGGCGCCGCACGCGAAACCCGTCCACCGGTCAACGTGGTGATGAACATCTCTACCCCTGACGCTGGCAGCTTTCGCTACGCCCAGGGGCAGATCGCCGCCGACGCCGCCCGCGCCATGGAGCGGGCGCGGCGCAATCTCTGACGGATCAACAGATGAGCGGCTTTCACGAAGTTCAGTTCCCGCCGGACATTTCCTACGGGGCGTCCGGCGGCCCTGGCTACTCGACCACCGTGGTGACAACGGTTTCGGGACACGAGCGGCGCAACGCCAACTGGGCCGCCGCGCGGGGCAAATGGAACGTGGCGCACGGCCTGAAGAAACGCGATCAGGTGGCCGCCCTCATCGCCTTCTTTCGCGCGCGGCGCGGACGCGCCTACGGCTTCCGCTTCAAGGACTGGACCGACTATCAGGCGCTGGCCCAGCTGATCGGGCAAGGCGACGGCGTGACCAAGACGTTCCAGCTCGTGAAGACCTACGCGAGCGGCGGCGAGGTCGAGACACGGGTCATCACCAAGCCCGTTCCCGGAACGGTGAAGATCTACCGCGACGGCGTCGAGGCGGTCTCGGGCTGGAGCGTCAACACGGCGACCGGGCTCGTGACCTTCAACGTAGCCCCCGCATCCGGCGTCCAGGTGACGGCGGACTTCGAGTTCGACGTGCCCGTCCGCTTCGACAGCGATCAGATGGACCTCACGATCGAAACCTATCAGCTCGGCAGTTGGGGCCAGATCCCAGTGCTGGAGATCAGACCATGAAATCGACTTCGGCAGCCCTCGCGGCGCATCTCGCCGGACCGGTGACGACGCTCGCCACCTGCTGGCGCATCTCGCGCTTGGACGGTAAGGAGTTCTTCTTCACCGACCACGACCGCGATCTGTCGTTCGAAGGCAAGGTCTACAAGGCGAGTTCCGGCTATTCGCGCACGGCCATCGCCAACGATGCGAGCCTGAGCGTCGACAATCTCGACGTCGAGGGCGTCTTCGACAGCGCGTCAATCACCGAGGAGGAGCTGCGCGCGGGGCTCTTCGATCAGGCCGAGGTCCGGATTTTCCTCGTCAACTGGGCGGACCCCGCCATGGGCGCTCTTCGGATGCGCCGCGGCTGGTTCGGCGAGGTCGTTCTGACCGAGCAGGGCATTTTCCGGACCGAACTGCGCGGCATGACCCAAGCGCTGCAGCAACGCATCGGCGAGCTCTATAGCCCCGAATGCCGCGCCGATCTCGGAGATCATCGCTGCAAGGTGCCGGTCAATCCGCCCGAAATCGCCCGGTCGACGGCGTACTCCGTCGGTGACGTGGTGCGCGTGCGTACGACCGGCACGCCGGTCAGCTTCGCGCTGCCGATCGTCAATGGCAGCTTCGAGGCGGATGGTGCCGGCGACGGCTCCAGCTTCACGCCCACCGGATGGACGAAGATGTCCGGCGACTGGGACGTGCACGACGCTGGCAACGGCAGCCTGGCGCCTGCGGTCGGGAACTTCTACCTGGAAGGCGGAAGCTCGGCATCGGGCGAGCTGACCCAATCAATCGACCTCGTCGCATCGGGTCTGGATCCACTGCAGATCGACGCGGACGCCTACCGGCTGGACGCAGCAGTGAGCCGGGCGAATTCGTTCCCGGACGACTTGGGGCGAGTCGTCGTCGAAGCTCTGGACGGCTCGTCGAACCTGCTCTCACCCCTTCTCGACACGGACTTCGAGGTGATCCTGCCCGAAGACAGCTGGGTTCAGCGGGGCATCTCGATGGCCCAGCTGCCGGTGGGAACCAGATTTCTCCGCTTCCGGCTCCTCCACCAGCTCGCGGCCGGCAGCCAGTCGAACGCGGCCTTCGACGCCGTCGTGGCCACGATCACGGACATGACGGCATTGATACCGACTTCCGCGGATTTCGAGAACCGCGTCTATCGGTGCGTGACCGCCGGAACGACCGCGTCCGAGCCACCGAGTTTCGACACCAATGTCGGCGCGCAAACCGCCGATGGTGGCGCGGTTTTCGAGGCCGAGGAAGCCTGGAGCCGGTCGGGCATCGTGACGGCAGTCACCGACCGGGCCGTCTTCAACGCCACGCTCAATGAACCGCGAGCGGCCGACGGTTGGTTTGCTGGCGGCGTGCTGACCTGGGAGACCGGCGCCAATGCCGGTCGCTCCATCGAGGTCAAAGGCTGGACCCAAGGCAGCGGGCGGATCGAGCTGTTCCTGCCGTTGGGATACGCGATCGAGCCCGGCGACGCCTTCCGCGTTCATCCCGGCTGCGACAAGCGGCTCGACACCTGCATCGACCGCTTCACCAACGTCCTGAACTTTCGAGGCGAACCCTACGTGCCGGGCCAGGACGCCATGATGAGTTATCCCGATGCACGCTGACCGCCCACCATCACCGACCGCCCCCGCGATCGAGGATCTGGCCGATGCGATCGTCGCCGAAGCGCGAACATGGCTGGGTGTTCCCTGGCGACACCAGGGGCGAAGCCGCGCCGGTGTTGATTGCGCGGGGCTCGTGGTCCTTGTCGCGCGGGCACTCGAACTCGCCGACCACGACAGCACGGCCTATGGGCGCCGCGCGCAGGGACAGGGCTTCGTCGAACACTTTCGCGGGCACATGGACGGTGTCGCCGTGACGCAAGCGAGGCCCGGCGACGTTCTCGTCTTCGCCGATCAGGCCTATCCCTGCCATTGCGGCTTTCTGACGGAGCGGCTCGAACGGCCGCATCTTCTGCACGCGCACGCGACGCGCAGGCAGGTGATCGAGGAACCCTATGCCGGCGAATGGCCGGCCAAGATCAAGTTCGCGTTTCGCTTTCGCTCTCCCGGATCCTGACCTCGGGACTTTGTGTGTCGCGTTCTCGGACGCGAAACCGGTCCGCACTTTCGCTGAGAACGCTCAATGGCCATCCTCGTCGCAGTGGGCGGAGCCGCGCTCGGCTCCGCGGTCGGCCTCGGCTGGCAGGCCGGCTGGCTCGTCGGCTCGGTGGTCGGCAGCCTCTTGTTTCCCGCCAAGGGGCAGAACGTCACCACCGAAGGCCCCCGACTCGGAGACCTGACCGTTTCCTCGTCCTCCTATGGCGCATTGATCGCCATCGGCTACGGCACCTTGCGCATGGCCGGCAACATGATCTGGTCCTCCGGCATCCGTGAGCAGCAGAACGTCACCCGGACCCGCTCGGGCGGCAAGGGCGGCGGCGGAGCCACCCAGACCTCGGTCACGTATTCCTACTTCGCGTCCTTCGCCCTCAGCTTCGGCGAAGGGCCGGCCGAGGACGTGCTTCGGATCTGGGCGGACGGCAAACTCATCTACGACAAGACCGGCGCGAGCCCCGACGTCGCCAAACCGGATCTCAAGTTCCGTTTCCATTCCGGGGCGGAGGATCAGCTGGCCGATCCGCTGATCGAAACGCACGTCGGCGCGGGCCGTGCACCCGCCCATCGGGGTCTTGCCACCATCGTCTTCGAAGATCTGGCGCTCGCGGACTTTGGCAACCGCATCCCGAACATCACGGCCGAGATCACCTACCAGCGGGCGGCTCAGCAGCCCTACCAACTGCTCGATTTCATCACGACGGGCGAAGGCGGATATTTCGGCACCTACCAGATCGACGATCTGGCCGTCGATTGGCGCCGCGGATACGGCTACTTCCTGGACAGCGACGTCAACGCCGCCGAGGCCGGGATCCGCCGCTTCAGCCTGCGGACCATGAAAGAAGACCGCCAGGCGCGGATGACGGACATCACGGTCGTCGCGCCGAACAACTTCCCGAGCACGCTGTTCTGCGGCGAGGACGGCCACCTCTATGTCGTGACCGGATCGAGCAACTCACGCCCGATCCTGCGCATCGAACCGAACGCCCTGAAGGAGGTCGGTCGCTTCGGCTCCACCAGCAACGGCCTGACCAACTCGACCCTGCGGTTCGTCGCCACGACGTGGATGGGGATGCTTTCAGCCTACGGCCCCTCTGGCCGCGTCGACTTCGTTCTCACCGGATCGCTCTTCGACGATGTCGGACTCATCCGTGCCGACACCATGGGCTATGTCTGGGGCGCCGGGCAGAGCGTCACCGAGCCTCGCGTTCGGGGCGTCATTGGTGGTGAGGTCGGCGAAGGCTTCGGGGATGGCTGGATCCTCGGCAGCGGGACGAGCACGAACCATGGAAGCCTCGGCCTCTATCGCCTGCGGGTCTCCGCGCTGGCAGGGTACGACGGCCTCACCGGCCAATCCCTCGGTGTCACCTTCGAGAAGGTTGCCACCTTCTCGCCATCGGATGTCGAGAGCGGCGCCACCGGCTTCTACGGCAGCGCGGGCGGGCTCACCTACGACACGACCGACGACAGCGTCATCTTTCAGGCGCGCATCTCGAACGGGGGATCACCCGGCGCGATCTATACGCTGAAATGGCGCAGGGACACCGGCATCGTCTGGAAGACGGTCGTTCCGATCCAGATCAACTACGAAGGGCCCTACTACGGCCAGTGCCGCCTGCGCGGGCAGCGTTGGACGCTGATGCGGGGCACGCGCGTCATCCAGCTGGACACCGCCACAGGCGCGCTTGTTCTCAATGAGATCTGGCCGGGTGCGGTCAGCGAAGGCGGCGCTCAGGTTTACGATGCCGTCACCGACACGCATCTGGTCCGCGGCAGCCAAGGCTGGGTGAAGCTCTTCCTCAACCGCGGCGGCGGTGGTGGAGAGACGCTCTCCGGCCTCGTCTCCGACCTATGCGCCCGTGCCGGCCTTGGTCTGTCCGATATCGACGTCGCCGATCTCGGGGCGACGGTTCCCGGCTATGTCATCGGGCGGCAGACCACCGTGCGAGGCGCGATCGAGCCGCTGGCGCAGGCCTATTTCTTCGACGCTGCGGAAAGCGACGATGCCCTGCGGTTCCGGACGCGGGGACGACCGCCCGCCGCGACCATCGACGCGGATCTTCTGCTGCCGCTGGATGAGCGGACCGGCGAAAGCTGGCGTGAGCGTCGCACGCAGGAAGTCGAGCTGCCGGAACGGGTCAGCGTCGTCTACATGGATCGCGGCGCCGACTACCAGCAGGGCACGCAGAGCGAAAAGCGCACATCCCTGCCGCTGCCGACCATGCATTCGCGCAACCAGTCCAGCGTGGAGCTGGCCCTTGCGCTGGACGCGACGACGGCCAAGCAGATCGCAGCCAAGACGCTCTACAGCGCCTGGATCGAACGCAGCACTTACGAAGCAGAACTACCGGCCGACTGGCTGCGTCTCGATCCGACCGATGTCGTGGACGTGGTCTTTGCCTCGGGTTCGACCTTCCGGACCCGCATCACCCGTCTCGATGTCGGGGCCGATTTCTCGCTCGCGGTGAAAGGGGTTTCGGAGGCTGCCGCCACCTACGTCTCCAACGTGGCTGCCGATGGCGGCTCCGGCAAGCCGGTCCAAATCGTCGGCAGTCAGGCCGCGACGCGGCTGATCCTGCCGGACGTTCCGCTACTGCGCGACACCGATGACACCGGCGGGTCGGGGTCGCGGGTCTACTACCTCATGGGCGGCTTTGGAGGCCCGGGCTGGCCCGGTGCCTCTCTCTACCGGAGCGCCGACGGCACGGCGTGGGCGCAGGTCGGGCGATCCTTGAGCGAGGCGGCCTGGGGCGCCACGGCGAATGCCCTCGGCACGCCGACATCCCCGTTCGCGACCGATGAGACGAACAGCCTCACGGTGTTCATGACCACCGGCGGTGAACGGCTGGAGAGCGTCACACAGGACTCGATGCTCAGCGGCGCCAACGCGGCCCTCGTCCTCAAGGCCAACGGCGAGCCCGAGATCATCCAGTTCCGCGACGTGGCGCTGAACCCGGACGGCTCATACACCCTGTCCGGGCTTTTGCGCGGCCGACGTGGCACCGACGTCTTCGTGGACGGGCACGAGGCTGGCGAGTTGTTCGTCCTGCTCGACCCCGACGACGTGGAGACCATGGTCACCTCGCTCGGCGATCTCGATCTTCCCCGGTCCTGGAGGGCGGTCGGCTTCGGCACGATCTTCGAGGATGCGGAAACGTTGATCGCTAGCCATACCGGCCGGGACCTCAAGCCCTACGCGCCCTGGAACGTGCAGGCGGCTCTGACCGGCAGTCCAGCCAACATCAGTCTCTCCTGGGTCCGGCGGACGCGGATCGGCGGCGAGCTGAAGGACAGCACCGGCCTCGTGCCGCTCGGCGAGACCTCCGAGGCCTACGAGGTCGACATCCTCTCCGCCCCTGGCGGCGCGGTGAAGCGGACGCTCACCGCGACGAGCCCGAACGTCGTCTACGCCAATGCCGACATCCTCGCCGACTTCGGCGTGGTCCCGTCGTCCCTGACCGTCGCCGTCTTCCAGATCAGCGCCGTCGCGGGCCGCGGCTTCCCGCGCACCGTCACATTGGAGATCAACTGATGCCCAGCCCCAATCTGGCCGTGACCCATGTCGCGGCCGCCCAGAACCAGAAAGAGGTCACGATCAACGACGCGGTCGATGCCCTCGACAACGCCATGAATCAGGCACTGTCGGTGGCGATGGCCGACGCCAACCTGACGCTGACTGGCACCCAAGCCAACCGTAACGGTCTGATCATCCTCACCGGCACGCTGACGGCATCGCGCATCCTGACGCTGCCCGCCAATCACCGGCGGCTCGCGATCCGAAACGCCACCAATGGCGGCCAGGACGTCCGCGCCAAATATGCGGGCTCCGGCGCGGAGGTCATCATCGTTCCGGGCGCGACGGTGCTGGTTCAGGGCAATGGCAGCGATCTCTACGGTGTCGGCGGTGGCGCTGGTGCATTGGGTGATCTCACCGACGTCTCCATCGCCGGCGCCGCCAACGGCGACGTCCTCCAGTTCAATGGCGCTGCGTGGGGCGCCACAGGTGTCGCCATCTTCAACCGCGCTCTGCTGCCCTTCCGGGGCGCGCTGCTGCGACGCTCGACCAATTTCAGCGTCGCGACGACCGGCGTTTACGTCGCCGTGCCATGGCAAAGCGTCGAGTACGACAGCGACGCATTCTGGGATGCGGGCCAGCCCTCCCGCCTGACCATTCCCGCCGGGGTGACGAAGGTCCGGATCGTGGGCAACATCGAGTGGCAGACCTCGCCGACCAGTCAGCTGGTCGAGGTGCGCAAGAACGGAAACAGCGTGCCGGGCGGCGGCGCCGTCATCGTCCGCGGCGACAGCGGCTACTCCAACCAGATGCGCAATCTGTCGAGCGCCGTCCTGCCGGTGTCGGCGGGTGATTGGTTCGAGCTGGCCGTCTATGTCGGCACGGCCGGGGAGCTGCGCGGCCTCGAGCGCACGTGGCTGGCGATCGAGGTTGTCGAGACTGCGGATGCGGCCGATCCCCCGGCCGACATCAGCGGCTACAAGGCCGGGCAACCGGCAGCGGACGAGGTGATCGTGCGGATTCCGATAGCCCGACGCACCCGGCTGAAGATCGATCTTGCCGGCAGCCATGCCAGCGCCGAAGCCGCGGCAACCGCCCAGGCGGAATTCGACATCCGGGTCGATGGCGTGAGCAGCGCCACCATGCGCTTTGCCGCGGCCGCCACGAGCGCCACCTTCATCGCTGCCAGCGAAGCCGTGCTGGAGCCCGGCCAGGTGCTCAGCGTGGTCGCGCCATCGACGCCCGACGCCACGCTCGCCGGGATCGGGTTCACGCTGGCCGGCTCGCTGGTCCTCTGATCACTCCCGGATTGCGTCATGGACAAGGAACCAGAAAGCGGGGCGCTGATCGCGCTGCCGGCCGCCGAGTTTGAAGCCCTGCTGGAGCGCGCGGCCGAGACGGGTGCGCGGCGCGCCCTGCATGAGGTCGGCCTCGATGGCCAGGATGCCGCCGAGGACATCCGTGATCTTCGCTCGTTGCTCGCGGGTTTCCGGCTCGCGAAACAGACGGCCGTCCAGACCGCCGTGCGGCTGATCACCACCGGCGTCCTGCTCGCCTTGATGGCCGGCATCGCCATCAAGCTGAAGCTCTTCGGACCGACGCCTTAACCCATCCGCCCGACCCATCAGACCACCGCCCGCCCTCGTCGAGGAGCGGGCTTTTTTGTGCCTGGAGACCTGCCATGACGACAATGACCTACAAACACTGGCGCGATGTGCCCGAGCGCTCGTGGCGCTGGAAGAATTTCTCCCCCGTCGAGATCGCCTGCCGAGGCAGCGGCTCCCTGCGGATCAACGAAGATGCGCTCGACAAGCTCCAGGCGCTGCGCGATCGGCTTGGCAAGCCCCTCATCGTCCGTTCGGCCTACCGCAGTCCGGCGCATAACCGGGCCGTCGGCGGCGCGCCGCGCTCGAAGCACATGGACGGCACGGCCTTCGACATCGCCATGTCGAACCACGATCCGGTCGCCTTCGAGGCCGCTGCCCGAGCCGTCGGCTTTCTCGGCTTCGGCTACTATCCCCGTTCGGGCTTCATGCACATCGACCTCGGTCCTGCTCGGCAATGGGGCGAGCGGTTCCCGGTGCAGGCGACGGCGTTCGCCGCTGAAACGGCGCCCGCGCGGGAGGTTTTGGCCGACAGCCGCACGATGAAGGGCAGCGGCGCGGCAGGCGCGGCGACGCTCGGCGCCGCAGGCGTCGAGGTGGCGCAGAGCGTCCTGACGGAGACCCAGTCCACGATCCTGCCGCTCGTACCCTATCTCGACACCCTGCGCTGGGTGTTGATCGCCGTGGCGCTCGTGGGCGTTGCCGTGACGATCTACGCCCGCATCGACGACTGGAAGCGGGGGCGTCGATGATCGCCGCTCTGTTCACCGGGATCGTCGCCAGCCCGTGGATGCGGGCGGCCTTGCGCTACGGCGCCATCGCACTCGCCGTGCTTCTGTTCTTGCTGGCACTCCGGCGCTCCGGCGAGCGTGCTGGCCGCCTCGCCGAACGCCTCGAAACCTCGGAGAAGACCAATGACATCCATCGCCAGATGCTTGATGCGGCAGCTCGCCGTCCTCGTGATCGTAACGATCTCGCTGACCGGCTGCGCGACGGTCGCTTCTGATCTTCGCGTCACGACCATCTGCCCACCCGTTGTCGAGTATAGCCGCGAGTTCCAGGCGCGCGCAGCCGACGAGCTCGATCTGCTGCCGGAGGGGTCGGCTCTCGCCGAAATGCTCGCCGACTATAGCGTTATGCGGGACCAAGCGCGCAGTTGCCGAGTGTGATTCTAGATTCTCCGAATGACCTTCGTCTCGATTAGAGCATGAAGATGGGCACGCAGTCCTGCGGGGACGTGTCCACCGCTGATCACAACGCCGGCCTCCATATTCTTCTCCAACGCATGCCCAGTCAGGTTAGCGCTGGTCAAGAAGGCTGAATTGCCGTCGGCAACAGCCACTTTCGCGTGAACCCGTCCTTCGGCGAACGGTGCCGGCCGGTCGGTCCAGACATACAGCGCTGCCGAAGGAACACAGTGCCGCATCGTAGCAATAGGATCGACGGACAGGCTCCCGCCATGGCTCGTGGAGGTCTCCAACAGAATTCGGATGTCGATGCCGCGAGTGCTTGCAGCATTCAATGCATCGACCACCGAGGAGACGTCGTAAGCAACGAAGCTAACGAGAAAGAGGTCACTTCGCGCGTGACCGATGAGATCCAAGAGCACCTGCTCCGTGCGGCGGGTGGCGACGAATGGTGTCGTCGGGCCCGTCCAAACTAGTTCGACGCTGTTCTCGCGCTGCGCCTGTTGGCGGGCGAAGGCTGCGCCGACCAAGATACCGGCCAGCACATCGCCTGATATTTCCGTCTGTTTCCAGGCGGTGATCAAGCGATCAAGCGCTGCGCGAGCAGCCGGCGTGCTCACGAGCTGGTGCAGGCTTCCGTCTCGCTCGACCGGAATCGAGCCGCGGACACGAGCGGCGAGCGCTTCGATCCTCGACGGAGATAACATGGCCACGAGGTCTGTGGCCGCGATCAGTATCGCTTCCATCAGACGGTCTCGAAGAATGCTGCATCGGGATTTTCGAGGGTGGGTACCACGAGGGAACGATCGAGATGGCGGTTTCCCCGCTCACAGGATGTTTCCGAGACGAATGAACAGGCGTGACATGCTGCCCCGTGAAGTGACTGGTCCTTGCTCGGATCGTGTTCTGCGCAGAGTGGATCGGAGGCACATATGTGGGCGCGATCCAGCGCTTGGCGCAGAAGTCGGCCGAGATTTTCTGGCTTCCCGAGCTCCACGAGCCCGCCGAGAGTTCCATCGGAATCTGCTGCAGCAGTGTAGATGAGAAATCCGGCTTGATCCCTGCCGTCCTCGACGTCTGCATATATGCGCTCCCGAATACTCGCGGCGTTGTAGCCGCACTCCAGGGCCAGTTCCCGGATCAGCATGTGCGCGAGCGTGTGTAGCATGACATAACGGACGCCCGGGTAACCTTGGTTGGGGTCCAGGTTCCTCTTGTGACGCCATCCGCGGTGGCCTTGTCGTAGCCGCGAGTCGAGAGCCTTCACGGGATCTTTATCCGCCCAAGCCTTCAATGCATCTGCATCGAAGCGAACGAAAATTCCTTCACCGTGAACTTGAGTGGCCGGCACCCAGTTCGGTGCTGCGCGTGCGAGCGGGGCCCGTGGGGCTGCCTCATCTCCCGTACCTTCGTCAGGAGACTCGACTCGTGTGAATCCAAGGAGGGCGTTCACCTCACGAAGCCGCTCCAGCAGCAGAACGCGTGTGATCGCCGCACCGAAGCCCGAGGGCACGCCCACCTTCTTGCTCATGAAATGCGGATAGTCGGTGGGTGGGTTCTCGGCCGTAAGCACATCCCATTCCGGCCCTTTGAGGTCGCTCTGTTCGACGCCCGGTCCGCCATTGCGATGGGTTTCGATTGCGGACCAAATCTGCTCGTCAGTGAACTGCTCGATGCCAGGCAGCTGCGCCGTCTTCTTCAGGGTCTTGACGACGAACGCCACTTCGGCCGCCGAAGTGACGTCTTCAAAGAACGTCCAGCCATCCGCGACCAGTTGCGCCAGAGGGCTTCCCACCTGTGGGATCGCGAGAACCGAGAGTGTGACCGGGAACCAGCTATTGGTTGCGCCAAGGAGAATTGCGCGAGGTTCCTCCGTGCAATCGTCCTCGAAGCGATCCACGTGCGGATGTCGCCCTCGGCAGGCTGGAAGGTTGTCTCGACCTGCCTGACCAAAAGCCTGCGCCATGTTCTTCGATGCGCCGCAGCCATCGCATTTGACCCACAGGTTCTCGGTTTGAAGTGATGCGCCGCTCTCGAAGAACCTCAGCGTCGCACGACAGGTGCTAGGTCCACCGTGAACGAACCAGTGCCAGGCAAAGTCGTCCAGGTGGCCAGCCCGACACGCCATGAGAAAGCGTGCCGGGACCGCATCGGCATCCCTGGCCCTTTGATCATTGTTCGATCCACGACAGCCCTCATGGACGAAACGCGTCAGTTCAGGGCGATATCTGTTTTCCTTCAGCTTGAACAAGCCGGCGTCATAGGGTGATAGCAGCCCGCATTTGACGCAGCGCAGCCACCGCGGGAAGGGCTTTACGGGCACGCCTATCAGCGCGGCGGCCGAAAACGGGTCTGCGATTTCCCTCTCGCCCACGGGCGGCATACGCAATGATTCGACTTGGGGTCCGAGCACGCCCCGGACGTTGGCGAGCAACCGTGCCTCTTGTATCGGCTGACACCTGTCCTTTTCCCAGCGGTCGATCCCCATCGTGACCACCGACATGTTCGGGAGGTCGATCAAGGCACCCGGGCCGTAGGTCCAAAGCAACTGGCTCGGTCGAATTTCTCCTACGGGTGTCCTGCTCATTGCTGATCCTCCTGGGGCTGCGTCACCCGCGGTCTCCAAGTCGGATCACTCGTCGAACGGTCGTCCTCCATCACGAGCCTGACACCAGGCTCGACTTCGCGCATGGACATCGGGACCGTCCAGTCGGTCCAAGGCTTGATGCCCGGCGCCGAAAGCAGCGGATAGGCGGTGGGTCCTGCGCCGTGCTTCTGGTAGACGAGCGTGCGGCCCCCTACGCCCGCTTCATTGGCCCAATCGTCAGCGCGGCTCTTCATCTCGGCTTCGGTCAGGGTCTTCTTCCCCGAGTCTTCCGTGACTTCCCAGGTGCGAGCGGCGACGGCGCCTATCGTATCCAACATCTCTTTGCGGCTAGGACTGTTCATGGCGCCAGCGCCGTCATTTGCGGCGAAGGGATCGTAGGTGTGACGCATGATGGAGAGCATCGCGCCGGTGAGCCCTCGGTCCAACGCCCGTGGCGAGAACGGGGTGACGGATTGAGCTTCGACATGCTGATAGAAGGTCGCGTGGTAATGCTCGAAGGTCTCGTAATGCGACAAGTCCCGAGGCCGCGCCCAAGTCAGCACAGTGGCCACCAGTCCTGGCGGCGTTCGGCCCACACGGCTGGTCGCCTGGATGTACTCGGCCGTTCCCTTGGGTTGGCCGTTTACGACCATCACTCCGAGACGATTCACGTCGACACCGACCGACAGCATGTTCGTCGCGAGAACGGCATCAATCGGCCGGGCCTCCCCTGGCTTCCTGTTGGTCACCCATTTGCCTAGTGCCGGGTCGAAGGTGCCATCGAAAGGAACCTCGAGCTGATCGAGGTATCTCGGGATGTCCTGACTGGAGACCCGCGATGTCAGTTCGCTGATTTCCTCGACCCGCCGCTGCGCGAGCCCCGGTCGGTCCACCAGGCTCATATCGACACGGAAGGAACGCGTTTGGACGTCGTCTTCGGCCAGACGCTTCATCCCTCCGAGCTCTCGCAGCGAGTTGAAGTAGCCGACGAGGGTCATATAGGGGTCGGCCACCGGGCCGAACCGATCGAACAGCGCCTGCGCGGCGGTGAGGAACGCCGTATAGGTCCTGATCAGCACCGCAGGGCGAGAGCTTCCGGGTGCGCAAATTCCCATGTACCGTCGGCCGGGTTTCTCGCGGATGGGTCTCTGGACCGAGAAGAAATTGTCTTCGACATCCAGGCCGGAAGGCGGAAACACGGAAATGCGGCGCATGAAAACATTGCGCACCTGGTCGTCGGCCCGCCGCACGGTCGCGGTGGAAGCCACGACCTTGGGACGAACCTTCTCGTCGCCCAGAACCCAGCTGCTCAGCTCGTCGACGGCCGTTTCGTAAAGACCCACCATGGTGCCCAGCGGACCGCTGATGAGGTGGAACTCGTCCTGGATGATCAGGTCGGGTGGTCGGATTGCGCGGACAGGCTTCACACTGGCGGCCGGATATGCCCCCCTTGCTCGGTGCCCCGTGCCGCAGTCGTGACTCGGCCAGAGCAAACCATGGCGTGCGCACTCCTGCTCGACGCGGCCGAAAAGGTTCCGAACCTCGGGACGCCACGCCATCATCGCGAAC
>Ga0207899_1000202_pt1 | contig 24761 bp, 41 predicted proteins | sample MalvirmetaMSP134_FD_184235 | JGI IMG/M metagenome (GOLD analysis project Ga0207899, IMG submission 184235) | Marine viral communities from the Deep Pacific Ocean - MSP-134 (SPAdes) | ecosystem: Environmental > Aquatic > Marine > Oceanic | place: Pacific Ocean | collected 2011-06-28
CCCATCCGCCAACTTGACATAACGCACTGAAATAGTGTATTTCTTAAACACGTTATGTTAAGTAGGCTTTCCAAAAGCGGAGGCGCGACGTGACTACTCAGACAGAGGTGCGTGCGGAGTTAGACCCGATTTCGCAGACGCAAGAGCAGATAGACAAGGTGCAGGCTGGGCAACAGGAAGCAGACCCAATGGCCCAGATGCAGCAGGCGATAAACGATCTCACGGGACAGGTTCGTGGCTTTCAGAGTAGAGACGATGCGGAACGCGCCTCTATTCGCAAGGAGGTCGTGAAGGAGTTCGGGGACCGCTTCACCAAGTTGGAGCAAACAGTAAATGACCGCGCCTTCCAGGAGAATCTAGAGACTATTCCGGAGGAGCAGCGGCCCATGTTCGAGTCTCTGCATCGAGATAATGCGCAGTTGAAGCAACAATTAGCAGGTGTAAGCCAGACGGTACCGGAGCAGACGGTATCGGCGGCCACTGAACCAGAGATACGTAAGTACGTTGAGGGAATGGGTGTGAACCCAGACGACCCGAGAGTGAACTACTTACTATTGGGGCAGGACGGAAATTATAACGCTACTAAGATGGTTGCCTTTACAAAGCATCTTCAGACGGTACAGACGCCGACCACATTAACTACGCAGCAATCACAACAGACTCAAACGGGGGCTAGTCCGCCTATGCAATCTGGTCCTGCAGGTGGTAGCGCCTTGAGTGGCGATGCAGCCATAGAGGCGTTGGACAACCAACTCGCATTAGGACAGATAACCGTTGATGCCTTCAAGGAGCAATACAAGGCCATCACGGGTAGGCTTCCCTAGCCCAAAGGGAGCTAACAATGGCACTCGGATTATCCATATCCAGTACGAGCAACTTCACGTCGGGGCAGAAAATCATGGTGCGTAACGCCCAGATCGCTATCGAGCCGTCGGCACCTGATTCCAACCTCATATCGAACATCCCCATGCCCAAGGGCCACAAGCAGCAAGACGTGCTGACTTACGCCCGCCTGAGCACGGCTATCCAGCTCACTGAGGGTGTGGACCTCTCCCAAATCGAGCAGCTAGTGTCCAACATCCTGTCTATTACGCCGGTTGAGCACGGCATCATAGCCACGCTCTCCAAGCGCCTCATGGATAGGCAGGGCGATACCAACATCCAGGCCACTACTGGCACACAGCTCGGGGAGTCCGTCGGTCGCCGGCAGTCCTTGGACGTTATTGCCCTGTACGACGGCTTCTCGAAGTCCGTAGTCGGGACGAGCAATGCCATCGATATACAGCACTTTAGGGGCAGCGTTGCCTACTTGATGACGGACAACGACAGCGCCTACGGTCCTGCGCCCATGCCCTTGCGGGCCGCCTTCCACATCGAGCAGATCAGCGACATCATCCTGGACATCTCCGATGCAGGCACTCAGGCCGGTTCTCGGCCTGCGGGCTTCGGGGTCGATCTGCTGCAGCGTTGGTGGAGGGGTAACGACCGTCTATACGGCGTCCAAGTATTCCACTCGGGGAATATCGCTCGTGACAGCAACAATGATAGCAAGGGTGGCCTCTTCAACGAGGGAGCCCTCGTCATAGTCCCTGCGACGGGCACCGACGACGCTACCGAGGAGAAAGACAACTCCCACCGGATCGTAGAGTTCGGCGTGTTCCAGGTCTGGGGCGAAGGCGAACGAGCCGATCCTTGGGGAATTGAGTTCTACTCAGACACAACTACGACAGTCTAATTAGGGATGGTTAGATCAAGCGGAAGAAAAGACCTTCGATCTAGGCTGGCTCTTGCCGATTCTTCTGTTGGCGGCATACATCTATCGGAGATAGGAGACCCTCATAGCAGGAAAGTGAAGCTGTGGGACAATATCGGTAGGGGCTTTACCTCGGAGATCGAGTACGAAGGGGCTTCCCAGAGCCAGTTGCGGAAGTATGTGTATAAATGTACTCTCTGCGACTATGTTGGGGGATCAGTGATAATAGTCCAGACGGGCGTGCTTTCTGAGGATCAGAAACCGTTGCAGTCGTTCGACGCGATGCTGAAAATGCATTTGGACATCGTGTCTGCTCAGGTAGAGGAACATGAGGACGCGGAGATCGCGCAACGGGACAGACCTATCTCGACAGGCGCTACGGATATGAGGTACGGCTGTTCTGGGTGTGGCGCGGTCTTTAGGCGAAGGCGGCACGCACAGAGCCACCTCTCGGACATCTTGGCCGCTGGGGCTATTCATGCGGAGCAACAGGCGAGAATGAGTCTTGTAAAGCAGTTCTCGCTTGATGGACCGCTTGAAAACGGAATCCCCTTCGAGTCAGACAGCGCACCACCTAAGTCGGGGATGCGCCCCCTACGAGTGCTCTCGTATAAAAAGGTTCCGGTATGACGACAGACACAGAAACTGCTGCGTCTATGAAATGGGATACCTTTATACAGCCGCAGATGGAAGACCATGTGGCTATGTGGAGAAAGACTGAGTGGCCGACTATTAGGCGTGAACTCAAACTAGAGTTCGATAGGGACATTCCGGATGAGGAAGAGCCTCACTGGATGGCTGGGGGTAGTGCGGTCTTCTGGGCGCAGGAGATAACTCGTGTGGCGGAGGGCGTCCTTGACGAGAATGGCAAACAGGTCATGCGTCGAGGTGGTGTAACCCCGCTACGACAATTCGTGGATAAACGAGGCGACTGGGTACCTGTGAGTCCTGAGTTGGGCCTTCCCGCCACTACTGCCAGTCAGATAAATTCCTATCTCAAGAAGGGATTTAGGCTTCGCCCCCCGATCAATGGTGTGGCGGAGCATGTTCGCAAGATAGTCGAGAATGCTGTCCCGCCACCAAAGATAGAGGGCGAGCGAATATTCGGCTGTAATCGCCATACCAAGGGGTATATGGACTTCAAAACCTGGAAGGCTTACGTGCGCCACTGCATGGCGTATGGAGAGATGATAGAGGAAGACCCGCCCCTGTTAGTGGCTGAGAAGCGTGCGGCGTCGGCGTACTACTGCATAGTATGCGACGTGAGCATGAAGGAGGCCAGCGGTGCTGCGAGGCATAGGACGGCAGCGGAACAGCGAGCCCTACGACATAAGGCTCCTCTCAGGTATTCGCACCCTACGGTAGAGCAGATGCGGGTAGATGAGGTTAGTAATGTCGGTTGAAGTACAACAGAACGTCAACGGCGTCGATGTCCAGCTTCGTAGCGATAAGGGTATCGGCTATAATGTCGTTATCCTTCGTAAGGACGGGACAATAGATCGCAAGGAAGTGGGCAGCGCCCATGAAGGCCGAACCGTTATGGGCGATATAGTTAATGGTCGGTTCACAACTCATAAGAACTGCGGTATCTGTGGTGAACGATTTAGGTTGGTTAGACCAGCCGACGCTCGTTGCCCAGATCATCAAGCGAGGTAAACAAACATGGCTTTCAACGCACTAAACGCAAAGACGGTCAGCAGGCTGGTGCAGCGCAGCACCGTAACGACGACCGATGGTTTAACCGAGGCGCTAGAGACCGGAATGTACAACCTATTCCACGTCTGGCAACCGGTGGATGTATCCGGCATGGAGTTCGCTGTTACGCTTGAGAGGAATAGTCTCTCAGGGACGCCAGGTCTGGATATACAAACTGCCTCTCCACTGAGTTTAGGATTTCGGGATGGTGGTGCCAGTGGAGACAATGCCACGGTAGCGGACCTTATCGTGACGACTGTTTTCAGCAATACCACGGTGTTCACTGCCAGGGTTCCGAAGGAAGGGTCGGGCACTAGCACTGTGGACCTGGACACTCTTGACTGGGTAAACTTTGTGGTGGCAGCTAACCCTACGACAGTATCGGGTGCAGCCAGCGTAGTGACAGAGGTAGATTACATCTTTGGGGTACCTGGTGGAATCGCAACCTAAAGAACTCGTCCAGCAGGACGGGGAACCTAATCCTGAGCACACACTCGACTACTACGTTGAGGCTCGGGACGGGAACAAGCGGAACTACATATTCAGCGCCAAGAAGACACTGGCGTGTGACCACCCCAACCTAAAGATCATGGTTAGGGGTGGCACCGCCTATCGCTGTACCGAGTGTAATTACGTTCATGTCATCGTCACGGCCTATACGATGGCCCTGCACCAGTACGTCAAGCAGGGAGTGCTAAGTGCGTTGCACTTTGCCAAGGAGTTCGGCTCCAACTCTCTGAATGAAGTACTGCGCAGGCCGTCGGGCCAGGTGGACGGCTCGCCTCATAAGCCCGTGCTTCCGGAAGGTATGTCCATGATGGACACTCTGAAAGTATTGGACGAGGTAGACGTTAATACACCGGACGGTGGCGGCAGGCAGATGCGCGAATTGCGTGAGAGCATGTGGGTGGACGAAAAGGAGCGCGTGGCTATCGAGGCCCGAGAGCAACGTCAGCTTCTTCAGGATCATCCGCTGCACGAACTGGAGTCGAGCAATGCCCAAGGCGACCACGAAGAAGACCCCGAAGACAAAGAGGGCGGCGACTAAACTCGCCTGTCCCGTCTGTAGAAGCAGTAACACCAGGATCATACGCAGGGGCGTGCGAGAAGACCTCGTGCGCCCCGTGTTTGCCTGCGCTCACTGTAGGCTACAGTTTATAGAGCCCCCCTACAAAGACCTCCGTTCCTACTATCAGGAGCAGTACCGCCTGGAGCACGACAATGCCCTAGGTAAGGCGCTGACCTCTGAGGAACGCTACGCCCTCATGCGCCCCCTACAGGCAGACTCGGCGCGTCGCTTCAAGGACTTAGTGCCCCCTGGCGCTTCTGTGCTGGAGATCGGATGCTCCGCCGGCTTCTTCTTGGACGCTATCGGAGACGGCTACGACAAGTTCGGGTGCGAGTGGAACACAGAGGACGCCGCGTTTGTGCGTGACGTGGGCGAGATTCCATGTGAAGAAGGGCAGATAACCGATATCTACCCTGGACAGCAGTTCACGGCTATCGCTGCTTGTCAGGTGCTAGAGCATCAGACGGACCCCATACAGTTCCTTCGTGACTGCAAGGAACGTCTGATCGGCGGGGGCTACCTATACCTAGAGATACCAAACGCCCTGGACGCTATGGTATCGGTCTACGGCGTTGAAGAGTATCGTGACTTCTGGTATCGGGAACCGCACATCACCTACTGGCAGAAAGAGACGCTGGCCTCTGTCCTGGGGGCACTGGGCTTTGAGGCGAAGGTAGGAGTCATGCAGCGGTACGGCATCTTGAACCACGTCAACTGGCTACTGAATAGGGTGCCTATGGAGGACGTGCATCTGGCCCGCCTATACCTCTCTCCGGTGGATCAGAAGCATCCCGTAGCGGGATACCTAAACCGACAGCTCTCCCGTATTGACAAGGAATACCGCACGACGCTGGAGGCGATAGGAGCAGCGGACACACTGGTAGCTAGTGGAGCGCGGAGAGAAATTTGAATCTTGCCGATAAAATGGCCGTGGACGGCGACGGCGAGGACCATCACGCTGGCCATGGGCTGATAAAGCTCGCTCTCGGCACAGAGGTCGATCCCTCGATGGCCATTCGCGTCTTCAACACCCTGGAGTCTTATCAAGGATCGCCTGACGACGACTGGGGCATGAAGATCAATTGGCCCTCGTGGATAGACAAAGTGCATAACAGCCGCTCGGGCCGATGCTTCATGTTTGGCACGGGGCCGTCGTTGATAGACCAGATGCCCTTGCTGGGCCGCATGAAGACCGAGACCACCTGGACGGTCAACAGAATGCGCCTGTGGAAAGACCTCCCGTTCACGCCTACGCATCACATTGTCGCAGAGCCAGGACCCATAAACGGATGGGGCACCTCTATCTTTCATCGGTACGACTATGAAGCGGCCATGAACCGGATTGCGATTAGCTGGTGGCCCGTGACGGCCAAGGGCTGGCTCTGGTGCCCGAAGGCCCCTGACGACATCCAGATGCGCTGGCAGGGTATGCAGGGTTTCGGGGATAGGCTGGCCCCTGTAACGACCGGCTGGTCATCTCCGCTCACATCAGTACAGGTAGCGGCCTGGATGGGATACCGTGAACTCTACTTCCTTGGGATCGACACGACTCAGGAGGGGCAGGCGTGGGATAGAGAGCAGGGGCGCACTGCGGAGCCTCGCAACATCCGGTCTATCTTGGAGTGCTTTGAGCGGGCGAACCGGGACATCAAGAGGAACGGGGGCGTCGTCTACGACTGTACTCCTGGAGGGCGTATCAATCGGGAGGGGGCGTTGGAATACGCGGACTTGGGAGAGGTTCTTGCTGGAGCAGTTCCATAACATCTTTAAGGGCAAGCGCCTATGGATTAACGGTAGGTTCCTGGAGTACGAGCCCTTAGAGGACGTGCTGAGTGGATAGGTTCAAGAAGTTCTTGACTGACTGGCCGTTCCACGCAGATAAGTGGCTCATGTTCCAAACGCTATGGCCACAGATACCGCCTGGGAACATCGTGGAGTGTGGTGTGGACAGGGGCAAGAGCCTATTATTGCTGCGCTTACTGATGGACGAGGAGGGTGCGGAACGTAGTCTATTGGGCTTTGATTCATGGCGCGGCTATCCGGCCTACGACGAAGAGGATGCCGAGTGCGATAACCCCGCCGTGCTTGACCCTCTCCGCAACTGGCATATAGGCGGGGGCTTCGACGAATGGTGCAGTATCAAGACGGTGATACGAAACATGCGCCGCTACCGAGTAGACCGGCAGGCTTTTCGGCTTCGGGAAGGCTATTTCCACTTCACCCTGCCGAGAATGCTGAGGTGGTACGGCGAGCGTATCGCCCTCATACATATTGACTGTGATCTATATCGCGGGTACAAGCAGGTGCTGCAATATCTTTGGCCCTTATTGGTAGAGAACGGCATCGTCGTGTTTGACGAGTACCACAGCCCCGAATGGCCTGGGGCCAAGACAGCGGTGGATGAGTTCTTTAAGGACAGCCCCTACGAGATTCGTCGAGACATACGCTATTACGTGGTGAAGGAACCACGGCATGTCCAAGTCGAAGCGTCATCCTAAGATATGGTAGGACCGACATCTAATGCGGGCCATGCTGACCTACCATGTGCCCTTGATTGAGACACGCCCCATCTGGCAGTTCGTATGGCGATGGGCAAAGAGAGGATGGATATGGTTGAGTCACTAGACTCTTGGAGGGAGCTAGGCGATGTCCTTGCAGCCTGAAGGGATAGTCGCACTGCATAACACCCAAGAGGGCCGCTGCTTTATTCTGGGCAATGGTCCATCCCTGATAGCGCAACTCCCCCTGCTAGAGAAATTGGGTAAGGAGAGCACCTTCGTCTGCAACGGCATGGTTAACTGGGACGCTCTACCGTTCACGCCGTCTTATTTCGTGGTGACGGACTTGTACAAGAAGAAGATACTGACCGACTTCGCCCGACGTGCCTGGGAGGGAGTGTCTCGATACCAGATAGGCTGGGAGGATTCCTATAAGGCACCAGAGTTTGAATGGATACTGAAGGCTTATGACGCAAAGCAGATTCACCCTCATGGATTCGTTGGCTTGGACGACTATCTGCCAGCCATCCCTACGGGCCGAACGACGCCCCTAACGATAGCCCAGTTCGCAGCCTGGATTGGCTATCGCGAACTCTATTTCCTTGGTATCGAGCAGACGGTCGGATACTGCTATAACCCAGCAGCCACTGAGTCGCCCCAGGGGCATTCGTTGGACTACAACAGCAACCCGAGATACCAGAACAGTATCCAGCGGTGCTTCACGCGTGCTCGTCATGATCTTGAGGCTGTGGGTGGTGCGATCTACGATTGTACCCCCCAGGGCTTCTTGAACAGGACAGGCAAGGGTATCTATAGGCGTGGCAGTAGCTGGAGAACCATCCTAGAATATCGGTCACTGGAAGAGGTGCTGGCATGAGTTTCTGGAAGAATCGTCGGGTCTTCGTCACGGGCTGCTCTGGGCTGATCGGCGGTAGCCTGTGCAAGATGCTGCTGGATGAGGGAGCAAAAGTTACTGGACTCGATTTGAGATTCCCTGGTACTTTGGAAGACTATGGAATTGCTGATGACGTTGGTTGCATGACCGAGGATATAACATCTCGGGTAACTAACTTAGAGCTGCTTAATGCCGAAGTAGTCTTCCACCTCGCTGCCAACTCTGGCGTGGAACAGTCCCGTATTGCAGAGCGTCATGCTTGGGATGTGAATGTAACCGGCACCCTGAATATTCTCAGCCACTGCAGGCCCAGTATGGGGGCGGTGTTGGTAGCGTCCTCCAACCACGTCTACGGCAGGCAGGACCACGACGGTCCCGTCAAGGAAGACGCTCCACTCAGGCAACTAGACACCTACTCTGCCACAAAGATATGCGCCGATGTTATGGCTCAGTCTTACGCCCACAACTATGGCATCAAGACGGTAGTGGCACGGCCCACCAACTGCTTCGGCCCTTACGACCCGCACACGGACCACATCGTGCCTGGGACCATCCTGAGCCTGTTGAACGACGAGAGGCCAGTGATTCGGGGAGACGGCCTGACTCGCAAGTCCTATATGTACGTGGACGATACCTCTCGGGCGTTGATGCTGCTGGCCCAGCACACAGCGGAGAGCGATGAGAAGGGCGAAGTATACAATATCGCAAACGACAAACGTATAGCTGTTGTGGATATGGTAAAGATCATAGCCATTGTTACTGCGGGAGTTCTCAACGGGCCAAAGGTTCCATACACTCCCGTTATCCTCCGTGGGCGTAACGACCAAACAGATGAGTGGCTAGACTGGTCAAAGATAAAGGCCCTTGGCTGGGAACCACAGGTATCCTTGGAAGATGGGCTTGCTAATACAATTGCCGTTTTCAGGGAACGTCAGAAAGCGGTAGTGGTATGACCACACTAGCGATCATCCCCGCAAGAGGAAACAGCAGGGGAATCAAGGGCAAGAATCTAGCGATGTGCGCTGGGAAGCCCCTCATCGACTGGACGCTAGAGGCAGCGATGGGGGCGACTTTACTAGATAAGATAATTCTGTCCAGCGACGATGCGGATATTCTGGCTAGGGCAGAATTCCCTGTGATTGCCCAACCGCGACCTGCAGAACTGGCCCAGGATGACACGCCCACGGAGGCGGTTATTAACTTCGTATTAGAAAAAGAGGCCAACGATAGTATTGATACTATCGTCTTACTCCAGCCCACCTCACCTATTCGCCATGCTTGGCATATAAACCAGGCGATAGAATACCTGCGAGACGGTAAGTACGATTCGGTGCTGAGTGTGGTGCCGAGCCACGCCTTTCTATGGAATGTGGCCCGTAAAAAGGCGAGGCCTATCAATTACATGCCGTTCCGTCGGCCATGCCGGCAGAAGTTCAAGCAGTTCGAGGAGAACGGCAGCATCTATGTGTTCACGATGAGGTCTTGGAATAGGCATCACAACCGGATAGGTGGCTGGATAGGCTTGTATGTGATGCCCGAAGAGCACAGGATTCAGGTGGACAGCCCGTTCGACCTGGAGATAGCGTCCTTTATACTGGAGGGACGATGCAAATCGGCAAGCACACCATAGGCGGCGACGCCCCCGCGTTCATCGTGGCCGAGATAGGTGCCAACCACAACGGTAGCGTGGACAAGGCTATTGAGTTGATGAAGTTGGCACAAGAGGTGGGGGCCGATGCGGTCAAGTTCCAGAAACGCGAGCCTAGCGCCTGTATCCCTAACGACCAGAAACTGAAAATGAAGGAGACGCCTTGGGGGCCAATGGACTATCTTGACTACCGTTGGAAACTAGAGTTCGGAAAGGACGAGTACGATCAGATAGCCTCAGTAGCGGAGGTGATAGGTCTCGACTGGTTTATTAGCGTGTGGGACGCGAAGTCCGTTGCGTTCATGGAGCAGTACGACCCGATAGCCTACAAGGTCGGCTCCCCCTGCCTCACCGATAAGGGCCTCTTAGAGGCCGTTAGGGCCACGCATAGGCCCGCTATCCTCTCTACGGGCATGTCTACCCTGGAAGAGGTGAACACTGCTGTTGCGCAGCTTGGGACTACCAACGCGACCGAGATAGTGCTGTGCCATACCACGTCGGCCTACCCGACGCCGATAGAGGACATCAACCTACGGGTGTTGGAGTCGTACAAGAAGCGCAAGATGTTTCAGATCATCCCTGGGTTTTCCTGTCATCATACCAATACGATTACTCCCGCTATAGTTGCTGTAACTCTGGGGGCAAAATATATTGAGTACCACTTTACCGACGATCCTGTGCAGTGGGGTTCTGACCAGCCTATAAGCTTGGACCCGACTGAATTCGCGGCCCTAGTCCATGATGTGCGTCAAACTGAGACAATCCTCGGCGACGGCCAGAAGCGGGTGCTGTCCTCAGAAGTTGCGGCCATGAAGAAACTACGGAGATATATCACGATAGAGGAGCCAGTCTATGCCAAAGGGTAAAGGATACGGGGGCAAGAAGAAGGGCAAGAAGAAGAAATGACCACCACACGACGTGGCGACGCTCCACTCTGGCAGGGCGAGGACCATTATGGTAATTTTTATCACCCGTCCTTCTTGCCGCTCCTAGACCGTATCCCCGAGCGGGGTATGTACTCGCCCTACCTCCACGTCACCAGCGGTCCGTACTACGACGAGCATGGCAACAGCCACGACCACCTGTTCATGGCGGGGGACGGTACTCCAGGGGGCAATATATTGCTGTGCGGTGGGTCTATAGAAGAGGTAGGCGAGGGCCTAGCCGACGCGGTTCGTATCTGCCATAGAGACCGACACAAGGGCAAGGGGTTTGAGCACACGAACGACGATGTGATCGAAGCATATAGGACGGCCATTGAGCAGACGCAGGCTCGTAGACCGGATCAGGAGCACGCCTTCATGGTGTGGAAGCAGTACGTCTACAAGAAGTGGGGTGGGCACATGCCTGCTCTTCTAATGCTTCCGACTGAGGACGAGTGGAAGCTAATGATTCCCGACGAACACGGTGACCCCGTATTCCACGACATGGACCAGTCGGCGGTAGAGGGAGTGCCTGAGCCCGTAGTGGGCGAGAACGCCGAAGAGGCGGAGATCGGCTACCTCACCTTGCAAAAAGACGATGATTAACTTAACATAACGTGAAAGTCATCGGACCTCCGATGATGATGATGAAAGGAGGTAACGATGGGCGTCACGCAAACAGGCCACATCGACGATACCAAGACGGCGGATACCGCAGCCGCTCCTACGGGGACCATCCCCACCACGTTCTCCCAGGTTATTATCCAGTGCGAGGATAACTCTATTCGTTGGCGTGCTGACGGCACCGCTCCTACGACAGTCATCGGTCAGCGGATGGACCCTGGCGACATCTTGATACTGGCTGGCAACGACTACGCCGACTTGATGCGTAGGTTCTCGTACATCAATGCGACGGCGGGCTCAAACGGTAGTCTGCAGTTCACGTTCCTCACCGGCTACGATAGGGCCTAGCCATGAAATTTGTTAAAGCAGGGGCCTTCTTCAACACCGGCAGCCAGTGGCAACTGCGTACCGATCAGGATGTGATTATTGGGGATGGTGCTGGTCTGGTAATCGGTCACGATAGCCAGATCGTCACAGGCACCACACCAGAGCTTCAGGTTCTGGGTGCGGCGGGAGCCGATGCGGTCATGGTGGTGGGGCGATGGACCACGAACAACAACTTCTTCCCCGCCTTCCAGTTCCTTAAAAGCGGGGACGCTGCGATTGGTAGTTTTACAACCGTAGCCGACGATGAGCAGTTGGGAGCAATTGAGTGGTACGCCGATGATGGTACTGATTATGGCACACTAGTTGCGGGCCTCTCTGTGGAGGTAGATGACTCTAGCCCTGGAACGGGCGATATTGGTGCGGCGCATGTGTGGTCACAAACGGCGGCAGGTGTTGCAATCAGGGAGACGATGCGCCTCTCGGCTGCGGGTGATCTAACTATCTCTGCTGGGAACCTCTTGGTAGGAAATGGCTCCGGCGTCGTCATTGGGCACACGACGCAGTTGACCATCGGCGGACAAGTGGGTGAATTCCAGCTTCTGGGTTCTGGCTTTACCGATTCTATACTCCAGATAATGCGCTTTGATGCAAGCGGAGGTGGCGCGGCCCTAATGTTTGGCAAGTCTCGTGACGCGAGTATTGGCGGCAACACCATCGTTAGTGACGGCGACACCATAGCGCTGATCTATGGTCTGGTAGACGATGGCACCGACTACGCCTCGGTGGCCACGCTCATCAAGTTTGAAGTTGACGGTACACCAGGCACTAACGATAGCCCAGGCCGCTTGGTGTTCCTGACCACAGCCGATGGCGCCGCCTCCCCCACAGAACAGATGCGCATCTCGCAGGACGGTGGGATTACCATGCCAAACCTACTGGCGGCTGCCGCCTCGACCGACCTGAATATCAACGGGTCAAATGAGTTGCACTCAGTTACATCGTCTGAGCAGTTTAAGACGAACTTCCGACCCCTAGAAGTGGACTCGTCCAAAATTTACCAGCTAGTGGTTAAGAGCTTCGACTGGGATGAGAATTCTGGCTCGGAGGGCATGGCGGATTTCGGCGTCACGGCAGAGGGAGCCTATCAGGTGCTCCCTGAGATAGTAAACCTACGCAAGGATTTGGCCAGCACGGTGAGAGACTTCGGTGACCATTCCGAGACTGTTCAAACGGAAACGGGAAGCCCCAAGCCCTATTCCATACGTAATCCCGCCCTCGTACAGTTGCTGCTCGCCGAGGTGCAGAACCTTAATACCAGGATCACATCTCTTGGTGGATAGCCCTGGTGAGGACTTAGAGGGAAGGCTTTTGGTAGCCTGGAAGAACGTGCCAACGTACTGTCGAAGTGGCTCCGGAGGCGTAATATGACGACGCACAACGAAGCGTTGGAAGTCATCATCGAGCCAGAGGATATGAAGAGGTTCTTTGAGCTAAATCCCACCGCTCGTGTGGTTGCTGAGTCCATTGCGCTTCAAAGGCAACTTGCCGAAGTGAAGGAAGAGCTGAAACTCTTGAAAGAGTCCAAGACGGAATAGCGATGCCGACCACTTCCTGGCAGATCGCCCATAGTGAGATTCAGCGACCGTTTGGCTTTGAGGCCTTTCTGACGACGACCAATATCACGACGGACGATAAGGTCATCTCCACCAGACTTGGTGACCGCTGGAACCAGGACGACTTCTTCAACGGCTGGTATCTCATCATACGTGGGGCAGGAAACAATGAGACGATGCGTCGTGTTGAGGATTATGTCGGCTCTACAGGTAGTTGTACGGTGGCTGGTGCAAATCTTTCCACAGAGTCAGGCCCCATTACCTGTGAGGTAAGCCGGTTCCATCCTGACGACGTAAAGCGTGCCTTCAACCGAGCGCGGCAGGATGCTTTTCCTCAGATAGGTATCTTTCGAGACAGGGCCGAGGCTTGGACCTCGGGGCATCGTCAGTACACCCTTAATCTAACCAGCCCCATGCGTAAGGTATATCAGGTCTTCAGAGATAACCGCGATTCGGCGGCCTCTCTATCGGAGAACCTATTCACGGATGGCGGGCTAGAGGACTGGACGAGTGCTACTGCTTTAAGGAATTGGACTCTAGCAGGCAGCGGGGCCTCTGTTCATCAAGAGGAGGCGACGAGTAGCCCAACGAACTTTGGGGTGTTTGAGGGCAGCAACTCCGCACGCTTGGTGGTACCAGTAGATACCCTAACTACCCTTCTGCAGACAGTCACGCCCAGTGTGGCTACGGAGGGGGTGGAGGTTAATGTTAGTGCGTGGGTCTTTACCGAGGTGCCAGGTAGAGTCTCCGTGAGAATTGAAGGGAACGATGGTACGGCCCACGGGGGTGGTGGATGGGAGAAGCTATTCCATACCCTCAACCTCACTGCCACCTTCACCAACGCATCGGCAGGCATCGCTGCCTCTTCTGGGGCAGCGATGGCCTTTTTTGTTGATGAGTTTGTAATTTCGTTCGGACAGCCTGGGCACTTGGAGAGGGAGTGGACGCCTATATATGGCTGGCATTATCTGCCGCCAGAAGACGGTGCGACGGCAGGGAAGTTGGAGTTCAGAGAGCCTTTGCCGCCCAAGGTCAGGATACGAGTGGTGGGGTCTGATTTGCTTAGTAGCGTCAGTACCGACGCCGATACAATAGAGATAGATGGGGAGTTGCTGGCCCCGTTGTACGATCTGACACGAGCCTATCTTTGCGAGGAACGCATCACTATCAAGGCTGGACAGAGCACCCAGATTTATTGGGAGAGACAGCGGTCGAAGTGGATGGGCAGTTACGAAGACCGTATAAATAACGGCCAGCGCCTGAAGTACCCCAAGGTTATGCTGCCTACCGCTTATGGAAGCTCTTAGAGAGGTAAGATATGCCACCCCCTATACGTAAACGCCGGACTAAAGCACCGCGTCCTCTTGGAGCTAAGAGGCGCAAACGCATGGAAGCTCTTAAAGCACCGCGTTCTCTTGGAGCTAAGAGGCGCAAACCCATGGAAGCTCTTAAGGCACCGCGTCCTCTTGGAGCTAAGAGGCGCAAACCCCCTGTAGCATCCATGACTAAGGCACCTGTACGGAGGCCTAAGGCGCCTGCGGCGCCTGCGGCGCCTGCGGCGCCTGCGCGGGGGCTGAGGCCTAAGGCGCCTGCGCGGGGGCTGAGGCCTAAGGCGCCTGGCTCTCAAGCGCGACTGGAACAGGCGCACCGTCGCCGGCAAGCCCTACTGGAACAGGCGCGCCGTCGCCGGCAAGCTCTGCGCGGCACTCGTGAGCCTAGAGGAGCTGGCTCCTGGGTAGGCCTTAGGTAATCCCCAATGGGCGAGGGTCTGGTCCGCCTCAATTCAGTTGACTATGTTATCGAGTCCTTTGACGTTAGTGGGCGTGAGGTACTTGTCCACCGCGAGTCCGTGGAACAACTAGGCCAGCTCCAGCGACAGATAGGCCGCCAGCAGCAAGATCAGATATCCACCTATTCTTCTCAGATATTCCCTAACTTTGCTCTGGGCTTCGGGCGTGACCGGATAGACTCAGACAGCGCCGACAAGGTAAACGAGTACCGCCGCTTCTTCGACTCCACCTCAGACACACGGTGGAACTTTGCCACCTATCTGGGCATCTTGGATGAGGATAGTACGGAGGCCAACCTTGATACGGTGGTGCGCGTCTCGGCCCTCTTTAAGGGTAACCTCTGGAGCTTCTGGGAGCATTTCGTCTCGCCGGACTATCTTATTGCCGCCCGATCCTATACCGGTAGCACGACGACCTGGGGTGGAGGTGCGACGTGGGGTGTGGTTGATACGAATCCCAAGTTGGTGCTTGACGTGATTGCACATAAGACACATATGATCGTGCTCTGGGCGTATACAAATGACCATCTTATCCAGCGTTCTACGAACGGGACGACATGGGCTGCAGCAACGACACCGCCCACAGTGAACCTATTTACCAATAACGTAACGGCGAACGAGGATATAGACGGCGGCTTGCTCGCCCAGTCGGGCAACCACGTCATCGCTACAGTCTGGCATGAGTCGAACGGTACGATAACGTTCTTTTCCAGTGCCGATGCGGGCGACGTTTGGGGAGACGAAGCGGTAGATATCGCGAGCGGGAACGGCCCGCAGGGCGTGGCTATCTATCCTGACATCGACGGGGTAGATAAGCTCTACGTTGGGACACGGGAAGGGCTGTATCTCGTTGATACCACTGTAAGCACCTGGACGTTCCAACTCGTGTTCCCCATGCCCGCACACAACGATAACTGCCGAAGAATGACCGTCCATAACGGGGCGCTGTGGTTCGCTCAGGGCACGGACGACGACTCGCCGGCACCGATGTATCGCATGACGGTCGAGGGAGACAGACGCATCTTCGAGATCGGCATCGGCCTGAGCGCCGGAGACGGTGTGCCGAGCGATCTACTTGGCCCAGTACGATGGATGCACTCAGTGCAGGACCAGTTATTCTACTCAGTTGGCGGTGGGAAGGCCAGCCGGAAGGCCAGGATAATGGCCGTGCGGGAGGACGATAGGGGCCGTATATCCCATCACTCCATGTTCGCTCATGGCACTGCGAACCAGAAGATCGTGTGGGTCACTCTAAGCGCAGACGATGACGGGACTCCTCGACTGCATTACGCTGCTCGCACGGCGAGCAATGTGACGAACAGCAGATTTCTTGGCCAGCCGCTGGTCAATCCTCAGTCGGGCGTCTCGATCAAGAGGCAGGCCAGTAGCTACATAGACCTGCCCTACATAGACGGCGGTGGTATGCCATCGCTATTGGCCGCGTGGCTCAGGGTAGGCATCCACGCGTTCGACCTGAGTGCGTCCAACTCAGGTGAGTTCATCAACGTCGATACAGACATCGTGGCCGACCTGGGCACATTGACTGCTCGTGGCTCGTTCTCCGACCTCGGAGACTATCTGTCGGGTACACGTACCCAAGACATCAATAGCGGGGCGGGCACCTCGGGCCTGAGCCTAGCCCTACGGGTGAACCTACTGCGGGACAGCAGCGTTAATACCCACACTCCCAAACTGAAGGACGTGGAGGTAGACTATTACAAGTTCGTGCCGCGAGTGGTGCGGTTCAGGTTCATGGTCAATCTCAATAAGACAGCCGAGCGAGACGACCGGCAGCCAGAGGCGGTGATAACACAGCTAGAGACCGTTGAGGCCCTGAGTACTCTGCCCACCTTCCAGTACGCGAACATGACGGCCACGAACGTCAGGGTAAAACCGCTCGTATGGCTGGAGGAGCCTTACTCAGAGGGCGATGCGTTTGTAGAGGTGGTGCCTGATACGCTATCGCAGCGTGGCGGCTTCTGTCTGGTAGAGGTCGAAGAGGTTATCGGATAACAGGGATGATGATAGTAGGGGTAGTCCTTATAGCTGTAGCCGCAGCGGTTGAGCTGATTGCTTCGGTTCTATTTGCGATGCGGGTACTCACGCCGAACCCGCACATGCCTCTTGCGATGCTGTCGGGGGTCGTCTTCGCCGTAGCGGGCCTCGTGCTCTACTTGGCGGCCTAGCCAGGAGGCTAGATGGATGATCGTGATCTACAACAGGAGATTGCAGACCTCAGGGCCGCTAGGCGCACCACCCTCACCGGTGCCCAGTTCCTCGTCCTACTTCTTTATGGGCCGCTCGTCCTGGCCTTCGTCGTTCTTGGAGTATTGATAGTCTGGAAGACCTTGAACCGCCCCTCGGAGATTGCACCGTTTTTAGACATCGTGCTCGTGGCCTTCGCCATCTTCTCCGCTCCAGTGACGGCTGGGGCAAGCCAGATCATGGGCGCTATGGCCGACGAGATCAAGTCCCGAAAGAAGGGCGGCGATGAGGACTAGGCCCTTGCTTCGACCTCCAGCTTGTTTATCTCTCTATGAGCCCAACTCATTTTGTTTCCTCCTGAGAGGTTGATATGAAGATTCCTCGTAAGGCCAGCTTCCAGCTACCGAGCCTGCGGCTCCATATCCCCATTGGAGGCGGTATCTACCTCGGCGGGGGCAAGCTCATCCTGGCCTCCCTCAGCACCGTGGCCCTTGGGTTCATCGCCAGCCTGTTCCTGCTCGTATCCCGTGGTGATCCGGAACTTGTCTGGCCCTCCCTCGGTGCGGAATATACTGCTCCGAGCATGGTAGGCCAGCGCGTGGTCGATGCGGAGTCACCGGAAGAACGCAGCCAAACTTTGCAACTCAACCTCCCAGCCGGCCTCCGAATCAGCAAGATTCATTTCACCAACATCCAACTAGGAAGGGGGGGGCTCGCCGTCGCGTTCCAGATCACCGGCTTCAACACCACCTCATCCCGCATCGTGGTCGAGACTTTGACCATCCGTAACTCAGAATTCCCCACGATGGACTTCGCTAACAGTGACTTCGGCACCTTCAATGCCACCTCCAGTGTAGTCGCTGCTGGGCATACATTCAGCCCCACAATTACCACCACTGCCAGCGTGGTGGTGGGGTCTGACCGGGGTGCTTCGTCTTACGTAGCGGAAGACATGGTAGTGGACCGTATCATCATCACACAGAGCAGTGCAGGCGGCGACGTTCTCATAGGAGAGATAATTCTCGACGGGGTTCGTGCTCATACTGGCTCCTTCGACCTAGATAACGTGGAGGCCGGCACCGTGACACTGGAGAATATACGGGTGGGCGACGACGGCGACTTGAACTCCGCCGACCTCATACTGAACTCCAGCGTTACGGTCGGGACAATGAACGACGGCGTGACGGAGGAGAGGATTCAGATTAGATGATAGGCAAAATCAGACCGCAAGTTGCAATTGCACTGGTAATACTCGGCATCGTTTCTGTGATATCCCTCTTACAGGGTGGCGAGATGTACATCGCTGTCGCAACGGGTACTAGCGGCGGTATCATCGCCCTCGGGATGCGTGTCCTTGAATCAGACGACTAATCACGTCTGTATCCCCCCTGGGAACAGCTCCCGCAGTTTAGCCCGATATATCTCCAGGCTCGGGTCGTAGGGCCTAGTCCAGCCGTTAACGTCCTCGTAGACGTGTAGGCCGAGGATATTCAGGTCTGCACGAACCTCCTCGGTCACGTTCCAGTCTTGGCCTGAGTTCCACAACTTCATCATCACCTCACGAGTGGTCCGGTTCACGGCGCCGTCTCTTTTAGCTCGTTGATGTGGCCTCTCGCCACGCGCAGACAGTTCAGGCAGATGGGGTGGACGTAGCCCCGCTTTGTGCTCCGGAGGATGTGCTGCTGGCGGTAGTCGGACCCGCACCAGAGTAGGTTGACTGTCATATTCAGTAGGTGCCATATATTGGCGTGCTGTATCAGGACCGCCTTAGTGGCCGGCCTGTGGCGGCATACAATAGCCATGTTGAGGCCCCCGCTTCCAGCTTCAGAACTATAGGGCTCTGGTCTTGGGCGTAGGCGGTTGGGCGCTGGTGGGTACGTGTGGTGGCCGCACTGTAGGCAGTCCACATACTCGCCGTAGGTATCGGAGCGGCGAGTCAGGGTACCGGAGCAGCGTGGGCACGTTCGGAGAGTAGCGATGTCTTCAAGAATCGCCCTTGGCGGGAAATACGACGACCCATCTGCATGGGGTAGGGGCATCCTGAAAGCCTCCTGGTCCACCGGCTATAATCTCGGCTGGTAGCGGGAGATTCAGCCAGTCCTTGACCGCCATGACTACGTGGCCTAACTCTTTAAGATCGGGGGCTGTGCTCAGGTCTACTATGAGCACCTGCTTGCCGTTAGGTGTCGTCTCTAACCGCATCGTCACTATTCAGCACCTTCGACTCTAGATGAAGCTGCTCGGCACTCCACGGCCAGGTGCTGTCCATGTAATCCTTCCATGAAATTAACCCATGGTTGAACAACTGCAGCCGCGTCACTCCGTCTTCCATACGACGGTGCCAGTTCGACTTCCGGTGGCTACGGCATATCTGGAACAGTGAGAACCTACGACTCGGCCCCGAGTCTGTGACTCGACCTATGGGCTGCGGCATGATGGACTCGATGTGCCAGTTGTGTTCAGCCACCAACGTCTCGGCTTTCAGGCCAACGGAGGGGTTCGCCCGCATCACTCACTCTCCTTCTGGGCCTACCGTTTTCCGGTAGCCCTTGTTCGACCAGACGCTTGGGGAGGACGACGTAAAGTTGGTCCGCACCGCACCGCACAACTTGCACCGGCCAGCCACGAACGGCGTGCCGTTGGGGCGCTCTAGGACCCAGTGATGAGGTGGGCAGGGTGGGGTATTCTGACTAAATCCCATCAGTACCTCGCTCTCGCCCCGTTCGTTGACCGTCGGACCTCTTGAAGACACCAGTTACGGAAGGTGGCGGCTACGTCTGTGTACTTCCAGCCCTTGCCGCCCCACTTAGCAGCGACAGCGGTGGCTGCCAGTAGGGCCTGGGTCTGCCCGATGCGGTTCTGATGTATAAAATTCTCGGCCAGCTCAAGGCTCCATGCGAAGCCTGGAAGACCCGCTATCTCTCGGAACCACTCGGGGTCGTCGCCGTTCGTCACGACGCCGGTGGTCTCGTTGAAGACGGTGCCGCAGTTAGGGCAGTTCAATGGGAAGAATGACATCCCTCACATCTCCTTCAGGTGCTGGAGCGCCAAAGCGTAGGCGCTAGCGGGATATAGTAACGATGTTATTTGGAGGTTCCATAGGATGCCATACCCCTCACCACTTGCGCACCCGCAAAAATCTCCTAAACCTCTCGGGCCAACCTTTACGTGCTGCTGCCCCCCACACGTCCGGTACTGGTTGTGCCAGCGTATCTCCCCTGGCGGCCCGTGTTTTGGTGAGCCTCGGGCCTAGACGCTCTATGTAGGCACCCCGTCCCAGTACCGGCTACGGACGGTATGTGCCGTTGTGGCTACAGGGCGCTGGAGTTAAGCTGCGCACCAACGCCCTGTAAAAACAAGAACCCCCGAGAGCCACTTAGTTTGGAGAACTCGATAGCTCGGGGGTTCGGTTGCCTTACGGCCAATATTATGTGGCTACCCGAGTTCTCCGACGCCGCTATGGTAAGGTGCTACATGGGCGATGTCAAGGGCGTGTTGTCGGGTTTGCTTCTGCCCCCGCCGTAGTGTGTCCCAAGCCATCTGCCGTGGCAGACCTTGTTGCAGAATGCTAGGTTGGAACGGCTGCTCAAGGGGTTCCGCTCGGAGCCTTTCCACTGTGAGACTCTTCTTGTGATGGGCTTCTTGCAGTAGCTGCAAGGGCGTGTGGCTCTTGGGGCACGTTCTAGGTAGTGTGGGAGGCAGATGAAACAGAGCCTGTGCTTACTGTCGGGTTTGAGTCTGCCGCATGTGGAGCAATGTCTATGTCGGCCCCAGCCTTTGTGTATCGTGGCATGGCCCGCTGCTTTCAGGAGCTGTCTCACTCGTTCTCGGCTCAGGCCAACCACCGTTCCGATTTGCCGTAATGTCCAATCGGGATGCAAGGTACGCAGGTCGTTTACGGTTAAGTGGCGCTCAGTGATTGTGTCCATCGTGTGCGCTCCTGCGGGCCCTTCGTTAGCACGTCGGCTATCACCTGTAGGTTCTCGGGGGTCCACAGGTACACCTCGGCCCCTGTGCCAGATAGCCAGTTCAGCCACTTAGTCTGCTGGGCGGAGGGTTTCGTCTTGCGGCTGCGCTTCAGTTCGGCATAGATGTGGCGTCGGATGCCGTAGGGGGAAGGCGGCGAGACCATAGAGACATCGGGATAGCCGGCTGCCGAGTGTTTTGAGCGGTGCGTGTGGTAGTAGAGCCAGCCGAGGGCTATAGCCGTGTTGCGTACCCAGCCCTGGAGCTTGGCCTCAGTCCACTCTTGGGCCTCCGCGATGTCTTGGCCTGTGATTGTGTCCATCTTGTCTCCGACCTTTTTTGCGGCTAAGAGGGATTCCAGCGCGCTGTCTCTGATGGTGCATGTTACATAAGGCCTTCGCTCTGTATGCCGGGAGACACGTCTACCCCTCCACGAACGGGAACTCGTGCTCTAGGGCGCGGTACTGCTCAAGGGTCAAGAACCGCAGCAAATCCTCTGCGTTCTTATGTTCATCTGAATTGGCCGGCTCTTCCTCCCTGAGTTCTTCGCGCACCTGCTTTATTGCGTCATCGACGACTGCCGTATCCAGCCCTAGTATCTCCGCTACCTTGGTGGCCAGCTTACTGGCATTAGATTCGCCCCCTTCATTGCCCTCTATTTCAACTGTCACGTCTATTTGGATGCTGCCCTTGGTGCTACGGCTGATATTGGCTCGGCGTCTAACTCTCATCGGGGCGCTCCTTACTAGGGGGGTTCTCTTCGACTTCGGATTTCTTAGCCGCCGCCTCCTTTTCGCTGGCGACCGACAACTCCAGCCCCCACCACGCCTCGGCGTAGTCAGTGATGTCAACCATCTTGCTGACACCGAGTCGCTTCAGCACCTCTAGTCGCGGCACCCTCCATCCAAAGTGCTCGGCGCAGCGCGTGAGGAACTGGCCCATATTCATGTCGGCCAGCTTGGTGCTGCCATCCTCGCCCCAGCCCTGGCGCTCCGGTGGCTCGGCCTGATCTGTGGGGGCCTGCTTGCCCTCGGCCATGTCAGGGGGCGGTTCGGCGTCTACCGGCGCTGTCTGGGGCGTCTGCGGGCTCTCAGCGGGGCTCTGGAGCCAGTCGTAGAGGGTGGCTGCGAAGCCTAATATTTCCTTCGGCCCTACGTGCACGTCGATGTTGTTGGCATATTCCACCGCCTGCATCAGGGCCGTCCGCCTGTTGGTGTTCGCCTCTCTGGTGGCTGCGGCCAGGATTGCGGTGTCCTCATAGGCTGGCAGGGCTGTCTGTGCAATGGGAGTGCCAGGTGGGAGCGGATTGCCTTTAGAGCCGCTCTCTGCGGTAGCAGTAGGCTTGTACGGGGCCTCGTGGGAGCCGTCGCCGGCCATAGCGGGGGAGTCGCTGGTTACGGGATCGCCGTCGTAGACGAGGGAGATGATCTTCTGCTGGAACATCCACTCCTGGCTGCCGTCGTGCTCTCCGCCGTCCCTTTTCTGTCGGCGTTTGCCCCGCTCAATGACAGCTCGGACGGGGCCTAGCTCGGGCTTGAGGGGATAGTCACCGACATCTAACCAGCCCTTGATGAGATAGTCGCTCCAGGGCGGCTGGGCTTCGATGGCCCACTGTGGGCCGTACTTCCCCTCTACGGAGGTCACCAAGCGGATGTCGATATTTGCGGTCTGGCGGTGGTTGGGTTCGTTAGTCATAGATTCTCCTGCTCCTGTGTGTCATAGCGCATAGAGGTTGTCATAGCCCCTATGCCTGCGAGAGTTCGTGGCCGTAGTAGGTTAGTAGCACGCCGGCAGGACTATCCAACTCAACGTCCATCCGCCGGTCGAGCGATCTACAGTTGCAGCTAAGAACCTTGCAGGTAATATCTAGGACATCAATGAGTGAAACGGTGCCGAGCCTGCCGTGGGGCGTGCGGATGCGGTCGTAGAGCCTATGCGTGACTGGATTCATCTATAATCTCCTCTCCTGTGCCGAATAGCTCGTCCACGGTATGGCCGAGGATAGTTGCGGCCATGCGTTGGAATCGCGGCCCTATGATGTCGGGGGAATTCTGCATTCCTATCAGCGTGGCCAGTGATCGATCCAGCCGCCTAGCCAGTTCCTCAAGCGGGAACAGCTTGAACATCGGGGGTGTTGTGGTCATTGGGCATCCTCCTTCTTTGGATGAACTGGGTAGAGTGTAGGCTATGCGTGGGCAGCCCGTCAATAGACTGTGGGCGTTTGGCCAGTGGCCTTGGCTACGGGGTAGCCGTCCTGGCAGCACTCCAGTGCAGAGGACGATGGCCAGGATGAAGCACACCCGGTGAATTGACTATGCTGTCTCGTCGTTGGTTGGTATGAGACCATTCTCCTCCAGGTAGTCGCTAGCGCAGCAGTCCCAGCATCTGGTCCCATCCTCCGAGAGTGCGCCGGCGCACTCAGGGCAGGTTGCCTCTCGCTCCCAGGCTTCATCGATGGTGGCGTGGAGATCTTGGGCCCTGCATTCAATTTTCATGGTTCTCCTTCTCGATACGTTTCAGGCCGTCATCCCCTATGGTGTAGTTGGCGGGCTCGTCCGATTCGTGAACCTCGTAAGCCTCCAGCGCCAGCCACCGATGGAAGAGGCCGGCACCGTAGGTCTCGGCCTCCTCGCATGTGGCAAAACGTAGGGCGTTGTAGGCCCACGGCTCTTGGCTAGTGAGCGAGGTCTTGCACCCAACTCTGTACGTCATAGCTCCCCCTTCCCCATCATTCGTCTGGCGTGCCAATGGCAGTAAGCCGTGCCGCCTATTAGGTATTCCGCGAGCTTGTCGCATAGGAACGCGCTCGACTCTATCGCCGGGCATTTGTACACTAGATTGAGGGGATTTCGCTGTGCCTCGTGCTCTCGTTCCATATACGATTGATCAATGTTCTCGGCGATCATGTGCGCACCTCCTCGTGTGTGTTTTGACCTGCCACGACCCCCATGGTTTAATCGTCCGGTAATGCCCCCCACAGTGGCCGTACAGCCACGTATCCGGTGGGGACCTAGGGTTGGCGCTTATGTGTGTCTATGCCACCTCCCGTGCGAGATGGACCATGTCCTCGCGTATCCACGCCACTAGCGGCCTACTATGTGCGCCACGCCATGCTGCAAGTTCGGGCCACGCCTTGACTGCTGAAGGGCTAGCCGTGTTGACCTTACAAGGCCGTGCGGGTTCATTCGGCCACCACTCCGAATCCCAGCGGCTAGCGCGGCGGTCGAACAGGCCCGCCGCATGGGCGGCACCGTTGACGGCACCTTCCAGCTTTTCGATGGGTCGCAGGGTAACGATTCGGGCGTCTTCGGGTTTGTAAGACTCAACTGCTAGTAACTGATAGCGGTACGCCTTGACTCGTCGGGTTCTCGTGGGCCTCTCGCCATCTGCGGTGCGAGTGATGCCGTGGTTCTTGCCGTCGCAGGAGCAACGGCATACATCTTCGCGCGCCGCCCAACACGCATCGCCGCACGTCGCATCAGTTAGTAATCCAAACATGTGTGCTCCTATTCTGCTAGCGGTCGCGGCGTTACGTGTCTAGTGGTCGCCTACGATGGGTGGCTATGCCGGCGGTAGCGCCTTGATGCGATCTAGTAGATCGCTAACGTCTTTTTCGCTACACCATCCGATAACGTCGGCCGTGATCGGCGTGGCGTAGTCGATCTCGCCGTCCCGGTCCAGGACTGCTAGCTCGTAGAGTCCGGCATCGCCCCCGTATGACATTGGGGACTTGACCACCGATGCGCCACGCCCATT
>Ga0207899_1000208_pt1 | contig 24455 bp, 24 predicted proteins | sample MalvirmetaMSP134_FD_184235 | JGI IMG/M metagenome (GOLD analysis project Ga0207899, IMG submission 184235) | Marine viral communities from the Deep Pacific Ocean - MSP-134 (SPAdes) | ecosystem: Environmental > Aquatic > Marine > Oceanic | place: Pacific Ocean | collected 2011-06-28
GGAACAGACCTCTGTCCCCATGGCCTTTTGCACCCGCGAGACAATGACGTCCAGCGCCTCCTGCAGATCGCGGGCGCTGTTTACCTCTTGTACAAGACTTCGCAGTATGCTCAGCATGGCGGTGTCAATCCGTCATTTCTGGTGTTCCTTTGCGTTCCGGTTCTGCTCGTACCTGCGCCACTGCTCCATGTTATAGAACAGCCGAGGCGCGAGCTCCCGCAACGCACGTCGATACACTTCCCGTTTAAATGAAACTACCTGACCCAACGGATACCAATAGCTAACCCACTGCCAGCCGTCGAACTCCGGTGAATCGGTACCGTCCACGCACACCTGCGCATCCGGCGATAACATCCTCAGCAGGAACCATTTCTGTTTTTGGCCCACACAAACGGGGTGCGAGTTGTGGCGTACCATCCTCCTCGGAAGCCGGTACCTAAGCCAGCCACGGGTACAACTGATGATTTCAACATCGCTGGCTCCGAGACCGATTTCCTCTCCCAGCTCCCGGTACAGTGCCGCCTCCGGTGACTCATCATGATTGATGCCACCTTGGGGGAACTGCCAGGAGTCCTGCCCTATTCGCCGTGCCCAGAGAACTTCTCCCCGGTGGTTGGCCAGAATGATTCCGACGTTGGGTCTGAAACCGTCTGAATCGATCACGGCACAGTCCTCTCAAAAGTCGGCGGACCAGTTCAAAAATTGACCGGTCAGAATTGTCCAAGTTGCTCTCATTCTTGCAGAAACCCAAGGGTTCGGCAAACGGAGCCGCATTCCGTCGGTCGTGTTAGACTACCTGGCCTGAAGCAGGCCATGTAATCACCGGAGGTAACAGCTTGACGCTCGCAATTTTTGATCTGGACAACACGCTTCTTGCTGGCGACAGCGACCACGCTTGGGGAGAATTCCTGGTTGAAGAAGGCATTGTGGATGCGGAAGAGTATCGCAAGGCAAACGACCGGTTTTACGAGGAGTACCTAAACGGCGAGCTGGATATCCTTCATTACCTGGGTTTTGCCCTGCAACCACTGGCCAATCACAACCTGGATCAGTTACTGGCCTGGCGTGAGTCCTTTATGGACAAGAAGGTACGGCCGATGATGCAGCGAAAAGCCGCTGAACTGTTGGACCGCCATCGGGCGCAAGGTCACACCCTGATGATCATCACCGCCACCAACCGGTTCGTGACCGAACCGATTGCCGAGGCGCTGGGCATTGAGCACTTGATCGCAACCGAACCGGAGCTGGTGAACGGTCGCTACACCGGCGAAGTTGCGGGCGTGCCCAGTTTTCAGGATGGCAAGGTTACTCGCCTGCAGGACTGGCTTAGCGCCTACGGGCATGACCTTGACGGAGCCTGGTTCTACAGCGACTCCCACAACGACGCCCCCCTGCTCCGGGAAGTCGAACACCCCGTCGCCGTCGATCCGGACCCAACGCTTGAGGCGCTGGCCCGGGAAAACGGCTGGCAGATCCTCTCTCTAAGGGACTGACGCGGACGGGGCCCTACCCCTCAAGGGCTGGGACAGCCCGGTGCAATCAGAAGAATCCGGTTAGAGACCGGACAAAGCTGGACTTGATGTAGTCAGTCTCCGGAATACCCGGAATCACCGGGTGGTCCGGTGCCTGATGCCCCTGCTCCAGCAGCTGCACAAATCGGTCAATTTTCCGGCCGCTGCTGCGAATGATATCGGTTAGCCGGTCCTGGGACAGGTGCATGGAGCAGGATGCCGATACCAGAATGCCATCCCGCTCGAGCAGCCGCAGGCCCAGTTGGTTCAGCCGGGCATACGCCTGCTCACCCGCCTTCTGGTCACGACGCCTGGGGATCAGCGCGGGTGGATCCAGCACCACGATGTCGAACTTTTCCTTCTCGTCGCACAACGCTTTCAGCGCCTCAAAGGCATCGCCTTCAAGGGTTTCCACGTTATCAAGACCGTTCAGGCGAGCGTTGTGATGCACCGACTCAATGGCCGAGGACGAGCTGTCGACACAGGTAACCTGGGTGGCACCGGCACAGGCCGCCTGAATGCCCCAACCGCCCACGTAGCTGAACACATCGAGCACCCGTTTCCCGGGAGCGTAGGACTGCAACCGCTGACGATTCATCCGGTGATCGTAAAACCAACCGGTTTTCTGGCCGCCCTCAAGCGGCACTTCGAAGCGTACGCCGTTTTCCTCCACCTTCAGCAGAGACACCTCAGGTCCATGAGCCTGTTCAACGTAGGTCTCAAGCCCCTCGACCTTCCGCATCTTGCCATCGTTCTTCAGGATGATCGCGGTGGGATGGGCCAGGCGCTGCACTGCACGCACAATGGCGTCCTTCAGCAATTCCATTCCGGCGGTGGAGATCTGCACTACAACGGTATCGTCGAAGCGATCAATCACCAGCCCGGACAAGCCATCGCTGTCACCGAACACCCAACGGTAAAACGGCCGGTCAAACAGCTTTTCTCGCAGCGACAGCGCCGTTTCCAGGCGATCCGTCAGGCGCTTGGGCGTCATGCCGTGACTGGCATCCCGGCTAATCAAACGACCGCAGATCAGCGCATGGGGATTAACGAAAATCGTTCCCAGCGGCTTATCGTTGGCGGCCCGCAGCTCGGCCTGGGAGCCTGCTTCAAACTCCGTCAGCGGCGAACGCCGGGTATCCACTTCGTTGCTGTACACCCATAAGTGGCCCGCCCTCAGCCTGCGCTCGGCGCCTTTTCGTAAATACAACACTGGAAAATTCATAACGGGCACCTGGTCGAGGAAAAAATGGGGCGGAAATTATACATGGCGGGGTGGATCAAACACCCCGCCATCTGAACGCATGTTTACGCGGCCTGACATCAAGAGCAGCTTAGCTCTCGGCAGCCACGTGCTCAAGGTAGGCGGTTGCGTCCATCAGTCCTTCGAGCTCGCCCTGGTCCTCCAGCTTAACCTTGAACAGCCAGCCATCGCCGTAAGGGTCTTCGTTGACCTTTTCCGGCTCGTCCTCAAGGGCCTCGTTCACAGCAATGACTTCACCTGTGACCGGACTGAATACATCCGATGCTGACTTCACTGATTCCGCAACACCGGCCTCTTCGCCGCCGTTCACTGTCACGCCCAGATCGGGCACGCCGATGTAAACCACGTCACCCAGCTGCTCTTGGGCAAAGTCGGTAATGCCCACGGTTGCAGTGCCATCGTCAGACACACGCACCCACTGGTGGGTTTCGATGTATTTCAGATCTGCAGGTATATCACTCATGATCGGATTCCTGATTGCGTTTTTTCGCGCAGTTTACCGCAAGTCCCTAGCGCCAGCGAACATCCCGGGCCATCGTCATGAAGGAATTCAGGTAGTCCACCCCCATATCCCGCTCACGAAGGCCTAAAAAGATCTGTTTGGCGATGCCGTGTTCACCAAGGCGCACCGGCGTGACCGGGATTTTATCGCGGTACTCCAGCACCAGCCAGCGTGGCAGCGCGGCAACGCCGCGCCACGTGGCCACCATCTGCAACATGATGTCGGTGGTTTCGATGGTTTTGTGGCGGGCAGGACGCACATGGGCTGGCAACAAAAACTGGCTGAAGATGTCGAGCCGTTCGATCTCAACCGGATAGGTAATCAGCGTTTCCCTGGCGAGATCCTCTGGCCTTGCCCACTGTGCGCCCGCCAGCGGATGATCATCGGCCACCACCAGCACCTGCTCATAATCGAAAACCGGCTGGAACACCAAGCCCGGACGATGCAGTGGATCCGGAGTCACCAACATATCGATGTCATGCCCGTAGAGGGCGCCAATCCCGCCGAACTGGAATTTCTGCTTCACGTCCACATCAACATCTGGCCAACGCTCAAGGTAGGGACCAACCACCTTCAGTAACCACTGATAACAAGGGTGACATTCCATTCCGACTCTCAGGCTGCCCCTCTGGCCCTTGGCAAACTGGCCGACCAGCCTCTCCGCGTGCTCAAACTGTGGCAATAGCCGGTTCGCCAGCGCAAGTAAATACTCACCTGATTGCGTTAACCGCAGTTGTCGCCCTTCGCGAACCCACACTGCCGTACCCAGCTGTTGCTCCAGCTTGCGAATGGCGTGACTGAGCGCCGACTGAGTCAGGTTCAGCGTCTCGGCGGCGGCGGTCAGCGATCCGTGCTGGTCGACGGCACTGAGAATTTCCAAATGGTTCCGGTCCAGCACTCAACACCTCTAATGCGTGAATTATTTTCATGGATAGCTGAAATAATACCATTATTCTTCATTGCCAAGGCGATTTAGGCTAGCTCCTTTCTATCCCAACCAAACAGACACAAGGAGATCATCGGCCATGGTGACCACGCACAATCTCGGCTTTCCCCGCATCGGCAAGCAACGCGAATTGAAGTTTGCGCTGGAGGCGTTCTGGCAGGGCCGGATAACGGAGAGCGAACTGACCAAAACCGGCACCCGACTGCGCCAGGAAAACTGGCACGCGCAGAGCCAGTTCGATCTGGTGCCGGTTGGAGACTTTTCGCTTTACGATCAGGTTCTGGACATGAGCTTTACCTTGGGCCACCTGCCCGAACGGGCCCGAAAAGGAGGCGGAGCCACCCTCGATCAGTACTTCCGGGTCGCCCGGGGGCGCTCGGCCAACGATGACGCGTGTCAGTCCATCCATGCCGGGGCCATGACCAAATGGTTCGACACAAACTATCACTACATCGTGCCCGAATTCGACGCGACTACCACATTCTCACTGAATCCCGAGCGCCTGCGGGCGCAGATTACCGAAGCAAAAAACCAGGGCCTTACGCCGAAGCCGGTGATCATCGGGCCAATTACCTATCTCTGGCTCGGCAGAGCAAAGGACGACATCAATCCACTGGATCTGCTCGATCGCCTGCTACCGGTCTACGCCGAACTATTGGAGCACCTTGCTGAGCAGGGCATTGACTGGGTTCAGGTGGATGAACCGATACTGGTTACTGAACTGGATCTGACCTGGCGCCATGCCTTCAATCTGGCCTACCATCACCTGAAAACCACAGCACCAAAACTGCTGCTAACCACCTACTTCGGCGACCTGCGGGAAAACCTCCAGCTTGCCTGTGATCTGCCTGTGGCGGGCCTGCATCTGGATGCTATCAGCGCGCCTCAGGAGGTCAGCCGGGTTGCAGATTGGCTGGCACCGCACAAGATACTGTCTGTAGGCGTGGTCAATGGCCGCAACATCTGGCGCACCGACCTGAACAGAACATTGGACTGGCTTGAGCCCCTGCACGAAAAACTGGGCAACCGGTTATGGCTGGCACCATCCTGCTCACTGCTACATGTTCCCGTCGACCTGGAGAGCGAACAGCAACTGGACGCTGAGGTCAAAGCCTGGCTCGCATTCGCTGTGCAAAAACTCGAGGAACTGACCACACTGGCCCGCGCCCTGAATCTGGGCCGTGACGCGGTGAAGGACGTCTTGGCGAAAAACGCATCGGCGGTCCGGAGCCGACAGCACTCTGTCCGCGCCAACCCTGCAGCAGCCACCCAGGCCCTTCAGAATCTGGACAGCTCAGCAGGCTGCCGAAAGTCGGCCTATCACGCTCGACGCGAGATCCAGCGCCGACCGCTGCCGCTGCCGCCCTACCCAACCACCACCATTGGCTCGTTCCCCCAAACCCAGGAAATCCGCAAGGCCCGCCAGCAATTCCGCAAAGGCGCACTGACAGAAGCCGACTACACAGCGCGGATTCGCAACGAAATTGCTGATTGCATTCGCAGGCAGGAAGAGCTCGGGCTTGATGTCCTGGTCCACGGCGAAGCTGAACGCAACGACATGGTGGAGTATTTCGGCGAGCATCTGGAAGGCTATGCGTTCAGCCAGTTTGGCTGGGTCCAGTCCTACGGCTCCCGCTGTGTAAAACCACCTATCCTGTTCGGCAACATCTCCCGCCCCCGAGCCATCACGGTAGACTGGAGCCGCTACGCTCAATCCCTCACGGACAAACCGGTTAAAGGCATGCTCACCGGCCCGGTCACCATTCTGAACTGGTCTTTTGTTCGCGACGACCAGCCCCGCAAGGACACTGCCCTGCAACTGGCGCTAGCTATAAGGGAGGAGGTTCTTGATCTGGAAGCGGCGGGCCTGAAGATCATCCAAATTGACGAAGCTGCGCTCCGAGAGGGACTGCCACTGCGCCAGTCAGACTGGGCCGGCTACCTGGACTGGGCCATCGATGCCTTCAGGCTGGCGGCGAATGGCGTTAAGGATGAGACCCAAGTGCACACTCACATGTGCTACTCCGAGTTTAACGACATCCTGGACGCCATCACCCGGATGGACGCCGATGTCATCACCATTGAAACATCCCGGTCGGACATGACTCTTCTGGAAGCCTTCAAGGAAAAGTCCTACCCGAACGACATAGGCCCGGGCGTTTACGATATCCACTCTCCCAACATTCCCGAGCCACAGGACATTGTGGCCCTGATCGGAAGGGCTGCAGAGCGGATTCCCGCCGAGCGACTGTGGGTTAACCCGGACTGTGGGCTGAAAACGCGAGGTTGGGAGGAAGTCATCCCGGCACTGGAAAATATGGTTCGAGCCGCAAAAGCGCTCCGCCTGGAGCACCCCGCTTAATAGCCCGAACTGTTCTGGTCCAGCTCGAACTCAAAATCATTCGCCCGGCCCACTTCGGTGCTGAACTCGCCAGAGTTCATCAACTCGAACCAGCGATAGCCGGGCGGCAGAGGCTCCACGGAAAAATCACTGGAGCCGGAAGTGAACTGGATACAGGTCGATGGCGTGGCCATCAGGTGCACGCCATTTCGATGCAGCCCCTGCTCCTGATGGATGTGCCCCCACAGTACAATTTTCACCTGCGGGAACCGATCAACGATTTGCCAGAAATGCTCTCGGTTGCGCAAACCGATGGACTGCATCCAGTCGCAGCCAACGTCCACTGGATGATGATGCAGAGTGACCAGTGCTGGCAATTCCGGGTACTCGGCCAGAGCTGCTTCAAGAAAGTCCAGCTCAGATTGAGGCAACTCACCGTAAACCTGCCCAGGCACTGAGGAATCCAGCAGCAGACACTGCCAGCCACCTTGAACGATTTGCCGACGGTCAGCCCCGTATTCTGCCGCGACAGTCTGCAGTGCTCCAGATTCGTCATGATTGCCAGCCAGCCAGGCCGAACCACAGACGAACGCCTGCAGCCGATCCCCGAACGCCCGGTAAGCTTCTTCGGAGCCATCCTGAGCAAGGTCTCCGGTTGCCAGGATGAGGTCAGGTTGGCCATGGGTTTTAATAGCCTGGGCAATGACGGCATCGAGACTGTCCCGGGTATTCACCCCGAGAAGCTCGCCATTGGCGTCGGCCATCAGGTGAGGATCCGTCAACTGCAGTACCCGGAATGGCCGGTTCCTATCGTTAGTAGTCATACGCTCTTGGTCAAGTCAGTGCCCAATTCAAACTCTCGGACAAGTGTACGACGGCTGCTTACGGTTTGGCCTCTCTCGAATGCCACGGGGGTCACATTCTGATTAGCCCCTGCCGACAAACTGCCTTTTTTGACAACTGTGACACAACCACTTGCGAGCGCTTCGCCCAATTGCGACCTGTGCCGGGCCGAGTTTCCGGATCAATCGACGCCCTCGCCCGCGGACCAGGCAGCGTGCTCCATCGGCAGGTGACCGAAACGCAGGCAATAATCCAGCCAGTCCGCGAGAAATCCGTTGACCTGTGCCTTTTCGTCAGGGTGGTGCATAAAGCGGTTGGGATAATCGTTGACGGGCGCAATTTGACGATCGCGATAACAACTGATCACTTCAGTCATGGCGGCGTCGTGGTAGACACGCACCGTCATTTGCGGGTTATTCAGCCAGCGGCCGGAATTATGAATCTGTTCCAGCAAGAGGGTTTCAGTGTACTTGGCAGCCTGCAGAAGCTTGATCTGCACCCGACCCAGGTAGATGTTTTCGCGATGGAGTTCGAACTCGCACACCGGCTTGCCGTCCACCTCGAGCTGGCGCAACCGGCGCAGGCGCTGGTAATTGCCATCACACAGGGCACCAAGCTGCCTCAGGTCCGGCACATAGCGCTTTGGATGCATGCTCCACTCAGTCATTAGCTGGCCTCTTTCCAAAGTCTTGAACGGTTCAGTTCAAGCCACTGCAAGGCAATGATAGCTGCTGCGTTGTTGATCCGGCCATCGTGGATCATGGCAATGGCATTCTCGGCACTGACCACATGGGCCCGGATATCTTCGTGCTCATGCTCAACACCATACAGCCCTCCGGCTGCCTCGGTGCTGATCAGACCGCAGAACAGGTGGATCATCTCGGTGCTGCCACCGGGCGATACCATATAATCACAGATCTTTGTCAGCTCACCGAAGGTCAGACCGGCCTCTTCCTGACCTTCCCGCTGGGCCACGTCTTCAGGTGTTTCACCATCTTCGTTCATCCCGGCCACCAGTTCCAGCAACCAGGGTGACTGGTTGCGGCCAAGGGCACCAAGACGGAACTGCTCTAACAGCACCACTTCATCCCGAACCGGATCGTAGGGCAGAACGCAGGTGGCATCGCCACGAATGAACAGCTCGCGGGTAAAGACGGGCATGTCCCGGCCATCGAATCGCGCGTGCGTCAGCCACAACTTGTCCATGCGGAAAAAGCCCTGGAAAACGGTTTCACGTTTTTCGATGGTGACATCGCTGGAGTTGAACTGAAATGGTTCGGTCATTGTTCACCCTGTTTCGGCAATGACTTCGAACGATAGCCTTTGGCTGTTCTTGATTGCAAGGGGATTGGCGCTCGGCGCACCAATCCCCAATCAATTCAGACCTTGTCGTACAGCTTGCTACCGGACTCGACAAACTCCCGGGACTTCTCCTGCATGCCAACGTCCACGGCGGCCACCTCATCCAGGCCATGCTCCTTAGCATAATCCCTGACCTCCTGGGATATCTGCATGGAACAGAACTTGGGGCCACACATGGAGCAGAAGTGGGCAACCTTGGCGGAATCCTTCGGCAGGGTTTCATCGTGGTAGGCGCGGGCAGTGTCCGGGTCGAGCCCCAGGTTGAACTGGTCTTCCCAGCGGAACTCGAACCTCGCCTTGGACAACGCATTGTCCCGCACCTGGGCACCCGGGTGGCCCTTGGCCAGATCGGCCGCGTGCGCCGCTATCTTGTAGGTGATGATGCCGGTTTTGACGTCGTCCTTGTTGGGCAGTCCCAGATGCTCCTTGGGCGTGACGTAACAGAGCATGGCGCAGCCGTACCAGCCGATCATCGCCGCGCCAATACCGGAGGTGATGTGATCGTAACCCGGTGCGATGTCCGTGATCAGCGGCCCTAGTGTGTAGAAGGGGGCCTCATCGCAGCATTCCAACTGCTTGTCCATGTTCTCTTTGACCAGATGCATGGGCACATGGCCGGGCCCTTCGATCATGACCTGGATATCGTGCTTCCAGGCGATCTTGGTGAGCTCGCCCAGCGTCTCCAGTTCGCCGAACTGGGCGGCGTCATTAGCGTCGGCGATTGATCCCGGGCGCAGGCCATCGCCCAGGCTGAAGGACACATCGTAGACTTTCATGATCTCGCAGATGTCTTCGAAGTGCTCGTACAGAAAACTCTCACGGTGATGCGCCAGGCACCACTTCGCCATGATGGAACCACCCCGGGACACAATGCCAGTGGTCCGGGCCGCGGTCAGCGGCACGTGATGCAAACGGACGCCCGCGTGGATAGTGAAGTAGTCCACGCCCTGCTCCGCCTGTTCGATCAGGGTATCCCGGAAAATTTCCCAGGTCAGGTCCTCGGCCACGCCGCCAACTTTTTCCAGGGCCTGGTATATCGGGACGGTGCCAATGGGAACCGGCGAGTTACGCACAATCCACTCGCGGGTTTCGTGGATGTTCTTGCCAGTGGACAGGTCCATGATGGTGTCGGCGCCCCAGCGGATGCCCCAAGTCAACTTCTCCACCTCTTCCTCGATCGAGGAGCTGACCGCAGAGTTGCCGATATTGCCATTGATCTTCACCAGGAAATTGCGGCCAATGATCATTGGCTCCGATTCCGGGTGATTGATGTTGGCGGGGATAATGGCACGGCCACGGGCCACTTCGTCGCGGACGAATTCCGGTGTGATTTCTGCTGGCAGATTGGCACCGAACGACTGCCCCGGATGCTGGTCCTTCAGCAAGCCCCGCTCCCGGGCTTCCTGCAATTTCTGATTCTCCCGGATCGCGATGTACTCCATTTCCGGAGTGATGATGCCTTTGCGAGCGTAGTGCATCTGACTGACATTGCAGCCTGGCTTGGCGCGGAGTGGTTTGCGCTCATCCATGAACCGCAGCGGATCCAATCGGGGATCGCTCATGCGGCGCCGCGTGAACTCCGAGGTATAGCCGGGCAGAGGCTCGACATCGTTACGTTCTGTGATCCAGGCTGCGCGGATCGGCGCCAGCCCCTTGCGCAAGTCAATCGTGGCCTCGGGATCGGTGTACGGCCCTGAGGTGTCGTAGACCATCACGGCTTCGTTCTTTTCCCCACCCATTTCAGTCGGGGTATCGGCCAATGAAATCTCGCGCATGGGCACACGTAGATCGGGGCGGCTACCGGATACGTAAACCTTGCGGGAATTGGGTAGCGGTGTGACCGCTGCGGAATCCACCTGGGCGGAATCACTGAGGTAGGAAGGTAGCTCTGTCATCGTTTGCTCCCGGAACTTTAATGGAGGTCGGGTCGCGTATGACGGAGCTGAGGACGGTCTACCGCTGTAATTAGCGAAGAGACATTTGGCCGATCAGCACTGTGGTCTTAATTCCTACGCCGGTATTATCCGGATCAGGTCGCGGGTTCTGCGTTGCAATCTCAGCCGTCTGCCCTTATCTAGTTAAGGCAGACCAGCACCCCGTCAAGACGCGAATCTGTTTTGTGTAGCACCCAAAATGAGTGCCGTTTGCAAGTGTAGAGCTGTGACCGATTATTGTCCATAATGTCGCACCAAAGCCCTATCAACGGTCTGATTCTGCACAACTTGCACAGTGCGGCGGCCAAGTCAGCGTTTGCGAGTAGGACGCTCACGTCCACAGGTATTCAGGAGAAACAATGAAGAAACGTCTGCTTTCCGGACTTGTTGGTCTCATGGTGGCTCAACCTGCCCTCTCCATCGATCTGATGGAAACCTATGAGAAAGCCCTGTCCTACGACTCCGGCATCGCTGCCGCCCAGGCCAGTTTCGAAGCCCAGCAGGCCGCCAGCGATGTGACTCGCAGTGTGTTGCTGCCCCAGCTCGGCGCATTTGGCGAAGCCAATTACATCGATGTGGAAGGCCCCAACCAGGACAACAGCTACCGCGAACTGGCTTACGGAGTTCAACTCACCCAGCCCCTGTTTCGAGCGGATGCCTGGTTCGATTACGACGCCAGCCAGTTTCAGACAGAGTCTGCTCGCGCCGACTACAACCTCGCTCAACAGCAGCTGATACTGGATGTGGCCACGGCCTACTTTAACGTGCTCCGTGCCAGAGACACCGTCATCACGACCCGCGCAGCCGAAGCCGCTATCCAGCGTCAATATGAACAGGCCCAGGAACGCTTTGACGTTGGCTTGATTGCCATCACCGAAGTCTACGAGGCGCGTGCCACCTACGATGATACCCGCAGCCAGCGAATCGTGGCGGAAAACCAGCTCAACATTTCCCAGGAACAGGTGGCGCGGCTGACAGGAGAATTTCCGGAGGAAATAGAGAATCTTCGACAGAATTTTCCATTAGGCCGGCCCGACCCCATGGATCCATCTGCTTGGGAGGCAACCGCGCTTGACCAGAATTGGTCTGTTCAATCTGCCCTGTACGATTTGAACGTCAGTGAAGCCAACCTGAAATCCGCCAAGGCGGGCCATTACCCCACCCTGGATCTGAACGCCTCGTATGGAAAGACCAAGACCGATGGCTTGGAGGATCCCAGTACTTTTCAGATGCAACGGGATGGCACCACAACTCAGGGCGTCATTGGCGTGACCCTGAACGTGCCACTGTATACCGGTGGCGGCACTCAGGCCGGCGTTCGCCAGCGTCGGTCATTGGTCACAGTGGCTGAGCAGTCACTGAAAACTGTTCGTCGTGACGTGCGGGTGAGTACACGCAGCCTGTTCTTGACCGTAAACAACAACATCGAGACTGCCTCGGCCCTTGAACAGACCATTGTCTCGCGCCGCAGCGCACTGGACGCCACGCGGGCCGGGTACGAAGTTGGCACCCGAAATATTGTTGAAGTTTTGGATGCAGAACGGGCCTATTACGTGGCGCTCCGGGACTACGCCAACTCTCGCTACGACTACGTGATCAACACCCTGCAGCTCAAGCAGGCTGCCGGCACGCTAAGCCCGCAGGATCTGGTTGCCCTGAACAACTGGCTGAGTGAATCGGCACCGGGCATCGAGGCGCTGGCTAATGAAGACAAGGTTCTCGACAACCCAGCACAGTAAGACCCGAGGCGGGCCCGACTCCGGGCTCGCCTTAAATCCGCTCTACGATCCCGTCAACAACCTTGTCCAACGCACCCCGATTCTTGTTAACGACGGCCAGTGCCCTGTCACCAATGGTATGGCGCTCATCGTCGTCAGTGATCAGCTGAACAAGGTGAATCGCCAGTTCATCCGCATCGGCAACCAGCTTGACACCAGAATCGTCCAGCAGACGCTGGTAGATGGTCTCGAAGTTAAATACGTGCGGTCCGGAGAACACGGGGATGCCCCAGGCCGCCGGCTCCAGTGGATTATGCCCGCCGCGCTCGATCAACGATCCTCCCACAAACGCCATGTCACTGGCGCCATAGAGCATCATCAACTCGCCCATGGTATCGGCAAGGTAAACATCGGCCGACGCCACCCCGTTACCGGTTGAGCGGCGTGCCAGCGTCAGCCCGGCTTTTTCAACCTTATCGGCCACCGACTCAAACCGCTCCGGATGGCGCGGCACGATAATGAGCAGAGTGCGGGGATGGACGGCAAGCACCTTCCGGTGCGCTTCCAGCAGCTGCGCGTCCTCTCCCTCATGTGTGCTTCCTGCGATCCATACTGCCGGCCTGGAGAGGGATTGCCGAAGTTCCGCCGATGCACTGCGGACATCTTCGGTGATATCGACGTCGAACTTAACACTTCCGGTAACGGCGACTTTCGAGCTGGCAACACCAATCCGACAGAACCGCTCGGCGTCTTTTTCAGCTTGGGCGGCCACCCAGCTGATACTGCGCATGATCGGTGCGGCCAGGCTCTTGATGCGCTCATACCCTAGGGCTGAACGCTCAGAGAGGCGTGCATTGATCAAAAACACTGGCACACCGCGAGCCTTGGACTGGCGAATCATGTTCGGCCAGATTTCGGTCTCCATGATGACCAGGATCTGGGGTTTGGCTCGGTTCAGGAAACGCCGAATCGATCCCGGCGTGTCGTAGGGAGCATAGGCATACTGCACTCGGTCGCCGAACATCTTTTGCGCTTGGGCCAGCCCGGTGTCGGTCATCGCAGTCATCAGGATGGAGATACCCGGGTCACGTGCCAGAAGACGCCGCACCATCGGCGCAGCGGCAATTGTTTCTCCTACCGAAACTGCGTGCACCCAAACCACGGCGCCGCTCGCGCGAGGAACCATCCCCAGTCGGTGGCGCCAGTTTTTCCGCAACTCAGGAGCTCGACGACCATGCCACCACAGGCGAAGCAAAATGAACGGCAATAGTAGCCTTATCATTTGTGAGTAGATAAAGTGCAGCATAGAGGACTCCCGGCAAAACAGTAGGCTATCATAGCCGAAAAGCCATTGATTTACTTCTGATTGATGCTCACATTCGCCCGCGATGGCGACTGGTTTTGCAGACAGGCAGGGTCATAATCCCGTGAAGAAAAAATATCGAAAACTCCCGAGAAATACCGACTACTCCGCCTACCGCCACCCCCGGTGGTGGCCAACCTGGATCGGAATTTCCCTGATGTGGTTGCTGGCGCAGCTACCGATTCGGGTTCAATGGTGGCTCGGAAAGATCGCCGGGCTGCTGGCGTGGCGTCTGGCCGGCAGCCGCCGCCAAATCACCGAGGTAAACATCGGTTTGTGTTTTCCCGAACTTAGCTCCGAGCAGCGAGCAGCTCTCGTTCGTAAGTCGTTCATTGCCAATGGTATTGGCCTGATGGAGCTGGGCCTGGCCTGGTTCCGAAATCCGGCCAGACTAACTTCCATTACCACCGTGCACGGGCTCGAACATTTTGAGCAGGCCCTCGCTCGCGGCAAGGGTGTACTGCTGCTCGGCGGGCACTACAGCACTTTGGATCTCGGCGGCAGCCTGGTCACCGAATACATCAACGCCGATGTCATGCAGCGGGATCACAACAACCCCCTGATGAATGCGGTGATGACCCGGGCCCGGGAGCGTCGGTACGGCAAGGTCCTCGGTGCCAGGGATTTGCGCGGCCTGTTCCGGAGCCTGAAAAACAGTCATGCGGTCTGGTATGCCGCCGATCAGGATTACGGCCGCAAAGACATCGTGTTTGCCCCGTTCTTCGACATCCCGGCCGGCACCATAACTGCCACGTCTCGCATTGCCGAACGCAGTGGCTGTGCCGTTGTGCCCTTCAGTCACGTCCGTCGAGAAGGTCGCCCCGGCTACGACATCTACTTTCATCCAGCTTTGGAGAACTTTCCCAGCGGCGATGATCTGCAGGATGCCACACTCGTTAACCACACTATCGAACGGGAAATTCGCCGGGCGCCGGAGCAGTACCTGTGGATGCACCGCCGCTTCAAGACACGACCCAACGTTGGCGATCCTGGCTTTTATGGTCGCCACTAACCAGCACGCATACGGAGGCCGGTTTACATGACCGGAACCTATGGCCAAGTCCACTGAAGGTAACAACGGCACGCCTGCGATCTGGCTGCTGACCGACAACAAAGCGGGCCACCGGAATCAGCTGAAGGGACTGGGCAATCGTCTTCGCGTGCTCACCGGTGCCAGCCTTCACTGGATTGATGCCAGCGAAGTTACGGTACCCGTCTGGCGCGCCCTGCTGGGCATTGCCCCTGCCCTCAATTCCGAACTGCCATCACCAAGCCTGATTGTTGCTGCAGGTACGGGCACCCACCGGCTACTGTTATCACTGCGCAGAGTCAGGCGCGCCAAGACGCTGACCCTGATGAAACCCGGGTTTCCCCTCGGCTGGATCGACGGCGTGATCACCCCAGCCCACGATGCCGTCCACAGCAATCACGTTCTGCTCACGGAAGGCGCACTTAACTCGATTACGCCTCTGGCCCGCATCACCGACAAACCGGAGGCACTGATCCTCATTGGTGGCCCATCGCCGCATTTCGAGTGGGACAACGACGTGCTGCTGGGGCAAATCAATCACCTGATCGGCCAATACCCGGCATGGCGCTGGACCATCAGTGGCTCCCGCCGAACCCCGGAAGAACTAATGGCTCGGCTGGATGAGCTGCAGGGGCCAAAGATTACCGTTGTTCATCCAAAGGACACTTATCAGGACTGGCTTTCGCACCAACTGGCCGGATCCAGAGCCGCCTGGGTCACTCCGGACAGCATGTCCATGGTGTGTGAAGCGGCAACTGCGGGGGTGCCGACCGGTATTTTCGAACTCCCTGCTCGCCCTGCCAGCCGCGTTGCCCAAGGTATTGGCGGCCTGGTTGAAAACGGACGAATCGCCCGCTGGACTGATCATGCTGCAGTCATGGCCGAGGAGACCGTCCCAACGGCTACACTCTGGGAGTCCGATCGCGCAGCACGCTGGATCATTGACCGGTATTTGCCCGCCTTTCGCACAAACCCACCGGCGAACAAGAGGACAACCGGATGAGAATTCTCCAGGCCCTGCCCGCGCTATACAGCGGAGGGGTTGAACGAGGCACCGTGGAATTCGCGTCTGATCTGGTAAAGCGTGGCCATGAGTCCTACGTGGTCTCCAAGGGTGGCCCGATGGCGGAGCAGCTGCGTGGCCAGGGTTCGAACCACATATTCATGCCGATCCATCGAAAATCACCCGCGTCTTTCGGACAGATCCTGCCCATGCGAAGGCTTCTGCTGGAACTGAAGCCGGACATAGTCCATGTCCGCTCGCGCATGCCCGCGTGGATCATCAACCTGGCGTTAAAGAGCATTCCGCTGGCCCAGCGCCCGGCCGTGGTCTCCTCGTTCCACGGCATGTATTCCGTCAATCCCTACAGTGCCATCATGACCCAGGCCGATCACCTGATCGCAGTCTCACAGTGTGTCCGGGATTACGTTCTGAATAACTACTCAGTTCCCGAAGACAAACTGACCGTGATCCAGCGCGGCGTCGACGTTGACGCCTTCCGGCAAAGGGAGCTCAGCGATCAATGGCTGCAGCGATGGTTCCGCCAGTATCCGCAACTGGCTGATCAGAAGATCATCATGATGCCCGGTCGTATTTCGCGCTGGAAAGGCCAGCTGGATTTTCTGGCCATGATGGCGAAACTGGTCCGCCATCGTCCGGATTGTTACGGCATCATTGTGGGTGGCGCCGAGCCCGGTAAGGAGCGCTTTTTGGAGGAGCTGGAGAAAGAGCGTGCTCGCCTGAACCTGACGGACAAGGTTAGCTTCCTGGGGCAACGCAACGACATGACCACCTTGTATCTGCTTGCGGATGTGGTCTGCCACATGAGCACCAAACCAGAGCCCTTCGGCCGCACCGTTACCGAAGCCCTCGCCTCGGGCACACCCGTGGCGGCCTACAATCGCGGAGGGGCGGCAGAAACACTTCAGGCCTGTTTCCAGAGTGGCCTGGTACCACCGGACAATACCGATCAGTTTGCTGAAACTGTCTTGAAACTGCTCGATGCTGACACGCACGCCATTGATATTCCCTACCGGTTTCGTCTTGAAGCGCAAACCGAGGCAACATTGAGTGTGTATGAAAAAGTAATGGCGCAACGTGACACTGGACCATGACGACTCCACGAAATCTGACCGTCGTGCTGTTTTTCGCAACGCCCGGCACAACCTGGGGCGGCATGGAGAAACATACGGCTGATCTGGCGCAGGCTCTGATCAGACGGGGCCACAGCGTCCATATCATCGGCCATAAAAGTTACCGTCACCATTTTTCCGCTGATGCGTGCTTCCATCCCGCGCCGGTCCAGCTCGGGCGCCGCAATCCCTGGCTCCGCCTGCTTCTGAAACGCCGTTTCCACCGGATAGCACCGGACATCATCCACGCACAAGGCAACAAGGCGGCCCAACTTATCGGAAGCGCGAAGAGTGAGCCGCGCTACGCTCGGGTCGGCACGGTGCACGGCAGCAAATCCAGCCATCACGCCTTCAGGCACCTCGACAAAGTCATCGCGGTCAGTCAACAGATCTATGACAGCCTCGAGCATTCAGGAAAGCAATTGATATTTAACGGCATCGCTACGCCACCCTCGGAAGCGCTCGAATCAAAAGGCGAACCGCTGCTATCAAGAGATGCCATCAATGTCGTCGCCATCGGCCGCTTGGAGCCGGTGAAGGGATTTCCGAATCTGGTTCGGGCCTGGGCGGAGCTGGCAGAAAGGAGCCCCCGAGCACACCTGACCATCTTTGGGGAGGGCTCACAACGCAAGGAACTCGAAGAGCTGATTGCAAGTCTGAAGCTGGACGCGCGGGTTGCGCTGGCGGGCTTCCGGGCTGATCTGGCTGGCGTATACCGTGAGGCTGATCTTGTCGTGATCAGCTCAGAACGGGAAGGCTTCCCCTACGTCTTGACCGAAAGCCTGCTGGCTCGCTGCCCGGTTGTTGCCACGCCGGTTTCCGGAGCCGCCTCACTGCTCCCCCAGCAGGCTCTCAGCCCCGATCACCGGGTTACCAGCCTAGCCAACCTGCTCATTGATGCCCTGGACGACTTGCCCGCACTGAACGCAGCCGAGGAGCCGGCAATGGCTTTTGCCAGCGACCGGCTGACTCTCAAGCGCATGGCCGATGACACAGAGCGCCTATATTTTGATGTGCTGACCGCAACCCATAACCAGAACCGCTGACAAGGGCTTGGCTAAGTCTCTCGATCATTTTGCAGCTGGCTAAGGAGCTGCAACTCCTTAGCCTTGGCCAACCGCATGAAATTGCGGTTGGCCGCCGTAATGGACACGCTCAGGCCGTACCAGCCATTCAGGATCTGCCGATGCAGAAGGTAATACTTGAGAAACTTCAGCGGAAACTCGACAAACAGCCGGCCACTGGATATCTTCCGCCCCTTACTCGCCATGAACCTGGCCTGCTCCGTCGACAACTGACAGTATTTTCGCTCCATCTGCTCCAGAGATATCAGCGTTCGGTGCAACACATCCCCTTTCAGATCGAGTACTCGCCCCTGCCGCACTTGCGGGCGGTCGTTATTACTGTCTTTTTCCGCCACAATGGCCGCACGCTTCCGGTGGTATAAGCGAAGGATTTTTTTCGTTTTGTCGTGCCTGAACGGGTGCCCCGGAACCGGCTGAGACAGCACCCAGCGCATCCTGAAACCCGCGACATCCTCGGAAATGGAATTGGCAAACAGATTCCTGATGTTCTCGACCAAACGGTCGGAAAGCACCTCATCCGCATCCAGATCCAACACCCAGTCATTACGGCAAAGACTGGCGGCGTAGGCCTTTTGGCACGCGAACCCTTGCCACTGATGATGGACAACGCGAGCACCGGCAGCTTCTGCAAGCTCCCTGGTTCTATCAACGCTTCCGGAATCGACCACAATGATTTCATCCGCCCAGCCTCCGACCTTGGCTAACGACTCCGGAAGTCGCAGCTCTTCATCCTGGGTGATGTAATACACGGACACTGGTAATGTCATTACAGATCCTACGGCTGAGGTAACGTATTTTGGTTTGTGCCGGGGCAATTTTGCCATGCCTCTATGGTAATATGTTGCGCCATAAATGGATCTTTTTCATGGCGTTCTCACACTCAAGCTCGGAGTAGACCAATGATTCACCCCGTCATCATGGCCGGCGGCACGGGTTCCCGGCTCTGGCCCCTGTCACGACAGCTGAATCCCAAGCAGTTCCTGAAACTGACCGACAGCCCCCTGTCCATGCTGCAATCAACGGTGGCTCGGCTTGAGGGCCTGAAGGCAGAAAAACCGCTGCTCATCTGCAATGAAGAACACCGATTTCTTGCCGCCGAGCAAATGCGTCAGTCCGGCCACGACGATGTCCAGATTATTCTTGAGCCCTGCGGGCGTAACACTGCGCCAGCCATCGCTCTGGCGGCTATCCAGCTGTCCGAGAATGCCGGCAGCGACAACCCGCTGATGCTGGTACTGGCCGCGGATCATCTGATCCAGAACACCGAAGCTTTCCAGCAGGGCGTTGCCAAGGCAATACCTCTGGCGGAGCAAGGCAAGCTGGTCACCTTCGGCATCGTACCCAGCCATCCGGAAACAGGTTATGGCTACATCCATCGGGGCACTGAGCTCGCCTCCGACTGCTACTCGGTCGACAAATTTGTCGAAAAACCGGACCTGGATACGGCGAATGCCTACCTCGCCTCCGGCAACTACCTCTGGAACAGCGGCATGTTCCTGTTTTCAGCACGGGACTACCTGAAAGAACTGGAGGCGCACCGGCCGGATATCCTCTCTGCCTGCAAGGCGGCCATTGCCGATGCCAGTGAAGACCTGCACTTTACCCGTGTTAATCCCGACTTGTTTGCCCAGTGCCCGGCTGAATCGGTGGACTACGCTGTCATGGAGAAGACCGACAGAGCAGCCGTGGTCGCCCTCGACGCGGGCTGGAGTGACATTGGCTCCTGGTCGGCACTGTGGGATGTCAGCTCCAAGGACGATGCTGGCAACAGCCTGACCGGCGACGTCATTGCCCGGGATACCGAGAACACCCTGGTGCGTGCCGACAGTCGCTTGGTCGCAACGGTCGGCGTCGAAAACCTGGTGATCATCGAAACCAAGGATGCGCTTCTGGTCGCTCACAAAGACAAAGTCCAGGATGTAAAAAGTGTGGTCGAACAGATCCGTAGCGATGGTCGCCACGAGCACATGAACCACCGCGAGGTCTACCGGCCCTGGGGCGTCTACGACTCGATCGATAACGGCACCCGCTATCAGGTTAAACGAATTACGGTAAAGCCCGGCGCCAAGCTGTCGGTGCAGATGCACCACCACCGGGCGGAACACTGGATTGTGGTCAGCGGCACCGCCCGGGTGACCAACGGCGAAAAGACCTATCTTGTTACCGAAAACCAATCCACCTTCATCCCCGTTGGCCAGGTTCATTCCCTTGAGAACCCCGGGGTGATTGATCTGGAGCTGATTGAGGTGCAGTCGGGCTCCTACTTGGGCGAAGACGACATCGTGAGGTACGAGGATCGGTACGGACGCAAATGAGCATCTCTTGCCAGATTGAACACCTGTAACTGGACTTCCCCCGATACGCATGACACACCCCAGCCTCAAACGGAGGCCATTTCAAAGGCCTCTGGGCTGACGCCACCCAGATGGGTATGACGTCGGACCCGGTTGTAAAACACTTCGATGTAGTCGAACACATCCGCTTTGGCCAGGTCACGGGTTTTGTAGATCCGTTTCCGAACGCGTTCCTTCTTCAGGCTGCTGAAAAACGATTCGGCCACCGCGTTGACGCTCCTATGTCAAATACTGCCCCGTAAATTTCCCAGGTCCCGGATTATCAGCGGGAATAATTCTCGGGCAATGTACCGTTTCAGACATCGGTGAATTTCCTTAGGCGTAAGCCCTTCGGTGGTCCGTCGGGCCACATAAGTACGGGTTCGAGGATCGCTTCGCATTCTAACCATGGCAATTGTCCATAACGCATTGTTTGCAGCCCGGCTGCCGCCTCGGTTTAATCGATGCCTTGTCGTCTTTCCCGAGGAAGCGGGCAGAGGGTTTACACCACAAAGTGAGGCCAGTGCTGCCTCATTCTTCAAGCGATTAGGGTTGTCTCCAGCGACAGATAAAAGAATAGCGGCGGTATGAGGGCCAACGCCGAAACGACTCCGCAACTGTTGAGCATGTGTTCGTGTCAGCAACTCCAGCTGTTTATCAAACTCATCCAGTTCGGCGGCAAGCGTCAACCATCGCTTGGCCAGTGATCTGAGCGTCGAGGTCAGTGCTTGCAGGAGGACACTGCCACCCAGGTTCCGAACCTTTGCGCAGGCCTTCACACAGTCGCCTGTTTTCGTTCTCCAGAGCTTTTCACGGATGTCTTGTGGGGCCCTGACCAGCAAGGCCCTCAACTGATTGATCGTTTGTGTCTTGGCCTTTACAGCACTACGTCTGGCGACGGATATAATGCGCATGGCCTCACAGGCTCCGGACTGCTGCTTGGGGATTGCAGTCGCGATACCCGACAACACAGCCCTAGCTGCACTTTCGGCATCAGTCGGGTCGGATTTGCCTTGCTGGCGTCGCTTTGCTCTGTCAGGTCGATTAACTTCAAGGACAGCAATGCCATTGTCGAGCAGGAAGCGACAAAGCCCTGCTCCATAGGTCCCTGTCCCTTCGACACCAGCACGAGTCAGTACACCAAATGAGGACGCCCAGCATAACAAGTCAAGATAACCTGCCGCACTTGCAGAAACGGAACGAGTTCCAAGTAACCGACCTGTATCACTAATAATCACCCCTACGTGGACGTCCAGATGTGTATCCACGCCCAGAATAACTTCCTGTAGCGATTCAAGTTTCATGGGGCATCCTCCTCAATGGCGGCGTATTCCCAACCCCAATCGCAGGACAGGACACTCACGGTGCAAAACAAAGCTCCTATTAGGTCACTGACGTTGGGCCCGGGAGTTCTCGGGGAACATCGGTACTGGCCGACAGGTCAATGCAAAGGCAATCAAGCCAATCCCAGCACGGGTCAGGCCAGTACGATGCTCATAAGAATAGTAGATTGAGTATCCCAACAATTACCCCGACGGCTCATGCTGGGGTCCAGGTTGTGGGCGCGACAGAATCGGTGCCAGTCATCGCTCCCGTATTGTGAGCCTTGGTCTGAGTGGACCAGGACCTTTTCCTTCGGCCGCCGTCGCCACACGGCCATCAGCAGTGCATCCACCACCAGGCTACGGTGCAGGGTGGGTTTCATGGACCAGCCCACGACACGACGCGAGAACAGATCGACCACCACGGCCAGATACAGCCAGCCTTGCCAGGTGCGGAGGTAAGTGATGTCGGTCACCCAGGCTTTATCTGGGCGGCTTGCCGTAAATTCACGCTGGAGCTTGTTCGGGGTGAGGATCGAAGGTCTTCCGGCGATCACCCTCGGCGCTTTATAGCCTCGTAGCGCCTTGATCTTATGTTCTTTCATCAATCGAGCAACGCGGTTCAGGCTACAGGTTTCACCGGCTTCGCGAAGATCCAGAAAGACCCGCGGCGCGCCGTATACGCCAGAGCTACCCTGATAGGATGCCAGAATCTGCGCTAACAGCCGTTGGTTGTCGATGGCGCGGTCAGACAATGGTTTATGCAACCATTGATAAAAACCGCTGCGGGCCACCTGGAGCACGCGACACATCGTCAGGGTGTTGAACTCGTGTCGGTGGTCGTTGATAAACCGGTACTTCACTCGGGCTCTCTGGCAAAGTACCGAGCGGCCTTTTTTAGGATATCTCGCTCTTCTTCAATTCGGCGCATCTGGGCCCGCAGCCTGAGAATCTCGCTCTTGGCTTCGACCAACTCGGCGGTCTGTTCGTCAGACTTATCCGGCTTCACGGCCTTAACCCATTTGTAGAGGCTGTGAGCCGAGACTCCCAGTCGTTGCGACACTTCGGCGACGGTATAGCCTCGCTCCAACACTTGCCGAACCGCTTCATCTTTGAATTCCGGGGGATAACGTTGGCTGCTCATGACAGTTCCTCCTATGCTCTAATCATAGGCCAGGAGTGTCTAGTGGACCGGGGTAAGTCCATCGACGTTTTAAAACCGTCCGTGGAAACGGGGTAGAACCCAGCCCCTTCCAGCTCAGGGTACCAATGGTGGTACACTGACCCGGGACACAAGGCCAGCGAATAGACTATCGAACCGAGCATTTTGATATCGCACCGACCCTGATGAGACATGCTCTCGGCCGTGGTAACGAGCCTTCGGCGACCTACTCGACCGGAAACGGCCAATTCGAGCCGCCGGTGCGTGACTGGAGTATCGCGCACAGCTATATGGATTATGCGCTTTTGCTAGATGACCTAGGGATGGTCGTACACGCCTCCGGAAGGGTCGAAGCGCTGAGCTACGAACTGGAGCAGGTAGAAAACTATGAGATCAGTCCCGCCATTAGCAGTCAGGTATTGAAAGAGTTCTCGAGGTCTCACAACAGGTAACGTTCACGCCCAACTCTTAAAGTCCGCTCAACCAGGCATAAATCATGAAGCTCTCCGTAATAATTAGTACCTATAATTCACCAGAGTGGCTGGAAAAAGTTCTCTGGGGCTACAGCGTTCAAACCTACGGTGATTTCGAGATCATCATTGCGGACGACGGCTCAACCGAAAGCACCCAAGCGCTCATTAGCAGAATGAAGCAGGAGACCAGCCTCGCCATCGGACATGTCTGGCAACCAGACAATGGTTTTCAGAAATGCCGCATTCTCAATAAGGCGGTTTTGGACGCTGAGGCTGATTATATCGTTTTTACAGATGGCGACTGCATCCCACGTCGGGATTTTTTGGAGGTCCATGCAAAAGAGGCATTGCCCGGACGTTATCTTTCCGGTGGTTATCACAAACTGCCTTTGGCTACCAGCAAGGCCATCACCAAAGATGACATCCTCACCAACCGCTGTTTTAACCTTAAATGGTTAAAAGACCACGGACTTGAACGCAGCTACAAAAACTGCAAGCTGACAGCAACCAAACAGCAGGCAAAGATTTTCAACGCACTGACCCCAACTCGTTGCCGATTCAAGGGCTCAAACGGCTCAGCGTGGAAAAATGATATTCTTGCCGTCAACGGATTCGACGAAACCATGGCCTACGGCGGTGAAGATCGTGAGTTTGGCGTGCGCCTGATCAACCTTGGCATCAAACCGAAACATGTCCGTTACAATGCAATCGTTTTACACTTGGACCACCCTAGGGGCTATGTCGAACCGATGGTGGTGCAGAACAACAAGGCTCACCGCCTGAGCGTCGAAAAACAAGGCATAGTCCGAACCGAACACGGCATAGAGCAACACCTGCACTCGAAACAGACTGGAGCCCACCCTTGATCTTCTTCGTTTTCTCCTACAATCGCGGTCTGCACTTGAAAAACTGCATTGAATCAGTCGAGGCCTGCGCTCCGGGGCACCGCATCGTGGTTTATGACGATGCCAGTGACGATCCCGAAACGCAGGAAATTCTTCGTGAAATTAGACAGCACCACGAAGTAAGAACCCGTCCGGACAAGGGTTCCGGCGATCAGCACGGAGCGCTCTACACCAATATGCAGAGGGCTATCGAATCAGTCGATGAAGACTGTCTGCTGTGTTTTCTGC
>Ga0207899_1000212_pt1 | contig 24159 bp, 19 predicted proteins | sample MalvirmetaMSP134_FD_184235 | JGI IMG/M metagenome (GOLD analysis project Ga0207899, IMG submission 184235) | Marine viral communities from the Deep Pacific Ocean - MSP-134 (SPAdes) | ecosystem: Environmental > Aquatic > Marine > Oceanic | place: Pacific Ocean | collected 2011-06-28
TGTAAACCGGCCTGGTTAAGGGCGCGCTCCAGCACCCAGCGAATACTGCGATCGTCGTCTATGATCCAGACGTTTGCCGGTTGGCTCATGGGGTGTCCTCCAGAGGCAGGAAGATGATGAAGTCGGTTCGGCCGGGCTCGCTTTCGCACTCGACCAGACCGCGATGTTGCCCGATGATGCTTTGGGTGATGGATAGCCCCAGGCCGGTGCCGCTGGCACGGCCGCTGATCATCGGGTAGAAGATGTTTTGCAACAGGTCCGGCGGTATGCCGGGCCCGTTATCGATCACGTCGACTCGGCAGACGAGGCGATGGCGCCGGTTGCCGATGGTGAACTGGCGCAAGGCGCGGGTTCGGAAAGTGATGGTGGGCGGCGCTTCACCCCGGTGACCGGTCTGGTTCTCGAAGGCGGCTTCCATGGCATTGCGGGCGATGTTCAGGAACGCCTGAATCAGTTGTTCCTTGTCGCCCGAAAATTCAGGAATGCTGGGATCGTAGTCACGGCGGAACAACAGACGACCTTTGCTCTCCGCTTCCAGCAGTGTGCCAACCCGTTCCAGCACTTCGTGCACGTTGGTTTCAGCCAGCTTCAGTGCCTTGTTCGGGCCGAGCATGCGGTCAACAAGGCTGCGCAGGCGGTCGGCCTCATCAATGATGACGCGAGTGTATTCGCGCTGGTCTTCGTCGTTCAGTTCGCGGTCGAGCAGTTGCGCTGCGCCCCGAATGCCGCCCAGTGGGTTTTTGATTTCGTGGGCCATGCCGCGCACCAGGATTCGTGTGGTTTCCTGCTGCGAGATGATGTCTTCTTCCCGACTGATGCGAAGCAGGCGATCCCGAGGCTGGATCTCAATGAGCAATTCAACGGGATCCAGACTAATGGGGGTTACCGAGTAATCCACCGTCAACCGTGATCCGCTGGCCAGCACGAACTCGGCTTCTCGCCGGGTGTAGGATTGGCCATTTTCAGCGGCGAAATGAAGGGTTTTCAGGGCGTCTTCGGAATCAATAAGGATGTCATCAAATAGCTGACCGCGGCTCCGGGTCATGCTGGTTTCGAACAGACTTTCTGCGGCCGGATTGAAATAACGAATCCTCAGGCTGTCCTCCAGCACCAGGACCGCCGTGGTAAGGCTGTCCAGGATGCGCTTATCGGCGTTTGTGGTGGCCGTGGGCAGTGCCATGTATGAATCCCGTTGGTTCGACATTGTGAGTGTGATGACCTTCCAATGTTTGCAAGAAGCGAACCACTTTAAAGGTCAGTATAGAAAGAGTGGGCAAACGGCGGGCATGTGCGTCAAACAGCGCCGAGTTGTGCCGTACGCTGGTGCGCTAGTCGAGGGGAATAGTTGACCAGACCGGCAGTTGCGCCCTGTTGCTGGTCAGAGTATGGCGTGTTTGTGGTGCGGGCGCACCAAAATAGTGCGACAGGCTAGTTAGCGACGGATGGGCGGTGAACGGTAAAGCTGATGGCTGGGCCGGTTTTCACCTGAACACCATTTTCATCAACGATGTGTACGCGGGCGTTGTGGGTGCCTCGGAACACATTGCGTACACTAACAGAGCCGGAAGTACTCTGGCCTACCGGCTGTCCGTCCAGCGTAACCTCGTACTTGTGGCCGGCTTGAAGGCCCGGAGTGCTGCGGACTTCAAACTGGATGTCGCCGCTGCCGCTGTGAAAGGCCTGATTGTTTTCGGGGTAGGCGAAGCCAACGCTTTCGTACACCGAGCCTTCGCGTTTGACTTCTTCGCGCAGCTTGTCGGTTTCGCGCACGTTTTGCGGCTTCGGTAGAGTCACGGTGGTGACCGGCTTGACCTCTACGGCTTCGGAGCCGTCCGACGGCTCGTCGGAGAAGGTGACGTTGCCTTGGGCATCCACATTCCGGTAAACCTCTGCGACCGCGGGGCCGGCCAGCAAAATCAGGGCTGCGGCGAATAGTCCGGTCCTTGGTTTCATAAGCACACCTGTATTGATGGTTTTCTCGATTATCTGCGGCCCCCGTCATCAATTCAACGTCCCTGAGGCAGGTTGTTAGTTACATATCGTTAAGGACGGCAGGCACTGTTTATTAGGCCATAAAAAAGCCCCGCACTGGGCGGGGCTTTGTCACAAACCGGAGGGTCCGGTTTGAATTAGCAGAGCGGACTGCTTAGCAAGAGTAGTACAGCTCGAACTCGACCGGGTGAGTGGTCATGTTCAGGCGCTCTACTTCACCGCGCTTCAGGTCCACGTAGCCCTGGATCATGTCTTCAGTGAAGACGCCGCCACGGGTCAGGAACTCGTGGTCTGCTTCCAGGCAATCCAGTGCTTCGGCCAGAGTTTCGGCAACAACCGGAATGTTCAGTGCTTCTTCCTTCGGCAGGTCGTACAGATCCTTGTCCATGGCATCGCCAGGGTGGATCTTGTTCTGGATGCCGTCCAGGCCAGCCATCATCAGGGCTGCGAAGGCCAGGTACGGGTTGGCAGAGGCATCCGGGAAGCGAACTTCGATGCGACGTGCTTTCGGGCTGTTCACGTACGGGATACGGATGGAGGCAGAGCGGTTACGGGCAGAGTAGGCCAGCATAACCGGAGCTTCGAAGCCCGGAACCAGACGCTTGTAAGAGTTGGTGGAGCTGTTGGTGAAGGCGTTGATGGCCTTGGCGTGCTTGATAACACCACCGATGTAGTACAGAGCCGCTTCGCTCAGGCCCGCGTAGCTGTCGCCGGCAAACAGGTTCTTGCCGTCTTTGCTCAGGGACATGTGAACGTGCATACCGGAACCGTTATCACCCACTACCGGCTTCGGCATGAAAGTGGCGGTTTTGCCATAGGCGTGGGCCACGTTGTGTACGCAGTACTTCAGGATCTGTACTTCGTCGGCTTTCTTGGTCAGGGTGTTGGCGCCAACACCGATTTCACACTGGCCAGCTGTACCCACTTCGTGGTGGTGTACTTCGATGTCCAGGCCCATGGACTCCATGGCGGCACACATGGCGCCACGCAGGTCGTGCAGGCTGTCGACCGGCGGAACCGGGAAGTAACCGCCTTTAACACCCGGACGGTGGCCGATGTTGTTGCGGTCGAAATCTTCGCCCGAAACCCAGGCGGCTTCCTCGGAGTGGATAGAGTAGCCAGCGCCTTTCATGTCCACTTCCCATTTGACCGAGTCAAATACGAAGAACTCAGGCTCCGGTCCGAACAGGGCGCCATCGGCGATGCCGGTAGACTTCAGGTACTCTTCAGCACGACGGGCAACGGAACGCGGGTCGCGCTCATAACCCTGCATGGTTGAAGGCTCAACAATGTCACAGGTGATGTTGAGGGTGGTTTCTTCAGTGAACGGGTCCAGGACAGAGCTGGAATCGTCTGGCATCAGAATCATGTCGGATTCGTTGATGCCCTTCCAGCCGGAGATTGAAGAACCGTCGAACATCTTGCCGTCTGCGAAGAAGTCCTCGTCCACCTCTGAGGCGGGCAGGGTCACGTGCTGCTCTTTACCACGGCTGTCGGTGAAGCGCATGTCTACCCACTTCACTTCGTGTTCTTTGATCAGATCAATTGTCTTGGACATTGTGCATGCTCCGTTAGTTATCCCGCATTGGCGGGCGTATACGTGTTCGTTTTGCCGGATCGTTCAGCGTGACTGATATCCGATCTTTTATTCAGGCATTGCAGCTTAGCAAAAGCTCTAGCCACTTACCTGCAAATTTCGGCTGGTTTCGGTTAAGCAAGGCGCTTGCCAATTTTTGGGGCGTGCTCCGAAAGCGCACAGTGGTGCGGCTTGTGGCGCTTCTTTGGGTGTGGCGGGGCTTTGTTCTGGCGCAAACCCTTGCGGCCATTGCACCACTATAGTGCATCAATGCTGAAGCGTGTTCGTTTGTGGTGCAGGGATGCTCGGCGCAGATATAGTCGTTTATCTGCATATAATCAGTCTGGACTTTTCGATATACTGCGCACCGCCTCATTTGCTCCCGAACCTTTCTAGCTGGTTGGGACGCACCGATGCCGCCCGGTATCGGACAATGGGTTCACTTTACGGATTTGAGACGGCATGTGAGAGGTTTTTCCTCCTTAAGACCCTCTCAGGTCAATGAAAGCATGCCGCAGGATTATAGTTGTGATTGAAAAGCTTCGTAATATCGCCATCATCGCGCACGTCGACCATGGTAAGACGACCCTCGTTGACAAACTGCTGCGCCAATCCGGCACGTTGGACCGCAAAGAGCTCGAAAACGAGCGCGTTATGGACTCCAATGACCAGGAAAAAGAGCGTGGTATCACCATTCTGGCCAAGAACACGGCCCTGAAATGGAATGAGTACGATATCAACATCGTCGACACCCCGGGCCACGCCGATTTTGGCGGCGAAGTGGAGCGGGTAATGAGCATGGTGGATTGTGTGTTGTTGGTGGTCGATTCTATCGATGGCCCGATGCCGCAAACCCGCTTTGTAACCCAGAAAGCATTCGCAGCTGGCCTGCGTCCGATCGTTATCGTGAACAAGATCGACCGTCCGGGCGCACGTCCGGACTGGGTCGTTGATCAGGTGTTCGATCTGTTTGATGCCCTGGGTGCCACTGAAGAGCAACTGGACTTCCCGATTGTTTATGCCAGCGCCTTGAACGGCATTGCCGGTATGGATCACGAAAACCTGGACGACAACATGGATGCCGTGTTCCAGGCAATCGTCGACCACGTGCCCGCGCCGAACGTTGATATGGACGGCCCGTTCCAGATGCAGATCTCCCAGCTGGACTACAACAGTTTCCTGGGTGTCATCGGTATCGGTCGCATCATGCGGGGCAAGGTCAAGACCAACTCCCCGGTGACCGCCATTGGCGCCGACGGCAAGAAGCGCAACGGCCGTATCCTCAAGATCATGGGGCATTCCGGTTTGCAGCGCGTTGAAGTTGAGGAAGCCCAGGCGGGTGATATTGTCTGCGTAAGCGGTATGGATGAGCTGTTTATCTCCGATACCCTGTGTGACCAGTCCCAGGTTGAAGCGCTGCCGCCACTGACCGTAGACGAGCCGACCGTTTCCATGACCTTCCAGGTTAACGACTCGCCGTTCGCAGGTAAGGAAGGCAAGTACGTGACCAGTCGCAACATTAAAGAGCGTCTGGAAAAAGAGCTGCTGCACAACGTTGCTCTGCGCGTGGAAGAAGGTGAGTCCGCCGACAAGTTCAAAGTGTCCGGTCGTGGTGAGCTACACCTGTCGGTTCTGATCGAGAACATGCGTCGCGAAAATTTCGAGCTGGCGGTTGGCCGGCCGGAAGTGGTTATCCGCGAAGTTGACGGCGTGAAGCAAGAGCCGTACGAAAATGTCATCGTCGACATTGAAGAGCAGCACCAGGGTCCTGTCATGGAGCAGATGGGTCTGCGTAAAGGCGATCTGACCAACATGGTTCCGGACGGTAAAGGACGCATGCGTCTTGATTACACTATCCCGGCCCGTGGTCTGATTGGCTTCCGCAACACCTTCCTGACCATGACTTCAGGCACCGGTATCCTGACCTCCACCTTCAGTCATTACGGCCCGATCAAGGTCGGTGACGTTACCAGTCGCCAGAACGGTGTTCTGGTGTCCATGGCGACAGGCACGGCGCTGACTTACTCGCTGGAAACCCTGCAGAGTCGCGGCAAGCTGTTCCTGGATCCGGGTCAGGAAATCTACGAAGGTCAGCTGTGCGGCATTCACAGCCGTGACAACGACATGGTCATGAACCCGACCAAAGGCAAGAAACTCGACAACATGCGTGCTTCTGGCAAGGACGAGGTTATTGGCCTGGTGCCGCCGATCAAGTTCACCCTTGAGCAGGCGCTGGAGTTCATTGATGACGACGAGCTGGTGGAGGTGACGCCCAAGTCCATTCGCCTGCGTAAGAAGTTGTTGACGGAGAACGAGCGCAAACGCGCCAAGAAGAAGTAATTCCCAGTAGGGATTGCTAAGGGGGCGGGTCAGGTTTGATCCGCCCCTTTTTGTTCATATCAGCTACACTCCGGTTAAACCCTTTTCCGGATCGCGTCATGCTCACCCTCTACCCCGACATCAAGCCCAACGCCCAGCACCGCATTGCGGTGGACCCGCCTCACGAACTCTACGTGGAAGAGAGTGGAAATCCAGAGGGTATTCCGGTGCTGGTGGTTCATGGCGGCCCCGGTGGCGGCTGCGAAGATTTTCATCGGCGCTTCTTCGACGCCGAGCGATTTCGCATCATCCTGATGGATCAGCGAGGTGCAGGGCGTTCTTCTCCCCTGGCGGAGCTTGAAGGTAATAGCACGGACAAGCTGGTCCAAGATATGGAAACGGTGCGGTCCTTCTTGGGGGTCGACAAGTGGCTCCTGTTTGGTGGCAGTTGGGGGTCAACACTCAGTCTGGTGTATGCACAGGCCCATCCTGAGCGAGTCCTGGGTCTGGTATTGCGGGGCATCTTCCTGTGTCGTCCGCGAGATATCCAATGGTTCTATCAGGACGGTGCCAGTCGGGTGTTTCCAGATTACTGGCAAGACTTTGAGGCCCAGATACCGTTTGAAGAGCGGGGTGACATGGTTGCGGCCTATTACAAAAGACTTACAAGTTCTAACGAATTGGAACAAATTCAGGCGGCCAAGGCCTGGTCCGTCTGGGAAGGGCGCTGCGCTACATTGCACCCCAATCCGCGGGTGGTGGAGCATTTCGGGCATCCTCACGTTGCCATTGCTCTGGCACGCATCGAGTGCCATTACTTCATGAACCGTGCTTTCCTGGAGCCAGATCAGATCGTGCGGGACGCTCGTACTTTGGCTGATATTCCGGGCATCATTGTCCATGGACGCTACGACATGGTTTGCCCGCTGGATAACGCACTCACGCTTAGCAAAGCCTGGCCCGGAGCCGATCTTAGGATTATCCGGGATGCCGGGCATTCTGCCTCTGAGCCGGCGATTGTTGATGCCCTGATCCGAGGGGTGGAAGAGGTAGTCGCCAAATCTGGAGAAAGTGCGAGCTAGTCGTACTTTTTGATGGTTGCGGTTCGTTAATCCTGCCGATAGACTCAGTATCCATTCGACGTTCTCCTGCTTAACAATTTCTAGAGAAGTGCATGAAAGGGCTCATCCAGAGAGTATCGGAAGCCAGTGTCGTCGTGAGCAACCAGCGAGTTGGCGCCATCAGGCACGGCCTGCTTCTGTTGTTGGGCGTTGAACGCGGCGATGCGGATGCGCAGGCCAAGGAATTGTGCCGAAAGGTACTGACTTACCGAGTGTTTCCTGATGATCAGGGCCGCATGAACCGGAGCCTGCTGGATGCCGGTGGAGAGCTTCTTGTTGTTCCCCAATTTACACTTGCTGCCGACACGGCCTCGGGCACACGCCCTGGCTTCTCCAGTGCGGCTGCTCCTGATTTGGCAGAAACGCTTTACCGCACGTTTATAACGACTGCGCAGGCTGAGCTTGGCAGCGAGCGGGTGGCCGAGGGCAGGTTCGGTGCCGATATGAAAGTTCAACTGATCAATGACGGCCCGGTAACTTTCATGCTGGAGGTTACGGACTGAATAAGCTTTCCGTAAGAATTGTGCTTTGCACCATGATGAGGCGAACAAGCCCCTGGTGAAATTGATTGGTGCGCTTCACGGCGCGTGATCTGCGGGCAAGAGCGTCTGTCATGACTTTGTAATTATTAAGATATTGATTGGTAAGGGGTAAATAAATTTTGGCCCCGATATTGTAAAAAGAACGTGAGGTGGCTTCTGAGTGCTGAATGGCATAAACACTTGCCTTTCTGGTGCAAAACGAGCTAAAAATGCAGCGCTGAAAGTTTGCAAAAACAGGTGGCTTGTATTAAAACAGGTTCATCATGCAGGGCTTTAACAAAGACCTGTAAGTAACTGAGCTTAAAAGATCTGCTGGGAAGCGGATCTTAATAACTAGAAGAAAAGTTATCCTGATTGTCACGAAACTGACATGGGGGTAATACAGAATCGGGCCTATCCAGCGAAGACTGGTAATGCCTTACAAAATCGGGACAAGAACCCGTCGCTAAAACCTGAGTTAACTCAAAAAGGAAGACGCAAAATGAAAAAAACGCTCATCGCATCCGCTATCGCAGCAGCGACCTTCTCTGGCTCCGCGCTGGCTATGGAGAGTGCCTCTGAACTGGCCGCACGCATGGATTCCATGCCTTCTGTTTACGGTAACATCCAGTACGTTGTTTACCATTCCGATGTTAAGGGTGGCGAAAACGGTATTGAGCACGCTGACAACGGTTCAACCATCGGTGTAAAGCACGACCACGAAATCGCTCCTGGCATCACAGGTTTCTTCAAGCTGGAGCTTGAAGGTCTGGCTGCTGACGACAAGGACCGTGAGTCCGGTCTGGAAGACGTCGATGAAGCGTACATCGGTGTTAAGGGTGACAGCTTTGGTCAGCTGTGGGTTGGCTCTGACGACTCCACTTATGAAAGCGCCATCGACAAGATCGCCAACTTCTACGAGTTCGGTGCCTTCAACTTCGGTGGTGGCTATGAAACTGGCGAAGGTGACTTGATTCAATACAAGACTCCGTCCTTCGGTGGTCTGGTTCTGGGCGCCGCCGTTCAGATCAACGGCGATTTGGATTCACTCGATTCCAATAATGATGGTGTCAACGAACTGGGCGATAAGGGCGAGATCGGATCTGATAAGTCTTACCCGTACCAGCTGGCCGCTACCTATGCAGTTGACAATGTTGAAGTGGCTGTGGCCATGGATTCCAACGACGGCGCCGGCGGTGGTAACAATGAAAACACCTATGGCCTGCGCGCTACTGTCGGCCTGGACGCTCTGAGCCTGACCGGTCAGTACCAGACTCGCAAAGACGTTGGTGACCGTTACGGTATCCACGCTGTCTATTCTGTAGGTCCGAATCAGTTCGCAGCTACTTACGAGCTGGATGTTGCTGACGATGCGAACGACACTGAGCGTGACACCATCACACTGCAGGCGCTGCACAACCTGTCTGACCACATGTACGTGTACGTTGAAGGCTACCTGGGTAATGGTGACGACGGCGTTTACGGTGTTGCCAACGAAAGCGAGCGTTCTGCGCTGGCCGTTGGTGGTGTTTACTACTTCTGATCCGTCATACCTGACGATCAGCTGAGTAACACAGCAAAAGAGTCGACCCTCCGGGGTCGGCTTTTTTTTTGTGTCGAGTTTCGTGATAGTTTAATAGGCTTGAGTGATGACACTAAGCGGTGTGCGTATGCGTAATCTGACCAAACTGATCTCCTTTCTGTCCGTGTTCCTGTTCTGGCACCACGCCCACGCGGCCAAGGCCCCTGAAAGTGAACTGAATGATCTGTATGGGGCATTGCTGCAAGACCATACCCGCGAAGGCCGGGACGACGGACTGGCCGTGCGGCTGGTGGATTATCCGGCGCTCACGGGCGACGAGCGCTGGTCCCGTCTCATGACCCTGCTCGCAAGCTATCCCGAAGAAGAGCTCGATTCACTGAAGGCGCGCAAGGCGTTTTACCTGAATGCCTACAACATCCTGGCTATAGATATGGTGCTGAGTCACTGGCCGTTGCGGAGCCTGAGGTCGGTCGGTTCGCTTGTTAATCCGGTGTGGAAGCACGATGCGGGGGTGGTTGCTGGTGAGCCGGTAACCCTCAGTTATCTGGAGCACGATGTGCTCCGTGCTATGGGCGATCCAAGAGTTCACATGGCAATCAATTGTGCCTCCTTGAGCTGCCCGGATCTGCGTCATGAACCCTATCAGACGGCGGTGATCGACGAACAACTGGATGACCAGGTGGTGCGCTTTCTGGATCAGGACTACAAAGGTATTTTGCTCGACCGTGGAGATCAGAGGGTGCGGCTGTCGTCCATTTTTGACTGGTTCGAAGAAGATTTCGAATCCGTGGGCGGGGTAGAGCAGTTTGTTAGGAACTATCGGCCTGGTCTCCCCGAGGCGTGGGAGATGGACGCAGACCTGCCCTATAACTGGGGCGTGAATGGTAAGCTCTCAGCGCATACGCTGCGGGCAATGCGAGACGAATTTTAAACAATTGGGAGCAGTATGGCGGTTGAGCTGGAAATTAAACTGACGCTCACAGAGGCAAGTCTTGCTCGGGCGACCAAGTGGTTGGCTAATCGGGCAAATGTCGTGCCGGCTGGCACGAAGAAACTCCGCAACTGCTACTACGATACGCCCTCGGGGTCGCTGAATGAGCGTCGGATTGCTTTGCGGCTCCGACAACAGGATGACCAGTTCATCCAGACCCTGAAAACCAAAGGCGAATTTTCCGGTGGGGCTCACCGCCGTAATGAGTGGGAGTGGACTCTGCCAGGTGCAGCACTCGATATTTCGCTGTTGGCAGATACGCCGTTGGCTGGCGATGAGGCGCTGGAGCATCTTCAGCCTGTCTTCGAAACCAATTTTGAACGCCAGATCTTCATGCTTCACCGTGATGGCGCGGAAATCGAAGTGGCGGTCGACCATGGCTCAATTTTGGCCGGCGATAAAATACGGCCACTGTACGAAGTGGAGTTTGAGCTCAAATCAGGAGAGCCGGAGGTATTGTTGCGAAGCGCTCTGGAGTTGGCCGAACAAGTGCCGGTATTCCTGAATCTGGTCAGTAAGGCGGAGCAGGGTTATTTGCTGGCGGGCCAATACCTGCCCGAAGTTGCCGTTGCCAAAAACGATGGCAGTCCTGTGTCGGTTACCGGCTTCCTTGAAGGCCTGAGCGTGGCCTGGATGCGAGGCATCGTCTATCCGGTCTCGCGGGTTGACCTCTCTGAAGTATCCAGCAGGGCGGCGGAGGCAGGGCTTTCTGATCAGCTCAATGAGGTGCTCAGTGATCTTGACGCTGGCACTCACGTTCCTGAACTGGCGGCAAGAGGCAGTCTGGGATCGCTTCAGATCCGACTGGCGACTGCCTGATCAAATTCAGGCCAGTTAACTGGCAGAGGCTTTGTCGGCGCCCGCCTTGTGCCACTGGGCAATGAACGCCCTATACCGCTCCAGGGCTTCCTGAACCAGTTCAACGCTTGGTGTGTTTGCGGATTTAACCAGTACAATCAAACCCTTCCCCTCAATTTCTTCCGTAGTTGGCGGGTGACAGATCACCTCGTCATCCTCGTCGATGTACGCCAGTGCGGTGCCAATTCCGTGCCTGACCAGGGCGCTGACAATGTCGGCCCAGTTCAGGTCATCCAGCTTCAAGTCGTACCTGTGGGGGTGATCACGCTCATAATTGAACATGTCCTCCAGGACCTTCTCGGAACCAGGTGCAACCACGGAGCGCACCATGATCTCGGGGTAGGTCCGCACTGGCCGGAGGATGGTTCGAATGCCAAGCGCTTTGAACCGCGCGCGGTTGTCGTCACTGACACTCTCCACCGTGGTCAGGGTTCCGAGGTTGAGCTCACTGAGTCGATGGGCGATGTCGAACGTCAGGCTGTCGGAGTAGGGGTCGGCCTCATCTGCGGCGAGCACAATGATGTGTCGGGCGCTGCCGGCATGGACGGCCTTCAGCGCCTCTGGATCGAAACCTGAGCCGTGGTAGTGAACCACGCCGACATCGGACAGTTCTGTGGGCAGCCCGTTGGGAAACTCCCGTGTTAGCAGCATGATCGGAATCGTCTCATAGCCTGGGACCGAGCGGACCTGCGAGGCAAATCGCATGAAATACTGCGCGCCCCCGTTCCGGGGCGTATTGATGATGACGATGTGGTCGTTCATGTTATAGATCCATCTTCCGGTAAGAATGCGTTCGCGACGATAGAAGCGGTACTCGATAAAGTCACTGATAATGAGGGTCAACAGGGTGATTGCCCCAACGAACATGATGGCAATGGTGCTGAGCCGGCCGATCGTTGTTTTTGGAGCAAAATCGCCGTAACCGACGGTCGAGACCGTGGTCATGGTGATCCAGACGGATTCGAAGAAGCTCAGGTCCTCGACACTCCAGATGACCAGCACCTGAAAGCACAAGAGGCTTGCCAGGATCAGGAACAGGCGTTTCATCCGCCTCCGGATAAGGCCGCCCATTGGGAGGTGGGTCTGTTGGTGTTCCGGGTTCAGCGGGCGGCGGTATCTCTGCATCCGTCGGTTCGGCCTGTTCAGTCGCAGTTGAGTTCGTTATACAGTACCGGAAATATAACAGAGAGACAGGGGTTTGCATTATGTCTGAGCCGTGGAGCTCCCTTCCAACACTCTTAGCTGACGACGTTGCCTCGTGCTGGGGATCGGTGTTTCCTGATGGTGTGCCGAGCTGGCTGACTGGCAAGGCGGGGCAGTCGGAAGAAACGGCAGCCGGGGCCGTGGCGCGGAGCCTTTTCGTGCGTCAGGTGCTGGAGCGGTATCCTGAGCACGTCCAGATCATGGTGCAAGCACATCCTCTGACAGAGCCGACAACCCCTGAGTTCCTTTCGCAGCGCTGGCACGATTACCTGGGCCCCGTGACTGATGAGTCGTCCCTGCATTCGGCCCTGCGCAAGTTCCGCCGGGAGGTTCAGTTCCGGATTATCTGGCGCGATTTGCTGCGCTGGGCTGACCTGGCTGAAACCGTGGCGGCAACCAGTGCCTTTGCCGATACCTGTATTGAGGGCGCGTTGCACTGGCTTTACGAGGATGCCTGTGAGCAATCTGGTACGCCCTATGGGCCGGACCCGGTGACCGGCGAGGATGCGCCCCAGAAAATGGTGGTGTTGGGCATGGGCAAGCTCGGCGGCCGCGAACTGAATGTGTCCTCGGATATCGACTTGATCTTTGCCTTTCCGGAAAAGGGTGAGACCCGGGGTGGCCGCCGTTCCGTTGACAACCAGACGTTTTTCATCCGTCTTGGCCAGCGCCTGATTCAGGCGCTGGACCAGATCACGGCCGACGGTTTTGTCTTCCGTGTGGATATGCGGCTTCGGCCTTATGGCCAGAGTGGCGCGCTGGCCCTGAGCTTTGCCGCACTGGAAGCCTATTACCAGGATCAGGGCCGGGACTGGGAGCGCTACGCCATGGTGAAAGCCCGCGTGGTTGCCGGTGATCAGGCAGCGGGCAAGGTGTTGATGGAGAGTCTGCGCCCGTTCGTGTACCGCAAGTACATCGACTTCAGTGCGTTCGAATCGCTGCGAAGCATGAAGGCAATGATTGGCCGGGAGGTTCGTCGCAAGGGGCTGGAAAACAACATCAAGCTCGGCAGCGGTGGCATTCGGGAGATCGAATTCGTGGTCCAGGCGTTCCAGCTGATTCGTGGTGGTCGTGACCGTGAACTCCAGCAGCGTGAATTGCTGGTTATCCTCAAGGAGCTTGAGGAACTTGAGCTGCTGCCTCCCAAAGTCGTCAAGGAGCTGAGGGAGGCGTATGTCTTCCTGCGTAATCTCGAGCATGCGCTGCAGGGAATGGCCGACAAGCAAACCCAGTTGCTGCCCGAGGACGAGCTGAACAAAGCGCGGGTCGCGCTGATTATGGGCTTCGACGAGTGGCCGAGCTGTGAATCGGCATTGGAAGCCCATCGCCAGCGCGTTGCCACCCATTTTGCCAACATCATTGCCACCGAAGACGACGATGAGGAAGGTTCGGGTGCTTTGGAGGAGGGCTGGCAGGAGCTCTGGTTGGCCGAGCTGGATGACGAGGCCTCGGTCCGCTGGCTGGCCGACCACGGCTACGAAGACGCGGCCGGTAGCTATGCGCTGCTCCGTGAGTTGCGCGAGAACCGGACGGTTCAGACCCTCCAGACCCAGGGGCGCAGGCGACTGAACCAGTTCATGCCGATGTTGCTCGACGCCTTGACCCAGGTCGACAATCCCTCCGAAACCCTGTCCCGCGTGCTGCAGCTGGTGGAAGCCATACTTCGGCGAACCGCCTACATGGTGCTGCTGCTGGAAAATCCCGGGGCCTGTACGCAACTGGTCAGTCTCTGCAGTGAAAGTCCCTGGATCGCTCAACAGCTGGCGGAAACACCGTTGTTGCTGGACGAGCTGCTGAATGCCGAGAGTCTTTACCATCCGCCGGCCAAAGCCGAGCTGCAGGATGATTTGCGGCAACAGATGTTGAGGATTCCGTTTGAGGATCTGGAAGAGCAGATGGAGTCCCTGCGTCATTTCAAGAAGGCGCACCTGTTGCGTCTGGCGGCATCGGAGCTGAAGGGCACGCTGCCTTTGATGAAGGTCAGCGATTATCTGACCTGGCTGGCGGAAGTGGTGCTGGATCATGTGGTGGACGTGGCTTTCTCCAACCTGGTGAGCCGGCACGGTTACCCGAAGCGGGCTGATGGCTCGGTGTGCGAGACCGACTTCGCCATCATCGGGTACGGCAAGCTTGGCGGCATTGAGCTTGGTTACACCTCGGATCTTGACCTGGTGTTTGTTCACGGGGCCGATCCCGAGCTCGCAACCGATGGCGAAAAATCGATTGATAATGCGGTTTTCTATACCCGGTTGGGTCAGCGCATCGTTCATATCCTGAACACCCAGACGCCTTCGGGCCTGCTGTATGAAGTGGATATGCGGTTGCGGCCTTCGGGTAATTCGGGCCTCCTGGTCAGCACGTTGCAAGCGTTCGAGAAGTACCAGTGCAGCGAAGCCTGGACCTGGGAACATCAGGCCCTGGCCCGAGCCCGCGGGGTAGCGGGTTGCCGGGAAACACTGGAGGCGTTCGAATCGATTAGGCACGATGTCCTGTGCCAGCCTCGAGACCGGGAAAAGCTCCGGCAGGAAGTGGTCGATATGCGGGAGAAAATGCGCACCAGTCTGGGCACGCCGGAGTCCCGTCAGCAGGACGTGTTTCATATCAAGCACGACACCGGCGGCATCGTCGATATCGAGTTTCTGGTGCAGTACCTGATGCTGGCCAATTGCGCCGACCACCCGGAATTGACCCAGTGGTCCGACAATATTCGCCAGATGGAGGCGTTGGGGCAGGTTGGGGTGATGTCGGTGGCGGATACTGAGAAGCTGCGTGATGTCTTTATTGCCTTGCGTTCGACCATTCATCGGCGGGCGCTGCAGAACCTGAACAGTGAGGTGGAAGCAGGCCTCTTCCCCGATGAGCGTGATTACGTCCGCGGACTTTGGCAGGATATCATGATTGATTAGCTTGCTAAGTTTTCTTCCTGCGAAGTTTCCTGCTAGAATGCGAGCTCCCCGAAAACCGCTTTTTTAGGAGCAACGAAGAATGTCGATGGCTGATCGCGATGGCCACATCTGGCTGGATGGCGAAATGGTTCCCTGGCGGGAAGCCAAAACTCACGTGCTGACCCACACCCTGCATTACGGTCTGGGCTGTTTTGAGGGCGTGCGAGCCTACAACACCGCCAACGGTCCGGCTATTTTTCGCCTGAAAGAGCATACCGATCGGTTGTTCCGCTCCGCACACATCCTCAACATGAAGATGCCGTTCAGCAAAGAAGAGCTGAACGAAGCGCAGTGCGCGGCCGTACGTGAAAACAACCTGGACGAAGCCTACCTGCGCCCCATGGTGTTCCTGGGTTCCGAAGGCATGGGCCTGCGCGCCGATAACCTTAAGGTTCATGTGATGGTCGCCGCCTGGAGCTGGCCTTCCTACATGTCGCCGGAAGCCAAGGAAATGGGCATTAAGGTACGGACGTCGTCCTACACCCGTCACCACGTCAATATCACCATGTGTAAGGCAAAGGCGAACGGCAACTACATCAACTCCATGCTGGCACTGAATGAAGCCATCGCCAGTGGTTGTGAGGAAGCGTTGCTGCTGGATAACGAAGGTTACGTGGCGGAAGGTTCGGGTGAGAACATCTTCATTCTTCGAGACGGTGTACTGCATACGCCTGAACTCACCTCCTGTCTGGAAGGTATTACTCGCCAGACCATCCTGGATTTCGCCAGCGAGCTGAATATTCCGGTGAAAGAGCGCCGCATCACCCGTGATGAAGTGTACATTGCCGATGAAGCCTTCTTCACCGGCACCGCGGCCGAAGTTCTGCCGATCCGCGAACTGGACGGCCGTGCTATTGGTGCTGGCAAGCGTGGCCCGGTAACCGAGAAGTTGCAGGCCATGTACTTTGATGCGGTGAAGGGCAAGCTTGAGGCCCGCATGGGCTGGCTGACCCCGGTGAGATAAGCGCTCCTTATGGAGGAGACTTACATTAGGCATGTCGAAGCCACCGGCGGATATTTGGTGGCCGGATCGTTTCAGCATTATTTCCGGGACGCCTGGTTTGACCCAGGCTTCTGGGGAGTGCGCGCCGCTCCTGTAACCAAAGGTGGTCGCGGGGCCGCCTGGTTCATACGCAAAGACTCGGGTGATCTTGTTCTTCGCCATTTTTGCCGAGGAGGGGTGCCCGGTCATTTCTTGCGCCGGGGCTACGTCTACACTCGAGCAGATGCTGTCAGGTCTTTCGCCGAGTTCCGCTTGCTTAACAAGCTTCATAGCAAAGGGCTGCCTGTGCCGGAGCCCGTAGCGGCAGGATTTCGGCGTAGCGGGCTGGTCTTTTACCATGCATCGATTATCGTTCGACGGATTCCGAATGCGAGGCCCTTATCCGAATTTGCCAGCGTAGATGACCTTGAGGTCTGGCGCGAAGCGGGAGCGTGCGTTCGTCGTTTTCACAATGCTGGAGTTTGTCATGCCGACCTGAACTGCATGAATATCCTAGTGAGTGATCAGGTATACCTGATCGATTTCGATCGGGGGCGGATAAAATCGAGCCGGGAGGGCGATGGATGGAGACTATCGAGCATAAGCCGGCTGGAGCGCTCCGTTAACAAGTGTCTGGTGGAGCTGGGAGCGGGCGAGAGAGAACAGCTCTGGCAAGCGCTTCTCAGCGGCTATCAATCCGCCTGACTAATAGATCGGTTTCTCACCCGGTGCGGTGCGGCGGAATCGTTTGTATTCCCATTGGTATTGCGCGGGTGCTTCTGAGATACACTGCTCGACCGATCGGTTTAGCGCCGTTAAGGACTCGGTGATGTTTTTTGACGCCATTCCGGGGTCCGCTTCCCGAATGACTATTTTAAAGCCTTGGGCGTTTGGGAGCCTTTGTGCATATGTAATAAGAGGTTTGGCGCCGGTCTTTTGAATGAGTTTTGATGCAAGTGTCATGGTTATGGTGGGAATGCAGAAAAATGGCGCAAGCTCGCCACCTTCACGCCGGGGTGTCTGGTCAGGCAGAATACCCGCCACGCCACCCTCGCGTAGAATATTGAACAGCCGCATGATGCCTCGCCGATCGGTGGCAACCAGTTCGGAGCCACTTCGGCCTCTAACCTTCTTGATATAATCCTCGAAGCCTGGCTGGTTCGGTGGGCTATAAAGGGCGGCCATCTTGTAGCGAGATGCAAAAAACAGGCCGGTCAACTCCCAGTTCCCCAGGTGGGGCGCCAGCAGAAGTAAGCCCTGTTTTCCCGCCCGATAGTCCTGCAACAGCTCCTCACCCTCCACTTCACGAATCAACCCGAGGCAGCGTTCAATCGGCCACTCCCACACGAGCGGAATCTCTAGAGCCGTGGCAGCCGTTTCCTGCATGCTCTCGCGTCCAAGAGCCTCAACCTCTTGATTGCCCAGGTTCGGGTAGCAAGCTCGCAGGTTTCTGCGGGTTGTTTCCACTGAGCGGCCACCCATTCTCCAAACCACTGCCCCGAGAAGCGCGCCAAGCTTTTGGGCATCTTTCAGGTTCAGCGTTGATAGTATGCGGAACACCAGTTTGATGAGCTTGCCGGGCACAACATTATCCAGTCAGGAGTGAACAGGGTCGAAAAAAGTACCATTGTCCCTGCGTGCTTACAAGGTGCTTCACTATTTGTAACCGTGCGGTAGCCTGTTTCCGACAGTCTTTCGTGTTAGAATTCGGCGGCTTCTGGAGTAGGCCTCTGCGCAATAGCCAAAGCGCACGGCAAATAGGGTGGTTCGGGCGGTGACGATATGTGGGATCAGATAAAACTGGCGTTTTTGCGATTTTCAGCCGGGGGCTGGGTTCCGCCGGAATGGTTCGAGCCGGATCTGCCGGAAGTAAAGGACCGGGCCGCGCGTTCGGGTCACCTCAGGCTCGAAGTGGTCAGCCACTGTTGGAATTATGCTCATTTTCTGGTGTACCAGCTAAGCTCGCTCGTGCTTTTTCCTCCCAAGAGCCTAGATGTCACCATGACGGTCTACTACAGTCCTGAGGACACCAAAACCGAAGAATTATTGGCATTTTTCGGTCAGCAGTCGGTGCCGGGCGTAACTTGGAATTGGCAGCCGCTCTGTAAGGGGGAGTTGTTTCGTCGCGGTATTGGTCGTAATCGGGCTGCCCTGGCAACTAAGGCTGACTGGGTCTGGTTTACAGACTGTGATCTGATGTTCCGTGAACGTTGCCTTGATGCCCTGGCCGAAGCCTTGCAAGGTCGTCAGGACGCACTGTTATTTCCAGAAGAGGAACTTACAACAGACTTGCTGGCGGAGAATAACCCTATGCTCCGAGCCGGCTCGACTGAGCCTCAGGTGTTGGGTATTGATACCACTTCGTTTACCAGTCGCAAGATCACCAAGGCGACCGGCCCTCTTCAGATAGCACATGGAGATGTTTGCCGCGCGGTCGGCTATTGTCGGAATATAGGCTTATACCAAAAGCCGGTGGAGAGCTTTGCCAAATGTCATGAGGATCGTGCGTTTCGTTGGTTGCTTCGCAGTCAGGGTCAACCGATCTCTGTGCCGGATATTTACCGGATACGCCACATTGCCAAAGGACGCTATACCGGTAGCGAAACCCGCAATAAATTTAGAACGTGGTTGAGGGTCTGGCAATCACGATGGCGTGACTGGAAGATGGGGAAAGGCGAATGAACACCGAGCCCCGCATAGTACTGATCACCCCGACGTGGGCGGGAGATCTTGAGCACTTCCGGGTCATGCGTCGCTCGCTGGAGCTGTCCCCGCTGTCAATGCTCGCCCATTACGTAGTCGTTCAGGATGAAGACCTCTGGCTGTTTGAAGAGTTCCGCGGGCAGCCCGGGCTGCGGCTTCTGTCCACCAGAGATGTGCTGCCGGATGTCATAGAGCGCAGGCGAGTGCGGGCCAGGGCTCTGTCTGGGCGATTTGGCCGCAACTTCACTCGCATATGTGGCAGCCTGAAACGCCTATGTTCTTGGCCTAAGTGGCCATCTTACACTGGCTGGCATACACAGCAATTGTGCAAGCTCAAGCTGGCCAGCGAGCTGGACTGCGATCTGGCCGTGGTATTGGACTCTGATGTGGTTGTTACGCCTCACGCAGCTTTGCACGATTTCTTTGGAGGTGGTGGGGCTGTGTGCTATGCCTCGTGGCAGGAAAGGACGGCGCTCCGGGGAAAAGTGAAAAACTGGGTCAGGGAGTGTGAGGCGCTGGTCGGGGTGAGCGGGGAAAATGGCCCGGTGAACGTCTATTTTGACACGCCTTTTGTCTTCGATCGCCATCTCTTGGGCGCAGCGCTGAGTGATCTGGAATCCCGCTCCGGAAAGCGTTGGTGGCAGGCCTTGTTGAATCGCCCGCCACGTCGATGGTCCGAGTTTGGATTCTACAAAGCCTTTTTGATGCATCGGGCGGCAGACAGGATGATCGAGTGGCGCGAACCGGAATTTATTCGGTACATCTTCGATACCAGCGAGCCGTTACACGTAGTCGAATCCGTGCGTTCCATGATGAGTGATCCGGGTGTCCACTATGTGACCCTTCACTCACAGGCCAGTGGTCGGGAAAACTGGGATCCGAGAGCGTATCTAGGTCCGCTTTTTGACGCTCTCCAAGTCAATGGTTGAATGATGAGAGAGTTGACATTCAGAAACCGAAATCTGTCGTCGGATGTGCAGGCGGGTGCATTGAGAGACTGGCTGGATCTCCTTTTTGCTAGCTGGTTGTTTCTTGCGGTACTTACACCCGAGGATGTTTACCGAACCTTTTTCCACGCGTTGATTTATTCTCTAAGCTGCTATGTGCTGGTTCGTGAGCGCTCCGTACTAGACTGGAAAGATCCTTTCTTAAGGGCCTTCCTTGTCTTCTGTGGCTATATGGCGGCGACTACCTGGCTGGTGGGTGACGGCCCGGTGGAAGGCGATTTTCAGGCGCTTCGTTGGGGCTTTGAGGCGGCGCTCGGGATGCTGGCGTTCTGGTTGTGGATGTCCACGGTCACGGCGCGGGAGGCACTATGGGGGCGAGTTTTTCTGGCAACAGCTCTTTTTGGTTCTCTTGCCGGGCTGCTTTTGTCATCGACGGATCAGTTTGCTGGCACCAGGCTGGCAGGGGTGGGCGCGATGGGGCACCCGATTCAGGGAGCCTCGATAGCAATCGTGCTAATGGCCGTGGGGCTGTTCCTGACTTTTCAAAATGGGCGGAAGGGCAGTGTGCCAGACACCCTGCTAGCGCTCGCCACCATTGTTATCGTGTGTCACTTTGTCATACTGAGTAAAAGCCGTGCGCCGGCGATTGCGCTTCTGATCTACCTGATTTTGCTGACCATACTGTGCTGTTTCCGCTACCGCGCGATTCTGGTTGGCAGCTTGTTCTTTGCAGTTACCGCCATTATTCTCGGAGTGATCCACTGGTTCGTCGGATTGTCGGTGCTTTTTGATCAGCTTTTAGCTCGGGGAGCATCGTATCGGGTGGACATTTGGTGGTCTGTTTTGGCGTACCCTCCTGAGTCGTTGCTGTTGGGTAATGGTGCCGGGCTTGATTTCAAGTTCACCGAAGCGTCACGCCTTTATTTGGAGCCCAAAGGATTAGTTATTTTCCACCCCCACAATATCTGGCTGGGCGCCTTCTCGGAAACCGGACTGATTGGTGTCGTGATGCAGGCTGGCTTAGTGATTCTGCCGATGTGGTCTACTCTTCGCGGCCCTCTCGCTGTGATTAGCAAGCTGCACCTGCTTGGAATTCTGGGGTTGTTTCTGATGCTAACCTTTACCGATGAGCACACTCTGCTGATGTCGCTTCATCCCATTTGGATACTGGGTTGGATACCGCTTCTGTTCGTCTGGACGGTGTCCCGGCGACAGAGAGGGGATGCCTCTTTTGGCGACTTTGCCAGCGCTGGAGGCGAGCGGTGACCACGGAGGCATTGACGATCTGCATATTTTCTTTCAATCGCGGTAGGTTCCTGAAAAATTGTGTGGACTCCATTCTTACCTGCATCCCGAATGCTGAAATAGTCATTTTCGACGACAACAGCAGTGATCCGGACACTCGTCGATATCTCGAAGAGGCCGGGACGTTTTGCCGAATTTTGGGGCCCCAGGTTATCGGAACAATTAAGCATGGAGGGCTTTATCATAATATGAACGCCGCCCTGGACCTATTCAGCGACAGGTCGATGATTTGTTTTCTGCAAGACGATACGCAAGTAGTTCGGCCTGTTTCGGAGTCAGAGCTGCGAGATATCGAGCAGGTTTTTGAGGAAAGCCCGGAGCTTGGCTTTGTGCATCCTTGTTTTATCCGGGGCGTGGATTTGGCGAAACGGCCGGTGACGCCTTTACCCGGGCCAAGCCCCGAATTGTTTTCCCGCAAGCCTACTGGCCAGAGCGCTGGCATTCACTACTCTGACCTTGTCGTGTTCAAACCCGATCGGTTAATCAGGGCAGGGTGGAGCTTCCATCAGTCCGAGCCTGCCAACGATAATCAGGCTAAGGGCATGTTTGGTATGATGGCTTATATGTGGCTGCCTTTTGCAATGTGGTTGCCGGAAGTGCCAGCCTATCGCGGGAAGAAAAAAACACTTGGCTTGCGGTGGGCTGAAACCAGAAAGAAAGTGGGGTTTTATCCCTTTGTGCTCTGGTCTGAGGCAGATGTCAGTCGGAGGAAACAACGCGGTTCTCGGCAATTGCCTGTGGCTGAAGACTTTCTCGAATGCTTCCCCTATGCTCCGCCCAAGCCTTGGACCTATAATCCCCTGACCGGCCTCAGGCTGATGAAAACCCTTAACAGTGTAGAAGTGGCGCTCCGTCGCTGGCTTAATCTTTAACCGAATTCTAAACGTGCGTAGATGCCGTTACCGGCCACTGACTGGTAGCAGCAAGCTATTTCACTTGACTGGATACCCGAAATGGCAGATCAACCTGAAGTCGTCGTGATCAGCCTGAAACGGGCTGAGGGCAGGCGTCAGTCAATAGAAAACCAGTTTTCCCGGGTGGGAGTGGCATTTAGTTTTTTCGATGCCGTAGACGGAAAGCTGGGGCATGAACTTTTCTCCAAATATGATGCGGGTAAAGCCAGGCGCATCGGAGAAATTACGTTAACACCCGGACATATGGGCTGCTACGCCAGTCATTTTCTGGTCTGGCAGCGTTGCGTGGATTCCGGCCGTCCGATGATAGTGATTGAAGATGATGCAGAACTGTTCGACTCTCAGTTTTTGAGATTTTTAGAGCTAGTGCCAAAGATACCTAGCGAAATCGAGTGCGTGCGGCTCTTTGCAAGCAAATCCCGGAATAAAGAACATTGGCCGGTGTTTGAAAAGAGCGGAGTGGCCATAGCGAAGTTTTTAAGGGGGCACAAAAGTGCAACCGGCTATTACCTCACGCCCTCTGCCGCTCGAAAGTTTCTGGCGTACGGCGAACGTTGGGCGGAACCGGTCGATATCGAAATGGATCAGTTTTGGGCCAATGGTGTTGAGTGTTACGGAGTGACGGAGCCTTGCCTGACCCACAATCCTTCTTTCCAGTCCGCGATTGATTTTGGCATTGACCCTTCAATGGAGCGGAGGGGGCTGATGCGGTTGCGCTGGCGCTGGTATTTGCTGAAGGGAAAAATACACCGAGAGATTCATAATTTCTGGTTCAGGCGCAAATGTCGTCCATTAGTTTAACTCGGTTGTCTGTCCAGTATTCGGGAGCGGGCAGGGATCGAAGATAGTCTCTTTAGGAGTTTGCAGGCGTGGACTATACCAAAAGCCTTTCATTTCATTTGGGTCGGTGACGAAGCGAAGAGGCCTGATGCGTGCTTCGAAACGTGGCGCCGTCTGAATCTAGAGTTTGAACTTAAGGTTTGGGGCAATCATGAGCTTGCGACCTATCCATGGCGGAATAAGCACCACATGGATGCAATGTGGGCGACTCAGCAGTTATTCGGAGTTGCGGACCTCATGAGGTGGGAAATTCTCCTGAATGAGGGAGGTTTTGCGCTTGATACAGACTCGATTGCTATTGAGCCTCTCCCTGAGTGGCTTTTCGAGTGCACGGCTTTCGCGAGTTGGGAGAACGAACTTTTCTCGCCTGGCTTGATTGCTAACGGGTATTTTGCTTGCCGACCGGGGAATTACTTGGTGTCTCATCTCGTCGCGACGCTTGAGGCTAAGAGGCGATTGGCCACACGATTTGTGTGGTATAAATTCCGTTATAAAACAGTTGCAGCCTGGAAGACAGTAGGCCCGCAAGTGCTGACTGATTTGTTTCATGACCTTAAATATAGCGCGTTAACGATCTTGCCCAGCCATTTTTTCTACCCTAAGCACTTGGCAAGTGAGGCATATGGGGGCGTCGGTCCTGTCATTTGTGACCAGCTTTTTGCGAGCAGCCGGCAAAACGGGTATTCAGAACTCTGTCTGCACGAAACCAACCCCGAGGCGCTAATCGAATTTGCGAGGAAGCGCCTCAATAGATGACGGGGGCTACCTTTGTAGGAGCTTTTTTGCCCACGCCTCGAGTTTTGCCAGTTTCCTCAAAACTCTGTAGCGCCTGAGAGGGTCGTATATCCATGGCGATTTCAGCCCATCGACAGTTACGCTCAAGTAGTCTTCGGCAATAGGAACCTGGTCCGTTGGCCGATTTCGCATCCTCTGGACTGTTTCGGCCGACATGATCCGGAACGGATAAAACCCAGCTTTATTAACTATTTCTGCCAGCCTAAAGGTAAAGCTTTTCTTCTTATTTCTGTAGGCAGGAGGGTTGGGTAACCACATGGCGAAGGGCGCGTAAAGGTAGCCCATTTCGAGAAAGTTTCGTTTCGCCTGCTGCTCGTTTTCAAACTCACCCGGCACGAACTCCCAACCCACACCTCGCAAGCGGTCGCTTCGAGCCACAGAAATATCCGAGTAGTACACCCCTGCCACCTGTTTACGGCTGCGGTGTTCACACACGTAGACCCCTCTGTCCGCATGGAATACAAAGCGGTCGAGGGTTCTCTGCCGAGTAATTTTCTTCTGGAAAACCGGAGCAAGGAAGCCGGCATTCGGAAAATTTTGGAAGTGCTCCTCCATAAACGCGATGTCTTGGTCATCGATTTTCCGGACCAACTGGGTATCGTCC
>Ga0207899_1000213_pt1 | contig 24138 bp, 25 predicted proteins | sample MalvirmetaMSP134_FD_184235 | JGI IMG/M metagenome (GOLD analysis project Ga0207899, IMG submission 184235) | Marine viral communities from the Deep Pacific Ocean - MSP-134 (SPAdes) | ecosystem: Environmental > Aquatic > Marine > Oceanic | place: Pacific Ocean | collected 2011-06-28
CCCCGGTCTGGCCCACAGACCACAGCAGAAACGCGCGCAGTTCCCGGGCCAGCTGGGTGAGCTGCTCAGCCGGCAGCTCTCGCAGCTGAGCCGGTGCATCGATCCGGTCCAGCAGCGGGGTGTTCGGCCGCTGTGACGGAATTTCCTTGAATGTGTAAGTGTCCTGCATCTGCTCGGGTCTTTTCCGGAATGTTCGGCAACTGCCTGGCATTATAGGGGAACAGGGCTGCCTGTTTCACACCTATCGGGCCAGTTGTTACGCATTGATTAAAGTCAGTGTGCGCCCTTCGGGGGCTGGGGTTCAATGGGTTCGTGCCACCACGTAATCCGCCATTGCCCGCAAGGGGTCTGCCTCGGGGCCGAAGGTCCGGAGACTCTCGAGCGCACTGGAAAGTAATGCGCCCAGGTGCTCCCGGGCACCTGACACGCCCAGCAGGGCCGGATATGTCGGCTTGGCTCGGGCGGCGTCTGAGCCCTGGGGTTTGCCGATCACCTCGGTGTCACCCTCGATATCCAGGAGATCGTCCTGAACCTGGAAGGCCAGGCCAAGGGCACGGGCATAGGCAGTCAGGTCCGTCAAAGTCGCTTCTGACACCGCCGGCGCAGTCAAGGCTCCGAGTCGTACGCTGGCCTCAATCAGGGCGCCGGTCTTATGCCGATGCATGGTTTCGAGCTGGCTCAGGGACAGGGTCTTGCCTACCGACTCGAGATCGATGGCCTGACCGCCAACCATGCCCAGATGGCCGCTGGCGCGAGCCAGCTCCTGGATCATCGCCAGTCGTGCCTCGGCACTGCCTTCGGTGTTGTTGGCCAGCAAGCCATAGGCCAGGGTCTGCAGGGCATCGCCGGCCAGAATGGCCGTCGCCTCGTCAAACGCAATGTGCGTGGTGGGACGACCCCGGCGCAGCTCGTCATCGTCCATGGCGGGCAGGTCGTCGTGGATCAGGGAATAGGCGTGGATTAATTCCACCGAGCAGGCCGGTGCCAGGGCCTGGTCGCCGGCTTGTCCAACCGCCTTGGCTGCGGCGAGGCACAGCGCTGGACGGATGCGCTTGCCGCCGCCGAGGACGCTGTAGCGCATGGCTTCCTGGAGCCGCTCGGAGGCTGCACTCCGCTCGATGCGGCGATCCAGTTCGGCGTCCACCCGGACACGGCAGGTCTCAAGAAAGTCCATGGCCAGTTTGTGCTGATCAGTCATCAGTTGGCATCGTCCGGCTTGAATGGTCGGGTTTCCAGGGTGCCGTCGCTGTTCTGGACCAACTGCTCGACCCGCTGCTCGGCACTCTTCAGGGCCTGTTGGCATTCCCGGGTCAGTTTGACGCCCCGTTCGAATGCGGTCAGCGACTGCTCGAGAGAAAGTTCGCCCTGCTCGAGGTCCCGAACCAGCTTCTCCAGTTCATCGAGGGATTTTTCGAAGTCTGCAATGGATGTGGCGCCTTGTTCACTGGCCATCAGGGCCCTCCGATCGGGTGTCAGAATTTGGCGGATTATACCAGAGCTTGCAGGCTATCGCTGCCACTGGAAACGGCGATATTCAAGCGCTTGCGCATTGGAGCCCCAGCTCTGTTCACTGACCGTGATCTGGCCATGGCGAGACACGCTGACAATGGTGGTGGCACGGGTTCCGTAGGCGTCGCCGACAATAAACGGTGACGACAGGAAGCGCTCGGTGTCCAGGCCAACGCCGGTGTCGGGTAACAGGTCATCCGGTGCCGGGGTGGTGTCCTGGAGCAGAGGGATCAACGCCTGGTGCAGTTGGTCAGCGTCGCCACCGGACGACGCCACCACGTCGGCGACGTTCTGGCGGAGCCGCAGCAACTTTGGCCAGGGCGTTTGCAGCAGATGGTTGCTGAGCCCGTAGGCGCCGCGATGCACCCGTCGCCCCGGATGGGCGTCCCGGTTGCTGTAGTACCATCCGGACGCTTCGTTCAGGTATACCAGGTTAAAACCGGCGTATTGTTCGGTCCGGCTCGATAGCGAGCCGGCCAGAGCCGAAATGGGCTCCGCCAGAGCCCGAATCGGAAGTTCGCCGCGGCTGGTCTGGTCGGTTTCGGGGGAGCCTTCGCGGACATTGGTCACGGCACTGACGCGGCCGTCCCGAGCCACCGCAAGCCAGGTTCCACCCGACTGCAGATCGCGGCCAGCCAGAATTTCGGTGCTCTGTTCGGTGGTCCACCAGTCCATGGGCGCCGTTGGCCGGCGGAAAAATTCGTCCCGGTTGGCGGCCACCACCAGTGGAAAGTCAGGATGCTGGCCAAGGGTGAAAGCAATCAGGCACATGGCTTACGTGGCGCTCCGGGAGTTAATGAAGTTGCAAGTTGTGGTGTGTATCATACCAGCCTTGTTTTGCTGGGGGTGTGAGCCAGGTGATAACCCTGATTTACGTGTTTGCGTCCTATCTCGCGCTGGGCGCAGTAGCCGGGACTCTGGCTGGTCTTTTCGGTATCGGTGGCGGGCTCATTATTGTACCGGTGCTGATCTTCAGTTTTGGGCTGCAAGGGGTCAGCCCCGACGTGGCGGCGCATCTGGCGGTTGGCACCTCACTGGCGACCATCGTGTTTACCTCCCTGAGTTCGATTCGCTCGCATGACAAGCGCGGTGCCGTGCGCTGGGAAATTTTCCGGCCCATGGCCGTGGGTATCGTCATTGGCGCGGTCCTGGGAGCCTGGTCGGCGGCGCTATTGAGTGGGCCCACCCTGGAACTTGTCATCGGTGTGTTTGTCATTGCGGTGGCGATTAAAATGCTGGCCGGTGCCAACCCGAAACCTGGCCGGGATGTGCCCGGCCGCCCCGGGCTGGCGGCCTCCGGCGGAATCGTTGGCTGGGCGTCGGCGATCTTTGGCATTGGAGGTGGCACCCTGACAGTGCCGTACCTGAACTGGTGCAACGTGCGCATGCAGCAGGCGATTGGAACATCGGCAGCCTGCGGACTGCCTATTGCCGTTGCCGGTGCTTTGGGCAACGTCTGGACCGGCTGGCATCACCCCAGTCTGCCTGAGTACAGCGTGGGCTTTCTGTATTTGCCGGCAGTGCTCGGCATTGCGCTGACTAGCGTATTTTTCGCCCGCTTTGGTGCGGCGCTGGCGCATCACTTGGATGGTGTTGTGCTAAAACGAATTTTTGCCTTGGTCCTGCTTGTGATGGGACTCCGTTTTCTTCTGAGTTAAGAGGTAGTCGATGCTGCAACATCCCCAGATAGACCCAGTGGCCATCGCTATTGGTCCTCTCAAGATTCACTGGTATGGCCTGACTTATTTGGTTGGTTTTGTGGCGGGTTGGTGGCTGGGGCGGCTGCGCACCCGCAAGCCTTGGTCGCCAATCAATGAAGAACAGATGGGGGACCTGCTGTTCTATCTGGCACTGGGCGTGATTTTGGGTGGTCGTTTTGGCTACGTGATCTTCTACAACTTTGACGTCTTCCTGGCCGACCCGCTCTGGCTGTTGCGAGTCTGGGAGGGCGGCATGTCCTTCCACGGTGGCTTGCTGGGCGTGATGTTTGCGATATGGTGGTATGGCCGCAAGGTTGGCGCCGGTTTCTGGAAAATGGCCGATTTCGTGGCCCCGCTGGTGCCGGTCGGCCTCGGTGCCGGGCGCATTGGCAACTTCATCAACGGCGAACTCTGGGGCAAGCCGACCGACGTGTCCTGGGGCATGGTATTCCGCACCGCGCCGGACGCGCTGGCCCGACACCCCTCCCAGCTGTACCAGTTTGCCCTCGAAGGTGTGGCGCTGTTTGTTGTTCTTTGGTGGTTCTCCGCGAACCCCCGGCCGAGAATGGCGGTATCCGGCATGTTCCTGATCTTCTACGGTATCTTCCGGTTTATGGTGGAATTCGTGCGCGAGCCGGACCCACAGTTGGGTTACCTGGCCTTTGACTGGCTGACCATGGGGCAGGTGTTGTCGACCCCGATGATTTTGGCCGGTGCTGTACTCATGTTTATTGCTTATCGGAGAACTGCAGAATGAAAGCCTATCTCGACCTGATGCAGGACGTCGTGGATAACGGATTCAACAAAGGTGACCGAACCGGCGTCGGCACCCGATCCGTATTTGGCCGTCAGCTGCGCTTCAATCTGCAGGATGGTTTCCCCCTGGTGACCACCAAGAAGGTTCACCTGCGCAGCATCATTTACGAGCTGCTCTGGTTCCTGAACGGCTCCACCGACAATAACTGGCTGAAAGAGCGCAAGGTCTCGATCTGGAACGAGTGGGCGCTGGAAGACGGCGATCTCGGGCCGATCTACGGCAAGCAATGGCGCAGCTGGCAGTGCCCGGACGGCCGGGTAGTGGATCAGATCAGCGAGGTCATCGAGCAGATCAAAACCAAGCCCAATTCCCGCCGCCTGATTGTCTCGGCCTGGAACCCGGCCGAGCTGCCGGACGAATCCGTCGGCCCTCAGGACAACGTGCGCGAAGGCCGCATGGCACTGGCCCCATGCCACTGCCTGTTCCAGTTCTACGTGGCCGACGGCAAGCTCTCCTGCCAGCTGTACCAGCGCAGTGCCGACCTGTTCCTCGGTGTGCCGTTCAATATCGCCTCCTACGCCTTGCTGACCCACATGATTGCCCAGCAATGCGATCTGGACGTGGGTGAGTTCGTGCACACCTTCGGCGATTGCCACCTGTACCAGAACCATCTGACCGACGACATCGTATTTGAGCAGCTCAAGCGCGAACCGCGTGAGTTGCCAAAGCTGGTCATCAAGCGCAAGCCGGCTTCGATCTTTGAGTACGAGCTGGAAGATTTCGAGTTTGAAGGTTACGAGCCATATCCGGTGATCAAGGCGCCGATCGCGATCTAAGTTGCGGTAGGCTGTCTCATAGTTTGATTGCGAGGGGTGGGGCGAGCTGTTCAAAACTGTGCGGAGCCATGGATGGCGGAGCTCAAGCGTCACATGGACGTGCTTGAGCGGGTTTTGAGCAGCTCGGCCCAGCCCTTGCTAACTCCAATACAAGAGGACCCGAAATGAGGAAAGCCCTCATCGTAGCCATGTCCCGCAACCGGGTCATCGGCCGCAACAACAATCTTCCCTGGTACCTGCCCGGTGACCTGCGCTACTTCAAGCAGGCAACCATGGGCAAGCCTATCATCATGGGCCGTAAGACCTGGGATTCCATTGGTCGCCCCTTGCCGGGCCGAATGAACGTGGTGATCTCCCGCAACCCGGACTGGGAAGCCCCTGCTGGAACAGTGGCGTCAACGTCGCTACAAGATGCCCTGGTCAAAGCTGAGGCTCAGGCAGAACTGGAAGGTGGTGAGGAAGTGATGATCATCGGCGGTGGCCAGATCTATACCGAGGCGCTGCCGATAGTGGATCGAATGTACGTTACCCAAGTGCACGCAGAGGTGGAAGGGGACGCATTCTTTCCGGAAGTGAACTGGGATATGTGGGAAGAAATCGGACGGGAGGATTTCTCCGCGTCCGATAACAACCCTTACGACTACAGCTTCGTAGTCTATCAGCGCCAGGCTTAAGCCTGGCGAGGTGGGCGCTTGCCTGCGGGCTTGCCGCCCTTTCCGGGAGGCTTGCCACGACCGCCGGGGCCGCCAGGACCACCGCGGCCTTTCGGGCCACCCTTCTTGAAGCCGCCTTTCGGGCCATTCTTGAAGCCACCCGGACGACCACCCTTGCGGTCACGACGGGGCGGAGTGGCGGAGACTACCGGCAGGGCTTCTGGTTGCTCCAGGGGCAGTGACCCCGGCTGAGCGGCTTCCATCCAGCATGCCAGTGCACCAGCCACCATGGCCATATCCATCTCGTTGCGCTCGGCAATCTCATCCAGCAAGGACATCGCCTTGGCCAGCTTCTTGTCTTCGGCAAAGCCCAGCAACTGACTCTCGAACTGCTGCTCGCGCATCTTTTTGAGATCGGTCGGCGAGGGCAGCTCGTAGGCTTCCATCGGTGAATTGGTGGCGCGTTCCAGCGTCTTCAGCCAGCTGCGCTCGCGCGGAGTGACCAGCAGGATCGCTTTACCGGTACGACCGGCACGACCAGTACGGCCAACCCGGTGGATGTACGCTTCGGTATCGTAGGGTACATCGTAGTTGATGACGTGGGTGATTCGGGATACGTCCAGACCACGGGCTGCCACATCGGTGGCAATGATGATGTCTTTCTTGCCGCGCTTGAGGTCCTCAACGGTTTGTTCACGCTGACGCTGGTTCAGGTCGCCACTCAGGGGTGCCACGGCATGGCCCCGCGCTGACAGCTTCTCTGCCAGCATGGTGGTTTCAGCCTTGGTACGCACAAAGATGATGGCGGCATCGATCGGCTCAACTTCCAGGATGCGGGTCAGGGCATCCAGCTTACGCTCGGCGTAGACCGGCAGAACGAACTGGGAAATACGCTCGACAGTGCGGGTTTCGCTCTCGATCTTCACTTCTGTCGCGTTGCGCAGGTATGTCTGGGCAACCTTTTTGATCTGTGGCGGCATGGTGGCCGAGAACAGAGCGCGCTGGCAGTTGTCCGGCGTTTTGGCCAGGATCGCCTCAACGTCGTCAATGAAGCCCATGCGCAGCATTTCGTCGGCTTCGTCCAGAACCAGGGCCTTCAGGCTGTCCAGTTTCAGGGTGCCCTTACGCAGGTGGTCCAGCATACGGCCGGGAGTGCCGACAATGACCTGGGCTCCGCGACGCAGGCCTTTGATCTGGGGGTAAAAGTCCTGGCCACCGTAAATCGGCAGAACGTGGAACTGGCGGAACTTGCTGGCGTAGGTGGTGAAAGCTTCGGCCACCTGAATGGCCAGCTCCCGCGTTGGCGCCAGCACCAGGATCTGCGGCTCGGTAACGGACGCGTCGATTCGACTCAGCAGCGGCAGGGCAAAAGCCGCGGTTTTACCAGTACCAGTCTGGGCAACACCCAGTAGATGGTTTCCGGCGAGTAGGGCGGGGATGGACTGCGCCTGAATGGGCGACGGTTTTTCATAGCCAACGGCGGTCACGGCTTCAAGTACGGCCGGGTCCAGACCCAGTTCGGCAAAGGACAATTCTGACATTGATTCACTCGGAATTCGGGAGGTAAGGCATTGCAGGCAATGCATGATGTGATCGCATTATAGCCGCTTTGGCGCTTCTTTAATACGCATATTCCTTTGAAGCCTGTAGGTAGTTGCCCGTGCGCCGTTATTGCGTTGGCAGTGTAACTACGGCAGTCTCACTTTTCCCGATAGGTTGCTAACAGGAATTCAGAATGACCTTTGATCAGCTTTTGTCTGCGGTACGAGCCGATGAGGAACTCGTTATTCCTCCCAGTTGGGGGCAGGGCCGGGCAAGCTTTGGTGGCCTGGTGGCGGCGCTCATGTTTGATCGTATGGAGCATCTGGTCAGTGCCGGCCGGCCGATGCGGTCGTTACAGGTGTCGTTTGTTGGGCCAGTAGAGCCGGGTGTTGCGGCCACCTTTGAAGCCGAGATTCTGCGCGAGGGCAAGGCGGTAAGCCAGGTGCAGGGGCGTATTCTGCAGGGTGGTGAGCCGCGCCTGGTTTGCCTCGCCAGCTTTGGTGGCGACCGCCAATCCGCAGTGCAGGTAGATGCACTGCCAGCCCCCGGGTGCGAACCGGTCGAGCAGTGCCAGGCATTGCCCTACATTCCGGGCGTGACTCCGGATTTTACCCAGCACATCGAGATGCGGTGGGCGTTTGGTCACATGCCCTTCAGCGGCAAAGGTGGCCGTGAGATGGGTGGTTGGATGCAGTTCCGGGAAACTCCCGAGAGCTTTTCCGATGCTCACATAGTTGCCTTGATTGACGCGTGGCCGCCGGCGGTCCTGCCGCACCTGAGGGGCCCGGCACCGGCCAGCTCCCTGAGCTGGGCCCTGGACATTGTGCACCCGCGTCCAGCCCTGGAGCCCGGTGACTGGCTGCTTTACAAGGCCAGTATCGATCAAGCCGGTGCGGGTTATGGCCACACCCAGGCTGGCATCTGGACTGCTGGTGGTGAGCTGGTTGCACTGAGCCGTCAGACCGTGACTGTCTTCGGTTAATGGGCTTGGAGAAAGCTCTAGAGCGTTCCAGAAGACAATAGAGAGTTGTGGGAGATGGCGGCTCAGGCCGCCATCTCCGACTTCATTGCGTCAATAACAACGCGCGCGAAATCTTCCGGCGAATCTTCCTGCAGGAAATGACCGCCCCGCAGCGTGATGTGGGGCTGACCGTGGGCACCGGGAATCCTGCGTTGCATGTCGCGATCGCCGCCACGGGTAATCGGGTCACCGCTACTGAAACAGGTGATGAAGGGTTTGCGCCATTTCTCCAGCACCCGCCAGGCATCTTTGTTTGCCGCTCCGGAAGGATCGTCGCCGGATAGCGGAACCAGTCCGGGGAAGGCGCGGGCACCGGCCTTGTAGTCCGCAGACGGGAAGGGCGCCTCGTAGGCGGCCAGCTCGGCCTTGGTGAGCGTACGCTCGGTTCCCAGTTGAACAATGCGGCTGATCGGAAACCAGGGGCTGTGGCCGGCAAATACTTTCCAAATAGAAAACACTGTCGGCATCGGGTCGTCGCCAGTGGGTAGCATGCCGTTGCCAACGATGATCCGGCTGAACCGATGCGAGTGCTCGGCAGCCAATCTCAAGCCCAGTAGCGAGCCCCAGTTTTGACACACCAGAGTGACGTTGCGAAGGTCGAGTTCCTCCAGCCAGGCGCTAAGCCATGCCAAATGGCGGTCGTAGCTGTAGTCTCCAACCTCGGATGGCTTGTCCGACTTGCCGAAGCCGACAAGGTCGGGTGCAAGGACTCTATGACCGGCGCTGGCAACCAGCGGAATCATATGCCGGTAAAGGTAAGACCAGGACGGCTCTCCATGCAGCATCAACACCGGTGAAGCCGTCTTCCGCCCCTCGTCCACATAGTGCATCCTGAGGCTGGGCGCTACTTCCAGGTAATGCGGAGCGAACGGGTAATCCGGAAGACCTGCGAAGCGGGCTTCATCGGTTCTCAGAATACGCATGCCATCGACTGTCCTGACTGATGGAAGGTGATTGCCAGAAACTGCCGGTCCCGAAAGGCGGGACGACTTAAGCAATCGTCAACGAACAGGATAAATCAGATGGAAATTTTGTGTGTTTGAGTTGCGTAACAGAGCGTTGCCGGTTTGAATCAGGACGCGATGCCGAACAGCTGTTCCGGGTTGTCAATTCGCGCCATGGCGGCGTCGCAGCAGTTCACCGCACCGCAATCGTCGGCGGAGCAGAGGCCTATGGTCTGGCATTCGGTCTCCCGTTGATTGTCGCCTTCGTTCCGGAAGATCCGGGCCCGGGAAAGAATCGAACGGCAGTGGCCGCAGAGTAAGGTGGGCACGGTGCTGCCTTCGGCCAGGTAGGCGGTGTAAATTTGTTGATCATGCATGCTCATAGTTATCCTCCTGATACATCCAACCTATGGATGAAGTGTGACAATTTAAAGTTGAGGTCCCGTTTTAAGTTAAGCCTCAGTGTTACGCCTCAATTGTCCGGATCGACCACCGGTCGACGGTTGGAGCGCTTGTCTTCCCAATCAAGCGCTTTCGGATCGTACCAGCCGATGGCCCGGAGAACCTTTTCCCGGGTTGTCGGCGACAGGGTTGGCCAGAGTTCGTGAAAATCGTCCAGGCCAAGTTCCCGCTGCCGCTGCTGTTTGCTTTGCAGCCGGTTGATGGTGCGTGGCAGTTGCAAGGCCTCGCCCAGTTGGCCTGGCACCAGCACTTCCTGCCCCATCACTTTGCGGCGATGGGTTCGGGCGGCCAGAACCCGGCGCAGTTCGACGGCGGCTTCCAGAGCAGTTTCCGGCGTAAACGTTTCAAATTCCAACAGTACAACCTGTCTCATATTAGCTGATCAATAACCGACCACTATACCCCTAAGAAGGCTACAGTGGCCACGTTGCCGTGATAGGCTAAGGCGGTCACGCGGTTGATAACACCGTAGGCCCGTCTTCGCTTCTTGGTCAGGAACAATCAGAACTATGTACGCAAAACTCGAAACACGGACTTTTCTCGCAATGCTGGTGGGCGTGTCCCTGGCTTTTGTGTTGCTGATGAAGCCGTTTTTTGGTCCTATTTTCTGGGCGGTGGCAATTGCTCTGATTTTCCATCCCGTCCAGCAACTTCTGGTGCGCAAGCTGGGGGAGCGCCCGAACCTGAACGCCCTGATCACCCTGATCATCTGCATGGTTATTGTGGTGATACCAGTCCTGGTGCTGGTCACGTCCCTGATCGCCGAGGGCGTTGGTCTATACCAGCGAATCCAGAGTGGCGAAATACGGCCGGGCGAATACATTGACCAGGTTAACCAGTCGTTCCCGGCCATCGAAGCGTTTCTGGCGCCCTTTGATGTCAGTTTTGACGAGCTTCGTGATCGGGTGGTCAGTCTGTTTGTCGGTGGTAGCCAGTTCCTGGCGAAGCAGGCGCTCGGCGTCGGACAGAATACCTTCCAGTTCTTTCTCGGCCTGGCGTTGATGGTGTACCTGGCGTTTTTCCTGCTGCGGGACGGCAGCAAGCTGGTGGAGCTGCTGATCAAGGCTCTGCCGCTAGGGGACGAGCGTGAGCGTCTGCTGTTCGCCAAGTTTGCGGAAGTCACCCGCGCCACGGTTAAGGGCAACTTGTTAATTGCGATCATTCAGGGTGCCCTGGGTGGCCTGATCTTCTGGATTCTGGGCATCAAGGGTGCGCTGCTGTGGGGCGTAGTCATGGCCATCGTTTCATTGTTGCCCGCGGTGGGCGCGGCATTGGTCTGGGTGCCGGCCGCTATCTACCTGGCCGCCATCGGAGACATGGTGGAGGCGACCATTCTGACCATTTTCGGTGTGGTGGTGATTGGGCTGGCGGATAACCTGCTGCGCCCGGTGCTGGTGGGCCGGGACACCAAGCTGCCGGATTACATTGTGCTGCTGTCTACGCTGGGTGGCATCGTCATGTTCGGGGTCAATGGATTTGTCATGGGGCCGCTGGTGGCGGCGCTGTTTATGGCTTTCTGGGGCATCTTCATCCGGGAGTTTGGCGAAGAATCCCATCGCCAAACGTCAGTTGCGGTACCGAATCGTCAGGACGAGGAATCAGTTTGACGCTCACTGCATCGCGCGGGGTGTTCAAAGATGAAAATGTGGTAAGGTTTTAGCGTTCGCCCGAAAACGTGGAGATGGGCACCTCAACATAAAAAGACCAGTGTATCGATGTGATCGGGAGTAGTGCAGGTGAGTAATACAAAAAAAATGACCAATAATCTGGGCCGTCTGGCCATCGCCGCCGGTACCGTAATGATGCTCGGGCTGGCCCCCACGGTTTCTGCCAACAACACTGTAGCCGTCAAAAATGCCCTATATGGGGCTGGGTATGAAATCCAGAATGTTAGTGCCCAAATGGACGACTCCACCCGCGCGGCCCTGACCCAATTCCAGAAGGACAATGGCCTGCAGGCCACCGGTATGCTTGATGACGAGACCAAAAAAGCTCTGGGCATGATCTCTGTTAAAGTTGCTGCGGCATCGACAGGTTCCAGCGAGTCTGCGAGCAGCGATGATGCTTCGAGTTCCTCTGCGTCAGCCAAGGCTGATAGCAAGACCGAAGGCGCCATCGAAGAAGACGACGAAGGCGGCTGGTCGCTCTGGTAATCCAGCACGAACAAAAAAAGCCCGCCAGGTGTGCCTGAGCGGGCTTTTTTGTGGGCCAGTGAAAACTCAGTCGAGTTTACTGAGATCCCGGACCGCGCCCTTATCCGCGCTGGTAGCCAGCAGGGCGTAGGCTTTCAAGGCTGCAGAGACCTTTCGATCCCGCGCCAGCTCGGGTTTCCAGCCCTTGGCATCGCGGGCTTCACGACGACGGTCCAGCTCGTGCTGGTCCAGCTCCACGTTGATCGTGCGGTTCGGAATGTCGATGCGGATGCGATCACCATTCTCGATCAACCCGATGGCGCCGCCTGCGGCCGCTTCGGGCGAAGCGTGTCCGATGGACAGGCCGGAAGTGCCGCCGGAGAAACGGCCGTCGGTCAGCAGCGCGCAGTCCTTGCCCAGGCCTTTGGATTTCAAGTAGCTGGTGGGGTAGAGCATTTCCTGCATGCCCGGTCCGCCCTTGGGACCTTCATAGCGAATAATCACCACCTCACCGGGCAGAACCTCATCACTGAGGATGCCGGCCACGGCAGAATCCTGACTCTCGAATACCCGCGCCGTGCCCTCGAATACGAAGATGCTCTCGTCCACGCCCGCGGTCTTCACCACGCAGCCGTCCAGCGCGATGTTGCCGTACAGCACTGCCAGGCCTCCCTCGGAGGAGTAGGCGTGTTCCACAGCCCGGATGCATCCGGTTTCACGATCGCCGTCCAGGGTTGGCCACCGGGTGTTCTGGCTGAATGCGGTCTGGGTGGGAATGCCCGCCGGGCCGGCCTTGTAGAACTCGACTACGTCGGCCGGTGGTGACCGCATGATGTCCCAGGTCTGCAGGGCTTCCTTCATGGTCTTGCTGTGCACGGTGGGCAGGTCGGTGTTGATCAGACCACCGCGCTCCAGTTCGCCGAGGATGCCCATGATGCCGCCGGCACGGTGGACATCTTCCATGTGGTATTTCGGGGAGTTGGGAGCCACCTTGCACAGCTGCGGCACCTTGCGGGACAGCTGGTCAATCTCGTTCAGGGTAAATGGCACGCCGCCTTCCTGGGCTGCTGCCAGCAGGTGCAGGATGGTGTTGGTGGAGCCACCCATGGCGACGTCCATCACCATGGCGTTTTCGAAGGCCGCCATGGAGGCGATGCTCAATGGCAGTACCGAAGCGTCATCTTCCTCGTAATAGCGGCGCGCATTCTCCACAATCTGACGACCGGCCTGCAGGAACAGGCGCTCACGATCGGCGTGGGTGGCCAGCATGGAACCGTTACCGGGCAACGCCAGCCCGATGGCCTCGGTCAGGCAGTTCATGGAGTTGGCGGTGAACATGCCAGAACAGGAGCCGCAGGTAGGGCAGGCGCTACGCTCGTACTCGGCTACGGTTTCGTCGTCGGCGTTCGGGTCGGCGGCGATCACCATGGCATCGACGAGGTCAAGTTTGTGTTCAGAGAGCTTGGTTTTGCCGGCTTCCATCGGGCCGCCCGACACAAAAATGGTCGGTATATTCAGGCGCATGGCGGCCATCAGCATGCCCGGCGTGATCTTGTCGCAGTTGGAAATACACACCAGAGCGTCGGCACAGTGGGCGTTGACCATGTACTCGACGGAGTCGGCGATAATTTCCCGGGAAGGCAGAGAGTACAGCATGCCGTCGTGGCCCATGGCGATGCCGTCGTCCACGGCGATGGTGTTGAATTCCTTGGCGACACCACCGGCCCGTTCAATTTCGCGGCAGACCAGTTGCCCCAGATCTTTCAGGTGAACGTGGCCGGGTACGAACTGGGTAAAGGAGTTGGCAACCGCAATGATGGGCTTGCCAAAATCTCCATCTTTCATACCAGTGGCGCGCCAGAGGGCGCGGGCACCGGCCATGTTGCGACCGGCGGTGGAAGTCCGCGAACGATACTGAGGCATGATGTTCTGATCTCTCTGTGTTTACCGGGTGGTGATTGTTGGTTGGCTTTGTGCAGCGTCAAAGGATACCAGATTAGACACCTATCGCATGGTTGTTTTGGCAGACGGCGCTTACAATGACTAACAGGGATCAATCATCGTCATTGGATCGGGATGATATAAGGAGCTTGCCCATGGCCGGGGAGGACAGTCTGCCTTTTCGTCGTCTGAGAGAGTTTCGACCGTTGAATCGGCTTTCCGACGCGCAACTGGTGTTGCTTGCCAGTCGTGGTGAACGCCGCACCTATGGCTCGGGTCAGAGAGTCCTGGAGAAGGGCGTTCGGGACGGTCTCGATTTTTTTCTGATCTCCGGCAAGATTGAGCTGGAATCGGTGGACGGGCGGAAAACGTTGATTGAGGCTGAATCGGATGCCGCACTCAATCCCATCGCTCGACTGCAGCCACGGATGTACGATGTGATTGCGGTCAAGCTTTGCGAATTTCTGATTGTCGAGCAGGATATCCTGAACCAGATGTTGCGCTCTGCGCCGGTGGAACAGGAGGAGATGGACTCGAACGAAACCCCGGCGGCCGAGGCCAGTGAGACGAATGATGAGAGTGAGCTGTTGATGGAGTTCTACTCCGATCTGCGCTCCAACCAGATCCAGCTGCCCAGTGTGCCGGATGTGGCCTGGAAGGTTCGTCGGGCGGTTGATCGGGACGACTCCAGCGCAGAACTGGTGGCCAATGCGGTCTCGGCGGATCCCTCCATCGCCGTCAAGCTGGTGCGGGCCTGTAATAGCCCGCTCTATCGAGGCTTCAGTGATGTTCGAACCGTGCGCGAGGCAGTTGTTCGCCTGGGCATGCACACCACCCGTCAGCTGGTGACGGTGTTCTCCATGCGGGAGGTGTTCAAAACGCGCCAGCCTGCGTTGCAGCAGGAAATGGAGCGTCTATGGCGGCATTCGAGGGAGGTGGCGGCGTTGTGCTGGGTACTGGCGGATCATGCCACCCGGTTAAACCCGGAAGAGGCCCTGCTGGCGGGTTTGCTGCACGACATCGGCGTGGTGCCGGTACTGGTTCAGGCGGAGCACCATACTGGCCTGTTTGCCAACCCGGACAACCTGCGCCATGCAATCAGCGAGCTCCGTGCCGACGTTGGCACGGCGGTGCTGGAGAACTGGGGCTTCCCGGCAACGTTTATTGAGGCTGTGCGCCACGCGGAGAGTTGGGACTACCAGTGCCGGTCGGCCGAACCCCAGCTCACGGACGTGGTGATTGTAGCGCAGTTGCATTCGATGATTGGTTCCCGGCAAAACGCCGGGCTGCCGTGTTTTGATGAGATACCAGCCTATCGTCGGCTGGGTGAGTTGGAACTGAATGCGTCGAGGAGTCTGCAGCTTCTCACGGAAGCCCGTGCCCGGGTGGATGAAGTGCAGCAGTTGCTGTCAATTCGATGACCTCATTGGGTCTTTTAACTCTGGAGTCCACCTCTCGGTGACCTGCACTGATATGAATGTTCCACTTTTTCCGCTGAATTCCATTGTCCTCCCCCGGGGCCGGATACCTCTGCAGCTCTTTGAGCCGCGATACATCGACATGCTGACCCGGTGCCTGAAAGAAGACCGGGGCTTTGTCGTCGTGCTGCTGCGCGACGGTGCGGAGGTCGGACCCACGGCGTCGTTCTATGACATTGGTACTTACGTTCGCATCATTGATTTTCAGCAGTTGGAGAACGGTCTGTTGGGCATCACGGTGGAGGGAACGGCAAAGGTCACTGTGGTCAGGAGCTGGCGGCAGGAGGATGGTCTCAATGTGGGCGATGTCGAGGTTTTACTCGATGAGGCCGACAGTGAGGTGCCGGATCGTTTTAACGAGCTGCCGTCAGTGCTCCGGGCGCTGTTTCGGCATCCAGTCGTGCGGGATCTGGATATGGATGTGGATTATGGCGATGCCCGGCACGTTGGCTGGCGCCTGACAGAGTTGTTGCCTCTCGACAAGCAGGAAAAGCAGCGCCTGGTTGAATTGCAGGATCCGCTGGAGCGGCTGAGCCGCTTGCAGGAATTGCTGGAGGCCCTGGAAGAGGGCTGAAACCATGTGTTAGGCAGGGCGCAGGTTTACCTGCGCCTCCGGCCAGGCCAGGACAACATAACCGACGGCAAACGCCAGCCATGCGCCTGCAGCCAGGGCCATCGACAGATCCGGGGCCAGGTGCACCCGGTCGTACCGACTGTAACTCGCCCGCACTCCACCAGTAATCGCCAGCCCCAGCAATATGCCGCCAATCACATCGGTAAACCAGTGTACTCCCAGATACAGCCGGCTGAGGGCTATCGGCACCAGCGGCAACGAAAACAGGACATAGAACTGCCAGCGCTGGCGTTTGCGGCTTTCGCCCGCAACGAAACTGGCCAGAAGGGTGACAAACACGGTGATGCCGGCGCTGTGGCCGCTTGGAAAGGCGCCGGACGACGGCGGACGGAACACCGCGTCGGGCCGGTCGACACCGAGGGTAAGTTTTAGCAGCCAGACCAGGACGATAGTGAGTGCGGCGGCCATGACAATATGAATGGCCGCGGCGTAGTAGCCCCGGAATGCCAGTGTCAGACATGCCAGTACTGCTGCGGCTGCCAGCACCGGCGGATCCCCCAGCAGGGTGGCGATAATCACCGGGCCGTCGAGTAGCGGTTGCCGGAGCTGATCAAACCAGATCAGCGCCAGTTGATTGAAAGGCTCGAGGCTGTGCGTCTGGGTGGCTAGCTGGCCCCAGATCAGGAACAGGCCGGAAGCGCCCAGCGCCAGCATGATGGAGGCGAGGGGAAACTCGCCTCCCCGGTCCGGACGGTGGTTGGTGTACAGGCGCCAGAAACGATGGGTAGCGTCGTATCTGGCCATGCGCCGTTCCAGCCAGTGATAAAGTCGCCCACCCTTGCCCAGGCCCAGTTGAAACTGGACCAGCACCAGATACACCACCATCAGGGTGGCCAGGCTGATCCCCACCACCGGATAAAAGTACGCTGGCGGCTGAATGTCGCTGGCCAGCGCGCTGCCTACCAGAAAGCCCGGCAGTATGTACACCGGCGCCCAGCCCACCGCTGAAACAATATTAAACGCCAGGAATCGTTGCCAGGGCATCCACAGGGCACCGGCAATCAGTGGAATGATCGGGCGTATGGGCCCGACAAAGCGTCCGATGACCACGCTCTTACCGCCGTGCTGGCGAAAGAAGGCCTGGCCTTTCGCCATAAGAATGGGGTAGTGGCTGAGTGGCCACACTACGTTGAGCCGGCCCTGGAGTTTGCGTCCGAGGGCAAAACTGGCGGTGTCGCCAGCGATGGCGCCCAGACCCGCCCAGATCAGGGCTTCGGTCAGTGGCATGCCGGTTTGTCCGGCCAGTGCAGCGATGGCGAAAAGAATCGCCACCCCAGGCACGATGATGCCCGCAATCGCCAGGGACTCGACAAAGGCGGTACTGAATAAAGCCGTGGCCAGCCATCCCGGGTGTAGGCTTAACCAGGCCGATAGCTCCCTGAGCCAATCACCGCTCATGCTGCGATAGTCTCTCCGGCACTGAACCAGACCGAATCGGCACCGCGTCGGCGGGCCTCTTCCATGGCGGCATGAGCCCGTTGGCGCAGGCCATCGGTGCGGGTGTCGCCGGTACCACGGGTCGTGCAGCCGATGCTGACCGTGGCCTTGCCGACAACGGCCCACTGGTGTTCGGCGATGGTCCGGCGGATCCGTTCGGCAATCACCCGCACGCCTTCTTCAGGGGTGTAAGGCAGGATCAGGAAGAATTCCGACTCGTTCAGGGTGTACAGGGTGTCGCCGGCCCGTATGACATCAAACAAATGCTCGGTCATGTCGCGAAACAGCGTTTGCACACCAGCCTTGCCGTGTAGGTCTGCCGCTTCGTCAGCGTAGTCGATGCTGAGATCAATGACCGACAGCTGATGTCCGGTGGCGATGGCCCGGCTAATTTCTTTCTGCAGGGTTTCATCCAGGAAGCGGGCGTTGTGGGCTCCAGTTACCGGATCAGTAATGGCCAAATCTTCGGCAGACTGGGCCATGTGGTCGTAGTGCCAGATATACAGCGACGCCGCGGCGAACAGAATCACCAAGCCGGTAATGGTGATGACGGCATCGGTGGTGGGTTGTTGGAACAGCACCGCCCCTGCCGTTGGCAGTAGCAGCAGGAACGACAGCGCCATGCCCTGGCGCAGCGGCAGGATCAGCAGGTTCAGGATCAGCAGTGGCATGGCCCAGTGGGTGATGCCAGGGCTGTCGAGTGTCAGCACGGCGGCCAGGAGGCCACTGTTCAGGCCCGACAGGATGATCAGGTGTCCGGGCGCCGACAACTGGTGACGGCGGCACACCGCGGTATAGGCAACCCCCGCCAGGGTCAGGGTCGCCATGCCGGTGGCGAGGTAGAATAGCTCGTAAAAACCATAACGAAGATTCTGCATCGCCAGCGCCAGAATAAAGAGCGTAGCCAGAACATAGCCGGTTCCATGCGTCCAGGTTCTCAGGCGGGTCTCGGTCATGAAGTGGGTCCTTGCGCGCGCGGAGGGGTCTTGTTCCCGGTCTGGTTCCAGGCGCTGTAGGCCTGGGTCCGGTTGCCGCCTTGCTGCTGGGCTCGGCGTAGGGCATTGGCGGCACTCTGCTGCAGGCTGTCGGCGTCATCACCAATGTTCAGGCCGGCAACGCCGGTACTAACCGTGAGCGCCATGTGGTGGGATTCCAGAAGTTTGCCCAGGCCGTTGCGCATGATCTCCGAACGCTTGATGGCGTTGTGCGTGGAAATGCCGGGTAGAATGACCAGAAACTGCAGGTCCGCGACCCGGTAGTAGGTGTCGAAATCCCGAATCTGGGAATGCAGGTAGCGCCCGATGCGGGGCAGGATAGAGCGAATATCCTGGTCCGGATTGCGGTCACTCAGGTGGGTGTCCAGGCCAATCATGATAATGGACATGTCGGTACCTTCACGCTCGCTGCGCTGGATTTCCTTGTGCAGGTCTGCGGACAGGTATTCCCGGCTGGCGGCCTGGGTCAGCTCATCGGTGCGGCGCAGTGGTGCCAGTTGGCGGTTTTTGTACTCGCGCAGGAACACCAGCAGGCCCGAGAGCAGGGTGGTCAACATGAACGCGCTGACCATCTGGTGTCGGTCGGCCAGGCCGGTGGCCAGGGGGATGGCAAGGCCGGCAAGCAGTATCATCGCCAGGGTGATGCCCACTGCCAGCCGCAGGGGCAGCAGCGCAAAGGCGAGCAGGGGCAGGGCGTAGAACCAGTGGCTGAGCGCCCAGGGTCCGGTCCAGAAACTGGTCAGCATGAGTAATAGAAGCGCGACGAAAAACAACCGCTGGATGCTCGGCCAGGGGTGTTGCTGACGATTGCTGTGAAAGGTTTGTGCGCAAATCACGATGCCAGCCGCGGCGGCGGCAGCGGCGGCCGTCAGGGGCTCGCCCAGTATTGCGCTGAGCGCCGAAATGGCAATCAGGACCACGAATCCGGCCCGCGACAGTCTGCTCAACAAAAAGTTTTCGGCCAACTGGGCCATGGTGTCCGTCCTTTTCAGAAACTCCCTAAGTATGTGGCATATCGCAAGGTTATAATATCTGTTTGGGGTGCGTACTTGAAACGGGAAAGGTAAAGTTAGACTCGAATAATGAATTCTGTTGATTAACACGAAGGTAAACGGATGGATATTGCAGCTTATATGGCTGAGGTCGGGGAGCAGGCTCGTGCAGCCGCGACGCTCGTGGCGCGCTCCACAACGGCGGTGCGCAACCAGGCCCTGCTGGCCACAGCCCGGGCCCTGGATTCGGCACGCATTGAGCTGGCCGAGGCCAACGCCAGGGACCTGGAAAGCGGCCGGAGTAATGGTCTCGACGGCGCCATGCTCGACCGACTGGAGCTGACTGCGGAGCGGATCGATACCATGATCGAGGGGCTTCGCCAGGTCGCGTCCTTGCCCGATCCAATCGGTGAAATCACCGACATGACCTATCGTCCGTCGGGAATCCAGGTGGGCAAGATGCGAGTGCCCTTGGGGGTGATTGGCATTATCTACGAATCCCGTCCCAATGTGACTGTGGAGGCGGCCAGCCTGTGTCTGAAATCGGGTAACGCGACCATTCTTCGGGGCGGCTCCGAGGCCATTCATTCCAACCAGGCTATTGCACGGTGTCTGAGCCAGGGTCTGGCCGAGGCCGGTTTGCCGGAGACCGCTGTGCAGGTGGTCAAAACCACCGACCGCGCCGCGGTGGGCGAGCTGATCACCATGCCCCGATACGTTGATGTTATTGTCCCGCGCGGTGGCAAAGGCCTGATCGAGCGGATCAGTCGTGACGCCCGTGTGCCGGTAATCAAACACCTGGACGGCGTCTGCCACGTCTACATTGACAGTCACGCCGATCCGGAAAAAGCCCTGAACGTTGCGGTGAATGCCAAAACTCAGCGCTACGGCACCTGCAATACCATGGAAACCCTGCTGATCGATGGCGAAATAGCCGATGATATCCTGCCGTTGCTGGCCACGGCGTTTGCAGAAAAGGAAGTAGAGCTGCGCGGCTGTGAGCGTACCCGCGGTATTATTGATGTCGTTGAGGCAGTGGAAGCTGACTGGGAAGCGGAATACCTTGGGCCGATCCTGGCGGTACGGGTGGTCGATGGTCTCGATGGTGCCATCGAGCATATCAACCGCTACAGCTCTCAACACACCGACAGCATCATCACCGAAAACTTCACCCGGGCGCGGCGCTTCCTGACCGAAGTGGATTCCAGTTCGGTGATGGTCAATACCTCCACCCGCTTCGCCGACGGCTTCGAGTACGGCCTGGGTGCAGAAATCGGTATTTCCACCGACAAGATCCACGCCCGCGGGCCGGTGGGGCTTGAGGGCCTGACGTCCCAGAAATACGTGGTGTTCGGCGACGGCCACATCCGGACCTGATGCCAATGCATGTGATCTATGGTGGCACCTTCGATCCGGTTCATCATGGCCATCTCCGGCTGGCCCTGGAAATCAGTGATCGGTTGGAAGTTGCACCGATCAACCTGATGCCATGCCATATCCCGCCTCACCGAGGTGATACCGGGGCCTCTGCCGACCAGCGGTTAAGGCTGCTGGAGCTGGCGGTGGGGGCGGAGCCTCAGCTGCGCGTTGATGACCGCGAACTCAAGCGGGCAGGGGCGTCGTACACCGCTGATACCCTGCGCCAGTTGCGTAATGAGCTGGGGCCGGAACACCCCTTGACCATGGTGGTCGGCACCGACTCGTTCGCCAGTTTTGACCGTTGGCGGGAGTGGCAGTCGATTCCTGAGCTTGCCCACATTGTCGTGGTACGCCGGCCCGGTGCTGAGCTCGACCCGGACGGACTGCCGGCGGCGATGCTGGCTGAGCGCCGGGTGTCTGACCCTCAGGCCTTGCATGGCCGGCCCTGTGGCCTGATGCTGGACCTGCAGCTGCCACTGCTGGAGATTTCTGCGACCGGCATCCGTGAACGGATTGAAGCCGGTAGGTCACCCCGTTATCTGGTCCCGGATTCGGTATGGCAGGAGATTCGTCGTCTGGGGCTCTATGGAGCCTGCCCCGACGGCAACTTTTAGTGCTACAATCGCCGCTGAATAGACTTTTCGGGCGGCCACCTCGGCTGACGCCCGTCCAACAGGGTGATTATGCAGGCAGAACAACTGAAAGATCTGGTAGTTAACGCGCTCGAAGATGTGAAAGCACAGGACATCAGCGTAATTGATGTCCGTGACCGTACCAGTGTCACCGACTTCATGGTTCTGGCATCCGGAACGTCCAACCGACATGTAAAATCCCTTGCCCACTCAGTGGTCTCGGAAGCCCGGGACGAAGGCATTCGTGCCAACAGCGTGGAAGGCGACACCGTGAGCGACTGGATCCTGGTGGATTTGGGCGATGTGATTGTTCACGTCATGATGCCCGCCACGCGCGAGTTCTACGATCTGGAGCGCTTCTGGCGTGATGCCCCGGATCTTGGTGTTGCAGGCAGCGAATAAGCATGCGCTTACGTCTGATCTGCGTGGGGCAGAAGATGCCCGACTGGGTCAGTGCCGGGTATCATGATTACGCCCGCCGGATGCCGCCGGAACTGCCGCTGGAACTGGTCGAAATCCCCTTGGCACACCGGGGCAAAAACCCGGATATCCCCAGACTGATGCAACGCGAGAGCGAGGCCTTGCTGGCTGCGTCCGGCCCGAAAGACCGGGTCGTCGCGCTTGAGGTTGGTGGTCGTCCCTGGTCCACGGAGAAGTTGGCGAGCCAGCTTGAGAACTGGCAGCAGGATGGTCGCGACATCAGTTTCTTTGTCGGTGGCCCCGATGGTCTCGCCGATGCCTGTCGCCAGCGTGCCGATCAGCAATGGTCGCTGTCGCCCCTGACACTGCCCCACCCACTGGTACGTATTCTGCTGGCCGAGCAACTGTACCGGGCCTGGTCGATTACCCGTAACCACCCGTATCATCGGGCATAGGGCCGACTATGCCGTGGGGTGAATTCAAGGATACTGCCGCCGAGCGCCGATTGTTCCAACGCCGCACCCTGGTCATGCTGGCCTTCGTGCTGGTGCTGATCGGTGGCCTATTGGCCCGGATGTACCAGTTGCAGATTGTCGAGCACGAGGTGTACACCACCCTGTCCGACAAGAATCGGGTGCAGGTCCAGTCAGTCCCGCCGCCCCGGGGGCTGGTGTACGATCGCAACCGCACCCTGCTGGCGGAAAATCGCCCGGTGTTCAGTGTCACGCTGGTGCCTGAGCGGGTGGACGGCATGGCCGAGACACTGACTCAGCTCGACCGTATTCTGGATGTCTCCGAAGAGGACCTTGAGCGCTTCCAGCGTCGATTGCAGGAGCCTCGTCGTCCTTTCCAGGAAATCCCGCTACGTTACGACCTCGACGAACAGGAGATGGCGCGCCTGGCTGTGCACCGGCACGAATTGCCCGGGGTCGAGGTCAAGGCCGAGCTGGTTCGATATTACCCCCACAGTGAACTTACCGCCCACGCCCTGGGCTTTGTTGGTCGCATCAACCGGGATGAGCTGCAGCGCATAGATCCGGTTAATTACGCCGGCACCAACTATATCGGCAAGTCCGGTATCGAACGCTTCTACGAGGACATCCTGCACGGACAGGTTGGTTACCAGCACGTGGAAACCAATGCCCGGGGCCGGACCTTGCGGGTTCTGGAGCGGGAAAACCCAGTGCCGGGCGAGGACTTGCAGTTGCACCTGGACCTGAGGCTGCAGAAGCGCGCCCACGAACTTTTGGACGGCCGGCGGGGCGCCATCGTGGCGATCGAGCCGGCAACTGGCGGCATTCTGGCATTGGCCAGTGTGCCCGGTTTCGATGCCAACAAATTTGTTACCGGGATCAGTGTCACGGACTATCGCGAGCTCAGCGAGAGCCGTGACAAGCCGTTGTTTAACCGTGCGCTTCGAGGCCAGTACCCACCCGGTTCGACCATGAAGCCGATGCTGGCGATTGCGGCCCTGGACAGTGGCGCGACGACCAAGGACTACACCATCTGGGATCCGGGTTATTTCAGGCTGAACGAATCCGGTCGACGATATCGGGACTGGAAGCGCGGCGGCCACGGCTGGGTAGACCTGATGGACGCCATGGCAGAATCCTGCGATGTCTATTTTTATGAAATCGCGGTGAAAATGGGCGTGGATACCATGTACGACTACCTGTCCCGCTTCGGCTTTGGCGAAGACGCCGCCCTGGATGTGTCCGGTGCACTGAGCGGCTTGCTGCCGTCTCGGGACTGGAAGCGGGCGATGCGGGATGAGCAATGGTACCCGGGCGATTCGGTGAATATGGGGATTGGTCAGGGCTTCATGCTGGCGACACCGTTGCAGCTGGCCACCGCTACCTCCCTGATTGCCAATCGGGGCAGTTGGGCCGAGCCCCGGCTTTTGAAAGACATTGATGGTGACACGTCCGTGTCTGGCTTCCTGCCCGATGGCAATCATGAGCCCCTGAAGCTGAAAGACCCCAGTGATTGGGAGTATGTGGTAGACACCATGGCCGAGGTCATGCACGGTCGCAAAGGCACGGCGCGTGGGGCCGGGGCTGGCGCACCCTACCGCATGGCAGGCAAGACCGGTACGGCACAGGTCTTCAGTCTGGCTGAGGACGAGGAATACGATGCCGAGGAGGTGCGGGAACGGCTTCGAGATCACGCCCTGTTTGTCGGCTTTGCACCGGTTGAAAACCCGGAAATCGCGGTCGCTGTAATCGTCGAGAACGGCGGTGGCGGCAGTAGTACCGCCGCGCCTGTGGCCCGTGAACTGTTTGACGCCTGGTTGCTGGAATTCCAGCAGTCAGACGACGAGGCGCTGGTGGGTCGGGTCGACTCCGGGGGAGAGAATTAATGGCACTGCACGATTTTATCGATCCGACGGCCACCAACCCGTTGGGCCGGCCTCGGGGCATCTGGTCGGCGTTGCACCTGGATCCGGTCCTGCTGTTCCTGCTGCTGGCGTTGGTCTCCGGTGGTCTGTTCGTGCTGTATAGCGGCGCCGACGGCAACAGCCAGGTGGTCAAGGCCCAGGGCATAAGGCTCGGCGTCGCATTCGTGGTGATGCTGGTGTTTGCCCAGCTCGATCCCTCGGTGTTTCGGCGCTGGGCGCCCTGGCTCTACGCCGCC
>Ga0207899_1000216_pt1 | contig 23899 bp, 19 predicted proteins | sample MalvirmetaMSP134_FD_184235 | JGI IMG/M metagenome (GOLD analysis project Ga0207899, IMG submission 184235) | Marine viral communities from the Deep Pacific Ocean - MSP-134 (SPAdes) | ecosystem: Environmental > Aquatic > Marine > Oceanic | place: Pacific Ocean | collected 2011-06-28
GTCCTTCTCTGGAATTCAGTAGCAAGATCAACTGCCTTGTGAACTATAGCTCAAAATTATATGAGTTTTGCAATAATTGTGAATTGTGCGAGCCGAACTCCTCTAACGGTTGCAATTTGGCCTGATCAGCCAACCTAAAGGCGACCTTCTCACGATGTGTTCCAGGTTATCTGGCAAAAGGGCAGGGCGGGGTGTAGATAGGCTGGCTGCTCCATTTGAATGGGTCAACTTGACCTGCACCCAACTTTCCAATCAATCTGCTCTGAACCCATACCAAGAACCTACTTAAGGCTGTATTCAGGCTCTGGCAAGCGGATCTTTACTCGCCGGCGCTCAAATGGACAGTCGAATTCCAGAAAGTACGCCAATAGTTGCAGAGGCTCTTGTGCGGGACGACCATAAAGCCGGTCACCGATGATGGCGTGGCCGATGCCTGCCAGGTGCTTCCGGATCTGGTGTTTTCGTCCGGTTTCGATGCTTACCTGTAGCAGCGTAGTCTGGTTGGTTGGATCAATGCTGAGCATTGAGATCCGGGTGATAGCCTCTTTATCGTCAATCGGAGTATCAATGAGTCGATCTTGAGCAGTAATCTCGCCACTCACCCGTGCCTGGTAATGCTTGGTGATGGCTCGCCCTGAAAAACACTGAGAGAGGGCGCCAGCCGCCTTGGAGTCGTGAGCAATGAGCATAAGTCCCGCTGCATCGGCGTCCAGGCGATGAATTAGAAAACAATCCCGGCCAAGCGCCATTTCTGCCTCACGCAACAAGCTGCAATGATCGCCCCACTGTGAGCCCTGGGCCAACAGGCCGTGAGGCTTGAACCAGATGGAGTAGCGGCGTCGGTCTTCCAGCAGGGTGGCGGGTTCCGGCTTCCTGGCAAGCACGGCCTCATCGTAGAAGAGTTGCAGGCGGGTGCCGGCGCGGACTTCCCTTTTGGCTTTGCGCAATCGAACTCTTTTGCCTTTCTGTGTCCACCAGCAGGCGCCCTTGTTCATGGCGTCTTTGATGCGCTGCTTGGGCAGGCCCGAGGCTTCGCTGAGTGCGTCGACCGCAGTCTGCGAGTGTTCCAGTGTGAAGTCGATTGTGGTTCGCATGGGGAATACCGGGCAAGAGGTCCGGGGGAGAGATTAAAGAAATCCGGACATAAAAAAAGCCAGTTCTTACGGTATCGCAAGTAACTGACTTTCTCTGCAGAATTGGTAGGACCAGGCAGATTCGAACTGCCGACCTCTGCCATGTCAAGGCAGCGCTCTAACCAACTGAGCTATGGTCCTGTGTCCTGCAACGGGGACGCAATATACTGATTCTACGGTTTTTGGTCAACTACTTTCACGAGGTTTTCTGCATACGTAGCCAGGTCTTGAGCGCTTTGCTGAATGCACCCCAGCGGTTGACTAATAATGCAGCAAAAATAAGTGCGCAGCCGCCAAGCTGCAGGCCGCTCATGGTTTCTCCAAACCAGCCGGCCGCGAACAGGCTTACCCATACCGGTTCGAGGATCAGGATTACGACGCCATGGCTGTGCGCTGACAGGCTCTGAGCGTAGGTTTGTATCAGGAAACGACCTGCAGTGCCGATAATGGCGCTGGCCAGGATCCAGCCTACCAATGCGCCAGATGGCTCGAATAATGCCTGCTGCCAAGGCTCAAGCACTAATGATGCAGCGAGCGTGACGAATCCTACTGTAGTGAGCACCAAACTGGTTAACGGTAGGGCCGGGACCCGGTGTTTCTCGATGGTTTCACCGCTCTGATTGACCACCGTGCGCTGATTTGCAGCCCGGGTGTTCATGGTGAAGTACAACGCGAGAATAAAAGCCGCGCCGACAAAAAACAGTTGGGCTGGTTCTGGCCGGAAACCGTTTTTAAGCGACAATAGCGCTAGCCCGGCAACCGCAATGGGAATGGCAATCCAGGTGCTTTTGGGCTGCTCTTCTTTAAACAATAGCCTGGCAAGGATTGGCACGATAACCACGCCCAAGCTGGTCAGGAATGCCCCTTCACCCATACTCTCACCATGGAACAGGCCCATGATCCAGAAGGTCATGGCGACCCCAAACACCAGGCCAACGCCGAGACTTCGACGAATCTGGTCCGCGCTGAGACGGGTTAGAGGGCGCCACGCTACCGTGGCCAGAATGAGACCAGCGAGCAGAAAGCGTTCGGCCATGAAAAGCAAGGGAGGCATTAGCAATATCGCCTCTTTGGAAAAAATCCAACTGACGGCCGCTATCAGAGTAACGGCGAACAATAAGGCATCGGATTTTTGAGCATCGGACATGAGTAACCGCTTGAGCGTCGACTAGTGGGACGGAGAGCGGGTCAATGTATAGTTTGCGAACTAAAAAAGAAAGTTGGGAGGCTTTCCCCGTATCTGGAAGGGCCCGTCCTTGGGCCTTATTTTCACTGTAATAACATGTGGTTGAGGGTTTAGTTGTTCAGTGTTGAATAGACCAAAGTCGACATGTCGGTGTCTTTTGATCCTGGCACTTCAATGTACCGGTCGCCGGAGCCCCACCATTGCCACCAGGCTCGCTTGTTGTAAGTGCGGCTGGCGAAATCGACTCTCAGTCCGTTCAGAGTCGTATCGTTGACCACAGGTACTGAGGTGTTGCCGGTTTCTGAACCAAGTACGCCACTGTGGGACACGCCTTCATTCATCAGCACAGGAAAGTGGTTGTACCACAGCCCATCCGGACCGTTCTGGCTGGTCACTTTGCCTGCCATGCTCAGGCTGTTCGAGCAGGAATCGATACCTGCTGCGGTGGTTGCACCGCAGGCGGAGTGTGTTGGCACCACGCCGTCATCTTTTCCTTCGATAAATGGCTTGGTAATGCCGCCGTATGAGGACCCGCCGGCAACAAACCGTAAACGGGGAATCGCGTTCGGAGTCATTGCAAGATTCCGGGCGGTGTTGGTCTGCAGGTCGTTAACCACGCCAAGCTTATCCGGTTGGGGTTCTATCCCGGTGAACGCCTGGACCGCTGCTTTCAGGGGCCAGTTGTACCAACTGTCGTTGTAGGCGATGTTCAGTGCAAGGTCGGCTAGCTCAGTGCCGCCGCCGGCACCGGAGTAATCGATAGCTGCCAGGATTTTTAACGGTGCGAGCCCCTCGGATTGTAGCCAGCGCGACTGATTTTCCAGAAGGTAGCGGGTCACCAGGTCGCCTGTGGAATGAGAGACGATAATGCAGAAGTTATTGCACAGGCCCTGTTGACTGAACTGGCGCATTTGCTGGTAGGCCTGTTGGGCAATTTCACCCTCAACACGGCCGTTGCTGCCCCAGTCGATGCGTGCGTCTGATCTGGACAGCCAAAAGGTGCGCCAGTAATCCTCACCGGCGTTTTTTACCGCCTGTAGATTTGGAGGTGGGTTCGCGAGGTCTTCCTGCTGGAAACCGTGAACCAGGATTACGTTATGCCCGGCTAACTGGGCTTGGGCGGCTCCGGCAAACAGGCTCCCGGCGATGGCCACCGCGAGCCCGGCCCTACAGGCATTTGGGATCTTTGTTGTTATCATGTTTGCTCCGTCTTCGTTGAGTTGTTTTTTTACAAGACGATTTATCCGTCAGCCCCAGGCACTGCAGGCTTCAATGACGGTCCATCCCGACATCTGTCGGTATAGGGCCAGCCCGGCCCTGTTGTCAGAACTTGTCGGCAAGCTGCTGGAGCAGTGCCGCCCGTTGTTCTGATTCGGGATCACTGGCCGGAGTGTCTCGCAGACGGTCGAGATCCGGTGGTGAAAATGAAAAACCTTGCTCCGGTCCGAACCCATAATGGGTTCGGTTTCCGGGTTTCTCGGGTAATTTCCTGATCTGTAGATGGCTCAAAGTAAGAGTCCCCTGCAACTTAAGACCCGCCAAGACCGTGCCGTGGGCTTTGAGATCAATGGTATCGCTACCCGTAGTGAGGTGCTGCTCTGCCTGCAACAGGGCAATCGGGCGCCGGCCAGCGTAGAGCTGTGCCGATAAGGCATAGTGGCCGGATTGAACCGCCGAAAAGCGAACAGGGATAACCAGGTTGTTGTTGGTTAGATAGGTGTCCGACAGGCCCTCGAAATCACCCAGGTGAGGTTCAATGGTCAGTGTGGACACATTCCTCACCGGTTTTCCGTCAATGTTTGCTTCGACAATCAGTCGGTATTCCGCGGGCTCTTCGTCCCCGTCCAGGCTGCCTTGGTAGAAACCTGCGTCGTCGGACATGGCCAGCGTGGTGGTGGCGACGGAATCCCTCGTGGGTGTCTTCTCAAGGGTTGCCGTGAGGTTGTCACTGACGACCTGGGGGCCGGTGACTGAGGCGCCAATGAGAATCGGCTCACCTTGGGTAAAGCGGTACTTTTCCAGCGTGACGGTGAACTGACCACTATTACCTAGTGGGAGGGTTACTGGATCGAAGTGATTGCCGCGATAGCCGTTTGCCTGGGCCTGGGTCAGCGGTGTAGACCACGGCGGGTATCGGGTATTTTGGCTGTACTGATCCGCGACAGAAGCCAGCATGAAGCCGAGAGCGCTATCGCCGGGTGGTTGTGGGCCGAGGCGGCTGGTTGCCGTTGGCTGGCTTGCTGTGATTTGCGGGCGAATGTCACTGCTTGTCTCAGAGAACCCGCCGCTCAACCACCGAAAGGTCGCAGTATTGTCGGCTGACAGAAAATAGCCGGTGGCAACCACGCAGGTAGCCACAGTGGTCAACAAAACCAGCACCTTGCCTGGCATTTGTCTTTACCTTTATTGTTGTCATTGGTTGGTTGATAAACATACAGGCTTTGGTTCCGGGACGGCAAAGCCTGAAGCCTGGAATGTAACGGTATGTGTCCAGGCTGAGAGGTTGATCACAAAATCAGGAGCCTGGGTGAGGACTGATAGGTCATTGGCGCTGGCGCCTGGAGTGAATGAGTTAGCTGCACATTGTGCGTGGTATCGTATGTGCGCTAAATTTCAGAGCTGTTCGGGACACGGGGTGTTCCGGTGATTAGGGTAGAGGCCATCAAACTATGCGGTACCTGCAAACGTTCAATCGTCGGTTGCGTCAGATTAGGGACGATGGCCGCCTCTCACGGTGGGATGTGGCCCAGATGTGCGGAGTTGATGAGGCAAGTGTTACGAGTTGGGAGGCAGCAGACCCGAGGCGCCGTAGCTTTCCCGGTGTTACCGAGTTGCTGGATTTCTGCCTGAAGACAGAGACGCCCCTGGAAAACTTGCTTGATCTGGATGAGCCAGGAAGTGACGGTCAATTGGAATTGCCAGGCCTGGCTTTCAGTAACAGCGATGATCTGACCGCGGCGTTGAAGGAGCTGGAGTTTGAAATTAACCGTATTCAGCTCACAGACGACGAGGCCGAGCTGCTGCGCCGGTTCCGCATTGCCACAGCAGAAAACCGACGCATGATCCTTCAGATTCTAGGCGGATAGAGCTCGCCTGATGAGTCAGCCGCCCTTCTTGTAGATGTTCTCATAGACGTAGTTGGTGGCTTCGACAAAGCCATCAATGCTACCGCAATCGAACCGACGACCCTTGAACTGGTAGGCCAGTACGCAGCCGTTTTTGGCCTGTTCCATCAGTGCGTCGGTAATCTGCACTTCGCCATTCTTGCCCGCCGGCGTCCGCTCAATGATGTCAAAAATGTCCGGTGTCAGAATGTACCGGCCGATGATGGCAAGGTTGCTGGGCGCATCTTCTGGTGCCGGCTTTTCAACCATGTCGGTGATGCGATAGAGACCATCTTTCATCGACTCGCCTGCTATCACGCCGTATTTGTGGGTCTCATCCTCCGGGACTTCTTCAATCGCAACAATAGAACACCGGAACTGGTTATACAGCTTAACCATCTGCGCCAGCACACCGTCATCGCCGTCCGGACCCATACAAAAATCATCCGCCAGCACCACGGCGAAGGGGTTGTCACCAACCAGGTTTCGGCCAGTCAGAATGGCATGGCCCAGGCCCTTCATCTCGTTTTGCCGGGTAAAGGCAAAGGTATTGTTGTCAATCAGGTCACGGATTGACGCCAGCAGATCTTCCTTGCCAGACCCTGCAATCTGGTGTTCCAGCTCATAGCTGATGTCGAAATGATCTTCGATGGCGCGTTTGCCTCGGCCTGTTACGAATCCGAACTCGTGGATACCGGCCTCGGCGGCCTCTTCAACGCCGTACTGAACCAGGGGTTTATTGACCACTGGCAGTATTTCTTTGGGCATGGCCTTAGTGGCGGGAAGGAATCGTGTGCCGTAGCCGGCAACGGGGAACAGGCATTTTTTGATCATTACTTAAGTCCTTAGTCGAGCAGGTTATCGGCCCCGGAAGCTATGTTCTGGTCGCTCCGATCAAGGCAATCCATTAGGTGTACCGAGTTTAAACAAGTTCCGGCGGGAAATGGAGCGCTGCTGGGCGAATCGCAACGAAAAGTAATTTGCAGGCCATCTGCTTACATAATAGATACATTTAGACATGACTTTCAAACATCGATATAAGCTACGGTTTACTATGACATTAAATTTGTAAGGAATGGCAAGAAAGGATGGCCTTTCCGGCGGTCGAACAGATAGAGTACGGCATTCTAATTACCGCCAATTTACCTCTTTTCTGAAAGGTGGCCAGTGCGTCCTGTTTGTTTTAGCGCCCTGCTGTTGTGTGTCCTCCCGGGTTGGGTGTCTGCTTCAGCCTCTCAGGTCATTCCGATGCTGAATTTCAGCGCAGGCAACGTTCTGGAATCTCTGACGCGCTATGTGGCGTCCAGGGTTCGTTTTTCAGGGCAGACAGAGGCCAACGGAGATCAGGTAAGAGGCAGCCTGGGCCTAGTGGGCAGTGACTTTGTCTGGGCACAGCACCGCTTTGGCATCAACTATCAGGATTCAACAGGCTGGCGTAACGGTGAGGACTCGAACGAACTGGCGCTTAACTATGGCATTGCCTTGTCGGATATCGCCCTCGGGTTTCATTATGAGACAAGCGATTACTCGGGGGTTTCTGTGAGTTCTGGGAACCGATTCGATTCAGATCGTTCTCAGCGAGCGTTTAAGCTGACCGGAACTAGCCCCTGGTTCTCCTGGGGCGGCCTGAATGTTAGCGGAGTGATATCCCATTCAGTTGAGGAGAAGACGGTCTCGGAAGGCCAGGGCTGGGAGGAAGACTCACTTCATCAGTTGTCGAAGTTCGGAATCGAAGCCCGCAAAGAGCGTCGGTTCTCATCGGGTTTGACATCCTCTGCCAGCATTGCGGCTTTCGGTGGCGTGGATTTCCAGGAAGTAGATCGTACCGGTGGTGGAGGAGAAAGCCGGGATCGGTTCCAGAAGGTAGCCTTGTCGGCATCTCTCAGCCAGGAAGCCTACGATTGGACGTTCGGGCTGGGCGGGCGGTACCAGCTAGCCGGGAAAGATTTACCAGAGTCGGAGTGGCAGTCTATTGCGGGCTCGTCGCTGGCGGTCGGGTACAACGGCAAGAGTCGACAAGCTCCAGAAGGTGGTTGGCTCAAATTGCACGCCGGAACTCCGAAATTCCAACTGCCGCTTTTCACAGCCGTTCGCTCCTCGGTAACCATGTCGGTATTGCGCGGCTGGACTCCGAATCTGGATTTTTCCGATGAGCGGTCCGGAAATGCCAGTGTGGGTGAGCTCTCTCTCAGACTGGCGTCCCGTGATTTCAGTGCTGCCATGAGCGTTGGTAAGATTCTTGAGGCATCAGACGGTATGATTGAGGTGCCCACCCGTCCAGATTTATCCCTGTCTTTTTCTGTAGGACTGTAGCAATTACCGAGCCTTTACGAAGATGTCACTTGTGACTCTTTGCGCTTATCGTTTTTCATATCAGGTGCTTGGCCATAAGGATGGGCACCTGAATATTCGCGCAAGGAGTTCAATTGATGATCGATTCGAGTTCGAGAAAGTGGCGGCTGGTTTTTCCCTTGGTCTGTTTAATGCTGATGCCAAGCGTAGTACGCGCATTCGCATTTGATGAAGTTGTTGATCAGGCCCGGACTTTGTCTACCTCCGAATACACGGCTCCCGAACCGGCACCCCAGTTTCTCCGCGACCTGAGCTATTCCAGGTACCAGTCAATTCAGTTTCGGCCAGAATCCAGCATCTGGCGCAACTCAGGTTCTCCGTTTCAGATCATGATGATGCAGCCTGGAAGCGTTTATTCACATGCTGTGGAATTGAATGTAGTGGATGGCGAGGGTGTGAGGGCAGTCCCGTTCCGTAAGAGTGACTTTAGCTACCCGGATGACGAACTTGGAAAAAGGGTCCCTGCCGATCTTGGATACGCCGGATTCAAGCTGACGTACCCATTGGAAAACCCTGAATCCTCCAATCAGTTTCTGGTGTTTGGCGGGGCCAGCTATTTCCGTGGCGTTGGGAAAGGGCAGGTGTTCGGGCTGTCTGGAAGGGCCGTGACCGTGAATACCGGGTTGCCTTCAGGAGAGGAATTTCCGTCGTTCACCAAGTTCTGGCTGGTTCGTCCCGCCAATGATGCAGAAAAGATGGTGATCTTCGGCTTGTTGGACGGCCCATCCCTGACCGGCGCATATCGATTCACCGTGTCGCCCGGTGAAAACACTGTCATTGACGTTGATGCGCGGCTGTTTTATCGCAATGACGTCGAACAACCGGGCCTGGCGCCGCTGACCTCCATGTTCTACTACGGCGAAAATTCCTTGAAACCACGGGGCCAGTGGCGCCCGGAAGTTCACGATTCCGACGGTCTTGTGATTCACGACCAGGCTACCGGCGAATGGTTATGGCGCCCGCTGGTCAATCCGGAAAAACTCCGGTTGAGCTATCACACTGTCGAACGCCTCGCGGGCTTCGGGCTGATGCAGAGAGACCAACAGTTCAATTCTTATGAAGACAACGAAGCCCGTTATGAAAACCGACCAAGTGGCTGGGTGGAACCTAAGGGTGACTGGGGTAGTGGTCAGGTTGCGTTGGTTGAAATTCCCAGCAAGTCTGAAGCGAATGACAACATTGTCGCGTTCTGGACACCAGACGAACCTGCCCTTGCGGGGGATGCCGTTAAGCTCAGCTACAGACTACATTTCGGACAGCCAGGAATCAGCCAGCAACCCGCGGGGCACGCAACAGCAACATTTATCGGGGGTAGTGAAGGTGCTGATGCGACCGAAAACGCCTTTCGATTTGTCATCGATTTTGAAGACGGACCTCTCGATCCTCTTGGCGCCGATGCAGCGGTCATCAGTAATGTCTCCGGAGGTGAAGGGGTAGAAGTGCTTGAGCATTTCGTGCAGTACGTGGAGGCAAAAGATGTTTGGCGGTTGTCAGTTCTGGCCCGTCCGGATCGGAGTAAGGGCCTCTCACTCAGGGGATTCCTGAGTCTGGATGGTGAGCCGCTTACGGAGACATGGACTTATGAGCTCGGAGTGGGCAGCGCGCTTCGCCAGCAGCCGGAATGAATGGGTAGAGGGAGGATGCCAAATGGATGACATGGCGTTTCAGGACATTTTCAATCGGCTCTACGGTTATCTGATGGAGTCCGGTGTGGCAATGACCAGTAACCGTTTTCGGCAGTTGTTGCAATTGATCGATGACGCCATTGCGTATGCGTCACAGGAGGAAGGCGGCACAATGAACGCTGTTCTGGATGCAGCCATGGACCGTATGCAGGTCTATTTTCCGGCACCTCAGATCGCCGTGGCCGAAGTCTCTCCAGCCCTGATGCGGGGTAGTATTGGTTATGCGCGGGCGCCGGCAGCGGGGGAACGACGTGGCTCCCGTTGAAACCACACGTTGGCGCCGTGTGGCGATGGTAAGGCGAACCCTGATGGCGCTGCTGGTGTTCGGACAAACCGCTGTGGCCAGCTATTATCTGCTGTGGATCTTGCCCTATCATGGCAATACCACTCTTGAGCAAGGGCTTCTGTTTCTCTTTGCTGTTCTGTATGCCTGGATTGCTGTCGGCTTCTGGACAGCGGTATGGGGCTTTGTCATTCGACTCGCCGGAGGCGATCGATATTCCTGTCTGAAGCGTCATTCCGATGCCGAACTGGACGCCACCCCCCTTCAAAAGACCGCCGTCATACTGCCTATCTACCATGAGCCGGTCCGCTGGACTCTGGATGGTCTCAAGGCTGTCTACCGGGATATCGAGGATCAGGGCGAGCTGGACAGCTTCGAGTTCTACATTCTCTCGGATAGTCGGAATCCGGATATCTGGCTAGAGGAGCAAGTGGCCTGGAACAATATGATCCGGGAATTGGGCGCCGAGGGACGAATTTTTTACCGACGCAGACCAGTCAATCTGAATTTCAAAAGCGGTAATGTGGCGGACTTTCTGCGCCGTTGGGGGCGTCGTCACAAATATATGATCGTATTGGACGCCGACAGCCTGCTTAGTGGGCGTACCTTGGTTCGCATGGTCAGGATGATGGAACGTGAACCCCGTGTTGGCATCCTGCAAACCAACCCCAACGTTATTAACGGGCAGTCCCTGTTCGCACGTATCCAGCAATTTGCAAACCGATTCTACTCACCATTATTTGCAACTGGCCTGGCCGCCATCCAGATGGGCGATGCGGCTTTCTGGGGCCACAATGCCATTCTGCGTATTGAGCCTTTCATGAAGCACTGTGGATTGCGAAAGCTCCCGGGACGTGGCCTGTTTGGCGGCCCGATCATGAGCCATGATTTTGTTGAAGCCGCCTATATGGGGCGCGCCGGTTACGAGGTCTGGTTGGAGCCGAACCTTGGCGAAAGTTATGAAGAATCGCCCCCAACCCTGGGAGACGAATTGTCCAGGGACAATCGATGGGCCAAAGGTAACCTCCAGCATCTGTGGATCATGTTGCGAGAGCCGGGGATTCGGTTTGCCCACCGCATGGCATTCCTGAATGGCATTATGGCTTATCTCGCGTCACCACTGTGGCTGGCGTTCCTGATACTGACCAGCATTGAAGCGGCTCAAATGACGCTGGCGCCGATCGACTATTTTCCTGAAGGTTACCAGGGGCTGTTTCCGCTTTGGCCGGAATGGCGCCCCGAATGGGCACTGGGGTTGGCCCTGAGCACCCTCATGCTGCTGTTCCTGCCCAAATTCCTGGCGATCTTCGATTCGATGATTCATCGAACGGCGAAGTCTTTTGGTGGGCTGCCCCGCCTGCTGCTCAGCGTATTCGTCGAGATTGTTGTCTCGATTCTGCTGGCACCGATACGGATGCTGGCCCATAGCCGGTTTGTCGTTGCGGCATTGCTCAACCTGTCGCTGAAGTGGGCCGGTCAGAACCGCACCGACGAAATGACCTGGTCGGATGGCCTGAAAACCCAGTTGCCTGCGATGGCAGTGGGAGCGAGCTGGGCTGGGTTTGCCTGGACCCTTGATCCTCTGTTTTTCTTCTGGTCATTACCTGTGGCTGTGCCGTTAATATTTTCCGCACCGACGTCGGTATTGCTCAGTCGTCAGGCCCTTGGAATTGGGCTGCTTAACAAGGGGATACTGCTGATTCCAGAGGAGCAACGTCCAATGCCGTTGCTCACTCGTGCCCGCTGTTATCGATCGCAAAAGCAGCCTGAGGCTGTTCTGACGCCTTTCCAGCAGGCGGTCCTGATTCCGGGAATAAACCAGATCCACCAGGCTTTGGGAAGGGATACCTCAAATGCGGTTCGGGAGGCCAGGCTCCGTCGGATCAGTGACCGTTGCATAGAACAGGGCCCTGGTGCGCTCACCGACTCGGAGGTGGCGCAGATAGCCCGCGATAAGACGACGTTGAAGGAGCTTCATCGTATGGCCTGGAGAGCGCCAAAAGACAGTTACTGGGGACGGAGTATTCAGTCCCTGACCAGCACGGCAGCGAACCGGAAAGTTTAAAGAGGATGTTTGGGGAATCCGGGGCGAACGTTTCAGGATTAAACATGGGGAGATTAGAGTAATGAATCGACGACTATTGTTGCAGCTTTTTGTGGCGGGCGTCGGAGCTCAAGCACTTCCGGGAGGGCTGCTGTACGCCGCTGGAAAAGGGGGGAATGCCGGCAGAGGTGAAAGTACACCATTCAGTTACGAATGGCTTAAGGGGCATGCCAGGCATCTTGCAGGGCAGACTTATCGATCTCAAAAAGGAGAATTGCCGGAATCCCTGAAGGGCCTGTCCTGGGACGACTACCAGGCTATCCGGTTCAGGCCCGAGCATGCCCTGTGGAGCGATTCCCCTCTGCCGTTCCAAATCCAGCTCTTCCATCTGGGGCTGTATTTCCAAACCCCCGTGCAAATCCATGAAGTCGTTGACGGTCAAGCCGCTGAGCTGGCCTACGATCCGGACTATTTCGAGTATGACGGCGAGCAGCCGTTGGGAGATCTGCCCTCCGACCTGGGTTTTGCCGGTTTCCGGCTGCATCACCAGAGTAACTTCCAATACGATCTTGCCGCGTTTCTCGGAGCAAGCTACTTCAGGGCAGTGGGCAAGGAAAAACAATATGGCATGTCCGCGAGAGGGCTGGCGATTGATACGGCCAGCCCAGACGAAGAGGAGTTCCCACGCTTTTCCGCCTACTGGCTGGAAAAGCCAAAGCCGGGCGCCCGCTCACTAAGAATGTGGGCCTTGTTGGAGTCACCGAGTGTGACAGGAGCTTATGCCTTTGTGTTGGACCCAGGTGCCAATTTTGTCATGGACGTCGATATTGCTTTGTACCCGCGGAAACAGCTGGATCGGGTAGGTATCGCGCCTTTGACCAGCATGTATCAGGTTGGAGAAAACGATCGGCGTATGGGCTACGACTGGCGGCCGGAAATCCATGATTCGGATGGCCTTTCGATGCATACCGGTCATGGTGAGTGGATCTGGCGGCCATTGGTCAATCCAAGGGAGTTGAGGTACAACAGTTTTGTTGACAAAAGTCCCAAAGGATTCGGGTTGCTTCAGCGAGACAGGGATTTTGATCACTATCAGGATGATGGTGTGTTTTACGAGCGCCGTCCAAGTCTTTGGGTGGAGCCACGGAACGATTGGGGGGCAGGGCGCATTGACTTGGTTGAGATCCCGACCGTTGACGAAACATTCGATAATATCGTGGCTTTTTGGAATCCAGAGGAAGCTCTGAAGCCAGGCCAGGAGTACCTGTTCGGTTATCGTCTGAATTGGGGGGCCGAGTTGCCATTCGTTGAGGCCGAGCTGGCGACCGTAAGTGCAACCCGGACCGGGCTCGGTGGTGTCGTCGGTCAGAAACGCGAGTATTTCTCCCGCCGGTTTGCCATCGATTTCGCTGGCGGGATGCTTAGCATGCTCGCGGACGATTCCGGAGTTAAGCCTGAAATAACGGTAAGCCGTGGTTCGGTTGAGATCGCGTCTGCCCGCCCCCTGGCATCTATTCAAGGGTATCGGGTGATGTTCGATCTTGTACCGGATGACTCCCTTGAGCCGATCAATATCTCAGTGGTGCTCAAGGTTGGCCAAGAAGTGCTGACAGAAACCTGGGTATATCAGTACTCCCCACCTCCGATGGACGAGCGCAAGCTGTATTGACTATTGAGCCGGGCTGTTAACAATCCCCCTGGTTTCAACTGCTGCTTTGTTGACAATAATCGATTTCAGGAGTAGTTTTCTAAAAATTACTTCGATTTTGTTGACAAAGCATGAGAGAAAACCACCTTCCTGTATACACTAGAGCTGACGAAGCGTTCGATTGTCTGCAAACGGCAATTGTAAAAGGTGAACTCGCGCCTGGCGAAAAAATAGGCGAACTAGAGCTTTGCACCCGCTTCAATCTTACTCGTGGGCCGCTGCGGGAGGCGATCGGTCGCCTGGAGTCCCGTGGCTTACTGGTTCGAAGGCCACACGCCGGTGTCAAAGTGGTGGCGGTCAGCGCTGCGGAACTCATGGAGCTCTATCTAATCCGGGAAACCATGGAAGGGTTGGCTGCGCGTCAGGCTGCCGAACGGATGACCGACAGCGAAATTGCTGATCTGCAGGCCACCCTGGATGCCCACGAACAAATGATCGACGAAGCCCAGGGACAGGCCTACTATCAAGCCGAAGGGGATTACGATTTCCATCACCGGATCGCCACCGGTAGCCGCAATACCAAACTGGCCCAGATGCTACTGGGCGATCTGTATTACATGGTGCGGATGTACCGTTACCGGTTAAGCACCTCAGCCGGGCGCCCCCATCGTGCGCTCGGGGAACACCGCCGTATCGTCGAAGCCATCGCCCAGCGCGACGGTGAACTCGCCGAATTTCTGATGAAGAGACACATCAACGCTGCTCGCCGAAATATTGAAAAACAGATTCAAGATGGCGTGTTAACTATCTGAACCAATTTGAACCAAGAGGGAACGCTCTATGTCCAGCAAGCTATCTCCCGGTGCACGTTTCCGGAAAGCCCTGAACGAAAACAAGCCGCTCCAGATTGTTGGAACCGTCAATGCCTACTCTGCAATGATGGCCCAGAAAGTTGGGCATCAAGCCATCTACCTGTCGGGTGGCGGCGTGGCAAACGCCTCTTATGGGTTGCCTGATCTTGGTATGACCAGCATGAACGACGTTGTTGAGGATGTTCGCCGGATTACTGCAGCCAGTGACCTGCCGCTGTTGGTGGATATCGACACCGGCTGGGGTGGTGCATTCAATATCGGCCGCACCATTCGGGAAATGGAACGTGCCGGTGCTGCTGCTGTCCATATCGAGGACCAGGTTGCCCAGAAGCGCTGTGGACACCGGCCCAACAAGGAAATTGTCTCCCAGGAAGAGATGGTTGATCGCATAAAAGCGGCCGTAGACGCCCGCGAAAATGATGACTTTTTTATCATGGCCCGTACCGATGCCTTCCAGAAAGAAGGCCTGAATGCTGCTATTGAGCGTGCCAAGGCCTGTATTGAGGCCGGGGCAGACGGAATCTTTGCCGAAGCGGTTACCGAACTCGAGCACTACAAAGCGTTTTCAGAGGCGTTGGACGTGCCGATTCTGGCCAATATCACCGAGTTTGGCGCCACACCTCTATACAACCGCAAAGAACTGGGCGATGCAGGCGCTGACATGGTGCTGTATCCGCTGAGTGCTTTCCGTGCCATGAACAAGGCGGCCCTGACGGTTTACCAGAACATTCTGGAGAAGGGTGATCAGAAAGACGTCGTTGACCTCATGCAGACACGGATGGAACTCTACGATTTCCTGAACTACCACGAGTTTGAACAGAAGCTGGATCAGCTCTTCCAGCAACAAAAAAACTAAATTAATACGTGACTGATGATCATCCTGAGATGAGGGAGAGGAACAATGGCTGAAGCGAAGAAACTCGAAGGCGCTGGTCTGCGCGGACAGGTCGCCGGTCAAACGGCGTTGTGTACTGTCGGCCAATCCGGAGCGGGCCTGACGTATCGAGGTTATGAAATCGCCGATCTGGCCGAAAAGGCGCAGTTTGAAGAGATCGCTTACCTGCTTTTGCGAGGTAAGCTGCCGAACCGTCAGGAGCTTGATGCCTACAAGCAGAAGCTGCATAGCCTGCGTGGCTTGCCGGATGCGCTGAAGACGGTACTCGAGCAAATCCCGAAAGACGCCCATCCCATGGACGTCATGCGCACCGGTTGCTCCATGCTGGGCAACCTGGAAACCGAGGCGGACTTCTCTGAGCAGGATGACAAGATCGACCGCATGCTGGCGGTCTTTCCATCCATCATCACCTATTGGTACCGCTTTGCCCATGAGGGTGTGCGGATCGAAACCGACAGTGATGTGGATTCTATCGGCGGCCACTTCCTGGAGCTGCTGCACGGCAAGAAGCCCAGTGAGCTGCATGAGAAGGTGATGAACGTGTCTCTGATTCTGTACGCAGAGCACGAATTTAACGCCTCCACCTTCAATGCGCGGGTTTGTGCGTCCACCCTCTCGGACATCCACAGCTGCGTGACCGGTGCCATCGGTACCCTGCGTGGGCCCCTTCACGGCGGTGCTAACGAAGCGGCCATGGCGCTGATTCAGAAGTTCCAGACAGCGGATGAGGCAGAAGAAGGCCTGATGGGTATGCTGGCCCGGAAAGACAAGATCATGGGCTTCGGCCACGCCATCTACAAGGAATCCGATCCGCGAAATGCCATTATCAAGCAATGGTCCAAGAAGCTGGCGGATGAAGTGGGCGATACCGTGCTTTACCCAGTGTCAGTCCGTTGTGAAGAAGTGATGTGGCGCGAGAAGAGACTGTTCTGCAACGCCGATTTCTTCCACGCGTCGGCTTACCACTTCATGGGCATTCCCACCGAGCTGTTCACGCCTATTTTTGTGATGTCTCGGGTGTCGGGTTGGACCGCACACGTGAAAGAGCAGCGGGAAAACAACCGCATCATCCGCCCCAGTGCCGAGTACACCGGCCCGGCGGACTCAAAGTGGGTGCCTATCGACGAGCGTCCATAAGACTGGCGAGGCGCTCTCCAGCGAGTTCAGGAGAGCGCCGGTTCCCGCCCACACCTTCGATTTTCTGATATGAGTTTCTGGCCATGAATACTGACTACCGCAAACCGCTTCCGGGCACCGACCTGGATTATTTCGATACCCGCCAGGCTGTTGAGGACATCCAGCCGGGCGCCTACGAAAAGCTTCCTTACACCTCGCGGATTCTTGCAGAGCAGCTGGTGCGCCGTTGCGAACCAGAGATGCTGACCGATTCCCTGAAACAGCTGATCGAGCGCAAGCGGGATCTGGACTTCCCTTGGTATCCGGCCCGTGTGGTTTGTCACGACATTCTTGGTCAGACGGCCCTGGTTGACCTGGCTGGTCTCAGGGACGCAATTGCGGAGAAGGGCGGCGACCCGGCCAAGGTTAATCCGGTCGTGCCAACGCAGTTGATCGTTGACCACTCTCTGGCAGTTGAGCACGCAGGCTTCGAGAAAGACGCGTTTGAAAAGAACCGGGCAGTAGAAGACCGTCGCAATGACGACCGGTTCCACTTCATCAACTGGACCAAGACCGCGTTCGAAAACGTGGACGTGATTCCACCGGGCAACGGCATCATGCACCAGATCAATCTGGAGAAGATGTCTCCGGTGGTGCAATCACGCGGTGGTGTTGCGTTTCCGGATACCTGTGTGGGTACCGATAGCCACACTCCAATGGTCGACGCATTGGGCGTCATTTCCGTAGGTGTTGGTGGCCTGGAAGCTGAGAGCGTTATGCTCGGCCGTGCGTCCATGATGCGGCTTCCGGACATTGTGGGTGTTGCGCTGACGGGCAAGCTGCGCCCGGGCATTACCAGCACCGACATGGTTCTGGCCCTGACTGAATTCCTGCGTAAGGAGCGGGTGGTCGGTGCCTACCTTGAGTTCTTTGGCGAGGGCGCCGACAGCCTGACGGTTGGCGATCGCGCAACAATCTCGAACATGACGCCGGAATATGGTGCAACCGCCGCCATGTTCTACATCGATGGCCAGACCATTGATTACCTGAAGCTGACCGGACGCGAAGATGATCAGGTTGAGCTGGTCGAGAATTATGCCAAGCACACGGGCCTCTGGTCCGACAGCCTGAAGGCCGCCGAATACGAGCGGATTCTGACCTTTGACCTCTCCAAAGTTGAGCGCACCCTGGCCGGGCCTTCCAACCCCCACGCCCATCTGCCCACCTCCGAGCTGGCCAAGCGGGGCATTGCCGGTGAATGGGAACAGGAAGAGGGCAAAATGCCGGATGGTGCGGTCATCATTGCCGCCATCACCAGCTGCACTAACACCTCGAACCCGAGAAACATGGTGGCCGCCGGCCTGATCGCCCGTAACGCGAACAAGCTGGGTCTGACCCGAAAGCCCTGGGTGAAGTCCTCGCTGGCACCGGGCTCCAAAACGGTCAAGATGTACCTGGAAGAAGCCGAGCTGTTGCCTGAGCTGGAGAATCTTGGCTTTGGCGTTGTCGCCTTTGCCTGTACTACCTGCAACGGCATGAGTGGTGCGCTGGATCCGACGATTCAGCAGGAAATCGTTGATCGTGATCTCTACTCAACGGCTGTTCTGTCGGGCAACCGTAACTTCGACGGCCGTATTCACCCCTACGCGAAGCAGGCATTCCTGGCATCGCCGCCACTGGTTGTCGCGTATGCGATCGCCGGCACCATCCGTTTCGATATCGAGAAAGATGTTCTGGGTTACGACCAGGAGGGTAATGCGGTCACTCTGAAAGACATCTGGCCCAGCGATGAAGAGATCGATGCCATCGTGAAATCTAGTGTGAAGCCGGAGCAGTTCCGTAGCACTTACATTCCGATGTTCGACATTACCCGTGATGCCCACGCCAACGCCAACCCGAACTACGAGTGGCGTCCGCAGAGCACGTACATCCGCCGCCCGCCTTATTGGGAAGGCGGATTGGCCGGGGAAAAGGCGCTCAAGGGAATGCGGCCGCTGGCGATCCTGCCGGATAACATCACCACCGACCACCTGTCACCGTCCAACGCCATAATGATGAACAGTGCGGCCGGTGAATACCTGCACAAAATGGGCGTGCCGGAGGAGGATTTCAACTCCTACGCAACCCACCGGGGGGACCACCTCACGGCACAGCGCGCTACCTTTGCCAACCCGAAGCTTTTCAATGAAATGGTTCGGGATGAAAATGGCAATGTGAAGCAAGGCTCGCTGACGCGAGTTGAGCCCGAAGGCAAAGTGACACGCATGTGGGAAGCAATCGAAACCTACATGGAGCGTAAACAGCCGTTGATCATCATTGCCGGTGCGGACTATGGTCAGGGCTCCTCCCGTGACTGGGCGGCCAAAGGCGTCGCCCTGGCGGGCGTTGAAGCCATTGTTGCGGAAGGGTTTGAGCGAATCCACCGCACCAACCTGGTGGGTATGGGCGTTATGCCACTCCAGTTTGAAGAAGGCACGACCCGTCAGACCCTGGCGCTTGATGGCACCGAGACTTACGACGTGGAAGGTGCTGCCGCGCCGAGAGCAGAGATGACGCTGGTTATTCATCGCAAGAACGGCAGCACCGAGCATGTTCCGGTGATCTGTCGCCTGGATACCGCCGAGGAACTCTCCATCTATACCGCAGGCGGGGTTTTGCAGCGGTTTGCCCAGGACTTCCTGGAGGCGGAGGGTGCCGCATGAGCCATCCAGCGCAGGTAAGAGTTCCCGCCACGTACATGCGTGGCGGTACCAGCAAGGGCGTGTTCTTCCGGCTTCAGGATCTTCCTGAGGCAGCTCGTGTTCCGGGTGAAGCCCGGGACAAGCTGCTGCTACGAGTTATCGGCAGTCCGGATCCGTATCAGAAACAGACGGACGGGATGGGCGGTGCAACCTCGAGCACCAGTAAAACCGTGATCCTGGCCGAGCCGACCCAGCCGGACCACGATGTCGACTACCTGTTCGGGCAGGTATCGATCGATAAGCCGTTTGTGGACTGGAGTGGCAATTGCGGCAATTTGACCGCTGCCGTCGGTGCCTTTGCCATCAATGGCGGCTTCGTGTCCCAGGACCGGATTCCTGAGAATGGCTTTTGCACGGTTCGAATCTGGCAGGCGAACATTCGAAAAACCATTGTTGCCCAGATACCGATTACCAACGGTGAAGTCCAGGAAACCGGTGATTTTGAGCTGGACGGGGTGACATTCCCCGCCGCCGAGGTCCAGGTGGAATTCATGGACCCGGCTGATGGCCACGGGGCCATGTTCCCCACGGGTAACGTGGTCGATGATTTGGAGGTTCCGGGTGTCGGAACTCTGCGCGCCACCATGATCAATGCCGGTATCCCCACCATCTTCGTCAACGCTGAAGATATTGGCTACACCGGTACCGAATTGCAGGATGCGATCAACAGCGATCCCAAGGCCCTGGCGATGTTCGAGACCATTCGCTCCCATGGTGCGGTCAAGATGGGCCTGATTGGTCATGTGGACGAGGCGGCCAGCCGGCAACACACCCCGAAAGTGGCGTTTGTGGCAGCGCCGGTAAACTATGTGGCGTCCAGCGGTAAGCAGATTAACGCCGATGACATCGATGTACTGGTGCGGGCGTTGTCCATGGGCAAGCTTCACCACGCCATGATGGGAACCGCTGCGGTTGCGATTGCGACGGCGTCGGCAGTACCGGGTACGCTGGTGAATCTGGCCGCCGGCGGGGGTGATCGCACCGATGTCACCTTTGGTCACCCATCGGGCACCTTGCGTGTGGGGGCAGAGGCAAGCCAAGTGAATGGTCAGTGGACGGCGACCAAGGCAATCATGAGCCGCAGTGCCCGAATCCTGATGGAGGGTTGGGTGAGAGTGCCAAGAGATTCCTTTTAGACGTTGAACGCTGAAACGAAAAAGGCTGGTCTCCAGACCAGCCTTTTTGTAATTAACCTCCTAGCCTTGCGCATCAGCAGCATTTGCGTAATCTGCGTCGAGCACCAAATCCCAGCAGAGCCAGTCCGAACAGCGCCAGCGTGGAGGGCTCTGTAACCTGGAAGGTTCGCGTCTTAATAAGGCCTCCAAGAAAAGCTTCATTCTCTCGTTTCTCCTTGGTCCAAAACTCGGTTGCTAACTCGCGATTGTAAAAAAAGCCCGATATATCGAGATAGTAGGCCATGTTTCCGACAACGAACTCTTCGGAAGCTCCCTCATTTCGGCTGAATGTTACCCGGTCGGCGCACCCAAAATAATTCAGACCAACGCCGTTAGCGGCGCCATTGGCACATATCTCTCCTATTGGATGATTGCGAGTTTCCCAGTGTTCAAAATCGAACACAGAATCGATTGTCTTTGACACCCCATTGATCAGAAGTGCGGTTGAAACGCGCAAAGAAGCCGTTTGCAGACTTGCGCCAGTAATTGGGTAATTGAAATGCAGAAACTTGCCCAAAGCAAACATGGTGTTCTCTTCAATCTCGAAACTCGGCGGTGCGTACCCCTCAAAGTGATAGCCACTTTGCCCGTTGCGATAGGTTGGCACTCCCCATTTAATGGTATCGGTGCCGATACCGGAAACGCTGGGGGATCCCGGGGTAGCAGCGGTCCAGATCCCGCTAACGTCCGTGGTGTGTATCGCTACTGAAGAGGCGGGCATCGCGAAAAAAAGTGTCGAAATCAAAACTGTCATCGAAACGATTATTTTTTTCATGATTTTGCTTCCCAGTTCTCAGGTTAAACATCAATACCACTGGCTCTCCAGTTGAATAAGAGCGCTTGAGCTTCGGATATCTATATCGAGCAAGGAACCCGCCAGATTTATAAAACTATTTTAAATCAGCATTTTATGAGGTGGTGGTGGGGTTTGGGGGCGACTGGCCTCTATTTGCTGTAAAGAATTTAGACACTAGTTAACCGATCAATAGGCGTGGGTCCGAGTGTGCAGGTGATTTGACTGTATAGGCTAAGCTTTAAAGCTAGATAAACCGAATCAGGGAGCCGCTACCATGTCACAAACCTTTGATCTCAATGAGCGACCGGATTACGACGAGGTTCTGCAGAAAATCGCGGACTATGTGCTCACCTACCAGATTGACAGCGAAGAAGCGTGGAATACCGCACGCTACTGCCTGATGGACACGATTGGTTGCGGCCTACTTGCGCTGCGTTTTCCGGAGTGCACCAAACACCTTGGTCCGATAGTTGAAGGAACGATTGTCCCCCATGGAGCCAGGGTACCTGGAACTTCATTCCGTCTTGATCCGGTGAAGGCGGCTTGGGATATCGGCTGCGTAATTCGTTGGCTGGACTTCAACGACACTTGGCTTGCAGCTGAGTGGGGCCATCCTTCCGACAACCTCGGTGCGATACTCGCGGTTGCTGATCATCTCTCCCAAAAGAGGATTTCTGAGGGCAAAGCGCCCCTCACAACGCGAACCGTTTTGGAAGCCATGATTATGGCCCATGAAATTCAGGGTGTATTGGCATTGGAGAATTCGTTTAATCGTGTGGGGCTGGATCATGTGGTGCTGGTAAAGGTTGCATCCACTGCCGTGGTTGCGAAGCTTTTTGGTGCCAGTCGTGAGCAGCTTCTTTCGGCCCTTTCGCACGCCTGGGTTGATGGGCAAGCCCTGCGAACCTATCGGCACGCGCCCAATGCAGGATCCAGAAAATCCTGGGCCGCTGGGGATGCGGCTTCCCGAGCAGTGCGTTTGGCTGATATCGCCATGCGGGGTGAGATGGGCATACCTGGAGCTCTCACCGCCCCTCAATGGGGGTTTTACGATGTGTTGTTCAGCAAAACCAATAGGGACCAAAAATTGAAGCCTGACGCTCAGAGAAAATTTTCGATTCCGCAGGAGTTTGGTTCTTATGTAATGGAAAATGTCTTGTTCAAGATTTCGTTCCCGGCGGAGTTCCACGCCCAGACGGCAGCTGAAGCAGCGGTGTTGCTGCATCCTGAGGTCCGGGATCGACTGCAAGATATAGACAAAATTGTTATTACTACCCACGAGTCTGCAATACGCATCATTTCCAAGGTCGGGAAACTTGCCAATGAGGCCGATCGGGATCACTGCCTGCAGTACATGACTGCGGTGCCACTAATCTTTGGCCAGTTGACTGCGGAACACTATGAGAATGACTTCCACGAGGGGCATCCGGTCATTGACGAGCTCCGAAACAAAATGGAGGTGGTTGAGGACGAACGCTTCACTCGAGAGTACCTCGAGGCTGAAAAACGTTCGATTGCCAACGCAATCCAGGTGTTTTTCAAGGATGGAAGCCACACCAAGCAAGTGACCGTGGAGTATCCGCTGGGTCACCGGCGGCGCCGTGAGCAGGGGATTCCTCTATTGAAGGAAAAGTTCAGACACAGCCTTGAAACAACGTTTCCATCGCAAAGATGTGATCGCATTTTTGATGTATTTCAAGACCAAAAGAAGTTGGAATGTTTGCAAGTAAACGAACTGCTTGAGCTTCTAAAAATGTAATCAGGTTTTGGATCTTCGGCATTTAATTAAGGATTACTTTTCATCAGAAGCGTCGAGAAATTTTACATGCGTTGCCAAGTTAATATATAGGCAATTGAAAAGTATATAAAAAAATAATTGGCCTCGTACTTGCTTCCTTTTATCTGTCCACTCAACAAATAACAGGGCAAAGCAAGGGAGCTCAAATGAAAAATGCTATCGCAGCGCAGTTCGCAGGGATTGCACTAATATCAGCCCTATCAGTCGCCACAGCTAATGCGGCCTTGATTAATGTATCTGTCAGTGGGCCTGGAAAGGCGGCAGCAGAGGCAGCCGAAGCCCAGTTCTTCTCTTATTTAACAGCTTCAGCAACTGAAACATTCGAGGGATTTACTGCAGCCTCCGACTCAACCGGTCAGTCCCCTGTTATCAATACATCTGTTGGCAGCTTTGAACAGCTGGTGGCAGGTGACAATGGCAGCGCTGCCTGTAACGACGACGGGTTCAGTTGTACCGCTGGCCTTGCGGTGCTTAATGCGGCCACCAGTCCTTTCGGGGGACGTTTCCCCATGCCCGACGAAACAGGTAATAAGAACTGGCTTGATAGCATGGACTCCAGGGAAATGAAGTTCTCCATTGCGGGGATGTACAAAGCGGTTGGCTTCTACATTACAGATCCCAATGATGTCGGCGGTATTTTCGATATTATTCTTGAGGACCAATCAGCCGTAACGTACAACCTGAACGACATTTTCACAGGTGCTCAGCCTAATGGAGCGGCCTACTATTTAGGCTTCATTAGCGACGTAGCGATTGCGAGCCTGGCATTCCGTTCAAACCACGATAATGATGGTTTTGGTATTGATAACGTGACCATTGGCAAGGTGCCCGAACCTGGGACACTGGCTTTGATGGGATTGGGCTTGATGGGTATCGGCTTCTTACGCCGCCGCGCCCAATGATATGAATGTGACCTGGGTGTCACCTCCATAAAAACCCCTGTTTTAGGGGTTTTTTTCTGTCAGAAAACTTTACACCTATGTGAGCGCTAGGCCAACCAGTGACCGATTGAGGTTTGCAGCTTTTGGATTACACTTCCAAAAGAGTAGGAATTCCGATGCAAGACGCTTG
>Ga0207899_1000217_pt1 | contig 23872 bp, 19 predicted proteins | sample MalvirmetaMSP134_FD_184235 | JGI IMG/M metagenome (GOLD analysis project Ga0207899, IMG submission 184235) | Marine viral communities from the Deep Pacific Ocean - MSP-134 (SPAdes) | ecosystem: Environmental > Aquatic > Marine > Oceanic | place: Pacific Ocean | collected 2011-06-28
CGGGTCGGCGGCAATGCCGGTTTCAATCCGGGCGCAGAAGCGAGCCTGAAGTTGCATGTCGAACTGGCCCGGAACCATCTGGTGTCGGATTCCGCCAGCTTTAACCTGCCCGTACAATTTTCCGGCGACCTGTTTGAAACCGTGGAAGTCGCCGAGCCACCGGGCTCCAGCCGGCAGCCGGTGTGGGTCGGCCTCTGGCAAGAGCGCTGGTGGCAAATCGCACTGTTGGTCATCAGTCTGGCGGTGCTGACCGTTTTTTTCGTGCGCCAGAAAACGCTCAGCCGGCACCCTAGGCTGGTACACCGATTCCGCTGGGGCTTCCTGCTGTTCACGGTGTTCTTTATAGGGTTTTACGCCCAGGGCCAGTTATCGGTAGTGAATATCTACACCCTGCTGCTAGCCCTTTGGGATGGTTTCACCCTGGATGTCTTTCTGCTCGACCCGGTTCTGTTCATTCTCTGGACCTACACCTTCGTTACTCTGTTCATCTGGGGCCGAGGCCTGTTTTGCGGTTGGCTTTGCCCATTCGGTGCATTGCAGGAAATGGCCGCCTGGCTAGGCCATAAACTGCGCTTGCGCCAGATTCGAGTGCCGGAACGGTGGCACCGGCGTCTGATCTTAATCAAGTATCCTGTCCTGCTGGGATTGGTGGGCACAGCCTTCTACTCACTGACCCTGGCCGAGCAGTTGGCGGAGGTAGAGCCTTTCAAAACCAGTATCACCCTGGTGTTCTGGCGGTACTGGCCATTTGTGGCCTATGCCATTGGCCTGCTGGTGATCGGCATGTTCATTCACAAATTCTACTGTCGCTACCTGTGTCCGCTGGGTGCCGGGCTGGCGGTGTTGGGCCGGTTCCGGCTGTTCAACTGGCTGGACCGAATTGACCGCTGTGGCTCGCCCTGCCAGCACTGCAAGAATGAATGCGGTATCAATGCCATTCGCAAAAATGGCCAGATTGACTATGACGAGTGCATTCAATGCCTGGAGTGCGTGGTCATTCTTCGCGACGACAGTCAATGCGTGGACAGCATCATTCGGGACAAGCAACAGCGCAGACAACAGCAACAAGCCCAGATCCTGGCCACGGATGCTTCTGTTTGAGGCACAAAAAAGGCTCCGGGGAGGAGCCAAAAGAGGTCGGAAACCTGAGTGTTTGGAGACCAGCCGCAGGCCAGCCTTGGCCCGCGGCTTACTGCTTGCCGGTTAGAAGAAACCCAGCGGGTTGGTGTCGTAGCTGACCAGAAGATTCTTGGTCTGTTGGTAGTGTTCAAGCGCCATCTTGTGGGTTTCACGGCCAACGCCGGATTTCTTATAGCCACCAAAGGCCGCATGGGCAGGGTAGGCGTGATAGCAGTTCATCCACACCCGACCGGCCTGAATAGCGCGACCCATGCGGTAGGCGAGATTGGTGTCTCGGGTCCAGACGCCGGCACCCAGACCAAACTCGGTGTCGTTGGCGATCGCCAGGGCTTCTTCTTCGGTCTTGAAGGTGGTCACACCGACTACCGGTCCAAAGATTTCCTCCTGGAATACCCGCATCTTGTTGTCACCCTTGAACAGGGTCGGTTGGATGTAGAAGCCGTCGTTGAACTCAACGCCCAGGTCTTCCCTGCCGCCACCGGTCAGCAACTCAGCGCCTTCCTGCTTGCCGATTTCCAGGTAAGACAGAATCTTGTCGAACTGCTCCTTGGAAGCCTGGGCGCCAACCTGTACATCGGTATCAAGTGGGTTGCCACGCTTGATAGCCTTGGTGCGCTCAACCACTTTCTGCATGAACGCCTCATACATATCTTCCTGAACCAGTGCCCGGGACGGGCAGGTGCAGACTTCACCCTGGTTGAAGAAGGCCAGCACCAGGCCCTCGACACACTTGTCGACGAACTCAGGCTCGGCCTGCATGACGTCAGAGAAGTAGATGTTCGGGGACTTACCACCCAGCTCGACGGTGGACGGAATGATGTTTTCCGCCGCGCATTTCAGAATGTGCGAACCGACGGGTGTGGAGCCGGTAAAGGCAATCTTGGCAATACGCTTGCTGGTCGCCAGCGCCTGACCAGCCTCAATGCCGTAGCCATTTACGATGTTGAGCACACCCGGCGGCAGCAGGTCACCGATGATCTCCATCAGCAACAGAATACTGGCAGGGGTCTGCTCGGCCGGCTTGAGCACCGTGCAGTTACCGGCGGCCAGGCAGGGCCCCAGTTTCCAGGCGGCCATCAACAACGGGAAGTTCCAGGGGATGATCTGCCCCACCACACCCAGCGGCTCGTGGAAATGATAAGCCACGGTGTTGTGGTCAATCTCCCCCATATGGCCTTCCTGCGCGCGGAGACAACCAGCGAAGTACCGGAAGTGGTCAGCGGCAAGCGGTATATCGGCGTTCAGGGTTTCACGCACCGCCTTGCCGTTGTCCCAGGTTTCCGCAACCGCCAGCTTCTCCAGATTCGCTTCAATACGATCAGCAATCTTCAGCAGGATGTTCGAGCGCTCGGTAGGTGATGTCTTGCCCCAGGCTGGTGCGGCCTTATGGGCAGCATCGAGCGCCAGCTCGATGTCTTCCGCGGTGGAGCGCGGAATCTCGCAGATGACTTCACCGGTTACCGGTGTAATATTTTCAAAATACTGGCCCTTGGTGGGCTCGACCCATTCGCCACCAATGTAATTCTGGTAACGGGACTTGAATGAAACGACAGATCCTTCCTGTCCAGGTTGTGCGTAGATCATGGCATCGGCCTCTTGTTGTGTTTGTCGCAGGACAACGCGGAATTTCGCGTTTACCCATTCAATGTAGTAGCCGATGACGGATGGGTGAATGATTCAATAGGGGCGAAAAACTCATTCCTTGGTAGTAGAAACCCCAGCCTTGGTCCTTTGAGCACAACGTCAGCCCCTCAACGAAAAAAGGCTGCCCGAAGGCAGCCCAAAGACACTCAACTTGCTCAGCTTACTTTGACGCAACACGATCCTTCGGCAGTTTGAAGGTCCAGACCATTCCACCCTGGTTGAAGTGCTTGACCACTTTCGCCACTTCGCCGCCCCAGAGTGGCACTGCACCGCCCCAGCCAGAGAGCACCGAGACATATTGTTCGCCATCCATTACCCAGGTAACCGGCGTTCCTACCACTCCAGAACCGGTATTGAACTTATACAGCTCCTCTCCGGTTTTAGCGTCGAAGGCTTTCAGATAGCCTTCCGGTGTACCGGTGAACACCAGGTCGCCGGCCGTCGCCATGGCACCACCCCAGAGCGGCGCGGTATTTTCATAGCGCCAGACCTCTTCGCCGGTTTTTGGATCCATGGCTCGCAGCACACCGATGTAGTCATCGTTGGCAGGTTTGATGGTAAAACCAGCACCCAGGAATGCGGCCCCTTTCTTATAGGAAACCGGCTCGTTCCAGATGTCCATCGCCCACTCATTGGAGGGCACATAGAACAGCCCGGTGTTCTGACTGTAAGCCATGGGCATCCAGTTCTTACCGCCAAGGAACGCCGGTTGCGCCAGCACCTGCTCACCCTTGGTGTTATCCGTCACTGATGGATCGCCAGGACGACCACCTTCAGCAAAAATCGGGCGTCCGGTTTTCGGATCCAGCCCCTCGGCCCAGGTGATTTTGTCGACGAATGGAAAGCCGCGAATAAAGTCACCGTTCTCGCGGTTCAGTACGTACATGAAACCATTACGGTCGGCCGTTGCTGCCGCTTTAACGGTTTTCCCGTTGTCGCTGTAGTCGAAGGAAATCAGCTCGTTGACGCCATCATAATCCCAGCCGTCGTGAGGCGTGGTCTGAAAGTGCCACTTGATACTGCCGTCATCCGGATCAATGGCGATGCGGGAGGACGAAAACAGGTTGTCACCGGGACGCAGGTGCGAGTTCCAGGGCGCCGGGTTGCCAGTACCGAAGAAAATGGAGTTGGTGTCGGCGTCGTAGGTACCACCCAGCCAGGTCGCTGCACCGCCGTTTTTCCACATGTCGCCAGGCCAGGTCTTGCCGGCTTCGCCGCCGGAAATGCCGTTCTCAATGGCTTTGCCATCCTTGTAGACGTAGCCCATGTGACCCTCGACGGTCGGGCGGGTCCAGACCAGCTCACCAGTATTGGCGTCGTATGCTTCGACCTTACCGACAATACCGAATTCACCGCCAGAAACCCCGGTAATGACGTTACCGTTGATGACCATGGGCGCGGCGGTGATGGCATAACCCGCCTGGTAGTCCTCTACTTTCTTGATCCACATGGGTTTGCCGGTGTCTTTGTTCAAAGCGACCAGCTTGGCATCGAGCGTGCCGAAAATGACCTTGTCGTTGTACAGCGCAACGCCCCGGTTGACCACGTCGCAGCAGGGCATGATGCCATCGGGCAGACGCGCGTCGTACTGCCAGAGTTCGTCACCTGTTTTCACATCGATGGCGTATACCCGCGAATAGGACGCGGTGACGTACATAACGCCATCTTTGACCATCGGCTGGGCTTCCTGGCCGCGCATCTTTTCGCTACCAAAGGAGAAGGCCCACACCGGCTGCAGGTACTCGACGTTTTCTCGGGTGAGAGTATCCAGGGTGCTAAAACGCTGCCCCTTCAGCCCCATACCATAAGTGACTATATCCTCCGGGGTATTCTCGTCATTCATGATGTCTTGGTCGGTGACCGCCTGGGCCCCGAAAGACACCGCAAGCGCCAGGGCGCTGCTCGCAATGCGGGTACCGAATTTGTTCGATCTCATGGTTGCGCTCTCCAATTCTCTTGTTGTCGGTTTTCGGTAAAACGGGAAAACTTCCCGCCTGTGTACCGATTCTTCGCGCTCAGCCGAACAGCGACAATTACTCCCCGGAACAGGTTTCCTCATCACTTGGTAGTACGACTGTCCAAATCACTGCTCCTCTCCGCCAGCCCGAGCCAGGGCCTTCGGCTCCAGAAACTTCTGATAATAGTTGGGTACGCTGTAATCCAGGTTCAGTCCTGCGAACAGGGCGTGCAGCTCTCCGGTCCGAACCAGCCCATCCACAATGGACTCCAGGGCATAGCCGAGTTGACGGTGGGTGTGTTTAATAGCCATGCCCACGTCCCAGACCTGTTTGCCGATGCCAGGGAAACCGTTACCGGCACGCTGGAAATGGGCGTTGGCGGGCATACTGAGCTCATGATCAATCTCCGCCCGCATTCCCATCACCGCACTAACGTCGCCCTGGCGCATGGCATTGAAGGCTTCAGAGATCGTGCGATAGTGATGGACCTGCTCTCTCAGACGGCCTCGCAAGCCCGAGCTCAGGTAAAAGTCAGGCAGAGTGTCAATTTCTACTCCTATGGGGTGGTATTGAAAAACCGCGACCGTTTCAACACTGTCGAGCTTGTTCGGGTCGTAGGCTATTTGCCAGGTTTCCTGCTGATAAGGCCCGAACATGACCACCTGCTCGTTGATGTACTCGCCGGTGGAGTCCTGCATGTAGGCATATTGCTTGTCATAGGGCACCCGCATCATGAGATCCGCCAGCCTTTGCTTGGCCAGGTAGTGACCTTTCCAGACGTTATTGCGCAAATCGTCGCCCAGGTTCTCGTCGGGGGTAATCCAGTGCACTCGGAACTCTACCCCCAACTCTTTCGCTATGCGCCGGCCCAGCTCTACGTCGACGCCTTTCGGCTCCCCATCTTCGGCATAGGAGTACGGCGGGAAGTTTTCGTAGACGCCTACCTTGAGGTAGCCGGACTCGAGAATGCGGTCGTAAGTACGGTCAGCCGGTCGGTTCAATAGGTCATTGCCATCGTCGACCTCCTGCGCCCAGAGGTTGGCGCAAGCCAGAATCAGCAGCAGTAGAGTGACATGTTTCATTGTGGTTCCCCCAACGACGATGGGCCGGCTCTGCAGCCGGCCCCAATCAGAGCGTCAAAATTGCGCAGGTGATCACTCCGGTTTTGGCAACGACTCTACGTAGGTCTTGATAGCCCACATGGCGTTCTGGTCCAGCGTCTTCTTCCAGGAGGGCATGCCCCGATCCGTGCCGTTGCGCACACGACCGATGTAGTACTCATCGTCCCAGATGCTCAATTCCCGCAAATCCGGAGTCAGCCCGCCCGACATGGCACGAATGCCGTGGCACCCGGCGCAGTTGCCCGCATAGGCGCTCTCCCCGACCGCGGCCGCTTCGGACTGGAACTTGGCGAGCTCATTGCCTTCGCGGAATGGGTTTTCGGTACGAACCTCATCCCCCAGCTCCGGCAGCTTTCCGGTATCAACTTCCTGCGGTGTGACATTGCCGTGGCCCCGCGCCTGTTCCGACGCAAGCAGCAGCGCCACAGAAATCAGCAACAGCGCCGAGGCAAGAAGGATTCTGAGTGGTGTGGATATTGTCATTGTATTGACCTCTGCGGTTTCCCATGCATTGACCCCCAGTCTAGAAATCCTCGACACCAATCCGAATGCCACTTTGGAGGATTCGGCTTAGTTCCTTGGTAGTAGGCAAACCGGGTGAAGGCCAAAGCATGATCCGCAACCCGTAACCGTCAAATTTCCTGAATTTTCAGCAGCAACCCATCCTTTCGGGATTTTTTCCCGCCTTTACCTGGCTTTTTCCCGCTTTTCAGGCGCGCTTTTCCGTCGCGGATGTGGTCGAGCAGAGTTAATACTCGAAGCGTCAGTACCACGGGCAAGACGACACAACAAAAAGCAAGGGGATAGGTTATGAAAATCAATGAACGGCAACATCCGCTCTTACGCGGCATTGGAATGGCTATGGTTCTCGGCTCGGCCACGTGCCTGAGCTTGCAGGCCACAGCCAAGGAAGTTACCTGGGACGACATCGCCAACGATGCCAGCACCACCGAAAACGTACTCAGCTACGGTATTGGTCCCAAGGCCCAACGCTACAGCCCAATGACCACCATCAACCGTAAGAACGTTGAACGCCTGGTTCCAGCCTGGTCATTCTCATTCGGCGATGAAAAACAGCGTGGGCAAGAATCTCAGGCCCTGATTCACGACGGCGTCATTTACATCACCGGGTCTTATTCGCGCTTGTTCGCCCTGGACGCCAAAACCGGCGAACGGCTGTGGGAATACAGCCATCGACTCCCGGAAGGCATCCGCCCCTGTTGCGACGTGGTTAACCGAGGCGCGGCGATCTTCGGCGACAAGGTCTTCTTCGGCACACTCGATGCCGGCATCGTCGCCCTCAACAAGGACACCGGCAAAGTGGTCTGGCGTGAAAAATTCGCCGACCATGAAGCCGGTTACACCATGACCGGCGCCCCGGTTCTGGTGAAAGATCAGGAAACCGGCAAGGTGCTGCTGATCCACGGCTCCTCCGGCGACGAATTCGGGGTGGTAGGCAAACTGTTTGCCCGCGACCCGGACACCGGAGAGGAAATCTGGATGCGGCCTTTCGTAGAGGGCCATTATGGCCGTCTGAATGGCGAGACGAGCACGCCGACCGGCGATCCGCGCGCCCCGAGCTGGCCCGACGATCCAAACACAGAAACCGGTAAAGTCGAGGCCTGGAGTCATGGCGGTGGCGCGCCCTGGCAAAGCGCAAGCTTTGACCCGGACACCAACACCATCATCATCGGGGCAGGCAACCCGGCCCCCTGGAATACCTGGAAGCGCACCTCACCGGGTGGTAATCCAGCCGACTATGACAACTTGTATACCTCTGGCCAAGTCGGTGTAGACCCAACCACCGGGGAAGTGAAATGGTTCTACCAGCACACACCGAACGATGCCTGGGATTTCTCTGGCAACAATGAGCTGGTGCTTTTTGAGTATTCGGAAAACGGCGAAACGGTAAAAGCTACAGCACATGCCGACCGTAACGGCTTCTTCTACGTCGTTGACCGCACCAGCGGTGACTTCAAGAAAGCCTTCCCGTTCGTGGACAACATCACCTGGGCTGAGGGCATCGGTGAAGACGGGCGGCCGATTGAAGCTGAAGGCCAACGTCCACCCGCCCCGAAGGCTGGTGAAACCCGCGGCGAAGCCATTGAAGTATCACCGCCGTTCCTGGGTGGCAAGAACTGGAACCCAATGGCCTACAGCCACCAGACCGGCCTGTTCTACGTGCCCGCTAACCATTGGAAAGAGGACTACTGGACTGAAGAAGTCACCTACAAGAAAGGGGCGGCGTATCTGGGCCAGGGCTTCCGCATTAAACGCATGTACGACGACCATGTGGGCGTTTTACGAGCGATGAACCCCCTAACCGGCAAGATTGAATGGGAGCACAAGGAAAAAATGCCGCTATGGGCCGGCGTTCTGACCACCGAGGGAGGTCTGGTCTTCACCGGCACCGGCGACGGTTTCCTGAAAGCGTTCGATGCCCAGACCGGTGAGGAACTCTGGAAATTCCAGACGGGCTCCGGAATCATCTCCTCACCCATCACCTGGGAAATGGACGGCGAACAATACGTCGGTGTGGCCTCGGGCTATGGCGGTGCAGTGCCACTGTGGGGTGGCGACATGGCTGAACTGACCAAACCAATTTCCCAGGGTGGCTCGTTCTGGGTGTTCAAACTGCCCTCTTGGGCCCAGGCCTCGCGATAGGCGATCTCCGAGATTGGCCCGGTGTTTAGCCGGGCCCTTTTTCAATCAACGCTCCGAGTACTTCGTTATGCGATCACTCATTCAAGCCTCATTGTTTCTGACCGCTGCAACGGCCACTGCAGGGGACTACCTGGCGGGACTGGACCAGGCCCCAGTCATCAATGGCTGCATCCTGGAGCAACATGCCCAGTGCCCCGGTGCGGATCTACGTGGTGCGGACCTGTCAAACCTGGATCTGCGGTTGTCCAACTTCCAGAACGCCACCCTGAGTGGTGCCAATCTAAGCCATACTAACCTGCGCGGAGCCAACTTGAACGGAGCCAATCTGGACAAGGTGACGGCCTACCGAGTACAGGCTACCCGGGCTGATTTGCGCGGTGCAAAAATCCGCAACGCAAAGATGCCGGGTATGGAAGCCGAATACCTGTTCGCACAGGGTGCAGATTTTAGCGATTCTGATCTGACCGGCGCCGACCTGGATTTTTCTCGCTTTTCAGGTGCAACCCTTGCAAGGAGCGACCTTGGTTTCTCTAGCCTCGAAATGGCCTGGCTGCCAAAAGCCGATCTCAAGGCTGCCAATCTGCAGGGCGCCAACCTCCAAGAGGCCAAACTGGGCCTGGCCAACCTTGCCGGTGCGAATCTGACTGGCACACGCATTCACTTTGCCACCTTCGAGGGCACGTATATGGAAGGGTGTATTGCCTGTCCGTTCGACTGGTAATCGGCAGCGGGCCTAAACCCGCTGCCCGTCATTCAACTGGCCATAACGAACCAGCCCGGCGTCTACCGCCAGATGAATCAATTCCACAGCCGATTCGATCTGTAACTTGCTCTTGAGCAAAGCGAGGTGGTTCGACACTGTCTTACTGCTAACGCATAGCCTGCCTGCAATCCCCTGGATACTCTCGCCCCGGGCGTACATCAACAAGACTTCCATTTCCCGCTGGGTCATATCCCGCAACCTGTGGTCCACTGGGCGCTCCTGATTCATCGCCAGGCGTGTGGCAACCGCATGTTCGATGTATGGCTGGCCCGCGGCTACCCTCTTCACCGCCTCCGCCAGTTCCTCCGGCGCACAATTTTTGGTAACAAAACCCAGCGCGCCTACATCCAGGGCCTGACGGACCATGGGCAATTCTTCATGCATTGTGAAAAACAGGATCGACGCACCCCGCCACCGCTGGCGGATGCGGCGCGCAACCTCAAGTCCGGAGATATCGGGCAGGCCCATGTCCAGCAGCACCAGCTCGGGTAATAACTGCCCATACTGGGCAACCGCATCCTGTCCGGAGTCCACTTCCGTAACCGCCAGGCCAGGGACCATTGACTGGAGCAGGTTGGAGATGCCCTGGCGCACCACCTGATGATCATCCACGATCATTACTTTCATACCACACCTCCAACAAGGGGTTTACTTTCAAGCAGAGGAACCGCGAGACGGATTCGGGTACCTGTACCGACCAAGCTCTCAAACTGGATCTGGCCGCCGAGGCAGCGGGCCCGCTCTCGCATTGAGCGTATGCCGAGTCCCGAGCATCGGGCCAAGTCAGCGCCACCAACTCCGTTGTCGCAGACTTCAATGTTCAGCTGAATCGAATCGGTCGTCACAGCGAGCGAGGCGCTGGAGGCCCGGGCATGACGGGATATGTTGTTCAGGGCTTCCTGCAGAAACCGGTACAGATGGGTCTGTTGCTCGCCGCTAAGCTCGGGCAGGGCCACACCCAGATTCAGATGACAGCTGAGCCCGCTCAGTCGCTGCCACTGCTCGACCAGATGCTGGATGGCACCGTCGAGCCCGAGTTGCTCCATGACCAACGGGTGCAAATCATGAAGCAGATGGCGGAAATGCGTCTGCATGGTTTCGCAATGCTGGGCCAGTTCCCGGGCCTGCTGTTTCTTCCCCTCGCACAGCTGTGGGTCGTACACCCAGCTCCGGGCCTGGGCGCGGATGCCGGTCAAGTACTGGCCCAGATCGTCGTGCAGGACTCGGGCGATATGTTCCCGTTCCCGGTCCTGCAGTTGGAGCAGCTCGGTCATCAGCCGACTCACCGTTCGCTGCTCGCTTTCCAGTGCCTCGGCCATGGCGTTGAAGCGGGACGCAAGAGCATCCAGTTCCTGAACAGGCTGGCGACGCAATCGTGAGGTCAGGCTGCCATTGGCAACCGCCTGCATGGCCGCTTCCAGCGAACTCAGCGTCCTCACCGCACCTGCCACCATCTGTCGGAGCACGAAAAAACAGAGCAGCATGCCGATGGCATAGGAGACCGAGATCAACAGGAAGCCCTCCCAGATTTCCTCAGCCTCATCCGCCGGTGCATAGCGCCAGCCGTTCGACAGCTCCGCAGAATGGTCAGCGCCAATGAGAGTGGTGAACCAGATTGGCACCGACTCCCGGTCGGAGACGTCGTCTGCCGCCGAGCCATCGGCCCCTGGCTCGCTTGGCGTTGGCTCAAGGTGCCGCAGATGGGGCACCACTTCAGCAGCCAACCGATGGGGGGCCGGCAGATTATCAGCCAACGCCACGGCCCCACTCAGTTCCCGCTGAACATCGTGCTGAGCCTGCTGGACATAGAACAGGGCTCCAGCCGCATACACAACGGCGAATACGGCGAGCATGATCAACAAAGTCTTACGGTACGCAGTCATTGCAAAGCCCGGCGCTCCACGTGGGAAGGTTATTCTCCATGCTAAACCGCCAGTTTTTCACCGGAATAGTTCTTTAGTACCGGCACATTCCTACTTTCTGAATATTTCCGGGCCTTTTCTCCTTCATTAAGCTGAAAACACAACAATAAGGCGGAGCACATTATGGTTTTCTGCAACCGGTTGTTGGCCGCCACTCTGGCGACCCTGATCATTGCCCTGCCCGCACAGGCAGACACCCTGACGGTCCGGATTGGCTACCTGCACTGGATCCCTGATCAGGGACCGGTGCTTTCCAACGTGATACCCGCGCCGGAAGACTCCGGTCTCCGGGGTGCCGACCTGGCCATCGCTGACAACCGCACCACCGGCAAATTCCTTGGCCAAAACTACCTGCTGGAGCAACGAATCAGCGACTCGCAAGCCGATACCGTCGCGGCGTTCGAGAGTCTTCAGAAGGCCGGAATAGACCTTTTTGTTGTCAATGCTCCGGCGTCTGCCCTCACCGCGCTGGTAAACGCGGCCGACGAACATACTTTGCTGATGAATGCGGGCGCGAAGGATGACGATCTTCGGACAGACGAATGCCACCCTAATCTCGTGCACACCATCCCAAGCTACAGCATGCTTACCGATGCCCTGGGGCAATGGCTCAACCAACGCCGATGGCAGCAGGTATTCATGATCACCGGGCCAACCGACGAAGATCAGGCCTGGGCGCAGGCCTTTCGACGATCCGCCAAACGCTTCGGACTTGACCTCGTCGCCGACAAACCCTGGACCTTTGATACGGATCTGCGACGCATGGCGTCCAAGGAGCTGCCAGTATTCACCCAGCATGGTGACTACGATGCCGTTGTCGTTGCCGATGTACACGGCGATTTCGGGGAATACGTGCCCTTTAACACCTGGCTACCCCGCCCGGTTGTCGGCACCCAGGGCATGAGTCCGGTGGCCTGGCACCGCGTCGTGGAAAGCTGGGGCGCGGCGCAGTTGCAGAAACGCTTCAGTGATCTCGCCGACCGCAACATGAACAACGAGGACTACGCGGCCTGGGCCGCCGTACGTTCCATCGGCACGGCAGTTACCCAGTTGGGCGAGGCCAATCCGACCAGCATTCGCAACTTCCTGCTCGGCGACCAATTCCAATTGGCAGGCTTCAAGGGGCGAAAGCTCACCTACCGCTCATGGAATGGCCAACTCAGACAACCCATCCCGCTGGTTCATCCAAGGGGCCTAGTGGCGCAAGCGCCCTTCGACGGCTACCTGCACTCGAACTCCCAGATGGATACCCTCGGTTTCGATGAGCCGGAAAGCACATGTCGAATCAGTGGCTGATGCCTTGGCATTCAGCTGTAAAAACAAGACGGAGCAATCACAATGAACAATCGACTGAAGCGCACTGCCCTGGCCGCCATGATCGGTCTATCCACTCCGGCTCTCGCCAGCGTGGCCTATGTCTCCAATGAGAAAGACAACACTCTGTCCATCATCGACACCGACACCCACATGGTGCTGGAAACCATTGAGGTCGGTCAGCGCCCTCGGGGCATCCTGCTGTCCAAGGACCATACCAAGCTCTACATCTGCGCCAGTGACGACGACACCGTGCAGGTTCTGGACCTGGCAACCCGGAAGATCATCGACACCCTGCCTTCCGGCGAAGACCCGGAGCAGTTCGCCCTGCATCCCAACAACAAACACCTGTACATCGCCAACGAAGACGACGCCATCGTGACCGTGGTCGATGTAGACACCAAGGACGTGCTGGCCCAAATTGATGTTGGTATAGAACCCGAAGGCATGGCGGTCAGCCCGGATGGTAAATGGGCGGTAAACACCTCCGAAACCACCAGCATGCTGCACTGGATCAACACCGAAACCTTTGAGATTGAGAAGAACATCGTGGTTGGCCAGCGGCCGCGCCATGTGGAGTTCAGTAAAGACAGCAAGATCGCCTGGGCCTCGGCCGAAATCGGCGGCACTGTGCATATCATTGACGTCGACAAACTGGAACAGATTCATCAGATGAGCTTCAAGGTACCCGGGGTGAATCAGGATCGGGTCCAGCCGGTTGGCATAGAACTGACCTCCGACGGCAAGTACGCCTTCGTGGCTCTCGGCCCCTCGAATCACGTGGCCGTAGTCGACGCCCAGAGCTATGAGGTTCTGGACTACCTGCTGGTGGGAGCCCGGGTCTGGCAGTTGGACCTCGATAAAGATGAAAAGCACCTTTACACCACCAATGGGGTCTCCGGCGATGTCTCGGTGATCGATGTAGACGAGCTGAAGGTGCTCAAGTCGATCAAGGTCGGCCGCTACCCCTGGGGTGTGGTCATCGATCCGTCCTCATGACCATTGAAGCCCGCAGCATCGGTTTTCGCTACGGCGACCAACCGGTGCTAAAGGACGTCAGCTTTACGCTGACTTCCGGGCGTTTTCACGCCCTGCTCGGGCCCAATGGCGCCGGTAAGTCGACGCTGTTTGGCCTGGCTACCCGTCTGTTAGCCCTGCAGCAGGGTGATCTGATACTGGCCGGGCGATCCCTGAAAAAACACCCCACCGAGGCCATGAGCCAGCTTGGCGTGGTGTTCCAACAGAATGCTCTGGACCTGGACCTCACGGTTCGCCAGAACCTGCACTACCACGCCGCCCTGCATGGGATGTCGGGTAGGGTCGCGCGCTCCCGGAGTCATCGAGAACTTGAACGCTTTGGTCTGCTGGACCGGGCCGACGCCCCGGTCAGGCAACTCAATGGCGGTCATCGACGGCGGGTGGAAATTGCCCGGGCCCTGCTCCACCAGCCAACGATCCTGTTGCTGGACGAAGCGACTGCCGGGCTCGACATCGCCAGCCGCAACGCCCTGAATCATCATGTGCGCTCACTCTGCGATCAGGACGGACTCACCGTACTCTGGGCCACGCACCTGATTGAAGAGGTGCACAACGAAGACCGGGTACTGATCCTGCATCGCGGCCAGTTGCTGGCCGACGCTGACGGCTACCAGCTTTGCTCCGACCAGGGCAACCGAGACCTGGCCACCACTTTTCACACCCTGACCGGAGCCGGCTGATGATAAGCCCGTCCCACTATTGGCATGGCTTTGTCGGTGTCCAGACCCGCGAATGGCTTAGGTTCTGGCAGCAACGAACTCGCTTCGCCAGCGCGCTGGTGCGCCCACTGTTATGGCTCGTCGTTTTCGCCGCCGGTTTCCGGGCAGTGCTGGGCATCTCCATCATCCCGCCCTATGACACCTACATTACCTACGAGAACTACATTGCCCCCGGTTTGTGCGGCATGATCATCCTGTTCAACAGCATGCAGGGTGCGTTATCGATGGTTTATGATCGGGAACTGGGCAGCATGCGAGTGTTGTTAACCAGCCCTCTGCCTCGACCGTTCCTGCTGGTCACCAAGCTCCTGGCCATGGGCGGCGTATCCGTTGCCCAGGTGTATCTGTTCCTGGCACTGGCTCTGCTGGTAGACGTGGAGCCGCCGAACTGGGGCTACCTTGCCGTGCTGCCGGCTCTGATCCTGACCAGTCTTATGCTTGGTGCCCTGGGCCTACTGATTGCCACATGGGTGAAACAGCTGGAAAACTTTGCCGGGGTGATGAACTTTGTCATTTTCCCAATGTTCTTTTTGTCCTCAGCGCTCTACCCACTCTGGCGCATGAATGAGGCCAGCCCATGGCTGTACTGGATTTGTCAGTTCAATCCATTCACCCACGCGGTGGAGGCCATCCGGTTTTCCCTATACCTGAGCTGGAATTCGCAAGCCTTTGGCATCACGGCCGGTACGACCCTGGTTCTGGCGTTGCTGGCAACCGCCAGCTTTAGGCCACAGCGCACCCGCATTCTGGGCAAAGACTCGGCCTGATAGCCGTTAAAGGGCCAATACCCGTAGAGATTAGCCGCCCCGTTCCGGCATTGTAAGATTTTCGACGATTTTCCTGACGTCGTCGCCGGCTGTTACCGGCGCATCCCATTGCAAACGCGCGGGCTCACCGTTGAGGTACCAAAGCCGAGTGGCAAGTTCGGCGGCATCCCGGGCATCGTGAGTGACGCACACCAGTCCCATATGCGGATACTGCGCCAACAAATCGAGAATCAGTTGCCTGAGTTCGCCTGCACGAATCGGGTCAAGCGAGGCGAAAGGCTCGTCCAGCAGGAGCAGATCGGGTTTAACAGCCATGGCCCGGGCCAGGGCGGCACGACGCGCCATACCGAGGGAGACCTGATCAGGAAAATGGTGACCGTAGCCCGTCAGGCCTACCGCCGCCAGCAATCGATCCGCTTCACCATCGGTGGCGCCCACGATTCTCAGATTCTGGTGCAAGCTACGCCAGGGCAGCAGCCGGTGCTCCTGAAACAGGTAGCCGATACGGACCGACTGCGAACTGCGGGCCGTCGCTTTTATGGTCTTCCGATCAAGCCCGGCGATGGCATTAAGCAGCGTGGTCTTGCCCACTCCAGATGGTCCCAGCAGGCACACCCGGTCACCGCGGTTAACGGTCGTGACAATGGCGCCCAGCACGGGCTGATGCCAGCCGCGGCCACTGATATCCAGCTCAAGCATGGGCCATCTCCGGCCGACGCCAGCGGTTGGCGCGACGCTCCAGAGGCTGCAGAATGGCCAGCTCGATCACTTGCACCACGGCAATGAACGCCAAACTGTAGGCCAGTATGGTGGCCACGTCGAAAACCTGAAATGCCAGATGCAGCTTGAACCCGACGCCGTTAGACCGACCCAACAGCTCCACCACCAGCACAATCTTCCATATTAGCGCCAGCCCGCCCCGAGTGGCCGCCATCAGGTAAGGAAACATTTGCGGTAGCCACACTTCTCGTAGCCACTGCCAGCGGCTGAACCGGTAAGCCACAGCCATCTGTTCAAGTTTGTCGTCAAGGCTGCGAGCGCCTTCGCGCACGGTCACCGCCACGTTCGGTACCTTGTTGATAATGACCGCCAGCAGGGCCGCCATTTCCACCAGACCGAACCAGACGTACATCAGGATGATCGTGACCAGCGCTGGCAAGTTCAGCAGAATCACGAGCAGCGGATCAAACAAGGCGTTGAGGCGGGCAGAGCGGCCCATGGCACTGCCGATCACCACGCCCAGCAGCATTGCCACGCCGAAGGCGATTGCCACCCGAGCCAGAGTTGCGGCCAGATGACGCCAGAGTTCACCATTGACCGCTTCACTAGCAAGAGCAACCATGACTGCACTTGGCGTGGGTAAGAGATCGGTTTCCAGGGTGGCCGCAAGCACAGCCCAGATCAGCACGGTTGCCGGCAGCACCACCCAGTAGCACCACAAAGGCGGCAGACCGCTACCGGAGGTCATGGGGCAGGCCTGAAAAACAAGTCGGCAGGCATGAGTTCGCCCGAATCCGCGCCCGTCAGCAGGAGCAGGGCGTGCAAATCCGCCACCCGACGCTCGGTAAGTGGCAACGGTCGACCCGCCAAGTAACCCTCGCGCAGCGCCGCCAACTCCCCTGAGCCGGGTTCCTGCATTAAAGACGCCAGGCGCTGCCAGTGGGCCGGGGCGATGGCTAATGATTGTTTCGCCTGCCGGACCGAACGGGCGAATCGCGCAATGAGATCGCGATGGTCATCGGCCCACGCTTTGGGAAAGACATAGCCCAGCACGGGCAGGTTCCGATCCAGGTTGAGTTCTGCAAGCAGATCCTGCAGCCGAAATGCCGACCGCCAACCACCCTGCCCCTTAAGTCTGGCTGCAAAGTGCCAGTAGGTTACGATGGCATCGACCTGACCGCGTTTCAGCGCCTGGCTGAGCAGAGGCGGCGATCCAAACTGCAGTTCCACACTGGCTGCCAGGTCCAGGCCTCGCTGCGACGCGACCTGCTGCAACAATATCCAGCCCTTGCTGTCGGGGCCACCGGCCACCCCCAGACGACGCCCGTTCAGATCAGCCAACGAACGAATGGCTGAATTCTCAGCCACCACCAAGTCACCAATTTGGGTCGAAAAAGGCACGTACAGGTAAGGCTCACCCGCAGAAAATCGGGCCTGGGCCCAAAGCAGATCCGCCACCGCACCTTGGACACTGCCACTGGTCACGGCCAGCCGCGAGGCTGGAAGATTAGCAACCGGACGCAGTTCCAGGCGATACCCGTTAGCGCTATCCAACCCCGCATGCTGGAGATGATCCAGCTCCCAGTGGGCGGTGCCAGCGTACAGGACGCTGAGGGTCAGTACCGGCTGGGCACTTGCCAGGACGCTGAACATCAGGCCGGCCAGCAAACCAGCCAGTCTGGGCGCCCGCCGCTTCCACCACTTCGGTTTGCTGCATATTGATCGGCTCATCCCCTCACAATACGAAGCTCCGCCGGTATCCAGAATAGTACTTTGGTGCCTGTTTTTTGGTGCGATGGTCGCATTCAACCGATGGCGGTTATGACGTGTAATGGAAGCATCACAATAATAAGCGGAGGCTGTCTCTGGCCTTTGCGAAGGAGATTGTCATGCTCAACGAGCTCGATGCCACACTCTCGTCGGAAAACCGTTATCATGATTCCGGAAGCTCTCCCGAAACCGACAACAAACAGGCCGATGCCGTCATGGAGCCCGCGTACAAGATTCTCATTGCCGACGACCACCCGCTGTTTCGGGAGGCAATCAGCAGCGTCATTGCATCAGGCTTTCAAAACAGCACGATCATCGAAACGGACGATCTCGACAGCGCCGTCGAGATCACCCGGGAGAACGATGACCTCGACCTGATTCTGCTGGATCTGAACATGCCCGGTATGCACGGCTTGAATGGTCTGATCACCTTGCGTAACGAGGCACCCAGTATTCCCGTGGTGATCGTGTCCGCGGAAGAAGACAAACAGGTTGTGTTGCAGGCCATTACTTACGGCGCGATTGGCTTTATCACCAAGTCATCACCCCGGGCCCAGATGACCGAAGCGATCCAACAGATCCTCAACGGCAATGTCTATCTCCCCTCAGACATCATCCGCACAAGTAATGAGGGCCGCCAGCGCCGCAGTCGGAACGACGACAACCCTATTTCACCAGAGCTTCTGAACTCCCTGACCCGCCGCCAACTTTTGGTGCTGGAAAGAATGTCCAAGGGCGAGTCCAACAAGCAGATCGCCTACAACCTCAATATCGCGGAAACAACCGTTAAGGCCCACGTCTCGGCGATCCTGCGGAAGCTCGGAGTACACAACCGGGTTCAGGCCATTCTGTCCGCCAGCGATGTTGATTTCAGCCAGTACCTCAAACGCTAAGGTCTGTGGCGTCGGGCGACCTGGTCGCCCCTCGCAATCCTTCCCATTGTAAGCCAGGCATCACGTCTACCTTCAGTTGTGCACCACATGGTGCAGAATGCTGCGTAATTTTAACGGTTTCAAGGGCTTATTCATCAGCAGGTAACCCAACGTCCGAATCCGTTGTTTCAGCTCATTGGAGTAATTGGCGGTAATCATCAACACAGGCGCTGGTGTACTGCGCCGCCGATTAATTTCGCCTACCACGTCGACACCGTTTTCGTCGTTGTCCAGGTGATAGTCGGCCAGGATCAGCTCCACCTCCGTGGACTCGATGTCCAGTTGCCGCTCCAGGTCCTCCAGGGAAATCGCCGTCACCACCTGGCACTGCCACCCTTCGAGCAAAGTCTGCATGCCCTCGCAAATCGAGCGATCGTTGTCGATCACCCAGACACGGACTCCGTCCAGGCCTGCATCCGGCAAAGAGGGTGCCGCGTTCGCAACCGCTCTCGGCGGCTGGAGCTGGCCCAACGGCACGCGTACGCTGAACACAGACCCCTTGCCTTCAACCGAGGACACCCGTACCTCATGACCAAGCATCCGGGAAATCTTGTCCACGATGGCAAGGCCCAGCCCCAAGCCTTTGTCTGCCTGGGCGCCACTCGGACTAATGCGCTTGAACTCCTGAAAAATTTCGGTGAGCTTGTCTTCCGGGATACCAGGCCCGGTATCCCAGACCTGCAGCAGGACATGATCTGTCTGCCGGCGGCAACCGAGTAGGATGCGCCCGGTGCGAGTGTAGCGAATAGCATTGGTCAGAAAATTGCGGAGAATACGAGCCAGTAACTGGGAGTCGGATTCCACCACTACCGAGCAGGGCACAAAATCCAGCCGCAGGCCCTCCGAAAGCGCCATCTGCCGAAATTCCCGGGCAATGTTGTTAAGCAAATCGCGCAGATCAAATGCCGTTACATCCGGTTTGATCACACCGGCATCCAACTTGGAAATATCCACCAGAGTGCCGAGTAGATTCTCCACATCGTCCAACGACGTGCTCACTGAACGTACCAATCCCTCAGCCTTCGGACCAAAACTTTGCTCCAGTAGCGAACTGGTAAACAGCCGAGCGGCGTTCAGCGGTTGCAGCAGATCGTGACTGACCGCCGCCAGGAACTTGGTCTTGGACATGTTCGCTCGTTCAGCTTCAAGCTTTGCGTCACGCAACTTGTGATTCAGACTGGTTAACGCCGCGGTGCGCTCGTTAACCCGGCGCTCAAGATCATCGTAAGCCTCCTCCAGTGCCAAGGCGGTCTTACGTCGGTCCGTTATGTCACGGATTAGCACGAAGAAACCGATGATGTCGCCAAACTCGTCCAGATTGGGCACGTAAGAACGGAGCATGTACCGCACCTCGCCCCTGCCATCGGTCTCTTCCAGCTCAAACGTTACATTGTGCCCGTCCATCACTTCCATGATCTGGGGCAGCAAGCGCTGGTAGAACTCAGGGCTGTGAATCTGATCCAGTCGCTGCTCCAGAACGGGCACGCCCCCTCTTCCGTACCAAGCCTCGTAGACCTTGTTGCAGAACTGAACCCGCATATCGGCACCGACGTAAGCGATCAGCGCTGGCACGTGATCGGTGACCACACGGATCCAACGCTCGCTTTCTTCCAGTGCTTTGATCCGGCGCATCATTTCGCTGTTTTTAACGTCAGTGATATCGGAATAGAGCACCACCAAGCCACCCTCACGGGTGGCACGTTCGGTTACTTGAACCCAGCGTTGATTGGACAGCAGGAACACCGAGCCTTCGGGGTCGTCGTGGTCATGTTCTTCGACGATCAGCCCGCTGGCCTCGGCACGAGTTTTGACCTCTTGAATGCTGGTACCCGGTTCCGGCGCCACGATCCCCGCATCGCGCCAATAACTACGGAAACGACTATTGCTCTGTATCAGTTGATGATGACGGTCGAACAGGACAAACCCATCGGCGATGCTTTCGATCGCATCGCTAAGCCGCTGGCGAGTGGTTTCGGCTTCTTCCCTGGCCCGATTGACGGCCGTATGGCTGGACTTGAGCTCTTCCAAGGCATTATTCAAGGCATCGGTCCGCTCCCGGACCTGTTCCGCCAGAATCACCGAGTGCTCAAAGGCAGCGTAGGGCTCAGGTTTGTGGGCAGTACCTGACTCCACCCTCACAATCAGCGCGTCTCGAATCCTTCGCAGGCGCTGATTTTCTTCCTCCAGCGCCTCGATTTGGCGGTTTTTCATCTCGTCGGTCGACGGCTCGCCTGGGTCAGGAACGGGCATCCGGTTGGCCAATCACCACCCCCGTAAACGTCTGGTTGATGTGCATTCCGTCAAACTGCTCACCGTAGGTGTTAAATCCGATCACCCGATGGCGCCGCATAAATTCCGACACGGCAGCCACCTCCCCGGTTAATTCCGCTTCCAGACGGCGCAGGAAACAGTCGCACCCAATGGTGATCAAGGGCGTCCCCACCACCCGTTCGGAAGCTTCGATCTGATGTCGAACACTGTCAAGCAGGCTCTCCGGCTCCATAGCGGTCATCACGATCCCGGTCTCAACGGCGCAGTAAAATGTGAGACTGCCATCAGGATTTACCCGTTGGATCGAACGGACAAAGTAATGGCCACCAAGCTTCACGCCCAGCGGGCGCAGGGCGAAAATTTCCCGATCCAGATCTTCAACCCGAACCCCAACGACCCGAGCATACGCCTGGGCCGCTGGCTCGGCATTGAGTTCCCTTACCGTGCGACGCTCGGAACAGGCGTCTGTCACGACCAACTTCTCGCTGCGATCGACCATGTGATGGGTGGAGAACACCCGGAAATCCAGCGGAGTATTCACCAGCATCACGGTAGCCGCGCCAGTATGGAACCGACCGTCATAAAACACGTGGGTATTGGCAAGGCGCTCGTCGTCACCTGCTGAGCCGCCAAACTGGGGAATGGTTCCCAGCGCCGAATTGAGGGTAGCCAGAACCAGCTCTTCCCGGCTGGACAGGCCATCAAGCAAGGTAATTGCAAAGGTGTTGCCTTTTACCGGCGCCAGACCGGCATCGCGACAGGTGGCCAGCAAGCGATTGATCACGCCCTGGGCATCTTGCAAGGAAAAGCGATCCAGGGATGAAATCAAGGCGCAGTCGATGGAGAAATAACGTTGATCAAAGCCAATGGCAGTAATACAGCCGCGCCCATAACCCTCGGGGGTAATTTCGCCAGCCGAGGTGCAACCGCAAATGCGAACTCCCGGAAACGCCGCCTCAAGCGCGGGCCCAAGTTGTCTAAGTTCGTATTCCGCCGAACAGAAAAACAACACGCAGCCCAGGTTTTCGTGACTGAGTTGGGCAGCCAACTGGCTGGCCGCCAGAGCCGGGTTATGCACGTTTACGCTGGCAGTCCGAACCGCTGACGGGACCGTCTCTGGGCTCATAGTCACCGGATCCATAGGTCGAGGTCTTTGATCCGATTCTACGGCATCCGGATAACCTGCCAATGCGACTTCCGTGCTTTTAATCGGCGCGCCGAAACTGTGGTAAGCCATTGATAAAATTACCCTCCTGATCGACTGCAGCCGGCACTGCCGGCTGCAGTGTGGGTAAAACGGCACTTAAGTCGTACTCCGGCCGCCCCCATAAGCCAACATCCGTTCCGACCTTAGCGGGCTGCGCCGGTCAGCGCCGACTCAGAACATCACGACCGCTCCCAGTGCCAGGGTATCGATATCGGCCGCATCAGCACCGGTGGACTTGGTGGATTGCTCGAACATGTTGTATTCCGCCACCAGCTTGAGGTTGCTGTTCACGCTATGGAACACCGCCACCGAGGTATTTTCAGTCTCATAGTCGGCCTGATCGGAATCAGTCTCGCCATGAGACAGAACCAGGCGATTGGCGCCAAGGGTATAGGAACCCTGGACCAGGAAGCCATCGGCATCCTCCTCGGAAATGGGCGCTGCCGTGTCACTGATCAGGACCGGCACGTCACCCTCGGAAGTGAACCCGGAGCCACTGAGCGAGAATCCGGCCACCGACGCCCGCAAACCGTAGCCCAGGCCAGTCGAATCCACCGAATTGGTATCGTTTTCAGACTTCTGGGAACGACCGTTGAGCCAGCCGGTCAGGCTGACACCATTGAGATCGGCACTGTAGGTAACTTCTGTTTCGAACCGGGGCGCCGATTGCTCGGAACCAGGGCCAGGCGTGGTATTGGCCGGCTCAAAAATACCCACCGCCACGTTCAACCCGCCCATGTCCGGGGATCGATAGGTAATTTGCGCCGAGGGATTGGGGTAGGGATAACCTGTCCGGATGTTGCCGAACGACACCCCGGTCGCTGCGCCCGGAGAACCAAAGCCCATCAGTATCTCGTCCTGGAATATATTGGAGCGGGCATACAGACCGAAGTCCTTACCCATCAGCACCTGACCAAGGGCACCGTCCACGGTGGCATACAGCTGGCGCACGTCGATGGCCGTATCGGTCGGCGACTGCAGGCTGTCATTGATCGTGCTCCAGAATGAAGAACGCCCCCCCAGCGTAAGCTCGCCCATTTCCTTGCTGAAGTTGAAGCCGATGGTGTTCGGCAGGAAGCCCATCTTCACGTCTGAATTGCGGGTATCCGCCAGCTTGTCATCCCGATTCACATAGAAGGCATTGAAATAACCATCCACAGAAAAACTGGTGCCGTCCTCGTCATAAACTTCAATGGCTGCCTGGGCGCCAGCACTGACTCCCAAGGTCGCTGCCACGGCCAATGCCAGAGCTGATTTTCGGATATTGTTGTTGTTCATAATTCCCCCGGTTGTTGTTGGAAATCTGGGATCAGGGCCGTGAAGCTCTAGCCCCGGAGCGCGATCTGACGCCCGAATTCCATACTCGGAGAAGCACAACCAAGGGGAAATAACACAAGGGAGTTGATTACCTGCTCATTTGGGAGGGGCGCAATTCGCCACTTTGGCAGTACGACCTCGCAAGAATCGGATGGCGGAACCGGTTAATGCCGGCTAGCCTTGGTCGTTCCAATTAATTGATAAGGCGAAGCATATCGCGACATCTCCAATCAGTCTGACCATGGGAATGCGGGAATGGACACTGCTGCTGGTGCTGTCGCTGCTCTGGGGTGGGTCATTTTTCTTTGTTGGTGTTGCGGTCCAGGACCTGCCGCCACTGACCATTGTTGCACTGAGGGTATCGCTGGCCGCCGTTGGGCTATGGGGCGTGGTGCTGATCCTGGGCTTGCGCCCGCCCAGGCAATGGCAGGTCTGGCTGGCATTCCTGGGCATGGGCACCATCAACAACGCCATCCCATTTTCGCTGATCGTCTGGGGCCAGACCCAGATTGCCTCGGGCCTGGCGTCCATTCTTAATGCCACCACGCCACTGTTCACCGTGGTGGTGGCCACCTGCCTGCTGACAGACGAGCGCGCCACGCCGC
>Ga0207899_1000238_pt1 | contig 22333 bp, 22 predicted proteins | sample MalvirmetaMSP134_FD_184235 | JGI IMG/M metagenome (GOLD analysis project Ga0207899, IMG submission 184235) | Marine viral communities from the Deep Pacific Ocean - MSP-134 (SPAdes) | ecosystem: Environmental > Aquatic > Marine > Oceanic | place: Pacific Ocean | collected 2011-06-28
ATCGAAGGACGGCTGGACACAGCCTCGCAACACACACGCCCCGCCCGATCCGAGACCCGCCCGAAATCGTCTTCGGGCTTCTTTGGCATGTTCAAGGGCTCATCCAAGAAGGCTAAGGAGCAGGAGCAAGTAGCCACACAACCTAAAACCCGCAAGCGGGTCACCTACATCAACAAGGTGGACTTAGGCACCGAATTGCCTTTTGCGGCAGTCAAATTTGAAGACGCGCAACAAACCGCCAAATCGATCATGTCGGGTTTACGGGTGGGCAGAGCGCTAGACCTGAATAACGCCCGTGCGGTGGTGAACAGCTGCGTTGAGAGCGTCCTGCGCAATGAGAACGCCCTGATGCTGCTCACCAAGATCAAGCATCAGGACGAATACACGGCAGAACACTGCATCAACGTGTCGATCCTGTCGGCGGCATTCGGCAAGCATCTGGGGTTGCTGGAAGGCGAGATTCGCACCCTGGCCCTCTGCGGCCTGCTGCACGACGTCGGCAAGACCCGGATTCCGGATACTGTTTTGAACAAACCCGGAGCGCTTACGCCGGAAGAGTTCGAGACGATGCGCACCCACACCACCCACGGCCGCGCCATCCTGATGGGCACCAGCAACTCGCTGGCCACGGCGGTGGATGTCGCCTACAGCCATCATGAACGGATGGATGGCCAAGGCTATCCTCGAGGCCTCGAGGCCCAACAAATTCCGTATTTTGCCAAGATTGTCGGCCTCGTGGACACTTACGACGCCATCACCAGTGACCGGGTGTACGACAAAGGCCGTGCGTCCATGCAGGCGCTCGAAGCAATTCACAAGCATCGGGGCACCCAGTTCGACAAGGAACTGGCGGAAGCATTCATCCAGATGATCGGCATCTATCCGCCGGGGTCGATCGTGGAGATGCTGAACGGCGAGGTCGGGATCGTGGTCGAGAGCCACCCCAAGCACAAGCTCAAGCCCAAGGTGCTGATGGTGCGCGACGCCGATCACGTGGAGCTGACGCCGTACCAACATCTGGACCTGATGAAATCTCCGAAAGATTCGACCGGAGTCGCTTACCAAATTACCAGGGAAGTGCCAGATGGTACCTACAGCATCGTATTGCAGGACTTCGTTGACCAGGGGCTGATCAAGTCAGCCCCGGTTATAGAGTCCTCAGAAGAACCCTGGAACGATTAGCGACTCGGTAGTTTGGTGACTGCCATGGTCAGCCTGGAAATGCAGGTGGGCTTGCCTTCCTCGTTCTCCAGGCGAATTTCCCAGACCTGAGTTGTACTGCCGATGTGCAGCGCGTGTGCGGTGCCATAAACCCACCCCTTGCTGACCGGACGCAAGTGGTTGGCATTGATGTCCAGGCCCACCGCCACCGTGTCCGGATTTTTCAGGCAGCAGTTCGCTGCCATGCTGCCCAGGGTTTCCGCCAGCAATACCGAGGCACCGCCATGGAGAATGCCAAACGGCTGTACAGTGCGCTCGTCTACGGGCATACGGCCTTTGACATAGTCGTCGCCGACTTCCAGATACTCGATCCCCATGTGACCGACTGCGGTGTTTTTGCTGGATTCCATGAACGATTCAAGATTCGGGGTGCGGGTCCAGATAGCCATTAGACGACTGCCTCCTGTGATAGGGCTTATGGTTGTATGAGGCCCAGTCTAACCAGATAGGATGCGAACGACTATCGGAATCTGCTCCGGGCTCACTCAACCCGGACCAGCTCTTGCTTGTCCCACCCCAGCCGACCGGTCTCGGCAATCTGCCGACGCATGCCCGGTACCGGCCGGATCATGAACAGGTCACCGTTACGCCCCACCAGGGTTTTCGACACGCCAACGCCCTTGGCAAGGTGAGCATGGGCATCCATGTGCTCCCCTTCTCCATGCACCGGAATGGCAATCTTCGGCCGCACCCACTGGTACATGGCCTGAAGCTCTTCCTGGGCCGGGTGGCCGGAGGCATGAATCGGCACGACCGATTGCTCGGCGGTAATCACGGTAACGCTCATTGCCCTTAGCCGGTCGATCAAAGCCTCAATGGCTTCTTCGTTACCGGGAATGGCGCGGGCGCTAAAGATCACGGTATCACCGGCTTCCAACTCGAAATCCGGATGACTGCCCATAGCCAGGCGGCGCAAAGCGGTGCGCGGCTCACCCTGGCTGCCGGTGGCCACGGCCAGAACCTCCCCCTTCGGCAAGTAGCCAAGGTGCGACGGGTTGATCAGCCGGTCGGCCTCATCCCAGATGCCGGCGGCCCGTGCGGCGCCACTCATGTTGATCAGAGAGCGCCCCAGCAGGCCCATGTAGCGCCCGGTTTCCCGGGCTATCAGGCCAAGGGTGTGCAGGCGGGCAATGTTGCTGCCAAAGCAGGTCACCACCACCCGGCCCGGAGCCGCCTTTACCGCCTCCAGCAAGCCCTGGTGCAGCGCGGCCTCGGAAATGGAGTGCCCGGCCACCGTGGCGTTAGTAGAGTCGCAGACCATGGCATCTACGCCCTCGGCCGCCAGGTCGGTAAAGGTCTCGCGGGAATAGCCATGGCCGACCAGGGGATGGTCGTCCAGTTTCCAGTCGCCACTGTGAAAAATATTGCCGATGCCAGTGCGGATCATCAAGGCATTGGGGTCTGGGATGGAGTGAGTCAAAGCCAGCCACTGGACGTTGAACGGGCCGATCTGACGGCGTTCGCCGGTCTCTACCACAATGATGGGAACGCGATGGGCCAGATCAAATTCCGCCAACTTGCGACGCAGAATCTCCGCGGTAAACCGGCTGGTGTAGATGGGGCACTGTAACAACGGCCACAGATAGGGCACGGCGCCCACGTGGTCTTCATGGGCGTGGGTAATGATCAAGCCCGCCAACTGTTCCCGGCGGTCGGCAATAAAGGCCGGATCAGCCATCTGGACCGGAGGCTCGCCGCGGTGGTGAACCGTACCATCTGCCGACACCCGGCCGGGCTTTGGGAAGGTCACGCCACAGTCCACCATCAACCACTGGCCATCGTGCCCGTACAGGTTAAGGTTCATGCCGATCTCGCCAGTGCCGCCTAGTGGCAAAAACCAGAGGTCGTTGTGATCAGGTGTCATTTATAACGATCTTCCATGTAGTTCGCGACATGATCGCGAAAAATTTTGTGTACTCAGGATAACCTCCGGCAGATCTGTCCTGCTTTAATTCACGTAACCCCGGTTGAATTTATTCCAACAGGCTCCAACTCGATACCAGGCGCAGCCAAGATTCGCCATTCATTCGTCGAAAAAAGGACGGACACACTATGAAGATTTTGATGGTTCTGACCTCCCACGACCAGATGGGCGATACAGGTCATAAAACGGGCTTCTGGCTCGAAGAATTCACCGCGCCCTACTATGTCTTCCGAGACGCCGGTGCCGAGATTACCATTGCCTCTCCGAAGGGTGGTCAGCCGCCGGTTGATCCGAACAGCGAGGGTGAAGACGCGCTGACCGAAACCACCCGTCGATTCCAGGCCGACGCCCACGCCAAGGAATCACTGGCCAGCACCAAGAAACTGGCGGACGTGGACATGAACGACTTCGATGCCGTGTTCTATCCCGGTGGCCATGGCCCGCTATGGGATCTGGTCAACGATCAGAAATCCATTGAGGTGATCAAAACCGCCTACGAACAGGACAAGGTGATCGGTGCAGTCTGCCACGCCCCCGCAGTATTCCGGGATGTGGAAGTGAAGCCGGGTCAGAACATTGTTGGCGGCCGCAACGTAACCGGCTTCAGCAACAGTGAGGAAGAAGTGGTTGGCCTGACCAACGTTGTGCCCTTCCTGCTGGAAGACATGCTGAAGGAAAAAACCGCCACCTACACCTGCGGTGACGACTTCACGCCACACATCGTGGTAGACGGCAAGCTGATCACCGGGCAGAACCCGCCCTCCTCGGAAGGCACCGCAAAGGCGGTGATCCAGGCCCTGCAGGAAGGCTAATCAGCTCTTTTGTACCTGCTCCCCGGCGTGGCTAATCAGCACGCCGGGTGCTCCCGCCTCCAGTAATTCCCGGATCGTTCCCGGCACCGTCACTTTTGCCATCTTTGACGGCTGGATCATCACATAGGTGATATCGGCATCCGCGATCAATTGGTTTTCACCAAACCGATAGAACTCAAGATGCAGGGTAAACGAGGTATTACCGATCCGCCCTGCCCGAATGCGCGCCTCCAGCACGTCGTCAAACTTTGCCGGTGCTTTCCAGTTCACGGTGAGGCTGACCACCTGAATGTCCAGATCCTGATCCAGCAAGCGCTGGTAATCCCCGAAAAGGGTGCGTATGTACTCGTTGACGGCAATGTCGACAAAGTCCGCGTAACGGGCATTGAACACCACCCCTTGGGCGTCACACTCGCCGTAGCGCACACGGAAACGGAAACAAAATGGCAGTTCGATATGATCGGTCATGATTGAGCAGCTCTCATAGATGTGCTCCCAGCCTAGCCGAATCCCTCAGGTTTTTCTGCTACCGCCGCCATTGAGCACCAGGTAACACCCATAACCGATGACAACGCCCCAGAAAGCGGACGACAACCCATACAACGACAGTCCGGAGGCGGTCACGATAAAGGCGATCAGCGATGCCTCCCGGTGACTGGCGTCTTCCAGTGCCGAAAACAGATTACCGGCGATTGCACCCAGCAAGGCAAGGCCCGCCAACACCGCAACAAATGCCGCCGGCAGTGAGGTAAACAGACTCACGATAGTGCCGGCAAAAAGCCCGCCCACCAGATAGAACACGCCATTGGCAACCCCTGCGACATAGCGCTTGCCAGGATCCTTGTGGGCATCCTCGCCAGTACAGATCGCAGCGGTGATGGCCGCCACCACGGTGGTGATGCCACCAAAAACAGCCATTGGCAGCGACACCAGACTGGCAACCCCGATAACCGGTTTCGCTTTGACGTGATAGCCAGCGCCGTTAAGGATGGCCATGCCGGGCAGAAACTGCCCGGTCAGGCTAACCAGAACCAGCGGAATCGCCAGGCTCAGGGTTGATTCCAGATTCCATTCCGGGCTGATGAATTGCGGTACGGCTAAACTCCAGCGCACGCCCGACAGAGAGGCCCCTTCCAGCACCACCGCCAGAATCACGCCGGTAATGAGCAACAGGACCAGGGTATATTTTGGCACCAGGCGCCGGAACACCACATAAGCGACGACCATTCCCAACGCCAGCGCAGGGGTAGTTTCAATCGACGTAAATGCACCAACTCCGAACTGGAACAGGATCCCGGCCATCATGCCAGCGGCAATACCTTTAGGAATGGCGCGCACAAAGGCATCGAAGGTGCCAGTAATGCCGATGAGAAATATGATGATGGCAGCGGTAATGTAAGCGCCAACAGCTTCGTTCAGGGTAAGTTCGGGAAACAGAGTGACCAGCAACGCCGTACCCGGCGCCGACCATGCAGTCACGATCGGGGCCTTGAGCCAGAGACTCAGGACAATGCCGGAGATAGCTGCGCCCATGGAAATAGCCCAAACCCAGGATGTCATCATTTCCGGAGAGATACCGGCGCTATTGCCAGCCTGGAAAAAGATAGCCAACGGGCCGGAGTAAGACACCAGCACAGCCAAAAAACCGGCGACAACAGCAGACAAAGACAGGTCTTTCGTGAATGAGGCCATGAGAGGTCCCTGTATTGCTAAATAAAAGAAAAAAGGCCCGCGAAGCTTACGCTCCCGGGCCAAAGTGGGCTACGACTGACAGTCTACCCAGACACAACTTCAACGCTCAATTCAGTGAGTGGTCGCTGCAGCTACTGGCCCAACTTGCGCGCGGGTCTCACGCGACAAGCCCTTTCGGTCTACCAGTGCAATGGCGACTGTTGCAATGGCCCCGGGAATCGCCAGCGCCAGGAAATTCATCTGATGCGGTAGCGCCATTGCCAACAGGGTACCGCCGAGCATTGGCCCAACAATCGCGCCATTGCGACCGATGCCTGAGGCCCAACCCAGACCAGTGGAACGAATACTGGTTGGGTAATATTGGGCAACGTAAGCGTACAGCAGAATCTGTGAGCCGATGGTGGTTGCGCCGGCAATACCCATAAGGGTGTACAGGAACCACATGGGGCTCTCATAGCCCAACAGGATCAGCGAACCGGAACCAAGCAGGAAGAAGCTAACCAGTACCGACCGAAGTGAGAATCGGTCCGCCAGCCAACCGCCGCCCACGGCGCCGACAATCGCGCCAACATTAAGCACCATCAGGAACATCAGGCTGGAGCTCAGGGCGTATCCGGCTGAAGACATCAGTTTCGGCAACCAGGAACCCAGGGCATAGACCATCAGCAAGCAGCAGAAGAATGCCGTCCAGAACATCATCGTGCTCATGGCCCGGCCGTCCCGGAACAGCTCCAGTACCGGCGCTTTGCTTTCTGTGGTCGGCGGCACGATCAACACGTCGCGCTCAGTGATGTTTCTGTCCGGCGCAACACGTTGCAGAATCGACCGGGCTTCGCCTTCGCGCTTTTGGGCCATCAGGAAGGCCACCGACTCCGGCAGGAATTTCAGCATGAACGGCAGCATCAACATGGGCACAATGGCCAAGTAGAACATGATCTCCCAGCCAAAGTTGGGCACGATCCAGATGCCAAGCCCCGCTGACATCATGCCGCCCACCGCATAACCTGAAAACATCAGTGCTACCAGGGTGCTTCGGCTTTTCTTGGGGGAATACTCGCTCATCAGCGATACCACGTTAGGCATAACACCGCCGATCCCCAGGCCGGCAATAAAGCGGAGAATGCCGAATTCCCAAGGTGTGGTCGCAAAACCGTTAATCACGGTGGTCACACTGAACAGTACCACGCACATGATGATCGTTTTCTTGCGCCCCAGCTTGTCTGAGAGCATGCCAAAACTCATGGCCCCGAACATCATGCCAAACAGTGCGCTGCTGCCAAGCAGCCCAGCCACATAGGGGTTCAAGCCCCACTGGTCCATCAAGAGCGGAAGAACGACGCCGTAAATCACCAGATCATAGCCGTCGAAAATGATAATCAGGGTGCACCAGAAGAGTACCTTCCAGTGAAATTTATTGAACGTCGCGTTATCAACAACGTCGTTTACATCAATGTTTCTCATGATCTCTCACTTCCGCTTTTGTTATTGTGCGGAGTTTTATGGTTGCTTAACCCAGATCTCCGCCCGCCACCGGCAGGATGGTTCCGGTCATGTAGGATGACGCGTCCGATGCGAGGAACAGGATAGGTTCGGCCTGTTCGTCCAGGGTTCCATAGCGATGCATGAAGCTGTGTTCCGTGGTCTGGTCGATCAGCGCCTGGTACCAGGCCTTTTCCTGTTCGCTTTGCTCCTTGGCGTTGCGCGGCGTCAGCCGTGGGGGCGCCTCAGTACCGCCGGGCGCCGCGGCATTCACGCGGATATTGTGAGAGGCATACTCGTACGCCATATTCACCGTCATGGCATTCACCCCGCCCTTGGCGGCACCATAAGGCACTCGCATGAGGCCACGGGTTGCCACCGATGACACGTTCACAATTACGCCGCCGTTTTGCTTCAGCATGTAAGGTAAGACAGCGCGACAACTCCACAAGGTGGTGAACAGCGAGCGCTGGATTTCCTTTTCAATCTGCTCAGGCGTGTAGTGCTCGAAAGGCTGCGCCCAGATCGTACCGCCGACATTGTTGACCAGGATATCGATGCGTCCGAACTGTTTTTGCGCTTCCGCCATCACAGTTTCAGCGCCAGCCCAGGTTTCCAGGTTAGCCAAGACCGCCACAGCATCAGCACCCTGGTCACGTAGCTCGGCCGCCACGCCCTGCACATAATCTGCAATATCAACCAGCACCAGTCGGGCGCCTTCGGCGGCCGCCAGCTCAGCGACTCGCTTGCCAATTCCCTGGGCGGCGCCAGTAATCACCATGACCTTGTCGGTGAAGCGGGCTTTCATGCGACTTTCTCCTTGGCCGCAGGTGCACTGGGCGTGAACTTCTCATAGTGGAACGAATTCGGATCGATGCCCTTCTTGCGGAAGAACCCGAGCACGGAATCCACCATCGGGGGTGGCCCACACAGATAGACATCGACATCGCCATCATTGAGCGGCGCCTCGTCCATGTGCTCGGTGACATAGCCCTTGCGGGGGTGATTACTGTCCTCTCCAGACACCACCGTGACGTAACTGAAGTTGTCCAGCTCCGCGGCAAAGCTATCCAGGATATCCAGGCACACCAGGTCGTCGTCATTGCTGACGCCATACACCAGATGCGTTGGCTGATCACAACCATGGACCTTCAGGTACTCCAGTTTCGCCAACATCGGCGCCAGGCCGGTGCCGCCCGCCAGCATCAGGATCGACCGCTCAACCGGACGCAGGTAAAAACTGCCCATGGGCCCTGTCAGCGTCACCTTGTCCCCTGTACGCGCCTTACCCACTAACCATGAGCTCATCAGGCCACCCGGCACGTTTCGGATCAGGAAGCTCAGGTCCCGGCTGCCAGGTTTGGAGCTGAAGGAGTAGGCGCGCGTTTCCTCGGTGCCCGGCACCTGAATGTTCACGTACTGCCCGGGGAGGAAAGCTATGTCGTCGTCCGCAGTGATCTTGAGTTCGATCGACGTAGGCGAGATCAGGTTCACCTCCGCCACCGTTCCGGTCACTTCGGCATTGCCGGTCTTGCACATGGTGGAGGCAACGGGCACCTCCACCACACAATCACTGGAGGGCACCATCTGGCAGGTCAGTACCATACCCTGGTCGGCTTCCTCATCGGACAAGGCTTCGTCAATGTATTCCTCGCCCATGTCGAAGTCGCCCTGGTGGCAGGCACCTTTGCAGGTACCGCAAACGCCGTCAGAACAGTCCATCGGCAGATTGATCTGCGCACGGTAGGCGGCATCCAGGACCGTTTCGCCCTCGTTGCAAGAGACGAACCGGGTCACGCCGTCTTCAAAGTTAAGCGCAATGTTGTAACTCATGATGATGCTCTCCCCATCAATTACAGGTGGTAGACGTCCAGCACCTGATTGATGCAATCGTTGTTCAGGACCATTCTCTTCTCCCGGATTACGGGCTGCTCACCGGTAATATCCAGGGTGTAGAAGGAGGTTCCGAAGAATTCCGCCGTTTGCTTATAGCGATAGGCCTTGGTCAACCAGTTGAACCGCAGTTTCACCTCACTGTCGCTCTGGGAAAGGATTTCCAGGTTGCTGGTGAAGTGCGTGGTGCGCGGCTCCGGCATGGAGCTGGCGCCGGAACGCTCGGTCTTGATCCGATAGATCCGGTCTTCCAGGCCGTCCTTGTTGGGGTAGTAGATGAGCGAGATCTCGCTTTGCGGATCCTCGGTCAGCTCATCGTCATCGTCCCAGGCCGGCATCCAGTAGGTCACGTCTTCGTGGTAGCACTCCAGCCACTTGTCCCACTCGCGATCATCCAGAAAACGGGCCTCACGGATGATGAATTGCTCGATATCGTGGTAGCTCAGGCTCATGCGGACGCCTCCTCTGAATCTGTTGAACTCGAAGCCAGGGGAATGAAACGGGCACGCTCGGCCTCAATGGCACGGGTCATTTCCACTTGCCAGTGTTTATGGTGATTCACGTACAGGCCTTCGTCGTCCGGCCGCGCACCGCTCATGGTCGGCTTCATGTCGATCTGGTTGGCATGCTCGTCAGGGCCGTCGATCCAGTGTGCAGCGCCCCGGCTCATGTCATTCCAACGCATATCCCGGGCTTCATAGCCGTTCTGACAGGCGCGGAATTCCTCGAGGTCGTCCGGGGTACCCATGCCAGTCACATTGAAAAAATCCTCGTACTGGCGGATGCGCTTGGCGCGCAAATCGGCCGCCTCGTTCTTCGGACCAAAACCATAGATGGTTACTTCGGTCTTGTTGACACCAATTGGACGGGTCACCCGAATCTGGGTGGAGAACTGGTCCATCAGGTAAACGTTCGGGTACAGGCACAGGTTCTTGGTGGTGCGGACAATGGAGTCAGCACGGGCCTCACCGTAGGTTTTCTGAAGGCGTTCCAACTGACTGAAAATCGGACGCACTTCCGGATTCAGCAGCCGGGTCCAGAGCATCATGTGGCCGTTCTCGAACGAGTAGAACCCGCCCTCGGCTGACCAGCTCTTGGCATCAACAGCTTCGGTGCCACCCTTGTCGTAGTTGCGCTGGCCCATGGTCGACAGGTAATTCCAGTGCACCGTGCCGACGTGGTAACCATCGGCACCGTTTTCCGCGGTCAGCTTCCAGTTGCCTTCGTAGGTGTAGGTTGAGCTGCCCCGCAGCACTTCCAGGCCGTCTTCCGACTGATCAACAATGTTGTCGATGATCTTGGTGGTTTCACCCAGATGCTCTTCGAGCGGCACTACGTCGGCATTGAGACTGCCGAACAGGAAACCACGGTAGTTGCCAAACTTGGGCATCTGCTTCAGATCGTGGGAGCCGTCGGTATTGAACTGCTCCGGGTAACCGCCCTTCTTTTGATCCTTGGCCTTCAATAGCTGACCGTCGTTGCGGAAAGTCCAGCCGTGGAATGGGCAGGTAAAGGAGGTCTTGTTACCGCGCTTCTTGCGGCACAGGGTCGCGCCCCTATGGGAGCAGGTATTAAGAATGGCTTTGAGCTCGCCGTCCTTGGTGCGGGTGATGATCACCGGCTGGCGACCCACGGTCACGGTAAAGTAATCACCCGGCTCCGGGATCTGGCTCTCATGGGCCAGGTATACCCAGTTGCCTTCGAAGATGTACTTCATCTCCAGGTCAAACAGCTCCTGGTCGGTAAATATGCCCCGGTCGCACTGGTAGCGACCGGTTTCAGGGTCGGCAACAACTGCGTTACGAACCTTGTCTGCGAGTTTTTCGAGTTTACTGGTCATGTCGTTCACTCCGTCTTGTTCTTGGTGGCGCTCAGGCGACGTCGGCTTCCAGGGCGCGACGACGTGCGTGGCGCTCTTGAAGCTCGGGCTTGTCCGTGGCTACCAACGCAACGTTGAACTCCACTTCGGTAATCGGTCCGGTAACGCCATGGCGGGCGCCGTCTTCGGACTGTTCAACACGCTTGGCTTCAACCACCAGTTCTTCGCGGGTGGCAAAGGCAAAGTCATCGAAGGTGTACTCGTCACCGGCAATGTTGATCTGGGTAGTCAGATGCTTGTAACCCGGCTTGGACACGAAGTAATGAATGTGCGCAGGACGCTGGCCATGGCGGCCCAGGTGGTTCAGCAGTTGCTGGGTTGAACCCTCGGGTGGGCAGCCGTATCCGGACGGCATGATGCTCTGGGCGGCGTAACGGCCCTCAGCATCGGTCTTGATGCGGCGGCGCAGGTTGTACTCGCTCTGGGACTGATCGAAGTAGGAGTAAGCACCCTTGGTATCGGCGTGCCAGATATCGACAATGGCATCGGCCAGAGGCGTGCCGTTTTCGTCGGTGATCTGGCCCTTGATCAGGACCACTTCAGCCTCGGTGTCGGAGCCGTCGTCCATTCGGTCAAAGCCTTCGCTCAAAGGGGCTCCGGCAACATACAGCGGGCCTTCAATGGTACGAGGGGTGCCGCCGGCCAGGCCGGCCTGCTCGTCTTCGGCGTCCTGACGGATATCCAGGTAACGGTCCATTCCCAGACCCGGTGCCAGCAGCGCTACTTCGCCATTGGCACCCAGTTCGCCAACGTAATAGACGGCACTCCAGAACTCTTCGGGCGTGACATCAAAATCTTCCACGATCTGAAAGATATCGTGCATGACGCGGTGAACGATTTTCTTCATTCGCTCATCGCCACCGTCCTTGTTGAAGCCGGCTACCTTGTCCAGCAGGTCCTTCACTTCCGGGGTTTGCATGGTTTTAACGGTCATTGTTGGTCTCCCAATTCTTTTGTTGTTGTTGCTTTGATCAGCTCATCGGTTAGCAACGGGGCGTTGGATTTAACGATCGTCCTGATGAATGGACGACGGGTGCCGGCACAGGGGCGCGACAGTGATATCCATGTAAGGAAACAGCGGCAAATTGCTGATCAGCTCCTGCAATTCCGCGTTGTCTTCCACATCAAAAATGCTGACGTTGGCGTAGCTGCCAGCTACACGCCAGAGGTGACGCCACTTGCCCTGCTCTTGCAGGCCTTGGGCGTAGGTTTTTTCCCGGGCCTTGATGTCAGCCGCAACGTCTGCCGGCATGTCGTGGGGGATATTCACCTTCATCTCGACTTTAAACAGCATGTGCTTTCCTCCGTTCTCGATTTCTTCCGGCGCCTCAGGCTTTCCGGCGGTAATAGGTCAACTTGTCTTCATCAAGTTCGATACCCAGGCCTGGACCCTCGGGTAGATCCACACCGTGGTCGTGAAAGCTCAAGGGCTTGACTACGATGTCGTCCTTCATCAACAAGGGACCGAACATTTCAGTCCCCCAGTGCAGGGTTTCCAGGGTGGACCAGGCGTGCAGCGAGGCCACGGAGCCGATCGTGCCTTCCAGCAGGGTGCCGCCGTACAAGCCGATACCGGCAGCTTGGGCAACGGAAGCCTGCTCGAGCGCCCGCATCGGCCCACCGGCCTTGGCGATCTTCATGGCAACAGCGCCACTAAAGCCGGCTGCGGCCAGGGCGTACATATCCTTGGCATCCGCTACGGCTTCGTCCGCAAGAATCGGCAGGTGGAATTTGTTGGACAGACGCACCAGCGCGGCGTAGTCCTTCATTGGGGTGGGCTGTTCGACCAGATCGATGCCGGCAGCCTGAAGTTCAGTCATACCTTTCGCGGCAGTGGCTTCGTCCCAGGCCTGATTGACATCAACACGAACACTGGCCGACTCGCCGACGGCTTCCTTGATTGCGGCCACGTGACGGACATCGTCCATCAGACGGCGGGAACCGATCTTGAGTTTGAAGTCACAATGCCGACGGGTTTCGATGAGGCCGCGGGCTTCCTCAATATCTTTGGCGGTATCGCCACTGGCCAGTGTCCACAGCACCGGAATGTGCCGGTGGACCGCTCCACCAAGAAGATCGGCAACGGAACGATTCAGGCGCTTGCCCTGAAGGTCCAGCAACGCTGTTTCAATGGCTGACCGCGCCAGGTTGTTACCACGGGTGGAGCGGTTTAACATTACCCTCAGGGTATTGATGTTTTCAGCGGACTGGCCAATCAGTTGCGGACCGAAATAAGTGTCAATGGTAAGTTTCACGCTTTCTGGGCTCTCTGCGCCGTAAGCCAGGCCACCGATGGTAGTGGCCTCACCCAGGCCCTCAAGCCCATTGGAGTCCGTCATCCGCACGATCACCATGCTCTGAACCCCCATGGTTGTCATGGAAAGCTTATGGGGGCGGATGGTCGGGATATCGACCAATACTGCCTCTATGGATTGGATGGTTGCGGACATGGGATCTCCGGATCGCAAGTTGAAAAGCCTGTGATTCGAACAATACGAAGTTCCACGGATGTGAACCAATATTGATTAAGTAGCAACCGATACCCTGGAGGTATGGATGGAGCTAAGACACTTGCGGTACTTCGTGGCAGTGGGGGAGGAAGGCAATCTGACCCGGGCGGCGGAAAAACTGTTCATTGCACAACCGCCACTGACCCGCGCCATGAAACAACTTGAAGAGGAAATTGGGGTCGAATTATTCATCCGCAAACCCCGGGGGCTGGAGTTGACCAGCGGCGGTGAGTTTTTCCTGGAGCAGGCCCGGCAGATTCTGGACAAGGTTGCGGCAACGGTGGAAGACACCCGACGCATTGCCCAGCATCGCAAGACTATTTTCTCTATCGGCTTCGTGCCGTCGGTTTTCTATGGCCAATTGCCCTTGATGGTCCGAAGACTACGGCGAAACAAAAATCTGGAGATTGTCCTGCACGAGCTGAAAACCCGCGAACAGGTCGAAGCCCTGAAAACCGGCAAGATCGATATCGGCTTTGGACGAGTCAGCATTGACGATCCGGATGTGGAACAGGAACTGCTTTTTGACGAGCCCATCATCGCAGCCATTCCGACGGGACACGAGCTGACCCGCAAACCACCGTCCATGAAAGACCTATCCCACTGGCCGATGGTGGTTTTTCCTTCGGGGCCGGGACCCAACTTTGCCGACATCACCCAGGGCCTGTTCCACCGGCGTGGACTGAAGGTGCATGTCAGCCAACATGTGAACGACCTGCAAACGGCGTTATCACTGGTGGCCTCCGAAATGGGATTCACTCTGGTGCCGGAGCAGGTTCGCAAACTTAACCGTGAAGGCGTGGACTTTACACCGCTGGAAGACCCCAACATCACCACCCCGGTAATCGCCTCCCGCCGGCGAGGGGAAAACCCGAATGCGGTCATGCGCCTGGCCAACACGATCCTGGATGAACTGGTACAAAATCGTTTGACCGGGCGCTACCCGTGATCAGCGGGCGTCCCGACTGATCTTCTCGGCGACATCCTGGAGCCGTGGGAGGTACAGGCTCATGAGGGTATCCATATCTACCCTGGCGGCATTGGTGCTGACGTTGATGGCGCCCAGTAGCTCACCACTACCCGCAAAGACCGGTACGGCCACCGACCGAAGGCCCTGGTCCAGCTCCTGATCCACCAGAGAGTACCCCTGCTCACGCACCCGTTGAATCTCATTTCGCAAAGCGTCTACCGAGGTAACCGAGGAAGGCGTTAGCGCAGACAACTGAACCCGTCCGAGAAAGGCGTCTAGCTCGTGATCCGGCAATTGCCCCAGCAGCACTCGACCCATCGAAGTGTATGCCGCTGGCAATCGCGTCCCCACCGAGAGCGTGATTGCCATAAGCCGATGCCGTGCAGCAGAACGGACCACATAGACCACTTCGTCGCCATCGAGTACAGCCAGTGACGAAGACTCCCCCAGCTCCGCCGTAATGGCCTCGAGATACTGCTGAATCACCGCCCGATACTGATTCGACGCCTGATAGGCATAACCCAGCTGTAGAACCCGGGGCGTGAGCTCGAACTGTCGCCCGGCCCGCTTCACAAACCCAAGCGCGTGCAATGTCAGCAGGAAGCGCCGCGCCTTGGCGCGGTCCATTTCGGTTCGCGCTGCGACTTCGCTCAGCGTCATGCGTGGGTGCTCAGCATCGAAGGCCTGAAGTATTTCCAGCCCGGACGCCAGCGCACCTACGTAATCCCGATCTCCGGGTTTGAGAGTTTTCTCGTCCATTTAAGCTCCTTAAGCACCCTCGGAAGTCAGGGCCAGTGCATGGTAGCAGCTCGTTCGCACTCCGAACATTCGTGCACCCAGCCAAATTGATGAAATTTTGTACTTGACGCTGCAAATCGAATCACGCCATTATGTTCGCATAATAAACTTATGTTCGTATATCGAACTTATTGGCAAAACACGATGGAGACACTGCGATGGCTGAATTCCTCTCTCTCCGGGATGCGGTAAGCAAACACATCAACAACGGTGACACCGTTGCGATGGAGGGCTTTACCCACCTGATCCCGTTCGCTGCAGGCCACGAAATCATCCGTCAGGAAAAACGTGACCTGACACTGATCCGTATGACCCCAGACTTGGTGTACGACCAGATGATTGGGGCCGGCTGCGCCAAGAAACTGATCTTCTCATGGGGCGGCAATCCGGGGGTCGGCTCGCTGCACCGCCTACGGGATGCGGTTGAGAAAAGCTGGCCCAACAAGCTGGAAATCCTGGAACACAGTCACGCCGCCATGGCCTGCGCCTATGAAGCAGGTGCCGCCGGCCTACCGCTGGCCGTTCTGCGCGGCTATGTCGGCAGCGATCTGCCAAAGGTGAACGATCAGATCAAGTTCATCGAGTGCCCGTTCACCGGAGAGCGCCTGGCCGCCGTGCCATCGGTACGCCCGGACGTTGCCGTGATTCATGCCCAGCGGGCCGACCGCAAAGGTAACGTACTGATCGAAGGCATTGTCGGTATCCAGAAAGAAGTCGTACTGGCCGCCAAACGCAGCATCGTCACCGTTGAAGAAGTGGTGGATGATCTTGGCGCTTCCGTGAACGCCTGCGTGCTGCCGTCCTGGGCTGTCACTGCCATTGCCGAAGCCCCCAAAGGCGCGAGCCCGTCCTATGCGCTGGGCTATTACGACCGCGACAACGCTTTCTACAAAGAGTGGGACGGCATCGCCCGGGACCGAGACACCTTCCAGGCCTGGCTACAAGAAAACGTTTTTGAAAAAGGAGCTGCGTGATGAGCCTCGAATTTTCCTCTTCAGAAATGATGAGTGTCACTGCCGCCCGCGCACTGACCAATGACATGACCTGCTTTGTCGGCATCGGCCTGCCCAGTGAAGCCGCCAACCTGGCACGGCTGACTCACGCCCCCGATGTAACCCTGATCTACGAGTCCGGCACCCTGCAGACCAAACCCGACGTCTTGCCGCTGTCCATCGGTGATGGCGAACTGTGCGAATCGGCGTTGACCACGGTCGGCGTTCCGGAGATGTTCCGTTACTGGCTCCAGGGCGGCCACATCAGCGTCGGCTTCCTGGGCACCGCCCAGATTGACCGCTTCGCCAACCTGAACACCACCCTGATCGGTGATTACCGGGAGCCCAAAGTGCGCCTGCCCGGTGGCGGTGGTGCCCCGGAAATCGCCACCAACGCGAAGGAAGTCTTCATTACCGTGAAGCACTCCAAACGCACCTTCGTGAAGGACGTGGATTTCGTGACCACCGTTGGTTTCGGCCGTGACGGCACCGCACGGGATAACGTGCCCAATATTGGTCGCGGCCCCACGGTGGTGATCACTGACCTGTGCATGCTCGAGCCAGACCCGGACACCAAGGAGCTGGTAGTGACTTCCCTGCACCCGAACGTGACCCGGGAAGACGTTATCGAGGCGACCGGCTGGGAAATCCGCTTTGCGGATCAGCTGGAGACCACACCGGAGCCGTCTGCCAAAGAGCTTGAGATTTTACGTGATCTGAAAGCGCGCACTCACGCCCATCACGCTTCAACTCAATCGGGCCAACAGTGAGGTTCACCATGACTGACGTATTTCTCTGCCATCCCCGCCGTTCCGCCATTGGCCGCTTTGGCGGAACCCTGGCCAGCGTGCGCCCCGATGATCTCGCTGCGCATATTTTCAAGGCCGTACTGGAGCAGGCGCCAGACCTGAACCCGGCCGCGATCGACGAAGTCATGATGGGCAGCGCCAACCAGGCTGGCGAAGACAACCGCAACATCGCTCGGATGTCGGCCCTGCTGGCCGGCTTGCCGACGTCTGTACCAGGCACCACGCTTAACAGATTGTGTGGTTCCGGCATGGACGCCGTCGGCACCGCATTCCGGGCGATTCGTGCCGGCGAAATGGAACTGGTACTGGCCGGTGGCGTGGAATCCATGTCGCGCGCGCCCTATGTCATGGGCAAGGCTGACTCCGGATTTTCACGGGGCCAGAAGATCGAGGACACCACCATTGGGTGGCGCTTCGTGAATCCTCTGATGAAGCAGCAGTACGGCATTGATTCCATGCCTGAAACGGCGGAAAACGTCGCCGAGCAGTACCAGGTGTCGCGGGAGGACCAGGACCTGTTTGCCTTCCGTTCACAGGAAAAAACCGCCCGGGCTCAACAGGACGGCATCTTCGCCGAGGAAATCGTGCCGGTGAACATTCCGCGCCGCAAGCAGGAGCCGTTGGTGTTTGCTACCGATGAGCATCCGCGCAGCAGTAGCCTGGAAAAACTGGCAGCCTTACCGACTCCGTTCCGGGACAATGGCACCGTAACTGCAGGCAATGCTTCTGGGGTTAATGACGGTGCGGCAGCCATGCTGGTGGCCAGCGAATCCGCAGTAAAGGCCCAGGGCCTGAAGCCCATGGCCAAAATCCTCGGGATGGCCACGGCCGGTGTTGAGCCACGCATCATGGGCATTGGCCCGGTCCCGGCGGTGCGCAAACTGCTCGAGAAGCAGGGCATCGGTGTCGACGAGCTTGATGTTATTGAGCTGAATGAAGCCTTTGCCGCCCAGGGACTCGCCGTATTGCGTGAGCTGGGCGTCGCCGACGACGATAGCCGGGTAAACCCCAATGGTGGCGCCATCGCCCTGGGCCACCCGCTGGGCATGTCCGGCGCCCGCCTGCTGATGACTGCGGCCCACCAGTTGCAGCGCACCGGTGGCCGCTACGCCCTGTGCACCATGTGTGTGGGCGTGGGCCAGGGCATTGCTACACTCATCGAACGGGTCTGAGCGAGGAAACGACAATGGCATTTTTAAAAGAAAACGGCCGGACCATCTGTTACCGCCTGCTTGGCGACAGCGCAAAACCGTTATTGGTGCTTGCCCACCCCCTGGGTATGACTCAGGGCGTTTGGGACGACATGCTACCGGCTCTGCTCGAAAGGTTCCGGGTGCTAACCTGGGATCTTCCCGGCCACGGCGCCAGTGCCAGCTGGCCGAAAGCCAGTGACGAGATCACCCCAGAGTGCCTGGCGCACGAGGCCTTGCTGTTGGTGAAGCAAGCGGGCGCAACCTCCTTCCACTTCGCCGGCACCTCCATCGGAGGCGTCATTGGCCAACAACTAATTAGCCAGCACTCGGACCAACTGCTTTCCGCGACACTGACCAATACCGGCGCCGTTATTGGCACCCCCGAAGCCTGGAACCAGCGCTCTGCCAACGTCGGCAAGCTGGGGCTCGCCGCCATGGCTGCAGACATAGTGCCACGCTGGTTCGGCCAGGCGGCGTGCGATGCCGAACCGGCCCTGCTGGGTGGCTGGCAGGTCATTATGGGACGGGGTGACGGGCGCAGTTACGGACTGTTGTGTGAAATGCTCGGACGCTGCGACTTTCGTGGCCGGTTGGCCGGACACAAGCTCCCGATCCTGCTGCTTGGCGGTAGCGACGATGTAGCAACACCGCCGGACACGCTAAAGACGCTGGGCGAACACTGTGATGGCAAGGTGCCGGTTATTCTGGATGGAATAGGCCACGTGCCCTCCGTAGAGTGCCCCGACCAGTTCTGTAATCTGCTGCTACAACACTGCGTTTGATCGTTCCTGCCAACAGACTGGCATGAGCCAGTCTGTTTGGTAGCCGGTGTTCACAATACGGATAATGGTTTGCAGCCTACGGATAGGCTCAGGGGCTCACAGCCCTTAGTTTCTTGTTGCAGAAACAACCCTAGTCCGATGGAACCCGAACCATGGCCAACACCGCCACCCTGGCCTCCGAGCCATCCCGTCCCAACAAGTACTTTGCATTGATCGCACTCGCTGGCGTCTTTAGTGCCACTGTGACTCTTCTGCTCGGCGCCGATTCTGCAAAGGAGACTGTGCTCGCCTCAGTCGCCCTGGCATTCGCCGGCCTGTCCTGGATTTGCTACCTGAGGTACCCGATCACAGTCACTAAAACCCGCTATGTCGAGGTTCCTGCCGAACCGCAACTGCCAGACCCCACACCTGAATCACTTCCTCCTGAGCAGCCAGTACAGGCGTCCGAACCCGACCCGGAACTCATGGCACACCTTGATGACTTGCGAGCCAATGTCGACACGATCCTGGCCGAAATGACCGAGGCCGGCAAACTGGCAAAGGCATCCGGGGCGAAAGTGACCGAGAGCCACGCCTGCATCAGTGGCTCAGAAGCCGCCATCCGTGAATTGGCAAGCTACATGAAACGCATCGACACGGTGTTCAACGAACTGGGAAAACAGTCGGAAGAAATCGCCGACATCGTTGCCAAAATACAGGACATCGCCAAACAGACGAATCTGCTGGCGCTCAATGCCTCAATCGAGGCCGCCCGCGCCGGCGAACATGGTCGCGGGTTTGCGGTGGTTGCCGACGAAGTCCGCAACCTATCTTTGCGGGCAAACCAATCCAGCGAGGACATTCGCGCCATAGCCGACAATCTGAATACCACAGCCACCGATGCCGGCGAGGGCATGGACCGGATTGCCAAGTCCTGCAACCACTGCCTGGAGCAATCCGGTGACGCGCTGCGCGCCATGGAGGCAATCCAAAGTGGCGCCGTGGCGCGCATGCAGGTTGTACAGGGCATTACTGACCGACTTCAGATCCAGAAGGATCTGACCAGTCGGGTGTATGCGGACCTGTCGCGGTAACACCATCATCCTGACTTTCTTTGGTTCTGGTTCTCCCCGTGCAGGCGTGCATACAGGGGACACGGGTGTGCAGAAAATGGATATTTCTGCACCGCTTTGACGCCTCTAATGGCAGTACCGCACAACAACAATCTGAGGTGTCGAAATGAGCAGGATCAAAACGCTTGCCGGTGCAGTACTGGCAACTACCCTTACCGCCGGACTCTCTACCACAACTGTGGCGGCCGCCGGTGAAACGGTAAAAGTTGGTTTAATGTTGCCGTTCAGTGGCATTTACGCACAGCTGGGCGAAGCCGGCCGCGATGGCCTGAAGCTGGCACTGAAAGAACACGCTGAGCAGTTGCATGGCACCAAAATCGAATACATCGAACTGGACACCGAAGCCAAACCATCCCGGGCACCGGAGCTGGCGTCTTCCCTGTTAAACCAACACGAAGCTGACTTCGTGATTGGTCCGGTTCACTCCGGCGTTGCCATGGGCATGATCAAGATGCTGCGCGGTAAAGACACCATCATGATCATCCCCAACGCCGGCTCCGCCGCAGCAACCGGGCCACTTTGCTCGCCCAACGTATTCCGCACCTCATTCTCTTCCTGGCAGCCGTCTTACCCCATGGGAAAAGTGGCGCTGGAGAAGGGCTATAAGAAGGTCTATGCAATTAGCTGGAACTACGGCATGGGTCGCGAGAGCCTGGACGCTTTCGCCGAGTCATTCGAAGCCGGTGGCGGCGAAATCGTCGAAAAGGTTCTACTGCCCTTCCCCTCCACCAACTTCCAGTCCCACGTCAGCGACATTGCCGACGAGAATCCGGACGCCGTGTTCACCTTCTTCGCCGGTGGCGGCGCTATCAAGTTTGTGAAGGACTACGACGCCATGGGCCTGCGCGGCAAGATCCCCCTGTTGGGTTCAGGCTTCCTCACCGAGGGCACACTGCAGGCACAGGGCGACGCTGCCGAAGGCGTGATGACCGGTCTGCATTATGCAGAGCAACTGGATGTTCCCAAGAACCGGGAGTTCCGCAAAGCCTTCAATACCGAATACGGCCATTACCCGGACATCTACGCCGTACAGGGCTATGACGCGGGGCAGGCCATCGCCAACACCATTGATCAGCTCAAGGGTGACATTTCGGACAAGCAGGCCGTGATCAGCACCATGGAAAAGCTGACCATCGACAGCCCGCGTGGAGAGTTCACCTTCTCCAAGGCCCACAACCCGATCCAGAACGTCTATCTGCGGGAAGTGAAGGATGGCGTGAACGTGGTGCAGAGCGTCGCCGCAGCGGCGTTGGAAGACCCGGCTCGTGGTTGCAAACTCTGAGTACCGGCTCCGAAAGCCTCCGGCAATAGCCGGGGGCCAACCCGAAGTTACCTACCCGTACCTGAACTGACTTATCCGTAAAACCGTTGGGTATCACTATGTCTACCGAACTTATCTTCGTGCAACTCGTTAATGGTATCCAGTACGGGTTGCTGCTGTTTCTGATCGCCTCCGGCCTGACCCTTGTGTTCGGCGTGATGGGCATTCTCAATCTGGCCCATGGTTCCATGTACATGGTCGGCGCGTACCTGGTGTGGTACTTCGTCTCTATCACCGGCAGCTTTACGCTATCGGCGCTACTGTCGGCGGTGATTGCGCTAGGCCTGGGCATTCTGATCGAGCGGGTGCTGATACAGCGATTGTACAATCGCAATCACCTGGATCAGGTGCTGCTGACCATCGGCATGATCTTCGTCTTCAATTCCCTGCAAAGCATTCTCTGGGGTAACGACCCTTACGGCGTTGCCGTTCCAGACACCCTTGGCGGTTCGGTCCCCTTCACCGACAACTCCAGCTACCCGATCTACCGCATTTTTGCGGCACTGATCTGCATCGCTATCGCCGCCGCGCTCTATTTCGTTGTCAGTAAAACCCGTCTGGGCATGCTGATCCGAGCCGGGGAGTCCAACCGGGAAATGGTCGAAGCCTTGGGCGTCAACATCAAGAGCCTTTACACCATCGTGTTTGCCATTGGCGTCATGCTGGCCGCGGTGTCCGGCATTATCGCCGCACCGATGCGTTCCATCGTGCCGGGTATGGGCGAAAGCGTGCTGATCACCTGTTTCGTGGTGGTCGTCATCGGTGGCATGGGTTCGATTAAAGGTGCCTTTGTGGGTGCACTGTTAGTTGGCGTCATCAGCACGTTCGCAGCGGTGCTGATGCCCAGCATGTCCAACATGATTATTTACATCTTTATGATCCTGGTGCTGCTGGTGAAGCCCCAGGGCCTGTTCGCCAAGTAAGCGGGAGCCGAACATGATTTTCG
>Ga0207899_1000252_pt1 | contig 21680 bp, 19 predicted proteins | sample MalvirmetaMSP134_FD_184235 | JGI IMG/M metagenome (GOLD analysis project Ga0207899, IMG submission 184235) | Marine viral communities from the Deep Pacific Ocean - MSP-134 (SPAdes) | ecosystem: Environmental > Aquatic > Marine > Oceanic | place: Pacific Ocean | collected 2011-06-28
CCGCAGTGTGTTCATCGCCCCATCATGGACGGCCCACAGATCGCCATCGTCACCGGGCCCGAGGGTGAAGAGATCCACTGTGACGAACACGGCCGGGTGCAAGTGCGCTTTCCGTGGGATCGTTACAGCCAGAACGATGAACACAGCAGTGCCTGGCTCCGTGTCAGCCAGGGCTGGGCCGGCGGGCAATATGGTTTCATGGCACTGCCCCGCATCGGCCATGAAGTGATTGTGTCCTTTCTGGATGGCGATCCGGACCAGCCCATCATCACCGGGCGCACCCACCACGCCACCAACAAACCGCCGTACGCACTGCCGGAACACAAGACCCGCACCACCCTGAAAACTCAGATCCACAAGGGCGAGGGTAGCAACGAATTACGATTCGAGGACGAAGCAGACAAGGAACAGATCTACATCCACGCCCAGAAAGACCTGGACCTGCTCACCGGGCACAACCGCACCGAGGTCATCAGAAACGACAGCCACCTGACCGTGAAAAATCACAGTTTCAGCCACGTTAAAGGAAACGAACATGTCGGCGTCGACGGCGAAAAGCGGGAGTCCTACGGTGCAGATTTCAGTCACGACATCGGTGGCACCTGGCACAGCTCTGTCGGTGAAGTCTCCGCAAGTGAGGCTGGGCGCGAGGTTCATCACAAGGCTGGCTCTAAAGTCGTGCTGGACGCCGGTGCGGAGCTCACGATTTCCGGTGGCGGTAGTTTCATAAAGCTGGATGCCAGCGGTGTGACCTTGAGCGGTCCGGGCATCAAAATTAATTCTGGCGGCTCACCGGGTAAGGGCTCCGGTGTTGATCTGCCGAGTGCGGAGCTGCCGGCAGGCCTGAGCAATGATAGCAGTGCCGCCGTTCCTCCTGAAATGCTTGCGGAACTCGGCCAGAGACGCAACGCCGAAGCGGAATCTGTTCCTCCTCGCGCATTCGAGAAACCCCGGAGAGAGCTGATCGTCGACGTCATTGGAGGCACGTCGGCCGGTGAGGATGTGGTTGTCATTAACTCTGTAGCCGGAGAGTCGGAGCAATGACCAATACCCTGAGTTTTATGGATGAAACCCTGGAAAATTCGGTGCGGCGCCGTGCCGAATACGATGACAGCAATCCTGGTGAACTGGTTCTGTCGGTTCCGAAACGCGCCGGCGGGCACATCAATCTCACGCTTTTAGAGCATGCCCAATCGAATGTCGAGCAGGACGAACACCAGGAAAACACGCTGCTTCGGATCAAACCGCTGGCAGAACTTGCCGGTAATCTGCCGGTGAAATCCGGTGGCCTGACCTTCCATACCGGGCGGGCTGTTGCGCTGCTGCGCCCGGGTTATTTGTACGTGTTCCGAGGGAACGTGCTCTGGCGTGAGCTGGAAATTGACGCTCATGGGTTAATGAGTGATGTCGACCTCCAAAGTGTCCGTCTGGCCCAGGCGAAATCGGTGAAGCCCGGAAGCGTAGTCCGGGCCAGCGAAGGTGAATGGCTATCAAACCTCCTCGTTCCCGTTCTTCTGCAAGGCCGGGCTGTCATCAACGAAATCCGCGTTGCCTACAGCGAAGTCCAGTGGGACTGGCGTTACATTACTCGTCTTGAGCAGGACACTACAGCGAGGCTCACCCGAACCAGTGGCATCGAGCATGCCTGGCCAGCCGCCACGGTCGAAGACCTTGTCTTTGAAAAGGGCTATCCGGCGTCGAACATTGCGAACGTGAATGCTCTACGGGCCCGGGATCTCGGTATGGAACTGATGCTGGAAAACCCGGCTGTCTACCGACCTGACTTCGAAACTCCGGATGACGCCGAACTGTGTATGCGCCTTAAGCGTCGGCTTGAGCAGATTGCCTCTGACGATGGCCACGATTCAGTGGGCATGGACTTCAACGGGGAAGCGGGCGAAGACCGCCTGCAAGAGCTTCGCAGTCAAAAGGGGGTTGTCGGTGTTTCCATTGCCGATCCTCTATTCCAGTTGCGTCACTCTTTGGCCCAGCTGCACCTCGCACTCCATTACCTTGACGCCGTGGATACCTCGATCAAACAGAAACCTATGGCTCACTCTGCCATGCTGATCCGACAGGCTGTGTTTGATCCTCTGACGCTCGATGGTAAAACCGATCTGCAGAAATACGCCGATGCCATCGACAAAGAAAAGCTTGATGCGGTGCTCGACACCAAAGAAAAGGACCATGCCGTAGCTGTCATTAACCGGCATGTGGAGCGGCTCCAGGAGATGATGAAGAGCTCGGTTCTGGCGGCGGTGCTGGATGATTACCGAGAATGCGGGGACCTGGCAATCTGCGAGGGGTACCTGCTGATTGCGGATAAGTTGAACCTTTTCCAGCAGATACCGGGAGTTCTCAGGGCAAACGGGGTTTCCAGAGAGGATGATCTCTTCAAAAGCCTGAAACGGTGGCTCTTTGACAGCGACTTCCTGACGGCCTGGGCACCCCAATCTTCAGATACCGCGGACGACGAATTGTCCGAAGAGTCCAAGTCGGCACATGATCTGCTTCTGCAGCTGACGGAGGATCGTAGTGAGATCACGGAGGAGATGCTGGGCCGATTAAATCTCCAGTCTCTTGCTTATCTGGAAAAACAGCTCCACGACCGCGAGGCTGGCGATGGTGGAATCGTCAAAAATATTTCGGACGCAGGCAAGGTGGGTAGCCTGGTCGCACGCGCCTTGGAGGAATGGAGCACAGCGATACTGAGGGTAGGCGAGCGGCTCATGGAAGAGGGCGTGGTGAGTCAGGTTGAGATACAAAGGGTGATGCAGTCTGCAGCCTCAAACTTCACCCTGGCTGACCCAGCACTTGCTGGCATCACCATCGTCAATCGCGGCGGTGTTGAGGCTTCGGGCACGATCCTTGGCGTGCGAGGCGAAGGGCTCAACCGTGGCTTGACCGAGTTCGATCGAACCGAAGGCATCCTGACCCGAAAGAATGATTATCTCTATGCTGACTTGATCGATAACTCTGGCGAAATGATGGGGTCAACCAGCCCCTCCCGGGCTGCCGATGAACTGGAAACGGCAATTCAGAAAGTGGCTGGGCCCGCACTCGTATTCTACGCACCGACGGGACATAGCGAGGCCAAGAAACTCAGCCTGATTAAGGTGGATCTCTCTAAAAACGTAAGCGGTATCGTAGATGGGCCGGCCGTCTCGCGCGGGCTGGTTGTCTTGGCCGCTTTTAACGTTTTCGTTGAACTTAAAGCCTTTAATGAAGGTGCTGATCGTGGAAGTGGGCGATGGCCATTGTTGGTGTCTAGATTTGTTAGCGCCGCAGTTGATTTAACGGCGGCATCCCTCAAACTCACTCAAGTTCTGGGTGAAATAGGTGGGGCACAGAACTCCAGCTCAAGAAGTTACCGGATTGCCACAAGACCTCTTTTCGACGTCAAAAATTGGTTTTTCATTGGCAATCGCCTGCAAAAACTTGGCGCCTCAACGCTGGTTCGTACTGTTGGCTTGGCAAGCTTTATCGCTGGTGCTGCGACGGCCGTTTTGAGTTGCATTGAGATGGGGCTTAGTTTTTATAGCAAGGACTTCGATGCGGCAATTGGGCATGCAGTTGCGCTTGCAGGCGGTCTAATTTATTTGGCGCATCCCCTGATGGCAACGCTACTAGCGGTTCCGGGGTGGGGATGGGCGGTAATCGGGATGGGAATGGTTATAGGGGGGAGTTTGTATGCGAGTAACGTCACCGACGACCCTTTTGAAAACCTACTCAAACGCGGGCCTCTAGGCCTCTATCCGAATCCTGATCCTGGTAACGCCGAAGATAGTGCATATTTTGGCCAACTAATAACGTTACTGTCTCCAATCTCTATCAACGTGCAAACCTATCGAAATATCGCTCCGGATCTTGAGTTCTCCCAGGCAACGAACTTGGCGGCGCCAGAAGACTACGTGGTTACAGTCCGGATGCCACTTGTAAGCAGGTTGTTGGTGTCTCCGACGCAGGTACCGGGAATACCCAAAAATTCGTTTAGCCTGGCTGTCCAGGAAATTGCTTATGCTTCCACATCTATCGATACGTATGGAGCGGCGGGAACAGTGAAAAGCCATTACATGCAAGCATCAACACCGTTGAAAAAAGTAGTTGCTCGCCAATCATTGCCTGGTGAAGGAGGGGTTCGGTTTTTGGTTAAAAAGGAACTTCAGAATGGATACAGGAGCAGTTGGGGCTACGACGAGTCCATCTGGACCACAGTTAGGGTGGGAGTTCAAGCGGTTGTCAGTACTGAGCAAGGGCCGTTGGTGCTGCCATCCCCAGTAAATGATCAGTTCGAGCTATTCGATTTGTCGCGTCATGGAAATCCTCCTGCCAAGGAACGTAATTCGTCTGATCCACTTTCTCAGCCAGACTCGCCCTATTGGTTTTTTACTGAGGTAGAAGTATGAGAGAAATGGAAAACATCCGGCCAATTGCAGAAACGGCGTACTCGGCCTGCAATATTGAAGTGCTGCCAGAATGCCGGGGCAAGCGCTCTCGGGTTGGTGATGAATTGCAGCCTATCGGGACGTATGCGGGAGTGAATCCTTATTTCCTCATGGAGAAAGATGTCGAAGCAGTACAGAGTCAGGATAAGAGCGATCCAGAATTTAAAGACAGGGATTGGTGGTGGAACCATGAGAGGATCGGATTCCTCAATGGGAAAATTGGCTTCAGGTTTTTGGTATTGATCGTTCCACTCACCTGGGTGCTCACCCTCTGGCTCGGTGGGCCAGCACTCATGATTTGGGGTATAAGCGAATTTGATTTCGTGCAACGTGTGCCGGCTATATTGTTGACGGCCCTAGTCTTCTTTTTCACTTTCGGATGGATAGGCTTTGCTATTTGGGCGACACCCTGCACGACCAATTGGCTTATGAGCACCGGCATGGCTTTCTTACTGAAGCCATTCGAAAAAAGTCTAGAAAAAAGGTTAGACAGAACATTGGAGGACGGATATAGCGAATTCAACCGCATTACCGGTCAGGTCCGCTTTGCGATGGGACGAAAACGTTTTTTCGAAGCACCTTTTGTAGAGTTTGATGCCTATGTGGAGCGTGTGATTCAACACGGAGGAATCTTTTACCGCCTGATGTTTGTCCATCGCTACACCCAGAAGACTTTTAATCAGACCTGGCTTAGCGGCATTGAGCCGACGAAGGGAGAAGTTCTCGCCCTCTGGGACATGCTTCAACGCTATATGGATGTCACCGAGCCGCTTCCAGACATGCCCCGTCTGGAGCCTTTCCGCCACCTGGATCCCGTCACCCGAGATCACGATTTAAAGACGAATCGGAATCCTCGGTATTGGCGTGATCTCGACTTGGAGGCCTGGAAGGCGGGAGAAGGTGTTGAGATGTTGGCAAACCAGAGTCATTTTCCCTGGGCAAAGCGTCAGTGCAAATTGACACCTCACCTTGGAAAGGTGTCCATGGCCGAGTATCGGGAACTGCGCCCGGAGGGCGCTTGGCCTATCTGATAGATTGAAAGGGGTTTATTCCCCGTGTTCGGTTCGAACCACTTCGATACGGATATCGACTACTTACCCTGAATAGGCCACGACGAAGGTACAACAAAGATTCTTCTTCGTTCCTTCCAGTGGTCGGAAGCGCTATCTCGAGTAAGTTCTGAGAACAGGCGCGGAATGCGATCGACTTGGATGTCAGTGATCGCTTGCCTGGCATCGGTGCCCGGTGGTGTTGCAGGCTGCCACCAGGGGCCAACCCAGTGTGGCTTGTTCAGTTGGACCCAGGTTGAGGTATCCGTTTCTTCCAGTGTGTCGGCATAGGTCCAACAGCCGCGAAGATGGTTTTGGGGTGTCGTTGCGGGTGCTTCCAGGGCAATGGCTAACGGGTAGAACAGGTAGCCGGGCATGAATATTCGGGCGGTTATTGGGCCGCTTATTCCGTGTCTGGAAAGCAATTGTAGTGTTTCCGGCTGCTGGGTACGGGTGCTCTGATGATTGATCAGCCGGTCGCTTTTGATATCCAGGCGATCCCGGGCATTGGGGCCGTACCAGAGCGCTTCGCTGCCGCCATTGGGGACGCCCAGATAGTACTTGATGGCAATCTCATGGTGTTCAATTCGATCATCTGTGGTGTTGTGAACGATGAAATCCAGCTCGCCCAAGGTGTGTCCGTTGGACTGGATCTGGGCATTCTTCAGCAGGATCTTCCAGCCGAGTAGGTCGGAGAGCATCACTTCGTAGAGTCGCTCGAAGTAAAAGCCAAGCCTGCGTTGGGGAACTTCTCTAAGCAGGGCTGGTGCGGTCTCGGGATTCTGGTCCCATTGTTTCAGGGTTTCCAGATAATCCCGGGGCAGGTAATCGCTGGGCTGAAAGGTTGCCGGCGAATGCAACAGCTGAGGCGCAGAACACAGCCACCCCAGGTGGCGAACCGCAGGATGCCGAAATTCAAGTAGGCTATTGTTGGGGGTACGTACAGTCATCCGTCCAGAATACCGTAAACTGGTTGTCAGGTAAGGGCGAACCCACGCCCGACATCAGTTAGCCGTAATCAGGAGCCGATATGCAATACCTGCACACCATGATCCGTGTCAGCAACCTCGACGAGACTTTGCACTTTTTCTGTGACCTTCTGGGCATGAAAGAAATCAGTCGGAAGAGCAGCGAAAAAGGCCGTTTTACCCTGGTGTTCCTGGCAACTCCAGAGGATGAGGCGCGCGCCCGGGAAGAGAAAGCGCCAATGATTGAACTGACCTACAACTGGGATCCGGAAGAGTATTCCGGCGGCCGGAACTTTGGCCATCTGGCGTATCGGGTGGACGACATCTATGCGCTGTGTGAGCACCTGCAGGCGAATGGCGTCACCATCAACCGTCCTCCCAGGGATGGTCATATGGCCTTCGTGCGCACCCCCGACGGCATTTCCATTGAGCTCCTGCAAAAAGGTGAGTCGCTTGCGCCAAAAGAGCCCTGGGCCAGCATGGAAAACACTGGTAGCTGGTAGGCTGCCGGATCCGGGGCGCTAAATGCAGTAGCCCCAGGTTTTTGCATCAGGATGATGCGGTTATAACAAGGAGCGTGTGATGGATGATTGGCAAGGATGCCTGGCGCCTGAATGCCAGGCGGCGCTGGTAAAAGCGCGAGACAGCGTCAGTGAGCGCGGTGGTGCCGTTATCACTGTGGAAGATTTCCTGCTCGCGCTTCTTGATACCTGCCCCGATATCCCCCGGTTTCTGCGCAGTTGCGGGATTGATCTCGATGAGCTGGTGCGAACCGTACAGTGTGAGCAACCGATCGTCACTGAGGTTGGTGCAGAGGGCGCGTTGTCGTCTCAGCTGGTTGACTGGTTTGCGTGCTCCCGAGAGCTCAGCGACGCACACTGGCTCGAATGGAATCTGCTTCTCAGCGTGCTCACGACGGGGATGGAGCGTTTGCGGGATAAGGCTTATGTTGCGGTGCTTGAGTTGGTCCCCAATTGGCCATGTGAAAGCATAGACACTGTCCCGGCAGGAATCGAATCTAACACCGGTGCGCCCCTGGTGGTCACCAATGCGCAGTGGGTGGTGCTGGCGGAGGACGTTGCCGTCACGGTTTCAGCGTCATCATCTTCGTTGCTGTGGATTCGGGCGGAACGGGGAGCTGGTAAATCCAGTTGGCTACCGATCATGCTGGCGGCGGTAAACCGGGATTATCTGGAGCTGGACCTGCGTCGTGAGGCCGAGGTAATGGCAAGCGACCTGCCGGTTCTTGCCCCGTCAGATCAGACCTCATCGCGTGAGTGGCCGCTGCTGGTGCTTGACAACACATCGCCATCGGATTTGATGCTACTGATGGATCGGCCGGGAAGTCTGGCGTCTGAGCTGGCGATGAACTGGCTAGGACCAATCCTGCTACTGGGGCCCGAGCGCGCTGAGGAAGATCATTGTTCCTTAGAGCGTCGTCTGGGGCGATCTCTCCAGATTGTCGATTTGCCGGAGTCCGATACTGATCAGCGCGAGGCGATATTAACCGCGCATCAGCCTGATATCGAAAAGCGTTGGAAGATTGAACTTTCCAGCCCCGTCCTTCGGTTTTCGGCCCATTGCCCAGACAAGCGTGTAACCACGCCCGGTGCCATGCTGGAGTGGGTGGAACGGGCTGCGGCCAGGCTGGATCTGTTTGCCCGCTGTGGCCCAATAGGCAGAGTGGCTTTGGCCGGAGCCGCAGATACACTGCACCGGCAGAATCTGGTGGCGCTGGCACGTGCGGAGACGCCGGCCCCAATCGCTGATGCGCTGGACGACATCGATCGCCGGCAAGCTGCATTGGAGAAAAACTGGTGTGAGCGAAAAGCAGCAGGTACATTGAGACGCTTGTCGGTGGCTGATCTTCAGCTTGAACTGGAACGTTGGCTTGCAGCGGGCACCGGCCCGGTTCACTATGTGCTCCATTGTAACCAACAGGATGGAGATTCAGCCGGTGCAGGATCTGGAAATATACATTCGTGACCTTGCGGAGGGCACTGTTTCACAGTGGCTGGCAGGTCATCTCGACAGTCTGGAGTTGGATGACAGTCAGGTGACGTCAGTGATCAAGGGACACGCCCTGTGTGCTGGTAAGCGGTTGAGGATATCGTTGTATCCGGGTGCGTTTGGAAAGCGTTTCACCTGTCTGGTGATGGAAGGAGAGAATTTGCCCTGGCATACCGATCTGGAGTGCGCGAGGAGCGCGTGGCGTTCCATGGATACGGAGATCCGATGCAGTCCGGGTGAGTGGAAGGAAGGAGAGCCGGTCACCGATGAAAAATGGTGGCGGTTGGACCACCGGGGTGAAAATCTCGTCGTCTGGAACTAAAAAAGGCAGCCCGAGGGCTGCCTTTTTCGTGAACACCGGTGTCAGTCGCTCAGGATAGACACGTTGTCCGCCTGCAAGCCTTTATCCGCTTCCACAACATTGAAGCGAACCAGTTGGCCCTGGCGCAGAACCCGGCGGCCGCGGCCACGAATGGCGCGGAAGTGAACGAATACTTCGTCACCACTGTCGCGAACGATGAAGCCGAAGCCTTTCTTTACGTTAAACCACTTAACAGTGCCTTCTTCGTCACCCTCAGGGGTGCCGTCGTCGTAGTCGCCATCATCGTCATCATTGTAGGGCTGGCCCTGTGAGCGTGCGACTGAACCAGATGAGCTGCGTGTTGTGCTCTTCTGCTTGGCCGACAGGGAAACTGCCAGGAAGCCGGCTACGGTGAAGATCACCAGTGCAATGATATAGGCGGCAATTCCCTGGGCACTGCCAAGGACAAACGTGGTGCTGTTGGCCAGTTCGCTAGTCTCGGTTTGCGAAAGAATCTGAAACAGTTCCGGGGTAAATGACACCAGCAGGAAACCGAGGATAAAGGGAGCTGGAATGGCGATCAGAAGAGCAACAAGGATCGCTTTGGCTGGATTACGCATTGACTAAGATTTCTCCATTCTTGTAACACTAACGATAAAAAACCGGATATCGGGTAAAATCGCACCCCCGGTCGATGAAAACCGCCGGTCGGCCTGTTGGTAAAGGCGCCTGCGGGCAAAAGCGGCATGATAGCAGATTATCCGGTTAGCTGACCAAGGCAATAGGATTGCCAGGCCCGCAACGTGTCACAGTTATCAGCAACGAGCCGAAGTTATCAAAGCTACCGATAGTCACATTCTCAAACGATCCGTGCACGGGAGTTGCAACAGCGAACATGAGCGAGAAAGACCTGGAAACACGACTCGACGAACTGGAAACGCGGATGGCGTTTCAGGATGACATCATCAATACGCTGAGTGAGCAGGTGGCTAAGCAGGAATTGGAGCTTCGCGAGTTGTGGCAAGCCAAGCAACTGTTACATCGGCAATTGAAGGAAGTGTCCCCCTCGAACATCAAGAGTGAAGAGGAGGAAACACCGCCCCCTCACTACTGAGGCAGGGCGGGGTTTGACGGCGTCAGGCCAGAAGCTCAACCAGAATTTGCTCGTAAATGCTGGAAAGCGTATCCAGATCCTCGGCTTTCACGCACTCGTCCACCTTGTGGATAGTGGCATTGATAGGGCCGAGCTCCACCACTTGAGCACCGGTAGGAGCGATAAAGCGCCCATCGGACGTTCCACCCGAGGTCGACAGCTCGGTTTCCCGGCCGGTGACCGTCCGAATGGCGTTCTGGCTGGCTGAAACCAGCGCACCACGATCAGTCAGGAATGGCCGGCCACTCAGATGCCAGTCCAGATCATATTTCAGGCCGTGACGGTCCAGGATCGCGACCACGCGCTCTTCAAGACTTTCGGCGGTGTTCTCGGTGCAGTAACGGAAGTTGAAATGTACCAGGCACTCGCCCGGAATGATGTTGCTTCCGGTTCCGGATTCAATCTTGGTGATCTGGAAGGTCGTGGGCGGGAAGAAATCGTTGCCGTTGTCCCAGAATTCCTGTGCCAGGGCGTCCAAGGCTGGCGCTGCTGTGTGTACCGGGTTTTCGGCCAGGTGCGGGTAGGCGACATGGCCCTGAACACCTCGAATCGTCAGGTAGCCGTGCAAAGAGCCTCGGCGACCGTTCTTGATTACGTCTCCGACTTCCGTCGTGCTGGAGGGCTCGCCGATCAGGCACCAGTCGATCTTCTCGTTCCGGGCTTCCAGGGTTTCGACCACCTTTACCGTGCCGTTCTGGGCCGGACCTTCCTCATCACTGGTGATCAGTAGTGCGATCGATCCCCGATGATTCGGGTGCGCCTCAACGAATCGCTCACAAGCCGTGACAAACGCTGCCAGGCTGCCTTTCATGTCGGCCGCTCCGCGTCCCAGCAGGAAACCATCCTTGATGACCGGCTCAAACGGCGGGTGTGCCCAGTTTTTTTCCGGGCCGGTTGGTACCACGTCGGTGTGACCGGCAAAGGCCAGTACCGGGCCGTCTGAACCCTTGCGGGCCCAGAGGTTGTCGGTGTCGCGAAAGCGCAGGTTCTCGCCGTCAAAACCGAGCGGACCCAGGCGCGACATCATCAGCGCCTGACAGCCCGCGTCATCCGGAGTAACGGATTGCCGGCGGATCAGATCGATGGCCAGCTCAAGGGTTTTCGACTCAGTTGTTTGCATGCAGTTCTTCGTTCAGCTCGATGGCGGACTTGTTGGTTTTGCATTCCACGGCGCCAGTTTGGCTGTTACGACGGAACAGCAGGTCCGGCTGGTTGGCCAGGTCGCGGGCCTTGATTACTTCCACCAGCTTGTTGTTGTCATCCAGCAGGGCAACTTTGGTACCGGCGGTGATGTACAGACCGGCCTCAACCTTGCAACGGTCGCCCAGGGGGATACCGATGCCGGCATTGGCGCCGATCAGGCAGTTTTCGCCCACCGCGATGATGATGTTGCCGCCGCCGGACAGAGTGCCCATGGTGGAGCAGCCGCCGCCCAGATCCGAGCCCTTGCCGATCATGACGCCCGCAGAAATGCGGCCTTCGATCATGCTGGTGCCTTCGGTGCCGGCATTGAAGTTGATAAAGCCTTCGTGCATGACAGTGGTGCCTTCGCCGACGTAAGCGCCGAGACGGACTCGGGCGGTATCTGCAATACGCACGCCGGATGGCACAACGTAATCAGTCATCTGCGGGAACTTATCGACGGATTTAATCTCTAGCGTGCGGCCTTCAACTCGCGCCTGCAGCTGACGGTCTGGCAGTTCGCCGAGATCGATAGCGCCTTCGCTGGTCCAGGCGAGGTTCGGCAGCAAACCGAAGATGCCGTCGAGCTTCAAAGCGTGGGGCTTGGTCATGCGATGGGAGATCAGGTGCAGCTTGAGGTATACCTCAGGCGTGCTCGAGGCCGTGTCGTCGGTTTCCAGAATGGTAACTACAACAGGGCGCTTGCTGGTTTCGGCTGCTTCCGCAAGCCGTGCCTGTTCGGCCTGGCCAATCTGACGCAGGGCGTGGGCAAGCTGGCTGAGCTGCTCGGCGGAGGCGCTAATCGCCTGATTTCCGCCCTTGTAGTCCAGGGCATTCTGAACCACTTCCATCAGGGCGTTATCGGGGGTCATAACCGGCTGCTGGTAATAGACTTCCAGCCAATGTCCCTGCCTGTTCTGGGTGCCGATGCCGATGCCGAATGCGAAACTCATCAGGTGGTTGCTCCTTTATGATCGTCAGACTTAAGCGTTTGAAAACTGTTGTGCCCAATCGTCGGCCTTGAAGCCAACGGAAATTGCACCTTCATGCTCGACCACCGGTCGTTTGATGATGGACGGATTTTCCAGCATGAGGCTGTGGGCAGATGAACCGTCTATGGTATCACGAACCTCATCCGGAAGTTTGCGCCAGGTGGTGCCGCGGCGGTTAAGCAGGGCTTCCCAGCCAACGGCCTGTTCGAGTCGTTGGAGCAGGGCGTCATCCAGTCCGTCTTTTTTGAAGTCGTGAAAGCTGTGCTCAATGCCTTGCTCGTCGAGCCATTTGCGGGCTTTCTTGACGGTGTCGCAGTTCTTGATGCCGTAAATCTTCATGGAGTGTTCGCCTTCACAAAATCAACAATGCGCCGTGCTGCTTCCACGCACTCTTCCAAGGGCGCCACCAGAGCCATTCGAACCCGATGTTCCCCGGGATTGTGGCCTTCGACGGTGCGAGACAGGTAGCGGCCGGGCAGAACATGCACGGCCTGCTGGGCTGACAATTCTCGGGCGAAGGTTTCGTCGTCCATTGGTGTGACCGGCCACAGGTAGAATCCGGCATCGGGAAACTCGACGTCCATGACCTCACGAAGAATGGGCACTACGGCCTCAAACTTGGCGCGATAGGCGGTCCGATTCTCAACGACGTGGGCTTCGTCCTGCCAGGCGGCAACGCTGGCCAGCTGGTTGTGGATGGGCATGGCGCAGCCGTGGTAAGTGCGGTATTTCAGGTAGCCCTTGAGCACCGAGGCGTCGCCGGCCACGAAGCCGGATCGCAGGCCGGGCAGGTTACTGCGTTTGGACAGGCTGTGAAACACGATGCAGCGGGCGAAGTCGTTGCGGCCAATTGCGGCGCAGGTCTGCAACAGGCCTTCGGGAGGCTGGTTCTCATCGGGGTAAAGTTCAGAGTAGCACTCGTCTGATGCGACGATGAAGTCGTGCTTGTCTGCCAGCTTGATGACTTGTATCAGGGTTTCCCGGGGCATTACAGCACCGCTGGGATTGCCGGGGGAGCACAGGAAGAGGATCTGGCAGTCTTGCCAGACCGAATCCGGCACCGCGCCAAAATCAGGAATGAAGCCGTTCGATCCATCACAAGGCAGGTAGATGGGAGTGGCTCCTGCCAGGAGCGCAGCGCCTTCGTAGACCTGGTAGAACGGGTTCGGGCTGACTACCGTGGCGGAATCGCTGCCCGCGACAACGGATTGGACCAGGGAGAAAATGCCTTCCCGGGTTCCGTTGACCGGCACTATATTGTCAGCCGGACTCAGTGAGCCGGCTTCAAGCTGGAAGCGCCGGGTCGCCCAGTCAGCGATGGCAGTGCGCAATTCGTCGGTGCCCTTGGTAGTCGGGTAGTTCGCGAGCTTGTCGAGGTTGTCCGCGATCACCTGTTTTACGAACTCAGGCGATGGGTGTTTAGGCTCGCCGATACCCAGGGAAATTGGCCGCAGGTGTTCCGGTGTGGAGATACCTGCTTTTAGCTTGGCCAGTTTTTCGAAGGGGTAGGGATGAAGTCGGTCCAGGTTTGGATTCATTGAATATCGTCCAGCATTTTACAGAGGTCTTGCTGCAATTCATGGCATGTCGCCGGATCGCGCAGGGGTTCGCCCTGTTCGTCGGTCACAAAGAAGACGTCTTCCACTCGTTCGCCGAGGGTTGCGATCTTGGCATTGGTCAGGCGCACCCGATGGTCCAGAAGTACCTGCCCGATTCGCGCCAGTAGACCCGGTCGGTCGGGCGTGATCACTTCCATGACGGTGCGCTGATTGACGGTGTCGTTTGAGAAAGTCACTTCGGTTGGGAACGCGAAGTGCTTCAACTGCCGCGGTGTGCGGCGATGAATGATGTCGGGGTAATCGTCAGGATCGTCCAGCTCTTCGATCAGGCGTTGACGCACACGGTCTTTACGCGCTGGATCAGTTCCCAGAGGCTGGCCTTTTTCATCCAGCACGACATAGGAGCTGATTGAGTAGGGGCCTTCGCTCGAGCTGATCCGGGCGTCCACGATGTTGAGGTTCAGTTGCTCCAGCACCGCAGTGGTGGCGGCAAACAGCGCCACCCGGTCTTTCATGTAGATGATGATCTGGGAGTAGCCATCGGTGGGGCCGCCGCGGGTATCGCGAATCAGTACCAGGGGATCCGGATTGTCGCCGTGACGGATAATGGCGGCTGTTTGCCAGGCAATATCCACGGTCGAATCCTGCAGGAAATAGTCCTCATCGACCGTGTCCCAGATGTGATCAATCTGTTCGTCGGTCATATTCTGGGCGTGCAGGATTTCCCGGGCTTCCGACTGCGTGGCGCTGACCCACTCGTGGCGCTTGATCGGTGTTTCTGTGCCCCGGCGCAAGGCGCGCTTGGCTTCGATGTACAGCTGGCGCAGCAGCGATGCACGCCAGGTGTTCCACAGTTTCGGGTTGGTGGCGCTGATGTCACAGACAGTCAGCACGTACAGGTAGTCCAGGTGCGCCTGACTCGGTACCGCCTGGGCAAAGTTGTGAATGATGTCGGGATCAGAAATATCCTTGCGCTGCGCAGTCATCGACATCAGCAGGTGGTTTTCTACCAGCCAGGACACCAGCTTGGTATCGCGCTCGCTCAGGTGGTGCCGCTGGCAAAAGGCTTCCGCATCGATCGCCCCCAGTTCCGAGTGATCGCCACCGCGGCCCTTGGCGACATCATGATAGATGCCGGCAATGTACAGGGTTTCCAGTTTTGGCAACCGATGGATCAGCCGTGACGCCAGGGGGTATTCGGTGCGGGCCTCGGCGCTGTTCAGCCTGACCATGTTGCGGATCACCCTCATGGTGTGGGCATCCACGGTGTAGATGTGGAACAGGTCGTGCTGCATTTGCCCGATGATCTGGCCAAATTCCGGCAGATACCGGCCCAGCACGTTGTACTTCTTCATGGCCGACAGGGTCTGGTCCAGGGCGTGCGGTGTCCGCAGCAGTTCCATGAACAGGGTGGTGACGGCCAGGTCCGACCGGAAGGCATCGTCGACCAGATGCCGGTGCGCCCGCAGGGATCTAATGGTCGTGGCTCTGATTCCCTTGATCTCCGGGTGCTGCGCCATCAGCACGAAAATTTCCATGATGGCGTAGGGAGCGTAGGCGAACACCTGGTTGTTAACCGCTTCTATATAACGGTTTCGAATCTGGAAACGTTTGTTCAGCGGCTGGATGTCGTCCGCAGTGCCTGTGCCCAGGATCGCTTCATCGTAATATTGAAGGATGACGTCGGTGAGCTCCGCCAGTGCCAACACCGTTCGGTAATAGGATTGCATCATCAGTTCAACGCCGAGACGCTTGCCCTCATCGTGGTAACCAAGCATTCGCGCCAGTGCGCGCTGATGGTCAAACAGCAGCCGGTTCTCGGGCCGGTCAGCCAGCAGTTGCAGACCGTAGCGAAGCTGCCAAAGAAAGGTTTCGCCCTGGAACAGAATCTGGTGCTCTTCTTCCGTCAGAATGCTGAACCGGGTCAGGTCGGCGATGTTCTGGAGGCCGAAGTGCCGCTTGGTGATCCAGCCAATGGTCTGGATATCCCTTAACGCGCCGGGCGAGCCTTTAACATTGGGTTCCAGATTGTATTCGGTGTCACCGTATTTGTTGTGGCGGTCTCGCTGTTCCTGCCGCTTGGCAATGAAATAGTCGCGATCGGTGCTGACGCCGTCGTCATAGACCTGGGTGCTCAGTTCGTTCCGTAGTTCGTCCGGGCCTGCGATGGTGCGGGTTTCCAGCAGGTTGGTGAGGATGGTGACGTCTTCCCGGGCAGCGGCTTTGCTTTCCTCTATGCTGCGAACGCTGTGGCCAATATCGAGCTTCAGATCCCACAGCAGGGTAATAAAAGAGCTTAGATCGTCCTGCCAACAGTCCTCAATGCCCGAGCGGGTCAGGATCAACAGGTCGATGTCTGATTGCGGGTGCAGTTCGCCGCGGCCATAGCCGCCGACCGCAACCAGAGCGATGTCTGGCGAGCTGGAGAAGGGGTAGCGATTCCAGATCAGCCTGAGCACCGTATCCACGGTGTTAGCCCGGGAATGGACAAGGGCGCGTACATCCGCGCCCTGGCGGAATGCTTCCGCGTCGGCATTATACCGCTCTCGCAAGAGCTCACGGGCTGCAGACACCGGGGAGGTGTCGTTACTGATGCGGGACTCCAGTTCGCTCAGGTCCACTTAAAAGGACTCTTCGGCTCGTTTGGTCAGAACCTCGTGACCATCTGCAGTGACCAGAATGGTGTGTTCCCACTGGGCGGATAGTTTGTGGTCCTTGGTGACCACGGTCCAACCATCGGGCAGCAGTTTGGTCTGGTATTTGCCTTGGTTGATCATCGGCTCAATAGTGAAGGTCATACCTTCCTGTAGCTCCATGCCTGTGCCGGGCTTGCCGTAATGCATCACCTGCGGCTCCTCATGGAACACTTTGCCGATGCCATGGCCGCAGTAATCACGAACCACTGAATAACGGTGCTTTTCAGCGTGCTGCTGAATAACGTGGCCAATGTCGCCCAGGCGCGTGCCCGGCTTAACCAGTTCGATACCTTTATAGAGGCACTCTTGGGTAATGCTGATCAGTCGCTCGGTGCCGGGCTTGGGCTTGCCCACTGTCCACATCTTACTGGTGTCGCCGTGGTACTCATCCTTTATGACCGTGACATCAATGTTCAGAATGTCCCCATCTTTCAGGATCTTCTTCTCCGACGGGATGCCGTGGCAGATCACGTGGTTGACCGAGGTGCAGACCGATTTCGGAAACCCTTTATAGTTAAGTGGAGCCGGGATCGCTTTCTGCTCATTCACAATGTAGTCGTGGCAGATGCGATCAATCTCTTCGGTGCTGATGCCGGGCTTGATGTGCTGACCAATCATTTCGAGCACTTCGGCGGCCAAGCGGCCGGCAACGCGCATTTTTTCGATTTCTTCCGGGGTCTTGATCGATACTTGCATCGGGCTTCCCATTGATTTGTATCAAACCGGCATTTTAAGGGCGCGAGAGGCTGGGTACAAGGAAGGGGGGTGGTAAAAATAATGGCGTTGTCCGCTCGAATTGTGGTATAAACGCGCCCGCTGGAAACAAATCCGGCAAATTCACACACGTGTCGGCACGTTGTCCCAGGGTGCCTCCCTTCAGTTAGATGAAGGCGGGTTGGGGCAATCGGACGCGTGGAGGTCTAACCCGAAGCTAAATAAGGTAACTATCATGGCTCAGGTAAATATGCGTGACCTGCTGAAAGCAGGTGCTCACTTCGGTCACCAGACTCGCTACTGGAACCCGAAAATGTCGAAGTTCATCTTCGGCGCCCGTAACAAGATTCATATCATCAACCTTGAGCAGACTGTTCCTGCCATGAATGAAGCGCTGAACTTCATTCAGCAGCTGGCAGAGAACAAGAACAAGATCCTGTTCGTTGGCACCAAGCGTGCTGCGGCCAAGATCGTCAAGGAAGAAGCAGAGCGCGCCAACCAACCGTTCGTTAACCATCGCTGGCTCGGCGGCATGCTGACCAACTACAAGACGATCCGTCAGTCGATCCGTCGCTACCGTGATCTGGAAGCCCAGAGAAAGGACGGCACTTTCGACAAGCTGACCAAGAAAGAAGCTCTTGAGCGCACCCGCGAGATGGATAAGCTTGAGCGTTCCATCGGTGGTATCAAGGATATGGGCGGCCTGCCGGACGCACTGTTCGTTATCGACGTGGACCACGAGCGTATCGCTATCAAGGAAGCCAACAAGTTGGGCATTCCTGTTATCGGTGTTGTTGATACCAACAGCGATCCGGACGGCGTTGATTACGTGATCCCGGGCAACGACGACGCGATTCGTGCGATCCAGATCTACGTGAAAGCCGTTGCTGACACCTGCATGGAAGCCTCGCAGTCTGCAGGTTCAGGCGCTGACGAGTTTGTAGAAGTCAGCGAAGACGCGGAAGGCGCCGCCCCGGCCGCCGAATAAGCGTTAGCTTCACGTTGAGATGTAAAGTACGCCCGGACTTGATCCGGGCGTACTTCCCACCGAATTCGTAACAGTTGAGAGGATTGAACATGGCTGCAATTACCGCTGCAATGGTCAAAGAGCTTCGTGAGCGTACTGGCCTTGGCATGATGGAGTGCAAGAAAGCACTGGTAGAAGCTGAAGGCAGTGTCGACGCTGCAATCGAAGAGCTGCGCAAGTCTTCTGGCCTGAAGGCCGCCAAGAAAGCCGGTCGTACTGCCGCTGAAGGCGTATCCCTGATCAAGATTTCAGACGACAACTCCGTCGCCTACATTCTGGAAGTAAACTCAGAGACCGACTTTGTTGCTCGTGACGACAATTTCCTGAACTTCGCCAACGACGTTCTGGCTGTCGCTTTCGAAAAGGGCGAAACCGACGTTGCCAAGCTGATGGAAGGCGATCTGGAAGCCAAGCGCGAAGCGCTGGTTCAGAAGATCGGCGAGAACATCTCTGTGCGTCGTCTGGTTAAGGTTGAAGGCCCGGTTGTTGGTGGTTATGTTCACAGCACCAACAAGATCGCCTGTGTCGTTGCACTGACTGCCGGCGATTCAGAAACTGCTCGTGACATCGCAATGCATGCTGCCGCTGTTAACCCGCGTGTTGGCAAGCCAGAAGAGATGCCTGCGGAAGAGCTCGAGAAAGAGAAAGAAGTCATCAAGGCCCAGCCGGACATGGAAGGTAAGCCTGCCGAAATCGTCGAGAAGATGATGGGCGGCCGTATCAAGAAGTTCCTCAAGGAAAACAGCCTTGTTGAGCAGCCTTTCGTTAAGAACCCGGACCAGACCGTCGGTGAATTGATCAAGTCCGCCGGTGGCGAACTGGTCGAGTTCGTTCGTCTGGAAGTGGGCGAAGGCATCGAGAAAGAAGAAGTGGATTTCGCTGCTGAAGTTGCTGCGGCAGCTGGCACCAGCAAGGCCTGATCCTTCTTTCGGCACTGGTTTAACACCACAGTGCCATCTGAGTCTGCCACGTTAGTCAGGTCTACCTGGCTTTCGTGGCGGGCTTGTATCTGAGATACCCCTTTTTTTGAGGAGTATGTCAGATACAAGCCTGCGACGCGTATTACGCCGGACCGCAGCCAACAGACGAAAAGGGGATCCTCATGCCGACATCATCCAAAACCCAGCCCAGATACAAGCGTGTTCTGCTCAAGCTCAGTGGCGAGGCCCTGATGGGAGAGCACGATTTCGGTATTGATCCCAAAGTCCTTGATCGCATGGCCCTTGAAATTGGTGCACTGATTGGTATTGGTGTGCAGGTTGGCCTGGTTATTGGTGGCGGCAACCTGTTCCGGGGTGCAGCGTTGAACGCGGCCGGCATGGATCGAGTTACCGGTGATCACATGGGTATGCTGGCCACTGTGATGAATGGTCTGGCCATGCGTGATGCCCTGGAGCGGTCCAACATTCGGACACGGGTAATGTCGGCGATACCCATGAGCGGCATTGTCGAGCATTACGATCGCCGTCGTGCAGTGCGGGATCTGAAGGACGGTGATGTAGTCATCTTCTGTGCTGGTACCGGTAACCCCTTTTTCACTACGGATTCGGCGGCCTGCCTGCGGGGCATTGAAATCGAGGCGGACGCAGTGCTCAAAGCGACCAAGGTCGATGGCGTATACTCCGCAGACCCGCACTTGGACAGCAGTGCTGAAAAGTACGATCACCTGACCTACGACGAAGTGCTGGACAAAAAACTGGGTGTCATGGATCTGACTGCCATCTGTCTGGCCAGGGATCACGGCATTCCGCTGCGAGTGTTTGATATGAACCGGGCGGGCGCCCTGACGCGCATCGTAACTGGTGAGAAAGAAGGTACACTGATCGAATAGCCGGGCCTTGAAGCTATTGGCCGGAAGCCACGGCAACATATGATTTGACGAATGAATCGAGGATGCTGAAGTGATTAACGACATCAAAGCAGAAGCCGAGAAGAAAATGCAGAATAGCCTGGAGTCGCTCCATTCGGCTTTCAAGAAAATTCGTACCGGTCGGGCGAACCCTGCCATTCTGGACAGCGTCATGGTCAGCTACTACGGCCAGCCGACGCCGCTAAAGCAAGTTGCCAGTGTAAACACTGAAGATAACCGTACGCTCACCGTAACGCCGTGGGAAAAGAACCTGGTGCCGACCATCGAAAAGGCCATCATGACCTCTGACCTGGGCCTTAACCCGGCCACCAGCGGCGACGTTATCCGGGTGCCTATGCCGATGCTGACCGAAGAGACCCGTAAGGAAATGGTCAAGCAGGCGAAGGCCGATGCCGAGCATGGCCGGGTTTCCATCCGCAACGCCCGTCGTGATGCCAACAGCACCATCAAGGAATTGCTGAAGGAAAAGGAAATCACAGAGGATGACGAGCGCAAGGGCGAGGATGAGATCCAGAAGCTCACCGACCGCTACATCGCCGAAGTAGAAAAGGCTCTGAAATCCAAGGAAGAGGATCTGATGGCGGTTTGATCGCCTGGATTTTCTTGCACGCGAACGATGATCCGGGGGCTACTTCTCCTCCGGTCGAGCAGAGGGTTTCATGACGGGAACGGTATCCGCAGAGATTCAGATGTCGGCAGAGAGCCGGCCGCGGCACGTGGCTATTATCATGGACGGTAACAACCGGTGGGCCAAGCAGCACCGGTTGACGGGTGTCGCCGGACACAAGGCCGGTGTGGATGCCGTCAAGGCCGTGGTGGAAACCTGCGGGCGCGAAGGGGTAGAAGTGCTCACCCTGTTCGCGTTTTCCAGTGAAAATTGGCGGCGTCCGAAAGACGAAGTGTCCGCGCTGATGAAGCTGTTCCTGTTTGCGCTTGAGCGTGAAGTTCGGAAACTGCACCGCAACAACATCCGGTTGCGGATCATTGGTGATCGATCAGCCTTCAGTGCCGCGTTGCAGAAGCACATGCGCGAGGCGGAAGAGCTGACCCGTCACAACACCCGGATGACCCTGGTCATTGCCGCCAATTATGGCGGGCATTGGGACATCGCCGAGGCCAGCCGAAAGGTTGCTGCCAAAGTGCGTGCAGGAGAGCTTGAGCCTTCCGATATCACCGATGACCTGATTCAGCAGCACCTGAGTATCGGTGACCTTCCCATGCCGGACCTGATGATCCGCACCGCAGGCGAGCAGCGAATCAGCAATTTCATGCTTTGGCACCTCGCCTACACCGAATTGTACTTTTCCCCTGTGTTCTGGCCTGACTTCAAGGCCGACGAGATGCGCAAGGCGCTGCAGGCTTACGCTGGTCGTCAGCGCCGTTTCGGCCAGACGGATGACCAGATAGCCGCCAAAGCCTCACAACAATAACGAAACTATAGCGACGTTCACCGTGTTAAAAACCCGAATCATTACCGCATTGATCCTGGCCCCCATCGCTATTGGTGGCATCTTTTTTTTGCCGCCTCTTGGTTTTGCCCTGTTTACTGGCGCCATCATCACGCTTGGGGCCTGGGAATGGGCCAATCTGTCCGGGATTGAGGGGCAGGGCGGCCGAGTCGCCTACGCCGCTGTCATTGCCGGAATTCTTTATGGGCTGCTGAACGTACCGGCCGTCGCTGTACTTTGGCTGGCTCTGGCCTGGTGGTTTGTCA
>Ga0207899_1000264_pt1 | contig 21184 bp, 16 predicted proteins | sample MalvirmetaMSP134_FD_184235 | JGI IMG/M metagenome (GOLD analysis project Ga0207899, IMG submission 184235) | Marine viral communities from the Deep Pacific Ocean - MSP-134 (SPAdes) | ecosystem: Environmental > Aquatic > Marine > Oceanic | place: Pacific Ocean | collected 2011-06-28
CTTGTAAACGTAGGCAGCGCCGTAGACTTCGACATCAGAGCCGGAGACTTTTACATCAACATTCGCACTATCTACATAAGTCGGGTTAAAGTCCTGGCCCTCTGCACGATGGAGAGTGAAAGAGTGGAGGCAACCTTCGTACCCGACAGATCCATCTCGGTAGAACCATCTGCGGCACCCTGACCCTGGCCTATAGAAACCTTGCCAAACCCACCTTCTGCAAAGAGGTTGAGGAGCCGCTCGTCGAAATCCCCCTTAATTGTCCGATTTTCGGGTGTCACCAGGTTTGAAGGGTTGTGCTGATATTCATACTCAACATGCGCACCAGCCTTGAGATCAATCTCTTCGAGGTTGGTAGTGATCACACCACCAATCCGGCTTGAGGCGTAATCATTATCAACGATGTACTGCTCGGAGCCGTTACCAGTGTCTGCGTGCATCACCGCCATGTTGATGTCACCATATACCCGCAGATCCAGACCTTGAGCTTCCACTTTCTGCGCCGCTACCGGAGCTGAGATCATGCCAGCCAGGACAATATACAGGGATAATTTCGTTTTCTGCATTTTGCTTCTCCAGTAATGGAATATGGCGGATTTCCTGATTGTGAAAGGTTGCGTGGACCTTGTTCCCGTTTTGACTGAGCGGGCAGCTCGCTCCGGCCTGATCCATTCGGCCAGGGAAAACGCCGCAATACCTCAGCTTGCCTTTTCCACCCTGACCGGCAGACCCTGCCGGATCGATGCGCCTGAGACGTTCTCAAGCCAGGTCGCTGCGCCATCGCGGGTCGGATCAGCAAAGCCTAGGTCGTTCAGGTTTACCCCGGCAGAAAGGAATTTGTGACCGGCGTGGAGCTCACCGTCGATGACATGGTCCGAGGCACCCAACTCCCGGTGACCGTAGCCGTGTTCGATACCGATGGCGCCCCGCTGGACCCCTTGGCTGACCAGCGCCACACCGGTAACCGAACCCCCGGGGCTTTCGATGGTGATGGTGTCACCATGGCCTACCCCGAACCGTTCAGCGTCTGCACTGTGGAGCAATACCGGGTTGTAGGGCTTGATCATCCGCAGACGCTCGAGGCCGATGGCATACGGGTTCATCAGGTTTGACTTGAAGGAGAAGGCCAGCAACGGCCACTCGTTCTCCGGGAAGTGCTCCCGCATCGGCGTACCGTTCCAGAACCTCGCCTCCTGGAAGCAGGGTGTACCGGACAGCCTCTCACCCGTGTAACTGTCGCGGGTCGTCCCCACCTGCTCGTTATACACGCATAGGGGCTTCTTCCAGCCGTGGGTCAGCTTGTCGCCCTGGTAGGCGGCACTGTGCTTCTCGAAGCGACCGCCCCGGGAGTACAGGTGTGCCACCGGCCCCACCTCTTCCGGCTTCAGGTGCGCGTGGAGTCGCTCCATCAGGGGTTCGACGCCGCCCGCCCGAATGTCCTCATCGCTGGCGGCGGGCAGGGGCTCACCACTGAGCGCGATGTTGGCGGCGGCGCGGAGATAATAGTCCTCGGGCCGGTTCAGCGGGTAGGTGTTGCCTTCCTTGTCGGAAATTGCCCCTTCACCGAATCCGGGCAGTCCCAATCGCTTGGCCACACCGATAAAGAAGGTTTCCAGGCTCACCGGGTCACCGTCGGCGGTTTTCACTTGACGGGGCTCAACCACCGGCCAGCAGGCGGTGGTCATTTTGGTGAGGGTTCCACTCCAGGCACCGGTAAAGCCCCAGACTTCATACATGACCGAATCCGGCACGATGTAGTCGGCGAAGCGGTTGGTTTCGTTAATAAATCCGTCAACTGCGACGAACAGGCCGATCCGCTTCGGATCTTTCAGCTTGTCCTCGATCAGCGCACTGAGACCCGCCTGGCCATACAGGGGGTTGGCCATGCAGCTGATCAGCGCCTTGGCCTGGTAGGGATAGCCCTCAAGGCCGGACATCAGGTGCTCGGTCAACAGTGGAGGTGCCAGGGTCCGCCAGGGTGCCGGCGCCGGGTACGGAGACTCACCGTTGGCCACACGCCGCTTGTACTCGGCGGTCTTCTCATAGGGGAACCGTGACCGGGACAGGAACACGCCCTTGGGTCCACGCTTGCCCGGGAAGTTGGCCAGGTCGTACCGTGGGCCCGCGCCAGTACCGTTGAAGGACCCGCCACCCAGGGCCATACCCCCCTTCTGGTTCACGCTGCCCGCCAGCAGGTTGAGCATGTTGATGCCAAATGAAGCATAGAAACCGGTGCCGGACATCATGCCGCCATGGGTATCCGCCACGGACTCCCGGCCATGGGAGGCGAACTTTTCTGCCAGCTTGCGGATCGTGTCCGCGGGAATACCACAGTTCTCTGCGTATTCCTCAATGGTGTGGCGTTGGGCCTGTTCACGCAGTTTGAACAGGGCGCTTTTCACCCGTGTGGTGCCCGCTGCGGTCTCGACCTCGGTTTCCACGAAGAGCTTGGCGCGGTCGAGGGCCTCGGAGCTTTCCAGGTTGCCGTCACCGGACATCACCACGGGCACATCCTCGTCGGCGCCTGCCTCGGCACGGCCCAGATCGGACAGCCGAAGGAAGCGACCGACATTGGGGTGGTCCTCGTTTTCGATTACCAGGTGAGTGGCATTGGTGTGGACGGTTTCGCCCGCGGCCTGGCTGCCCTTCTGGCCGGGAATCGACAGGTAATCTGCCGCAAAGCCCTCATTCTCCAGCATCCAGCGGATCAGGCCCATGGCCATCGCCGTATCCGTGCCCGGTGTGATGGAAATCCAGCGGCTGCGGTCGCCGGCGGAGTGGGACGCGGTCGCGTTCAGCGCAGGATCAACGACGACATACTCCAGCTTGCCGGTGGCGCGGGCCTCTGCCAGCAGGCGACCCTGCCGCTTGAACGGGTTGCCGGCCTGGCTCGGCGCGGTGCCGATAAACAGCGCAAACCGGGCGTTGTTGTAGTCCGGCTTGGTGTGGGTATTCTTGGCCAAGTTGTCGTACATAGCCCCGGATCCCATGCGGAATGCCAGGCCACAATAGGAACCATGGTGTCCGTAATTGCGGGTGCCAAAGGCATTCATGGCAAACCGTTTCAGCACTGAGGAACGGCCGTAGTCAGTGGCCTCCATGACCAGCAACTGATTCGCTTTCGGACCGAACTCCGGGTTTTCCGGGTCAAGCGGGGTTTCATGGTCGTAGAGGTCCTTCAGTCCCTCTACGGCACCCTCACCAAACAGGTCGCCACCTTCAACCACCTCGTCCAACATCTGCTCGAAGGAGATACTCTGCCACTGGTTGCTGCCCCGGGGACCTACCCGCTTGAGCACGTCCGTTACCCGCTTCTCGCTGGTGAGCTGGGCCATAGCCGCGTTACCCCGAGCACAGGCCGTGGAACGGTTGAGCTGGCCCTGGTCCTTGAAGTTGCTCAGTTGCTTCAGGGCATCCAGTACTGGCGTCTGCTCGTCCAGGTGGTCGTCCGCAGACAGGGGGTGGTATGGATTGCCCGCCACTCGAAGCACCTGCTCAGTGTTGTTGTCGATACGAACCCGTACCCCACACTTGGTGGTACAGCCATAGCAGACGGTGAAGGCAATGCGCTGGTCCGGGTTCAGGCTGACTTCTCCGGTCACCGGATCGATGGTGTATTCCGGTGCCAGGGAGTTACCGTGAATCCGGTGATTCGTGTCCTTGCCGGCAGTTCCGTTGACCAGGCCCTTGCCAATTTTTTCCAGGGGGCCGGAATAACCGGCGGCAAAGGTGGCGACACCACCCGCTGCGGCGGCACCCTTCAGGAAATTACGGCGATTTTTGTCCATGGTAAAACTCCGGCTTCAATCAGTAGGTGGTACGTCTGGCGTTGTTCACATCACGCCAGGGCACCAGGATGTCGATAATCAGCAGCACCGCCAGCCACAGCCCGAAGGTGCCGATGATACCCAGCAGGCCATAGGACCCGGCTTCCACCGCCAGGTGGTAGTAACCGGCGGTGTTCTTGGCCACGGTCTGCACTTCCATCAGCACCAGCCAGCGGAACGCCCAGCCCATATGGATGGCCAGGAGGCCCAGCAACCAGGCCCAGTGTTGCCACTTCGGCGCCCGCAGCATGACAACGGTGACCAGGAACAGCGCCATACCGGCACTGAGCGCCCAGACCGCAATGGCGGTCCAGTCCGGGTTATAGCGCACAGACTCCAGAGCTGCCTGCACTGAGGGGCTGTAGCCGGTGATACCCTGGATAAACCAGGTAGCGGCCACGACGGCTGCGCCGAGGATGGCGACCAGGATCACTTTGAGGCCCTGACGGTAGACGTCAGGGTTAGCGCCTGACATCAGCCGATTGAGCAGCATAACCAGGCCAGAGGCGGCAATCAGGCCAGTGAGCACAAACATGACCGGCAGCCAGTTGGTATTCCACAGCGGCCTCGAGGCAAGGATGGCAATCTCGGCGCCGGTATAGAGCATGATGCCGCATGCAAAGAGCGCCGCCAGAGCACCGAACACAACCACCGCCGGGCGCGGTGTCTGCCAGCTGCCCAGGCACAGCAACCGGGCGAGCTTCGCGTCCCAGCCCTGCCCCTCGCCCCCCCGGGCCATCAGCGCGGGGCGCCAGGCAAAGTATCCGTAGAGAATGGTCAGCACCACATAAGGTGGCAGCAGAAATGCGCCAAGGGACATCCAGGACCAGGGAGCCGGGTTGGCGTAAAAGTGCCAGAAACGGGCCGGCTGGTGCAGATCGGCCAGTAGCGCCACCGGGCCCACCACAGTGCAGGTAACCGCCACCAGCAATGCCAGCCGGGCCAGGGGCATGAACCGCTCCCGGCGGAAGACCAGCCCCGGAAGAGATAGCATCAGCGCCGAATAAGAAATCGCAATCATGAAGAAGTACTGCACCGCCCAGGGGTACCAGGCCAGCTCATAGCGCGGTGTGAGTATTTCAGTGGCCAGCAAACTCATACCCTATCTCCTTACCCTCGTTGTCCAGGACATCCCAGATTGCGGGATCCGCCAGCGGACGGGTGACAAAACGCTCGTCCATACCCAGGTAGAACACATGGGGAGATGTGCCCTGTTCCGGCTTGAGTACCATCAGGTCATCATGGTGCTCGGCCATCATCCGGCTGATCTGGCTATCCGGATCCCGGATGTCCCCGATAATCCGTGCGCCACCGACGCAGGATTCCACACAGGCCGGCAGCAGCCCGACGTCCAGCCGGTGAGCACAGAAGGTGCACTTGTCAGCGGTCTGGGTTTTCTTGTTAATGAACCGTGCGTCATAGGGGCAGGCCTGCACGCAGTAGGCACAGCCCACACACGCCTCATTGTTCACTACGACGATGCCATCCTCGCGCTGGTAGGTGGCCTGTACCGGGCAGACCGGTACGCAGGGGGGCACCTCACAGTGGTTACACAGCCGGGGCAGCATCATAGTCGCAATGTCACCGGTGTCCTCGTTCTCCACCTCATATTGGGAGACAATGGTACGGAAACTGCCCAGGGGTGCTTCGTTCTCGATGTGGCAGGATACAGTACAGGCCTGGCAGCCAATGCACTGGCGCAGGTCAATCAGCATGGCATAGCGCTTCGAGCGGTCACCTTCACGTCTAGGTGGCTGATCATTGATACCGGCATTGGCCAGGCTGCTTAACGGAACCAGCGCTGCCCCAGCGGTGAGGCGCGCCATCTGGCCCAGCAGCGTACGACGGGCAACGTCCATAGATCCTCCTGATAGTGAAGTTAGGGCGCGATTCGTTAGCCTGCGTCTAGTGTAACCCTATGCCGTCCTCCGTATTTGACGTCTATCAAGTTCGTCAACTTACCTTTGGAGAAAAAGCGTATCGAGATATTATCCCACGACCTCTAAAGCCTCTGGCTTATCCAAAAAAAGAGCCAGAACCCCTGCTGTGCTGCCCGCTCCGTCCGGTGGGCAGCACAGCATAATTATTAAGCAGCGTCCCGAGCTCAGGGCCTTTTGCTACCCATGATGCTTTCCATTTCTCCGGGCCGGGGCGCACCCTGCTTCATCTTCACGTCGCCGGCACTGTCACGGTAGTAAGTGCTGGGTGTGGCACTCAGGCCGAGGCCAGACATCAGCTGGTTGTTGGCTTGCACTCGCTTGGCATTGGCGCTGACGATCTGGCGGTCCACCGCAATGCCGCCGTCGCTATAACTGTCGTAATTTTCAGCCAACGCCGCACTTGGGTTTTCTGATCCTATGATAGTGGCGGCCTTAGGCAGGCTGTCCTCTTTTAGGATGCCCACCATGATATGGCGCAGTTGTACCCGGCCGGCATCAATCCAGGGCTCAGCGGCCTGACGGAACCGGTGACAAAAGGGGCAGTTGGGGTCGGTGAAGGTGTATACCACCACCGGAGCATCGGGACTGCCATCAAGTACCCAGTCAGCGTCCTCCAATTGGCTCCAGGCTTTTTCGTTCTGCGGCCCAAGTACCAGCTCCTGAATCTTTGACTCGGTCAGGTTTTCGCCCTTGGCGTCGAGCATGGGGCCGACAATTACGTGGCCCTTGTCTTCAGTCAGGTAAAAAGCCACAGCACGTCCCTGCATGTTACCGACATAGCCCTTCATGCCGCTGGGGGCATCAAATTCGCCATCGATCGATACACCGCGATCTATCAACTGCTGTACTGCCGGCGGATAGCTTTGAGCCCATACCGGCAGGCTCAGACTGACGGTTACGAGGGTCACGGTCAGCAAGGTGGGTTTCAATACGACGTTCACAGTTTTCATTAGCAGTCTCCGAGTCGGGTTAGTGTCAATCAAAGCGTTCAAGGTTATGGGCCAGCGAGGCGGCAGACAGCTCGCCCAGATGGGCGTTCACCTGCCGCCCTTGAGCATCGTAGAAAAGGCTGGTCGGCAAGGCTTGGCTGCCGGTAGTACGACCGAGGCTGGAGCGGGTATCCGTTAACACATTGTTCAGGGTCAGGTTGTGCTGGTTTAAGAAATGCACAATGGTTTCGGGCTGTTCGCCCTGGTTAACAAAGACAAAGGTTATATCAGGGTTGTCTTTTTGGGCTTGCTCCAGCACCGGCATCTCACGGATGCAGGGCGGGCACCAACTGGCCCAGAGGTTCACCACCATGGGTTTACCATCAGCTACTTGCGACAGTGTGGTGGATCTGCCATCCAACTGCACAAAGGGCGAGTCCGGCACCTCCCGGGACTGGCTCTCCATCAAGATAATCAGCAGCGAAACCGTGCCCCAGGTCAATAGGCCAGCGGCGACCGCACTGCCAAGCGGGCAGCGGAGCGAAGGGCGGCGCCAGAGTTTCCAACTGAGAATGACGAGTGCACCGGCAAGCCCGGTGATCATGTCAAAGCCACCGTCCCGAATATCAATTACCCCTAAAAGGTCGCTCTGGTAATGGTCGAAATAGCGGATAACAAAGCCGATGCGCGCCGCCAGCATCGCCGCTAAAAAGATGTCCGACAGCTGTCCGGCGATGGGAATGCGACTTTTGCGGCCGACCACCGCACCCACAAACAAGGAGATGATAAACGCAATAAGCAGCAGTGCCTGGCCCAAGGGCAAAGCGAGTGGTCCAACGTTAACACTTAACATGGAATTTCCTTCAGGATTCGCGTGCCTGGACCAGGCGGTCCAGGAATACGTTGGCGGATACTTCCCCGGTGGTGCGTTGCGCCCGGTACTCCCGGCCATCCGGCCCGATGATAAGGATGGTGGGCGGCCCAACCACTTGCAGGTGCTTCATTAACGCCTGATCCAGGGTGTCGTTGGCGGTCACGTCGGCGCGCAGCAGTTGCATGTCTGACAGTGCGGTGATCACTGCGGCATTACCGAACACTTCTTCTTCGATGACTTTGCAGGACACACACCAGTCAGCGTAGAAGTCGACCAGCGTCCATCGGCCCCTTGCGCCGGCCTCAGCAAGCGCCTGGTCCAGATCGGCCACCGATTTGAAACCGTCGAAGGCTGCATGCTGCTTTTTGCTGGCCGCGCTGGCGTTACCTTCGGCAACCACCCCATTCAGCGGTTGCCAGGGCTGGCTGCCACCAGCCGCCGCGCCGACCATCATCAAAGCGCCCCAGAGCGTGACTACCGCCCCAGCACTGGCGGCTAGTGTACGCAGCGGTACGGTTCCGTATGCAGCGCGGGGGATGTGCCATAGCGAAAGGCCCAGGGCGATAGTTAACGCACCCCAAAGCGCCAGGACCAGAGCGTCATCCAGAATACGTTCGAGGAAGTACACAGTGGTACCAAGCAGAATGAAACCAAACGCCGCCTTGACTCCATTCATCCATCCACCCGGTTTAGGCAGTAACCCGGAACCAATAGTCGCCAAGGTTATCAACGGAGTGCCCATGCCCAGACCCAGAGACAATAGAGCCAAGCCGCCAAGCGTGGCATCGCCTGTGTCCGCAATGTAGATCAACGCGCCGGCGAGCGGAGCGGTCATGCACGGGCTGGCCATCAGCGCGGCAACCACACCCATGACTCCGGCACTGGCCAGACTGCCACCCTCCTGCCGGTTGTTGGCCCGGGCCAGATGGTCGCGCAGAAAGGCCGGCAGTTGCAGTTCATAAAGGCCAAACATCGATAGCGCGAGCAACACGAACACCACCGCGATGGAGACAATAAACACCGGTGCCTGAAGTATTGCTTGAAGGTTGGCGCCGGCTAGCGCTGCGGCGACCCCGAGCATTGAGTAGGTAACCGCCATGGCAATCACGTAGACACTTGACAGCACAAAGGCCCTGCCTTGGCTCGCTTGTTGGCCTACAATCACAGTGGACAATATCGGAATCATCGGCAGCACACACGGGGTGAACACCAGCAGCAGCCCCAGTCCGAAGAACACCGCCAGATTCCAGACCAGACCACTGGTGGCCAGTTGCCGGGTCAGCGATTGATCACCGGCCAGTTCGTCACTGGCCGGTGCGGCGCTGCCCGGCTCCGGTGCACCCTCGGCTGATGGCGCAGGGCCCATGCCCAGGTTCTCTATCGGGTTACCGTTGAAATCCACGACGGCCGATTGCGGCGGATAACAAAGACCGGCATCGGCACAACCCTGCCAGGTAAGACTGAGTGCGCTGGCGTCGCCGGAATTGATCAGGATCTCGGCCCGATTGTAGAACACCTCCGACTCGCCGAAGAATTCGTCGCGAATAACAGTGCCCGTGGGATAACGGATGTCTCCCAGGTTACCGTCGGCGCCTTCAATGGTCAGGCGTTTTCGGTAAAGGTAGTATTCCGGCGCGATCTCCCAGAGCAGGGTCAGCGTGCCATCCCCATTCTGCTCAAGCTCGTACTGGAAGGCTTCCTGTGGCGGCAGGAAGTCATTGCCGCCGCCCAAGAGTGACTGACCGGCTGCCGGCCAGCTGGTTGCTAAAGCCATGAGAACGGATAAGATCGGTGTCCAGAGTCGAATTGCTCGCACGCACTACTCCCCTTTGTTCAGGTAATGAATCGTGTGATCCTAGTGCAGTAGTCTGTGGTGGCTGGATTAAGTCAGCATTAACGAACGCCGGAGTCGAAACGGAGGAAAGTAGACACATTGCACGCACTACTGGTAGAAGACGACGATCTGGTAGCCTCCGGTCTTGAGGCCGGTCTGGAGCTACATCATTGCACCGTGGACCGGGTTCGCACTGCCCGGGAAGCCCGGGCCGTCCTGGCACAGTTTGAGTGTGACGTGGTGATTCTGGATCTGGGTCTTCCGGATGGCGACGGCATGGGGCTGTTGTCAGCCTGGCGCCAGCAGGGAGTGACCACACCGATTCTGATTCTGACCGCCCGGGATGCGGTCGAAGACCGGGTACATGGATTGAAAGCGGGCGCAGACGATTACGTGCTCAAGCCCTTTGAGCTGGACGAGCTGGCTGCGCGCCTCAACGCGTTGGTGCGTCGTGCGGCGGGGCGAGCGGTGTCGGAGATTTGCCATGGCGAGCTTCAAGTCTACCCCGATTCTGGCAAAGTGCTGCTCGGGGGAGTGCCCGTATCGCTGTCACGCCGTGAACTGGCGTTGCTGGGCAAACTCATTAATGCCCGTGGGGCAGTGTTGTCGGAAGAGCAGCTCAAAGATGGTCTTTACGGCATGGACACAAGTGTCGAGAGCAACGCCCTGAATGTCCACATCCACCACCTGCGACGAAAACTCTACCGTGATGTGGTGATTACCGAGCGCGGCCTTGGCTACCGGCTGGGGCCGCCACCCGCCCAGCCGAAGGAAAACACATCATGAGCCTTCAGCGCCGCCTACTCTGGTCCCTAGGCAGTGCGTTCCTGATGCTTTGGCTATCAGTCGCGATGCTAATGTACCTGCACCTCGACAAGCAGGTATCGCAAACACTGGATCAGCGTCTTGCAGCCTCGGCCACGATGGTGGCGGGCCTCATCACCCGGCAACCGGAGATGCTTCTTTCCTCCCCAAGCAACCCGCTCCTGGTGTCGCCAGAGGCAGAAGGCGTTGCCTGCCAGATCCAGGCGGCTAGCGGAGAGGTACTGTTGCAGACGAAAGGCGTGCAGGGTCAGTTGCTGCAGGATGCGGGACCCGGATTCAGTACCCGTGACATAAATGATCAGCAGTGGCGACTCTATACACTTGAGCAGAAAGGTACGTTCATTACCACTGCCGACCGGATGTCTGAGCGGGAGTCGCTGGCAAACAGCATCATTCTGGTGATGGTGGTCCCCTTCACCCTGGCCTTGATTGGCGGATTGGCAGTGCTCTGGTGGGGCGTGCGTGAAGGACTCAGACCGCTAAAGGCCCTGCACGATCAGTTACGCCGGCGGACCCCGGAGAACCTCGATCCGGTCCGGGTCGAAGACGCCCCAGCCGAACTGACTCCGGTTGTGGACACACTGAACGGTCTGTTCCGGCGTGTGGAGAGTGCCGTGCTCTGGGAACAACGTTTTGCTAACAATGCCGCCCACGAATTTCGCACGCCGCTGACCGGCATCAAAACGCATCTACAGGTGGCCAGCCGAGTAACCGGTGAACGCCAGCAACAGGCGCTGAACAATGCGGGAAAAGGTGTGGCGCGACTACAGACAGTGACCGAGCAACTCCTGTTGCTCTCGCGCATGGAACGCCAGTGGGGCGCCTCTGAAGGAACATGCCGGGCGGCCGATGTAGTCGATATTTTACTGGAGGATTTGCCGGATCAGGAGCGACTTAGGGTTGAGAACCGCTGTCCGGATGGACGGATAGCATTACCCCAGGCACTGGCAGTTGTGGTGCTTCGCAATCTGGTCGATAACGCATTGAAGCATTCAGCCTCAGCGTGTGAACTGGTACTTGACTGCCCAGCGGACGAACACGGTGCCATTGCACCAACGGTGCAGATATTAGTCCACGATACAGGCGTAGACGAGTTCGCACGGCGCAAATCCGGAATTGGCCGCTCCAAGCTGGAGAGTCACGGACTAGGGCTGGCAATTGTCGACATGATCGTGAGCCAGTGCGGCGGCTCTCTCTTGTCCAGTTATAATCAGGTTGGCGGGATGGACTGGCTGCTGCGATTGCCACTAGCCTCCAAAACCGCAGCAACTTGAACCGCTGTATGTAGCGCGCTTCGAGTTCATGAATACTGCTCTATTTTGGGGGATGTTTACACCGTCCATTACCAGGCGGCGGTATTGCCTGCACGGCCTCACAAGGACAAGCCTACGGCCGAAGCCGCCGTGCTGCTGGTTGAACGCTGGATCCAGCCCGGCTGAGATACCGGAGTTTCTTCTTCTCGGCCAAGTTGAATGCCACCATTGCCCAGTTGCCAGCGGCGCTGAACCCGTGACCGTTCCAAGGGCGTTTCGAGAGTCACCAGAGCCTGTTCGACGCTTTGCATTGAGTATAGATTTACCACTGTGTCTAGTTTAAATGGAGGCTTCTACAGGTGGTGACTATGGTCAACTGAAAAAGATTTTGTGATCACGTTCAATTAAAGCCCTAACTCTCTTTTCAGGCCGGTCAGATAATGACCAGTCTGGAGGCTGGGTTACGTTTTTAGGGGGCCGACAATCAGTTCACACCAAAGCAGCTAAGATTCGCTCGGACCAATAACGAACGGTCTTTATATCCTGAAAGGCTGATTATCCTGCATTCGCTTCTCTTGTTTGCATTCCATGGTGTGATATTCGCTTGAAAGCATCAGGAAACGTCTTGTCCAGATAGGTTGTTGGCCAACGCAACGACTTTTTGATGAGCTGTTGTTCCAACTCCACGAGTGGAAGGCAGATCCCCGACAGTGAGCCAAGGGTGATAGTCCCTACCACTTCCTTTACCTCGATCTTCTTTGATCCACTTGCGGGTACGATTGTCGAGCTTGTAGTCGGTCAGTCCCTATTATTTCTGAGAAGAATGACCTGACTTTGCCACAACGCCCGAGAGTTACCGACTTTTTATGTTGTTACCAACTTTATTATGACCCCACAACGCAACGGAGATAGGGGAACCCAGTTACTCGACAGTAACACTCTTGGCCAGGTTGCGCGGCTGGTCCACGTCCGTGCCCTTGAGCACGGCTACATGATAAGACAGCAATTGCAGTGGCACCGTGTACACGATGGGTGCGGCTATCTCATGCACCGACGGCAGCTGCATGACATGGATGCCTTCTTCCGCTTTCACATTGGCTGCGCTGTCGGCAAAGACAAAGAGCTCACCGCCCCGGGCGCGAACCTCCTCCAGGTTGGATTTTAGCTTTTCCACCAGGGCGTTATTGGGTGCCACGGTTACCACTGGCATCTCACTGTCGACCAATGCCAGCGGCCCATGCTTCAGCTCACCAGCCGGGTAGGCCTCGGCGTGGATGTAGGAAATTTCCTTGAGCTTGAGGGCGCCTTCCAGCGCCACCGGAAACTGTGAACCCCGGCCCAGGAACAGGCTGTGGTTTTTATCCATGAAGGCCTTGGACATCTCGGCGATCTCAGCATCCAGTGCCAGCACTTGGTCGACCTGTCCGGGGAGCTGGTGGATAGCTTTGACGATCTCCGCTTCCCGCTCCTCAGTGAGGCCATTGTGACGGGCCAGTGCCAGGGTGAAGATCAGCAGCGCCGTCAGCTGGGTAGTGAAGGCCTTGGTGGAGGCTACGCCAATCTCGGGCCCGGCCTGGGTCATGATTACCAGGTCGGATTCGCGCACCAGGGAACTGCCGGGTACGTTGCAGATCGCCAGCGCGGCCCGGAAACCGGCCTGTTTCGCCTGGCGCAACGCTGCCAGGGTATCCGCGGTTTCACCGGACTGAGAGATGCACAAAAACAGGGTATCGCGCTGAATCACATGTTTGCGGTAACGGAATTCGGAAGCCACCTCGACCGAACACGGAACACCCGCCAACTCCTCAATCCAGTAGCGGGCAACCATGCCGGCATGGTAACTGGTGCCGCAGGCGATGATCTGGACGTGGTTGACGTCCTGCAGCAGATTGGCGGCGTCGGTGCCCAGCGCCTGCTCCAATACCCGGGTGTCGGTAATCCGACCTTCCATGGTCGCCTTGATCACGGCGGGCTGCTCGTAGATCTCCTTGAGCATGAAGTGGCGGTACTCGCCCTTCTCCGCTGAATCGGAACCATGTTCAAAGCGGATGATCTTGCGCTCGACCGGCATGCCTTCGCGGTCGTGAATGCTGACGGCGTCCCGACGGATGTCGGCAATGTCGCCTTCTTCCAGAAACATGAAACGGTCGGTTACCGGCAGCAGCGCCAACTGGTCCGAGGCGATGAAGTTCTCGCCGATGCCCACACCGATGACCAGTGGGCTGCCTTCCCGGCATACCACCAGATGATCCGGCTCGTCCGCATGCACCACGGCCAGTGCGTAGGCGCCGCGCAGACGGGCGATGGCCGCTTTCACGGCATCGTACAGATTGCTGTGCTTGCGGTAATACTGCTCGATCAGGTGGGCGACCACTTCGGTGTCGGTCTGGGAGGTGAACTCGAAGCCATCGGCTTTCAGTTCGTCCCGCAGGTCCTGATAATTCTCGATGATGCCGTTGTGAACAATGGCCAGACGGTCGCCGGACATGTGGGGATGAGCATTGACCTGCGACGGCTCGCCGTGGGTGGCCCAACGGGTGTGGGCAATGCCCAGGTGACCCGACAGAGGATTGGTCTCGATGGCCTCGGCCAACGACGCCACCTTGCCTACCTCTCGAGCTCGTTGCGTCACTCTGCCACCGTCGATCACCGCCATACCGGCCGAATCGTACCCCCGGTATTCCAGACGGCGCAGGCCCTCAAGAAGAATTCCCTGAACGTCCCGCTCCGAAACCGCGCCTACAATGCCACACATGCTGCTATCACCTGTCCTGTAAAACGATCAATCTGATTTCTTCGGCCGTTCCCAGCCGGAGATGTTGCGTTGGCGCCCGCGAGCCACGGCCAGTTCACTGTCCGCGACATCCCGGGTAATGGTCGACCCGGCACCGATGGTGGCGTCCGCAGAGATACTGACGGGCGCAACCAGAGACGTATTGGAGCCGACAAAGACCCCGTCGCCGATCTCGGTCCTGAACTTGTTCACCCCATCATAATTGCAGGTGATGGTGCCTGCACCCACATTCACATTACGGCCCAGTGAGGCGTCGCCCACGTAACTGAGGTGGTTGATCTTGCTGCCCTCGCCGACCACCGTCTTCTTGGTTTCCACAAAGTTGCCAACTTTGGTGTCGGCGGCCAGCTCGGTGCCTGGGCGCAGGCGCGCAAAAGGCCCGATCTGGGCATTGGCACCGATAGTGGCACCCTCGATGACACTGTGGGCCTTGATCTGGGCACCGTCGGCAATCCGCGCGTCTTTGATGACGCAGCCCGGGCCGATGGAAACGCCGCTGCCAATCGATACCTTGCCTTCGAACACCACATTGACGTCAATCAGGATGTCGTTGCCGATGGTCAGGTCGCCCCGGACATCGATTCGGGCCGGATCGGCCAGGGTGGCGCCTTCGGTCATCAGCCGGTCGGCTTCCCGGCGCTGGTACCAACGCTCAAGCTCGGCCAGCTGCAACCGGTTATTCACGCCCTGAACCTCGTACGCATCACCAGGCTGGGCCACGGAAATCGACAGACCATGATCCACCGCCATGGCAATGATATCGGTCAGGTAGTATTCGCCCTGGGCATTGGCGTTGGACAGCGTTGGCAGCCAATTCTTCAGGTGTTTGGCCGATACCGCCAGAATGCCGGTGTTGACCTCCCTGATGGCGCGTTGGGATTCGGTCGCGTCTTTCTGCTCCACGATGGAGGTAACCTGATCGGCGCCGTTGCGAACAATACGGCCATAGCCGCCGGGATCGTCCAGCGTCACCGTCAGTAGTGCCAGAGTCCGTTCATCCAGTTCCGCCACCATGGCCTCAAGGGTTTCCACCCGAGTCAGTGGCACATCGCCATAAAGCACCAGCACCCGGGCGTCGTCCGGCAGATCTGGCAGCACCTGGGCCACGGCATGGCCGGTGCCAAGCTGTTCGCTCTGTACCACCCAGTTCACCGAGGTTTCCGGAGTAACGGCCTTTACCTGATCTGCGCCATGACCAATTACCGTATGAATCGTTTCCGCGCCAAGCTGCTTGGCCGTTCCGATGACATGATGCAGCATCGGCCGACCAGCCACCCCATGCAAAACCTTGGGCAGAGCGGATTTCATTCTTGAACCCTGACCCGCGGCCAGGATTACAACGTGGAGCGGGTTCATCGACAAATCAGACCCCCGGAGTGTCTAGTTTGGTGTATCGGTAAACAAAAAAAGCCGCAACCCGATAGGCCGGAGCCCAACGCAGAGCGTTGGATTTCCAGCCGCGCAGGATGCGGCTTCGGTGTTCGGCAAACCCGAAACGAAATGCTTAACGCATTTTGTTGCGCAGCTGCTGGATGGTACGAAGCTGAGCAACAGCTTCGGCCAGTTCTGCAGCGGCACGGGAATACTCGAATTCACCGGTCTTATTGGCAAGCGCTTTCTCGGCTTCTTTCTGTGCCTCAAGAGCAGCGGCTTCGTCCACATCCTTGGCGCGAACCGCGGTATCAGCCAACAAAGTCACCAGATTGGGCTGGACCTCCAGATATCCGCCGGACACATAAAGAATTTCTTCTTCACCGCCCTGCTTGATGATCCGAATCGGTCCCGGCTTCAGCTGAGTCAGCAGCGGAGTGTGACCTGGGGCAACGCCCAGGTCACCTTCAGAGCCCGCTGCAATCAGCATCTCAATCAATCCGGAATAGATCTTTGTTTCGGCACTTACCACATCACAATGCACGGTAATACCCATGTCAGTTGCCTCTTTGATCGATCCGGAAACAAGTGCAATGGCTCAAATTACTTCTTGGCCTTGCTCTTCATTTCCTTCGCTTTCTCGACCGCTTCCTCAATGGTACCAACCATGTAGAAAGCCTGCTCAGGCATTTCGTCATAGTCACCGTTGAGGATGCCCTTAAAGCTGCTGATGGTCTCCTTCAGGGACACGTACTTACCGGGGGAACCGGTGAATACTTCAGCAACGTGGAACGGCTGCGACAGAAAACGCTCGATCTTACGGGCACGGGCTACAGTCAGTTTGTCTTCTTCTGACAGTTCGTCCATACCGAGGATGGCGATGATGTCTTTCAGCTCCTTATAGCGCTGCAGGTTGGTCTGCACGCCACGGGCCACTTCGTAATGCTCGTCGCCGATGACCAGCGGATCCAGCTGACGGGAAGTGGAGTCAAGCGGATCGATCGCCGGGTAGATACCCTTGGAAGCGATGTCACGGCTCAGTACCACGGTCGCGTCGAGGTGCGAGAAGGTGGTCGCCGGAGACGGGTCAGTCAAGTCATCCGCCGGTACGTATACCGCCTGGATGGACGTGATGGAACCGGTCTTGGTCGACGTGATCCGCTCCTGCAGCTCACCCATCTCCTGGGCCAGAGTCGGCTGGTAACCTACCGCTGACGGCATACGACCCAGCAGGGCCGATACTTCGGTACCCGCCAGGGTGTAACGGTAGATGTTGTCAACGAACAGCAGTACGTCGCGGCCTTCGTCACGGAATTTCTCAGCCATGGTGAGGCCAGTCAGGGCCACACGCAGACGGTTTCCGGGAGGCTCATTCATCTGGCCGTAGACCATCGCTACCTTATCAAGGACGTTGGAGTCCTTCATTTCGTAGTAGAAGTCGTTACCTTCACGAGTCCGCTCACCAACACCTGCGAATACGGAGAGACCGGAGTGCTCTTTCGCGATGTTGTTGATCAGCTCCATCATGTTGACAGTCTTACCAACACCGGCACCACCGAACAGGCCAACCTTACCACCCTTGGCGAACGGACAGATCAGGTCGATAACCTTGATGCCGGTTTCCAGCAGGTCGGAAGAAGCAGACTGATCTGCATAACCCGGTGCCTTGCGGTGAATCGCCCAACGCTCTTCTTCGCCGATCTCGCCGGCTTCGTCGATGGGACGACCCAGAACGTCCATGATACGGCCCAGGGTCTGGGTTCCTACCGGTACCGAAATCGGCTTGCCGGTGTTTTCTGCATTCAGGCCACGCTTCAGGCCTTCGGTGCTGCCCATCGCGATGGTACGTACAATACCGTCACCCAGCTGCTGCTGGACTTCGAGAGTCGTTTCGCCACCATCAAGCAACAGTGCATCATAAATGTTGGGTACGGAGTCACGTGGAAATTCCACGTCGATAACCGCGCCAATGATCTGAACGATTTGTCCGCTACTCATGCTCGGTTCCTCGTTATCTTAAGTAGTCAAAAAAGCCAGTTGGATTGTGGGCTGGATCAGACCGAAGCCGCGCCGCTCACAATCTCCGAAATCTCTTGGGTGATGGCTGCCTGACGCGCCTTGTTATAAGCCAACTGAAGCTCGTCGATGATGTCACCGGCGTTATCAGTTGCGCTCTTCATGGCGATCATCCGGGCTGCCTGTTCACATGCCAGATTCTCTACCACACCCTGGTATACCTGGGATTCAATAAAACGTGGCAGAAGGCCATCGAGGATCTGCCTGGCATCGGGCTCGTAGAGATAATCCCACTGGTTCTTGATCTCTTCTTCGTCTTCGCCTTCAGGCAGCGGCAGCAGCTGCTCTACCTTCGGGCTCTGGGTCATGGTGTTTACGAACTCGTTGCTGACCACATAGAGTCGGTCAATCTTGCCTTCCGAGAACGCATCCAGCATCACCTTGACGTTGCCGATGAGTTTTTCAGAGCTCGGACTGTCTCCCAGATGGGTCAGTGCCGCAACGACGTTGCCGCCGTAGCTCCGGAAAAAGGAAGCACCTTTCTGTCCGATGGCGCACAGATCGGATTCCACTCCCTTTTCCTTCCACGCTTTCATATCACGGACAAGCGCTTTGAACAGGTTAATGTTCAGACCACCGCAGAGGCCACGATCAGTTGACACCACAATGTAGCCCACGCGCTTGACCTCGCGCTCGACCATGAAGGGGTGCTTGTACTGAGCATTCGCCTTGGCAATGTGCCCGATCACCTGACGCATCTTTTCGGCATACGGGCGAGTTGCCTGCATGCGCTCCTGAGCCTTACGCATCTTACTCGCCGCAACCATTTCCATGGCGCTGGTGATCTTCTGCGTGCTCTTGATGCTTGAAATCTGGTTACGTATTTCTTTGCCGACGGCCATAACTCACTGCCTTCTCAAGTTAGACACTCGTTGCTACGAAAAGCGGCCCGCAACGAATTGCAGGCCCTTTTTGTTACCAGCTTTGAGTGGTCTTGAATTTCTCAAGTGCAGCTTTCAGGCCGGCAGCGATTTCGTCGTTGTAATCGCCTTTCACGTTGATCTTGTCGAGGAGGTCCTTCTGCTCGGAGCGCATCCAGTCAAGCATCTGCGCTTCGAACTTCACAACCTTGTCGACATCAACGTCGTCCAGGAAGCCTTCGTTGGCTGCAAACAGAACCGTACCCATTTCAGCCACAGACATCGGGCTGTACTGGTTCTGCTTCATGAGTTCCGTTACACGCTGACCGTGCTCAAGCTGCTGACGGGTTGCTTCGTCAAGGTCGGAAGCAAACTGTGCGAAAGCGGCCAGTTCACGATACTGGGCCAGAGCCAGACGGATGTTACCGCCAAGCTTCTTCATGATCTTGGTCTGGGCTGAACCACCTACCCGGGATACGGAGATACCGGCGTTCATGGCCGGACGGATACCGGAGTTGAACAGGTTGGTTTCCAGGAAGATCTGACCGTCGGTAATGGAGATTACGTTGGTCGGTACGAACGCGGATACGTCGCCGGCCTGGGTCTCGATGATCGGCAGCGCGGTCAAAGAACCGGTCTGGCCTTTCACTTCACCGTTCGTCAGCTGCTCTACGTAGTCAGCGTTTACGCGGGAAGCGCGCTCCAGCAGACGTGAGTGCAGGTAGAAAACGTCACCCGGGTAAGCTTCGCGGCCCGGCGGACGACGCAGCAGCAGGGAGATCTGACGGTAAGCAACGGCCTGCTTGGACAGGTCATCGTAAACAATCAGGGCATCTTCACCGCGGTCACGGAAGTATTCACCCATGGAGGTGCCGGAGTACGGCGCCAGGAACTGCATCGCTGCAGGATCGGCTGCGCCAGCGGCAACAACAATGGTGTGATCCATGGCACCGTGCTCTTCCAGCTTACGCACAACGGCGGCGATGGAAGACTGCTTCTGGCCAACGGCCACGTAGATACACTTGATGCCTGTGTCTTTCTGGTTGATGATCGCGTCGATGGCGACAGCGGTCTTACCAATCTGACGGTCACCGATAATCAGCTCACGCTGGCCGCGGCCAACCGGAACCATGGTATCGATGGCTTTCAGACCAGTCTGAACCGGCTCATCAACGGACTGACGTGCGATAACGCCCGGTGCAACCTTCTCAACCGGTGAGGTCAGGTCAGTACCCAGCTCGCCCTTGCCGTCGATCGGGTTACCCAGACCGTCAACCACGCGGCCCATCAGTTCCGGACCAACCGGAACTTCCAGGATGCGACCGGTGCAACGAACTTTCTGGCCTTCGGCCAGACCTTCGTAGTCACCCAGGACAACCGCACCAACAGAATCACGCTCCAGGTTCAGAGCCATGCCGAAGGTGCCGTTGGCAAATTCAATCATCTCGCCGTACATAACGTCGGCAAGACCGTGGACCAGCACGATACCGTCAGAGACGGACAGGATCGTACCTTCGTTCTTTGCTTCGGAAGAGATGTCGAGTTTCTCGATTCTCTTCTTGATGATGTCACTGATCTCGGATGGATTCAGTTGCTGCATGCCAATATCCTCAAACCTTGTGCTGAAATCAGGAGCCCAGAGCGTCGGCCAGCTTGGTCAGCTTTCCGCGTACAGAAGCGTCGATAACCAGATCGCCGGTGCGAATGATTGCGCCGCCGATCAACGACTTGTCCGATGACGCTGCGAGTGACACTTTCCGCTCGAGTTTGCTCGAGAGTGCCTGGGCGAGCTTCTGTTGCTGTTCGTCCGTCAGCTCGTAAGCCGCGGTCACTTCGATATCAACAGTGCGCTCCAGATCAGCCCGGTACGTGTTGAAGAGCGCTGAAATCTCAGGAAGAAGAGTCAGCCGACGGTTTTCCGCCAGTACCGCGAAGAAATTGCGAATCTGCTCGGTGACGCCGTCTTCGGCGACTTCGAGAATCAGCTCGGCTTTCTTCTGCTCTTCCAGACCCGGATTCGCGAGAAGCTGTCGAATGCTTTTGTTCGCGGTGACCTGTCCGGCAATCGTCAGCACCTGTGACCACTGTTCCAGTTGCTCATGCTCCTGGGCGGCCTTGAATGCTGCTTTTGCGTATGGACGGGCCAGCGTTCTCAGTTCTGCCATGATGAACCTCGTCGTTTAAAGTTCTGCCGCCAGTTTTTCCAACATCTCGTTGTGCTTGGAGGCATCGACAGAGGTTTCCAGGATCTTCTCAGCTCCGGCAACGGCGATGGCGGCAATTTCTGCACGCAGCGCGTCACGGGCCTGATTACGTTCCTGTTCAATTTCGGCCTTGGCCTGCTCAATCAGCTTTTCGCCTTCCTTGCGGGCGTCATCTTTCGATGCTTCCACAATGGCGGCTGCGCGCTTGTTGGCCTGTTCAATAAGACCAGCGGCTTGCTGCTTGGCTTCGCGCAGTTCCTGAGCTGACTTTTCCTGAGCCAGTTCCAGATCGCGCGCCGCGCGGTCTGAGGCAGCCAGTCCGTCAGCGATCTTCTTTTGACGTTCCTGCAGTGCGGCCATAATCGGCGGCCACACATATTTCATGCAGAACACGACA